>Ga0247835_1000166_pt1 | contig 89263 bp, 100 predicted proteins | sample LaCtaG_3_FD_189912 | JGI IMG/M metagenome (GOLD analysis project Ga0247835, IMG submission 189912) | Freshwater microbial communities from meromictic Lake La Cruz, Castile-La Mancha, Spain - LaCruzMarch2015_13.5m | ecosystem: Environmental > Aquatic > Freshwater > Lake | place: Spain...
GATGATGGAAGAACGAATGCTACCGTTTCATGGGAATGGGGTGGGCTTCCAGCAGAATATACCAATTTTGTGACTTGTGTTGTAACCAATAAAATAGATAGTTTTTCTGCTACACTCGCGCATACAACCGTCTACGGCGCGGGTGTGAGAAGGGTCAGCACTAATAAAAGTGCTGAGTTTAGCAATCTAGGAACTACGTCGTTCAACAAAGCATATACTTTTGTGTATAAAGAGGTTTCAAAAGCAGTTTACGACGCAGCCCCCGCAGCCTCACGGATGCCCGACAAACTCTGGCTTGTTTCGCCTGTTTCAGTAAGTGGGGTGTACAAATACAACACAGGTACTTTAGTAATAAAAGCAGACTTGAAAGGCAGTGATGGCGTGATTGTAAAGGCTACTGAAATTAAGCCAATGATTACTGATTTTAACTCCGTCAACGATAGTACCTTGACGGATGTCACGTTGGTTCCAACTGCTGGCTACCCTGTTCCGCACCATATTACGTTCTCTGGAAACGTTAGCGGTTCTCTTGACGTAACGTGCAACTGGGTTCTGTCCACCTATAACGAAAGTAAAATAGACGGGTTTTTAGTTTACCTTGTGGCATTGGAATCTCTCACTGTGGTTCCAGCCTTGCCCACTATTACGACTTTTTCTGGGACTAAGCTGGTGTCCAACACAGCTAGAAGTGTTGAATTCCCCAATATGGGTGCAAACCATACTTATAATTTTATCGTCGTCCCCTATCGAATTATAAACGATGCAACATACCTAAAACCCACGGTGGCCAACAAAGCAAAGTTCTATGGCACGCCTGTAGTGTACAACACGAGTTATGCTTGGGCTGCGACTTACAATAGGATTTACTCTGCGATGTATACTAAGTCAGAGACAGCACCCGTAGAGCCTGTAAAGGGGGATTACTGGATAAACACGGTAACTTACCAAACGAAGAGATTTAACGGAACGGTTTGGAATGCGCTCACGGTTTCTGAATGGGCAGGTTTTAGAGCGAAGAAATTCAATAACACGTTTGATTCGCTTACGGAACTTCCAAACGTTGCAGGGTTTTACTGGAAGAACACTTCGACTAAAACCGTTAGTGGCGTTCCGTCCAAGGCTATTGTTACTTGGAATGACGAAGATTATTTGTGGGAAGGTAAGAATAAAACCATAGTTGAGAAAAGACGGGGTACTAACATTACAGCTGCAACTATCGAGATAGCCCCTTACGAAGGTAGCATTTACATTGGGGAAAAAACTGTAGATGGTAAGGCCTACTGTTATTTGTTCGCTGCACAAAACGGGTCGTGGAAATTGCGGTCTCAGCTTCTTACTGCAAACACAGGACTCGTAACGCCTGCGAAGGCATTAACTATCTTAAAGTACCTCGATAAAAGTGCCTTTGTGTACTACACCCGTAAAACAATATGGGATAATTGGGTTACATTTAACCTGTTCACTAAAACAAGTTTTGGTGGTGCCGCTGCCCCAAAAATCTCTAAATAAGAAGGGACTAACATGACAGATATAGTAACGATTGATTACGACCACAATGGAGACGGGGCAGATGACTACGTTGCAGCTGGTGACGAATGGACAAATACAAGCGCGGTAGGGGTGTATTGCACAGAGACAGGAACATACCTCCTGCCAGGGTTCACTTATCGCTGGACAGGCGAATCTTGGTCTCTTGTTACCGTTGACTTCGCAACGGGGGTTTCTGGTGACGGAAAACCAGAGCCTTATTCAACAAAAAATGAACCAAAAGGGGTTTGGGACGCTTTTGGGGTATACACTAAAGGGGATATGGTTGAGACAGGTGGTAGCTCGTATATAGCTTTGTACAACGGTGTTACAGCCCCAACAACTGATACCAACGCATGGGGGGTGCTGGCAAAAGCTGGGTCTAGCGCAACTGTAGCTATGCTAAGTAATGACTCGCAGACTTTTCCTTGCGATAGCAATGGAACTACCACGAGCCTGGCTGGCGGAATTTCTACAATGTCTGTGTTTGATGGATTTACAGACGATACAGCAAACTGGGGCTTTTCTACATTTGTATCAGGATGCACTATTACAGGCACCAATACAAACTCCGTTACGATTGCCACTATGGCTTCGCCCACAGGTTATGTCGATATTACCGCATCAAGGGTTGGGTATTCTCCAATTACGAAAAGATTTTCTGTGTCTAAAGTGTTGGCGGGGGCGGACGGTTCAAATGGTGCAAACGGTACTAATGGTGCAGATGGTACGTCTCCCGCTGTCTATAACATCAAATTCTCTAATTCGGTTATTGTTAAGTTAAGCACGGGGGTGATTGCTCCAACAAGCCTGATTGTGAGTAGTTTTAGAACTCAGGGTGCGATTATCAACGAAGAAACGGCAGTTTGCTGGGGAGTTAAAATAGACTCGGGTTCTGAAGTGATTACCGCTTCAGCCACAACCAAATCTATTGACACCTCGACGGTAACAAGTGCAATAAAAATCACTGCCTATCAGGACATGGCGGGTAATTTCCCCTTAGACACTCAAACAATAATGCTTGTTTCTGATGGTGGTAAAGGTGCCTCAGGCGTTTCAGCTACTAGAGCTTACGCTAATTATCCATCAAGCACAGTTGACCCAACATTTACCCCTGATAGCGGAAAAACTACAAAGTCCATTGTGGGCAATACTACCTACCCAACTATGGTGACTGGCTCAACACCTACGGGTACTTGGCAAAGCACGCCGTTTGCTAGTGCAACAAAGCAATTCCAGATGGACGGACTGTATGACGGCACTAATACATTGTGGAACCAACCTTATCTTTCTCTGTTTAAAGTGGATACTCTTGAAGCATTCACGTCAAACGTAGGTCATTTACACTCAGTGTCTGCTGGGTCACGCTTGACAATCAACGACACTTTTAATCCTGGCACAGGTGATGTAGACAGCCATGAGTTTAGGGCGTACTCAGAGTATGGTTTAATCGCTTCGATGGGCGACATGGGGAAGAACTCGCCAAACGAAACTAACATTTTAAACTATGACCCTGTATTCCTTGCAAACACTTTCAACGCCTACTATGGAAGAAACAAGCGCACACGGGCAGGTTCTGAAAGTTCATATTCCAACACTTCTGGGTTTCACTCAAATGTCCCCTCTCCTGAGATTGCGGGTGCAATCCCCAGTCAAACCTCCATTTCTGGTATGTCAGTCACAACTAGCGCGCTTGGTGGCTCTGCCACGGCGAAATTAGCAGTTTACCTTGGCAGAGTGGCTAATGTCAGTAGTGTCGCAGGTACTGCGAGTTACTCTTACTGCGGTTTCTTTAACAATACAGGAATTAAGGCGGGTTCAGAGGGCATTACGGGGATTTCAACACAGACCAGCCTAAACGTTTCCTTTGCTTCCACAACAGAAGAAACGGGATACTGTGCTAATTTTCAGGACACTTTTAGAGGTACGACTAGAAACGTTTGGATGTGCAACGGGGTGTATGCTATTGATGCCGTTGGGAGAGCAAGAGTGACTAGCGGAGCGCAGATGGTGGATATGTGCAATGGGACGGAAAGTCTAAAGGTTCAAGGCTCTATCACTTGTAGCGGGAACGTCACGGCTTATGATGGTTCGGATAAGCGTCTAAAGGAAAACATAACGCCAATCTCAAATCCAATCGAAAAACTAATGAGCTTGTCGGGAAACAACTTCAGATGGGTTGATGACTATTATGAAAAACAAAATCAGGAGTTTTTTAAACAAAATGATGTAGGTGTGATCGCTCAAGAAGTCTTAGCGGTTTTACCCGAAGCGATTCACGAAAGAGAAACAGGCTTTCTTGCAGTTGATTACAAAAAGTTAATCCCACTGCTTATCGAGTGCGTTAAGGCACAGCAGGCGCAAATAGAGGGGTTACAAAATGACCTTGCAAAGTAGCGGTAAAATAGCGTTATCGGATGTGAATGTTGAGTTGGGTTTGGCATCCAGTGCTGAGATTGGTCTGGACTATCCCGCAGTTAAAAGTTTGTTTAATTGGGTTTCTGGGGCTATCAGTCTTAGTCAAGGGTACAGTACATCTTCGTTAATATCCCTGGCTACTCCAGTGTTGTCTGGGGTGGGGTATAGTAATTATGTTACATACGCTTGGGGGGTTGTTCCCGTCGCAACGTCTTATGATGTATCGTTTAATGGTGGAACTGCTACCAATCAGACGACAAGGACTTTTACAAGCCCTACGAATTTAGATCCAGGCACAAATTACGACATTTTGGTCACGGCTAAAACAACTACGTCAGGGTACCGAAACTCGCTACCCTCTATATTTGGGGCTACGACCTGGTTTAAAGTCCCTACACCCGCCATTACCTTCGTTAGTGGGAAGGATTTTGTCAACTTTATAATTCATAACAACAACTCTTTTAGCATAATAGCAAAACACTCGATAGATAATGTCACTTGGACAAGCGTAACGATTGGCGCAAACTCCACGGCTACTGCTACACGTCCTGCGGTAGGTAGTGCCGCAAAAGTTACTTTATTTGTGTACAGCACGGCAACAGGTCGAGTTAATTCCTCTACAGCTTTTCTTGAGGGTACGTCGTTGGCTATATTGCAAAGCCCAACGATAGCTTTTGTCAAGAAAGTAAATTCTATTGATTTTACAATACATAATCCAAACTCTATTACGGTTGGAGCAAGGTACGGATATGACGGTGTTACTTGGACAAACATCAACATCTCTCCGAATTCTAATTCTGTAGTAATTTCTAAGGCGGTAAGTGGTGATGCTGTATCAGCAACGATGTATGCTTACTTTACGCAGACAGGCAATGCGGATTCAGCGACAATCAATCAATCTGGGTTATCTTTGCCTGCACTGCCTGCTGTAGTAACACCTGCCCCGTATATTATCTCTGCAACAGCAACAAGCATTACTGTTTCATGGGGAGCTTCGGCTGGTGCAACAACTTATAATCTAAAACGTGACAATGTAATAATTTCTGGACTTACAGGGCAATACACAGACACAGGGCTTACCCAAGCAAAAAGTTACGTCTATTCTGTTCAGGCTGTCAATGAACGAGGTGAGGCGGCTTATTCGAGTACCGTTACGGGGTGGACTTCTCCGTCACAGATTTCTAATTTCTGGTTGTCTAATTTTACGCAGACGACGGTGGATTTAAATTTCTCAAGATTGCCAGAAGCTACACATTATTTTGTCAAAAAAGATGGCGTTGTGTCTACTGCCATACCCGCCTCACCTGCGTCAGAAACTACAATAAGTATGTCTGGTTGGGCGTTAATTAACCGTGTTGGCACAGCAGACCCTAAAGTAGTTACCATGACAGGGCTAACAGCTGATACCAAATATCAACTTACTATAGCAGCCGCAAAAGAAACTACTGTTGGTGTCTACGCCCTATCAAGTTATTTCATTCTTAGAGAAGCGTGGACGCTTTATCCTGCATTTACGATAACCGTAGCAAAGGCAGCTAACAGCATTACTGCCAACTATACAGGTGTTGCGTCTAACACGTTTAAGCTCTATGTTGGCGGCGTTTATGATTCTTCAGTCACTTCAACTGGCAGCATATCCAAGTATGGGTTGTCGGCTGCAACGAGTTATGATGTTAAAGTTTCGCGCTCTCACGATAATGGGGAAACGTTCTCGAATGTGGTGACGGTTGTGCTAGCCCCTTCGCCAGCAGCTAATGTATCTTCATCGGCGATTGATAAAACAACATTTACACTTTCTTGGAACACTTTTGGGACTGTCACTACCAGGGTATTTATCAACAATGTAGACAAAGGGCTACAAACAAGTCCTTATGCTGTTACGGGGTATGCCCAAAGCACGGAAATAAATTACTATGTGCGAAGCTATAATTCCATTTCGGAGTATGCAGACTCTAACGGGACGAAGTTTTTCACCAAGAGCGATGCTCCTGCCAAACCTGTTATATCCTTAGTCTCGAAAGCTATCGACGTTATTGCGATAAGCTGTTCAAATGTACAAACTGCTGGAACGGGTGCGGTAACTTATGACTTCTATATCAGTTGGGCTTTGTATTACTCGGCAGGAACTGCAAGAACATGTGATTTTAGCTCTTTAGCTGCGAGTACCGAATACTGCATATACGTTGTGGCAAAGGCTTTAGACGGCACGTCAACTCAGTCGGATAACTATTACCAAACGACTGCTTTGGCGGCTGTCAACTTGAGAAGCTACTTAGCCAGCAAAAATCAGGTTGGATTATGGTGGGACTGTGCTTATAGCGGTGCCGTATTCAAAGTAATCTTCGACGGCACGGTAGTATCAACAACAAGCCCAACCACGGGCTATACTGACTCCGCTCAAAACCTGACCGCAGGTACGTCTCACACTTACGGCATCACTGCTGGTAGGTATGACCCTTCTGTTTCGTCGTTTGTTTATGACAGTGCGGGGGCTGCATCGCTGGTGGTGTACACTGACCCCCCTAAGCCTACTATGGGAACCTCCAATTCAACTGGATTGTCTTCCATTTATGTTAGTTGGAGTGCGAATGGTAGTGCGGTTGGAACACAGACTTATGAGTTGTACCGAGATGGTTCTTTAATTTATACAGCACTTGTGACGAATTATAGTGATGCACTCCCTCTAAGCACTCATGAGTATAAAGTTAGAGCTATAGGAAAAAATGGAAACTATTCAGATTCCGAGGCTATAACCCTAACCAGTCTTGACCCAAAATTAAATAATTTACGTCAATGGATGTGTTCAGATACGCGCTTAGGTGCATTCTGGGATACTGTGATTACAGGCTCTTTTTATAAAGTATATTTTGATGGCACTCTGGTATCTCAGGATTCCTCTAATACAAACCATTTAACTCCCGTTACAGCCTTTGCGGTGGGTTCAGGTCACACCATTTCGGTTACGACAGGCAAATATAACTCGCAAACTTCAAGTTATATTTATGATTCTGCCACTTCCGTGTCGATAACGGTTTATACTGACCCGTCAAACACCGTAATAGCTACTACGCTTTATCCTGGTCGTACATATATAGTCGTTGCATGGTCAAACCAAGCAAACGCGGCGGGAACCGACCACTATGAAATATATAGCGATGGCAGTCTGATATACACAACAGTTGGTCATGGTGGTTACTCCTACAACCATGATGGGGCTAATGCAACTCACAGCTATATGGTTAGAGCGATAGGAAAAAATGGACACACGGCTGATTCTGCGCCCGTAACGTTAAGCAATCTAAGTGCGCCTGGCACACCCACGGGCATATCCGCGTTTTATATTGGGTCGAGTTTTGCCTTTATCCAATTTAGCGCGTCTACTTCTGGAGGACCTGTTGCGGATTATCACATCACCATCACTGACACATCGGATGCTACACGGACATGGACAGACTCTCAGACTTCGGTATCCTCATTTTATAGAGGATCGCTCTCCAGTAACCAGCAACATAAGGTTGTAATGTGGGCAACCAATGCGGCAGGTTCAAGCCCTACCTCAACCGCCGTTTATTTCACCACAACAAGTTAAGGGCAGTTTGTCAACTACCCTGTAAGTCTGGTATAATGGGCTAAATTTTAGGAGTCACGATGCAAGTATTAGACCTTAGACCACCCGCTATCACTGTAAAGTTTAGTAAGGGTTCAACACTGAACCCCATCTTCTTTTACCTCGGAAAAGACAATTCTGTTATTGATATGACAGGGTTCACTGCCCACGCACAAGCAAGATTGTCACCCTTGAGTGAGGACGTGCTTCCTGGCTGGGACTTGACAACAGGCAATGGTGGTTTAACCATTGTCACTGCCAATGCAGAAACACCTGACGGAATTGTTGTTGGAGCGCAAGGCGTACAGCTAAACGTTCCAAAAGAAGTTACCTCAACTCTTACCTGCAAAACAGCTGTGTTTGGCGTTGAAGTCACTTCACCCTCGGGTATCACCACTACTTTGGTGACAGGCATTTTAGAACCTGTTGTTGAGATCGTTCGATGAACTCTCAAAACTTCATTATTTCTGCACAGCCTAATCAGGCTACTTTTCCTGTTGTTAACATACATGAAGTCATAGTAGCCTCAGGTATTCAAGGCCCTCCAGGGGTTTTTATTCCTGGCAATCTTTCTCTGCTTGCAGATGTAGATATAGGAAGCCAACGGGTAGTGAAAGTGACTTCAACAGGGTGTAACTATGCTGATAGCTCTAATACTTTGGATTCTGGGAAGGTGGTAGGATTTACATTCCAATCAGCCACTTTGGGTAGCCTAATAAAAATTATTTCTGAAGGTACTTTAAATGGTTTCTACGCCCTACTACCTGGACTACCCATTTACCTTGGGCTGAACGGGCTTATAACCCAAGTACCTGTCACGTCTGGCGTGCATCAACAACTTGGTGTGGCTTCTTCGACAGACTCAATAATCATTTCAATTTCTCAACCAATAACTTTGGAGTAATCATGCAACAATTCGTAACGTTGGTGGGCGGCGTATTCAAATCTGTCGCGGCAGGTATTCAGGCTTCATTGGGGGCTTCCGACTCAGGCAAGGTGGTAGTGACGGACGCTTCTGGTAGGGTTGACCAATCTTTTATGCCTGTCGGTATCGGTGCAGATATTAAGTCTGTTTTGGCAAGTGAAAACCTGTCTGCTGGCAACTTTGTAAACGTCTGGAACAATGCAGGAACTGCAAATGTAAGAAAGGCTGATGCAACTACAGCTGGAAAAGAAGCGCACGGTTTTGTCTTGTCGGCATTTTCTTCGGGTACTTCTGCTTTGGTTTATTTTGAAGGTAACAATACTGCTGTATCAGGCGCAACTGTTGGGAACCTATTTCTGTCTACAACTGCTGGTGGGTTTACTTCAACACCACCAAGCTCGACGGGAAACATAGTTCAGCGTATTGGCGTTTCTACTGACGCAACAAGTGTCAATGTGGAGTTCAAAGACCCTATTGAGCTGGCGTAATGGCAGTTAGAAGGCCGTTAGTTCAGATAAATGGGCAAATAAAAGAACTCTCCGACACAGATACAATTATCGGAGCGTCGGAAGGTTCGGGTTCAGGAACGACAGTCGCCATGGTGGCAAATTTTAGTCTGAATGACGGCGAACTTGTTGTGTCCCACTTGTCTTCCATGACCCCCTCTCTAGTGGATGGAGAATTTATAGTGAGTTTCGAGACAATATGACAATAACAAATCTAGGCAGAATAAGACCTGTGCCGAAGGGCGTGTGGGCTTCAAACACAAGCTATAAAGAACTCGATATAGTCAGCCACAACGGCTCTAGTTATATCCGCACAATCTCAGGCGTAGGGACAACCGTACCGAGTCTTGATTTGGCTCATTGGGAGTTACTGGCAGAGAAAGGGCTGAAAGGCGATACTGGGACAACCTACAGAATAAAAACATTTAACTGGATTGGAAAGTTAAATTCAAAACCAGGAAAGGTTAAATGGTACCCAGAGGCAAACGTAATAATAACATCGCTACACTGTCAAGTAAGCAACGTATCGACATCCCCCATAAGCGTTAAAGTTAATTCTAATGGAATTTTTTTAGCCTCAATTACTTTGGAACCTAATAATTTCACAAGCTACTTGGGGGATTTATCTTTTGCTGTATCTACTTCTGATTATCTAACCGTAGATGTTGATGCGATTAGCGGGTCAGACCTATCCTTAGTTCTTAACTATCAATGAGAAAAATATGACTATTTCGGTTACAAAAATTGCTGACAACACTGTTCAGATTACCACGAGTGGCTTAGGCAACACGCTAATAAATCTCACCAATGCCGTTGCTGCCGCAATGCTAGGCCTCAATCCTGTAATTAGCACAGGTTGGCTACTACATGATTCTTTTAAATCTGGCATGGTGTTTACGCAGGTTTTTAAAGCCTTGAATGTTGATGCCATCACATATAAATATGCAATCTTGCGTTGGGACACGGCGCATCAAGAGTTAAACACTTCTTGTTGCGAAGATTGGAATGCCACAACACACACACCAACAAATGAGTGCTACACATTCTTTAATTGTGCGCCGATTGGATACAACCTCTCCGCCTGCGATTTGATTATTATGGTACATCCGCGCTGGGTAAACTTCACCACCTTCTTAAACGGTGAGCCTTCAATGTGGGCGGGTGTTTTTGAAATGCAGCGCGAAGACCCTGTTGATACAGGTGCTGCTGGATTCCCTTGTTTTGGTTGGATTAGTTCCAATTTGTGGATGATTGGCGCATCTTCCAATGCTACGAAACCATTGGCTGGCTACGACCATACTTTAATTTCTATTCCCAGAACAAGAGTAGGACTTACTGGAGTAAACGCAGCCAAAGGCATGGCTGGCGACTATGGCGTTACTCAGATTCCACATTGGCTCGCCACCTCCGCTGTGTCTATGCCCTATTATTTGTCCAATGTTTCAAATAAGTTTGCTTACTCCAACTGGGACACAAATAGACGACTTGTGCTTCCAATTAAACCAGTTATTGATTACGTTGGGACTGTGACGAACTATGGTCAAATTTATGGCTTAAAAATGTTAGCCCCATCTGGTGGCAACATGAACAAGATTAAACTTTCGGTGGATTCGGATGGAAACTTTTCAAATGCAGGTACATTGAAAGACCATTGGTTATTGAACGTTCATCACAAGCCCCAAGCAAATACGATTTCATCCATGTTTGCCAATACTTCATGGATAAAAATAGACGTGGTTGCAAGCAATGGTTTGCGTCCAGAACAGTTGGTAATTGCTGGTGCAAACTATTATCTTATTACTCAAGGTGGCTCAAAACTTGTAAAGATTAGTGCCTTCACGACAGCGAGTACAGATATTGCGCTACAAGGTTCGCCAACTCTGTATGACTTGAAATATGACGGCGAAGAGTATGTGTATATCACAACTTCTTTGGGCTTAACAAGATTAAACGTTGTAGATGATAGTCTAACCAGTTTGGCTATATCTGGCGGCTTGCAAACACTATCTCTATCTACAGATACGATAGTTTGTGCCTCTTATGGCGCAAGTGCCACACAAACATTGTATCGCATCGTTAAATCTCCTTTTGCGCTTGAATCTGGCATTGAAGGCGATTTCACGGACGGTGTTGCTATTTTGTCAACCTTTACAGAAGCGACGGCTAGAATCATTGAGTCCGTGGTAGACGACAAAGGTAATGTTTATTTTGCTCCTGTGGTAGCAACAGCAGCAAACTTCAAGTTAATTAAAATATCTGCATCAGGCACTATTAGTTACCTTGCATTAGCGTATGTAACATGGCAAGTAGGCTTGAGTTTGATTGATAACTCCACTCTTATTGTTTCTCAACTGCAATCAGCAACTAGCGTGCAGAACACACAAGTCAATTTGCCCTATTTTACCGCTCAAGCAACTTTTGCTTTGAATGTAACATCCCCTGGTTCAATAGGTATAGTTCCATACAAGATGACTTCTATTGAGATAAATGGCGTAATGTTCACGCTTCTTAGAAATACTGCTGCCAACGCATTTTCTTGCTTCGCTGTTTCACTCGGAAATACCGTAACAGGCTCGCTGAACACAGGCACAACGTGGGCTGATTTAACTGGGGGGAATATGGGAAACAGTAATTCAGCTTGTGCATTCTGGTCTGATGGTGCAAAAATTATTTCTAGTATGGATTCTGGTATTAGAATTTGGACGAAGATTAACGGTGAATGGAATTTACCAACCGTTCAATTAGGACAGGCGACGCTAGTAGCATGATAGCTCTAATATACATTGAATTATCTTGTTCTGGTCTGGGCGCAACAAGACTTAGTTCTGTACCTTCTACAAAGAACGGGGGAAACGGCTACTTAGGAGTTAAAGCTGTTCGATCAAGGACATTTTTAGGGGTTTCGGCCCCTAAAATCGGCTATACCCCTTCCACAAAGAACGGGGGAAATAACTATTCAGGAGTTAAAGCTGTCAGAATTAGCTCTTCCGTAAGAATAGCCAGAGTGCCTTATTTTTGTGGTGTCAAGACTGTCGGACTTAGTTCTTATCGGTATTCATTTAACGGTGGGAATGAGTATTCAGGAACCAAGACTGTCAAACTTAGTTCTTATCGGTATTCATTTAACGGTGGGAATGAGTATTCTAGTGTTAGATTTCCCAGTTTAGGTTTTACGAAAAATATGCTGGGTTCTCCAGTATTTAAAAACTTCTCAGGTCTCCTGGGTTCTCCAGGATTTAAAAACTTCTCAGGTCTCCTGGGTAATTATGCGTCAAATGACGCTTTTCAATTTTGGAATTAGTATGAAATATGTTGATGTAAAAAACTTGTTACCTAATGCAAACTTTATCTACATTGATGTAGACGAAGATGAAATTAGCGCAGTAGAATCGGCACATTATGTTACCGAGTTTGATGGAAAAAAGGTATTAGGGACTGTGATGGCGATTGAAGAGTTGAAAGACAAAGAGCTGAAAGAAGGCTCGGTTCGATTCTGATGCGCGTAATGGTCATTATGTAAAATTGATGTTTTTGTGAAGCGAAGGGAAGTGTTTGATAGTTAAACACTTCCCTTTTTGTTGTCTACCGTTTCGAATGATATGGTATCAATCTATCTGAAACGACCTGATGTTAGTTCGTAAATCTTTTCCTCTATTGCCTTATCCAAAACATCCAAACAGAACTGCTGCATACTGGGCGGCGTATTTTCCGCAATGAACTTTAACTTCATTCTTTGTGGTTCGGAAAGTCTAAGATTGAACGGTCTTTGAACATCCTCTCTAACATTCGGACTAAGCCAGGGGTATTTTATGGCTGGCGACGGAATAAAATCATTTGGGTTTCGTTTCTTTTGCATAACATTCTCCGATTGCTTCAAATTAGCAGTTCAATTCTATTTCAAAAACTCAACTTAGTGAAGCAGGTGTAGCATGAGATACTCCGAGAAATAAGTTTAAGATAAATGGTCTTTGAAAACAACGAAAAGTAGTTGCGCCTGTCATTACTGGGGAGGCAAACCATTTACCCTAAACTTATTTCTGGGTAAAAGAATTTCCACTAACTAACGGGGTGGATTCCGCTTTTCGAGCTTTTCAAGACTCAAGAAGAACTATACTCGCTTTACCCAAAAACTTCAGCATGCCTGGAAGATATTTCTTCTGAGGCTTTCTGCCTCCGTTAGGTCTGTACATCACTAGAATCAGTGGTTACGTCAGTTTGGCGCAAAATTGCGCCCTAACCAAAAACTTCAACGTACATCGCGCTTATCTCTTCTGACGCTTTCTTATCCTCAGGTAAAAGCTCAGTCACAACTTTTCCAAATTTGGCAGCTTTACGAAAAGCCACACGATCTCGAATAATAGTACGAAGCAATGTTAATTCAGGAAACTCAACAAGGAGTGAACGCATCTCCATCAGCTCCTGTTGCCCTGTATTAGTTACTGACCGACTAGCTATAACGTAAGAACGCATGGCAGGGTTTAGCAGTTTGGGTATTTTAACTAACTCATTGACCGTTGAGAGCGACCAAATGTCAAACTGTGATGGTTGGATAGGTGTGATGAAAACATCGGCTACAACGAGCGCAGAACGCAGTTCTTCCGAGTTCCTTCCACCTGTGTCGATAAAAATATCGCCATAGCGTGTTTTCAGGTCTGCAATATCGGCTTTGATGTTGCCAAGTTTTTGGAGACAGGGGATTGGGTTGAGGTCGGTGTTCAAACGGAACTGTGACCAATTGTTCGCACTTCCTTGTGGGTCTGCATCAAGAAGTAATACATCGTGACCTGCATCTCTACGAAGTACCGCCAAGTTCGTAGCTAACGTTGTTTTCCCTGTACCACCCTTTTCCCCGCCGACAACAATAATCATAAAAGTCTCCTGTTAATTGAGGGTAGATATTAGCACACATTTTATGGCTGTTTTTACTTTTTGGATTTTTCTTCTTTGCTTTTTTAAATTTTTCTGTTTTTTGTTTTTAAGCGCACCGCTCGCCTTTGATTTTGTTGAAGTTTTTCTGTTATAACCCTACATTTTATCGGTTTCATTCCTACATTTTATCGGTTTCATTCCTACATTTTATCGGTTTCATTCCTACATTTTATCGGTTTCATTCCTACATTTTATCGGTTTGGTACTACTGGAAAATTTATATGTAGGAGTAATAATTACTACATAAAATAAAAACTGTAGTACACTCGCGCTTTACCACTGGGAGTGACGTAATGGACGTTTCAAAAGAAAAGTTAGTAGTCGTAAAACACAACGACTTGATTAAATCCGCATACAAGCTGTCGTTAGTTGAAAGCCGCATTGTTTTAGCCTGCATAGCGCAGGTGAACTCAAAAGGTACCCTATCCCACTTGGACAAGTTCTCGGTGTCGGTAGAAGGCCTCAGGGACTTATTGGATACCGACAGCGATGCTGATATGTACGCTAATCTAAAGTCTGCCCTCGTTAGACTGTCGGAACGTTGGGTAACGTTTGTTGAACCCTCAAGCCGATCAGGCGAAAGAAATACCCGATGGGTGCATTCTGTGGATTATATCCCTCAAACAGGCAGTGTTGACCTGTTCTTCGCTCCGTTTATCATTCCGTTTCTAAGCGAAATAAAAAGTAATTTTACGCAGTACAAACTTGAAAACGTTCTGAACCTACGCTCGTCTTATGGGATACGCCTGTATGAGATTTTAAAAAGCTCGATGAGCAGCGAGGTAACGTTGACGGTAGCTTGGCTCAGGGAAACACTTGAGTTACCCGAATCGTATTCGAGGATTGATAATTTGAAAGCAAGGGTTTTGGATGTGGCTGTCGCGGAGATAAACCAGTACACCGACATGACCACGGCGTACACACAGATTAAGAAAGGTAAGAAAGTTGTGAGTTTTAAATTTGTGTTCACAATGGCTCAGAAAGTGCAACGTGCCAAACCCGTATTCAAGAAAAAGAAAGCGCAGGAGGAAAATGAAGTTGGCGGGGTTGACATGGAGGAAATCAAGAAAGCGGCACGTCCAGGTGAAACGGCATCACAGGTAGCTCAGAGGCTGGCTGAACAAGAAGTACCTGTTGCTACGGCTATGGAAAAAATACAGTTGGGGTTAGCCAAGTACCTTGCACAAACAAAAACAACTATTGAAAAGGTGGAAGTACCTCCCGAACCGATACAAGAGCCACGCGAGATAAAACAAAGCAAAGTGGATTACTACATAGATTTGAGAAAACAGTACGGGGAGGAGATAGATAAATCTATCCCAAAAGAGTACATAGAACATATAAAAATGTTGGGGCTGTGGTAGGTCAGGAAATTAACCGAACCGAGGGGTCTCAAATATGGGTGCGGTTGTTGCAATTTGACCACACCCTGTCTTTTTAATTACAAATTCAGAAAAACAGGAATCCAATTTGTCTCGCGGGGCTGGGATAGGCAACAGGGGAATGCGGGTTACAGAGGAAGTAAAACGAGGCAAGCGTCTGTCTATTATATATAATTATTATATTATATATATTATATATTAAAGAGGTGGGGAGTGTATCAATCTTGCAACAAGTTGTTTGAATTGCCCAACATAATCTCCTGCCACCCTCTCACGTCCTTACCTGTCCTCTGCAACCCGCATTCGGCTGGACCCCCCAAAAGTCCCGCGAGACAATTTGAATCTTTAACTTTTGGCAAAAATTTATTACAAACAGAAAACCCACCTTTTACAGTGGGTCTTGGGTTTACATTAACTCAGGATGCTCCAGTTGCTCCATTAGAGCCTCAATGAACACTCGCCAGGGTTTATACCTGTGAGCTTTTCTCTGGGCTACAATGCCTTTGATAGTCTTGTAGTTCGTACAAACCATTCGCCGTTGCAAGAACCCCTCAGGAAGCCCACTCTTCAACGTAACTATGTCATGATGATGCTGTGCAAAATGCCGCAGGAAATCAATGAATACTTCTTTAGGTGTACCCTCTTCAAAGTCTGAATGTAAGGGAGCGCGTTTTGATAGTGTGTGCATCGTGCTAGTGCTTTGCTTCGTCACACCTGCTCTATAGGTATCAAACTCTGACCAGAACGCCCGAGAAGCCTTAATTTCGACCCATACTTGGATGCTTTCAAGAAACTTGTTATGACCGCCGTCTTTATCCTTTAATTTTTCTGCGCGGAGGAAGGCTTTGGGTTTTTGCACTGCCCACCAATCATCGACAGGCTGATCTTCAGCAAAGTGAGAAAAGGACATACCCATTAACGCCCATTCGTACCCTGCTTCTTGTCTGATTTTAACTTTCATGCTTCTACCTCATGTGTTCGTCAATCAATAGTTTTCCCCGCACAATTCTCGCAGCGGTAAATTCCGCCGCCAAAATACCCCCTTCAGAAAACACATTTCGGATAGTTTCTAAAACATCGGAATGTCTTTTACCTGTCAACCCTGCAATCTCAAGGGAAGACATTGTTTGCTTCAAGTTTTGTAAATTCATCATTTTATAACCCTCCTCGGGTAAGCACGTTCTCTTAACTTGTCTAAGTCTTGTCTTTTGTACAAAATCTGTTTTCTTCCTGACGTATCAGAAGTGATAACAAGACCATACTGCCTGACATAGTTATCTTTTACATGATTGTACAGGGTAGAGTGCTTGATACCTTTTTCCGCACAGTATTCCCGAAGGGTTACTTCACCTTCCTGTCTGGTTTTAAACTCACTTACTGCTTTGAGTAAATCTGCTTCTTCAAAAACACGACTTAAACCCCCGATAGCACAGGTTTTCTGGTAGCCCCGACAAAGTATACGTCTTTCGCGGATGCGTTTGTTTACCGTGACGTATTTTATGTTGTGTTTATCCGAGAATTCTTTAGCTGTTATTTGCATCTGCTGCCTCCTTCAAATACTTCTGAAACTCGTCCTGTAAAGCATCTAGTACAAATGCTTGGCAGGGTGTTAATGGAGCAATAGCCTGTAAAGCTACTGCCCGTTCTAATTCTTTGAAACAAGAGTCAATAAACACTTTTCGGTACTGACCATTTGCTGTGTAAACCTCAAAATTATCCATCACTTGAAACTCTCTCAAATTTAGCGAGGAAATCCTCATGCGAATAAAAGCAAGATTCATCAAAAGCATTCTTAACGCCGATACAGCCTACAAATTTATCAATTACCCATACAGCCGCAAGTTCTGAAACCGTAAAATCTTGGTCATCTGCAACAAATTTCCACACCTGTCCGACTGTAACTTTTGGCTTCGGACGTTCAAATTGTGCAAGAACCTCATCGCTCGAAACCGACATAAAATCTTCACGCAAATATGATAAAACTACTCGCACATACTTTGCTGTGACGGGTACATCATCCCAGTTAGGCTCAAACTGACTTGTGTTTGCTTTATCAACCAAAAGTGACTGATAGTCATCATAAAGAGTCATGTACTTTTCAGACAACTCACTATCATCAAAAGCGCGGACTTGTGAGAAGGTTTGGGTTTTAAGGAAGTTGGTGAGATTCACGTTTAGTCGAACCTGCTGCGTTACTGTAAGACCGTACAGCTGCGAAAAGTCCTTTATCTGCTCATCACTAAGCCCCACAACAAGTTCGGGCTGGTTTTGTTCAAGCCATTTGTCAATAACAGCTTCATCATGACTTGCTGGCACTGACATTAACTTCATAGCCAATGCACGCAATTTTTCAGGTGTCATTTTAATTCTCCCGTTGCTTTAGCGATTGCGTCTTTTACCTGTTGCTGCAAAGTCAGGGGGATGTCGTACTCGCTGATATATTCCATTGCTTCATCACAAGCGATTAAAGCAGCAAGCAAATCAGGTGCGGCGGCGATAAGTTTTGCGTTGGCTTCGCCACACCCATCCCTAAGTCTGTAATTTATGTCCGTTATCACTTTTAAGTTGTCTTGCGTTCTTATCTCACCGCTTAATTTATGCAGTATCCAAGGTGCAGTCGTGTGTTTAGTTGTCATTTTTAATTCCTTCGATTCAGTCATTTGAGAACCGTGTCGCCACCTTTCCTAACCGCCCCGCCCTGTGAACATCTACATTCACGCCGCGCAAACCTGCATAGCCTGAAATCGAGTAATACTCATCGGGTGATGCGGAAGTCTTATAACGCTTTCATTTTTCTTTCATGTTCGACTAATGCCATTGCAGATTGCACAAGGATTTCAAGATGTGAAAGCGGCTGCTTTAGTTGTTTTTCACACTCGATAAAGTAGTTGCGATAATCATGCGCTTTAACTGTTTTTGCCATCATTGATAAGTGTGTCGCCATTTGAATAGTGATGGCATAATCTTTAGGTGGGTTGGGGATTTCTGCGCTCGTCGCTGTGACGAGTTTAACAAAATCAACACCTTGCACGAAAAATTGATTTTCTTCAATGTTATCTTTCGACCATCTTGACCAGTTGGTTGACCAGTTGGTTTTACGCAATCCTAGCCCTACATACAAATCACGCGCTGATACCCAGCTCACATTTTCACTGCCGATTACTGCTTGTTTTACTTCAATCATTTTGCACTCCTAAATCTTGTTCTTGTGATTCATTAGTAGAAAGGCAGCTAATGAATAAGTCATGTTCTGCATCATCGTCGATGCCGTCATAGCCCCAACCGCTTTCGTCGTCATCATTCATTTAAGTTTGCGACCATTTCGGCGTATCTTTCAGCGTCACCGTCAATGCGTTCCATTTCAACGCTTAATTTGTGCAGTATCCAAGGCGCAGTCGTGTGTTTAGTTGTCATTTTTAATTCCTTCGATTCAGTCATTTATCAACCGCCAATGGTGAAAAATAGAGCTTGCTACTTGTCGCATATCATTATTTACAACCACTTTTTTACTACCGCCATTGAACTCTAAAATAGTATGAGTTAAGTCTAGCGGATAAAATTGCTCAATCTCACTACTGTTGCATACGAAGCCTTTTCCGTCACCTGTGCAGAATTTAATTTTCATCATCCCACTTTCTCCACGAGTTTATTCAAGTACCACTGCGCCTTTTGTAAGTCCTGCACCCCGCCCTTGTCCCGCCACCGCCAGAGGTACTTCGTTACATTACCTTGCAGATAGCCAAGGTACGCTTCTTCTGGCATTGTGTCTTCAAGAACATCAATGCACTCAAACTTACCTGATTTGTAGTGTGCAGGCTGATTAACTAAATCAACTTCGATAGTTGTTGGCGTTGTGCTACGCCATTCGGTATGTATCATATTCACCTCAAGTTGTCATAATGGTTACTACTTAAAAGAAGAGCCAGCCCTGCGGCTAGCTCAATAATCCAACCTACCTGTTGGTAATCAAAGGATAATAATGTTTGCAGCATTTAACGCATCGCCCTGTCTGTGTGACACCATAATTATCTGGGTTCCTAGCCCTTGTAACGTACCCGCCACGTTCGCTGCATTTGTTTCACTACAAGCCGCTGTTACTTCATCCAACATCAAGAAACTTGAACCTCCAAAGAACGCTTTACCCAACGCAATTCTCAAACCCAAGCCAACGATTGCTTCTCTTGCGCCTGACAGTTCGGAGACAGGTACAACGTGTTCGCCTTCTCTTACCGTAAATTCTCCTGATAAGTCACGTTCCAACTCCCGAATAAGCCCTTCAGTGATTTCTGAAACGTAGGAGCTAGTCAAACTCGTGATACCTTTCCATGTATTGTCTAACATTCTTGCACGGTTCGCTCTTAAATAACTTTGGAGGTCTTTGCGTAAAGCGGCATCTTTTTCTAAAGCATCACGTCTTTCAGCAAGTTCTTCGCCACGTTTTAAGTCTGCACAGCCCGAATTACGGGCAGCTGTAGTCTCACGAAAGTTTGACTTAGCCTGTACCATCTCCATGCTTTTGACACGGTATTCTTCCTGTAGTTCTTTGACACTTTGCATTGCGTCTTCAAGGTCGTCATCGTCCCATTCACAGTCAGATGGATCAAGGTCTCCCAAGTCATCCGACAAACGTGCAAGCATTGAGATAAGCTGATCTTGTTTCTTCTCCCACAATACTGCAATGCCGTGTGAGCGTTCAAAGTCTGCTAGGGCATCTTTTTGTGCAGAAATCATAAAGCCAAGTGAGTCGGCATCAATGTTTGTGTCACGAGTGCGGATAGCAGCAACTGCGGCATGCAGCGCAGCCTCACAGCTCAGAACATGGAGTTCACAACGTTTTTTTATGCCGTCAAAAGACTCTGCACGGGTAGGAGATACACTCGCTTTGAAGTCCTCAAAAGCACGTTTGTTCAAGCCAAACTTGAGTCGAGCTTCTTTGACGGCAATAGCTGCTCTATCCTGTGCTTCCAAATGCGCTGTGCTGTTCTCAAAAGGTCTTTCACAGGTTGGGCAGTTAACCTCAAGTTGTTCTGCTTGACGTAGTTTAGTTTGAGCAGTGTCTAACGCATACTGACTGAATTTGTAGTTTTCTAAAAGTTCAGCGTACTTTTTAAACTCACCTTCCGCAGCCATTAACGAGCTGAGACTACATTCAGCATCATCAACATTCTCTTGAGCCTGAGCAACTGCATTGTCCTGTAACTTAAACTGTTTTAATTTTTTCAGTTTGCTGTCCGTATCGTCTTGAACGGCGGTAATTTTAAGTGCGAGCAGTTTTGCAGATTCTTTGGGTTCTGTTTCAGCGTGTACTTCAAGTTCATCCAAGGTGTTGTCGATAGAAGTTGTGATAGTTTGTTCTGCAGCTTTACTTGCTTTGGCTTTAGACAACTTTTTAGAAACGATGTCTAATTTTTCTTGTTCTTTTTTCAACATTAACTCAGTTTGTGTAGCCATTTTCTCTGTCTCCATTACGTTAATTTGCTGGCTTTCTGCCAGTTCTGTAAGTTCCGCTAATCGTAGCTCGTAAGCAGGAATATCAGGTGAGCTTTCCATTCCTGATAACTTACCCGTGAGTTCGCTTAAATCAGCCGAAATTAGGGTTATGATTGCGTCGAGACCGTCCATCTTTGTGATGACCTCAATTTTCCTTTGTAAGTCTGCTGCACCCATTCTCAAAAGTGACTGGGTTTCGCCCTGACCTGCATAGAGTAAATGCTTGAACTGCTTGTAGTCAAGCCCTAATTCTTGCTCAATAAACTTAGTGCAGGGCGTATGACCTGATGCAAGCAAATCGTCTCCACTGTAAATCACTGATTTATCGAAAGACCTCAAGATTTCTAATGTTTTGCCGTTAACATCTACCGTTAACGAGACTTCCATTTTATCCTCAGTCCCCCATGTAGATAAATGTTCTTTTTTACCCGCAGCCGCTGCCCCAAATAGGGCGTACAGAATGCCTTTCAGGATGGTTGATTTACCTGCACCATTCTCACCTGTGATAACATTAAGTCCAGTCGTGAACCCCACAACCAAGTTTGTGTGCTGTTTGAAGTTTTTTAATGTAAGGTTATGTATCATTTTTATTTCTCCGCTTAATTTGAGCTTCCCAGTTAACCAAGTGTGGTTCAAGTTTTCTTGCTGCCCAACGATGCACCCCAAAAACAGTTTCTCTCGGTTTTGGTAGGCGACCCGAATAGATCGCCATATCTAATGCCATTTCCGTCACACCCATGCGTTCCAACACCTCAGGATACGTTATCATTGCACTCGCCCCACATAATGTTTCCACAATGTATTTAACTTCGTGTGGGATAGCTCTGCGGATAACGTAGTAATCACATCAGCAATGTGAACTTCGTCCACTTTCTCAGCATCAAACTGCTCGCAAGTGACAGAGTTTTTAATCATGTAAGCATTGGGACATGTTTTCCAGAGATTGGCAACTGCACGGGCAATTTTAGGCAGTTCAGCACGTTCTGCTTGTCCTACTATCTCGATGAACTCCATGTGGACTAAATCGCAAGACCCTTCGAGTAAATGGGCATAATCCAGTTTTACAGCGTAGTTCGTACTCCAAATCAACTCCCTGGTCACTTTTAAATCTTTGTCAACGTGCCACGAATACTTATCTGAAATGTCTGAGAATGAAGTCGGGTGTGTGTTCCCTGTCATAATCAAACGACCATTAAAGTGTGCTGCGCTTGTGTGTTCGTGTCCAGAAAACACTAAGTCTACTTTTTCCAGTAACGCTTCAGCTTGCGCTCGGCTCAAGTTTAAACTCGCTTCGTCGGTTGCAAACCCGTTGTCAAAGTTGCAGTGCAGGAATAAAACACCGCCTACCTTCCTTACTTTTTCTAATGACGCATCAAATAACTGTTGGGTCATCTTGTGGTTCACATACTGAATAGAAAACCCCTCGGCATGGGTAGTTTTGACCGAAGCCTCACTTGGTTCATCCCAAGCATCCTCCATGATGTCATGGCAAAGTCTTAAAGCGGATGTTGCATTAGCCCGTTGGGAAAAGTCATGGTTTCCAATCAAGCATACGTCAACGTGCTGATAAATCTCTAGCCCTTGCTTAACCGTGTTAGCGTCTGACCAGTAAGTATCATATAAGTCGCCCAGGCAGTACACGTCTGTCAGAGGTTTAATAGTAAAGGGTGCTAACGCTTTTGCCTGCTTGTACAACGCTTCCTTTAAACGCTCACGGGAAGCAGGAGTTGTATGGCTCGTGCGGTTCAACCCGAGGTGTGGGTCACTAAAAATGGTAATCATTTGTTTAATCTCTTAATATCAAAAATAAGCATCAGTACAAGCACTACACCCCATGCAACTACAAACGTGTAGAAATGGGCTGTGTTGTGAAGAAAATGTTCAATCATAAATCCTCCACGATTGCACTTAATGAACTCAGCATCGCTGCACTTTTGCCGATGAATAATGGTTTGTTAATCTTCTCGACAACGTTAGTTCCGAGGTGCCACTCAATGACATCACTCTCTAAATCCATATAAAGATACAACGACGGATGCCCTGCTCTTGCCCACATTCTGTGTGATGCAATTTGTATTTTATTTTTGTGTGCTAACGATAATAAGCCCCTGCCTGTGTTTGTGCTTTTAGCTTCAATTAAAATAGCACCGCCAGGAGTCAACAACATATAGTCTCCAGGGGGTGCTGTAACAAACCCAGACATTGCCTGGGTTTTATCTACGAAACGATGATCTAAACTCTTGTTCTTAGCTGCGTAAAGTTTTAAAACTTTACTGATTTTAGCTTCAAGAGCTTTTCCGTTGTTCTTTGCCAAGTAAAACTCCAGCCGTGTATGCGGCATCCTGATTACTGTGTTTATCGTAAACCCATCTCAAGTAATCGTGAGGTACTTCCGCGAACTGTAACCCCTTGTGTTTTCCAAAGGGAACGACTGTTAACATCTTTGGCTCACGAACCTGACTGGCAGGGATGTCGTAGTAGCTTGTAGTCCCTAACAACTTCGTTAGTACCCGTTCAAGCATAATACAATCATCCAGCGCACTATGAGCGTTCATTTTTTCATCAAACCAAAGGTCGTACAAATAACCAAGTTTATGCTTTTCCACATGCGGCATCTTCTCCCGCGCCAATTCAAGCGAACAAAACTTAGCATACGGCTTCAAGCTAATATGATGAGACAGCATTCTAACATCAAACTGCAAGTTGTGGGCGCAGAAAATAACCTCTTCGCCCAAACTCATTACATCATTTAGCCACTCTTCCACCACATCTTGAGCAGGTCTACAATCCGCTACATCTGCGTTAGATATGCCGTGAACTTTAAACGCCCCGTCTGTGACAGGTAAATGCGGTTTGCATCGTTCATTGAAGTGGTACCTGTCGCCTGCATCCGTGACAATAACCGAACCCAGTTCAACTATGCCGCCATCAAAACCACTTGTCTCTGTGTCGAAAATTACTAATGCCATTTTACTTCCAATGATTTTTAAATAAAGTTGTGATAGCTTCTGACCGTTGTAACATCGTTTTTTCAACATGCGCTACAATTTCTTCGGTTGACTGGGTAAAAAACTCACGGTTAACTAAGGAACGTGGGGGTACATCATACAGGTTATTGTCATTCCACCCAGTTGCAGCCCACACTAAAAAGAAGTTACTTAACACATTCATGCCAAGCCTTCCAACGCATACCGTGACCAAGGTTCTAAATCAACTTCGTCAGACTCCAACAAATACACAGGGTCAAACATACCAAGGATTGTAATGCCTTCGTCTTCGGTTGTAATCTTGTGTGCCATGTATCTCCAATCTTCGTCTAACCGACATTCAATCAAGATACCCAAGTGGACACGACCAACAGGGTTCGAGCCGTCATAAATCAAACCTTTTACTTCTGATTCAAAAGGGAAGTCAACGTCAACAGGCAACCATAACTCTTCTTCCAATTCACGATACACAGCTGTCATGATGGTTTTGCCGAGGGATATGCCACCACTTCTTGTTGCAACGTCGTTTGCGTTGATGTGTCCGCCAAATCCCACGCTTACTTTCCCCTGTAAGCGGTTTTCACCACCTTTTGGGGTTCTTGCATACGTCAATACTTTTGTACCTGCTGTGACTACGCAGTACGGAATGAGCTGGTGGAAGTTTTCGTCCGTTTCCAACCATTCACGAGACCCCAACATAATGTCTTTTGGTTCCCAGATGTCCCCGATTGCTAGGTGTTCAGGGATTTGTGAAAAGCCTTGGTTCTGTTCGCGTGCTTTTACTGCTACAACGTGTTCGTGTTTGCTCATTTTGATTCTCCTAATTTTGAAATAACTGACTCTTTCCACTTCAACTGCTGAACTGGTGTTCCATTGCTACGTCTTTTTTCTGTGTCAATTAAGACACCAAACTCTTTTCCCTGCTCAGTAGGCATCCACTTGTCTTCTTCATTTTTGAACTGTAAACCCTTTTCAGCCAGTTTAAGGTTAATCTTGATTGCGCTAAGTGCAGGGTCAAAACGTCTCCCAACTTCAGTGGGGTTTAAATGCCGCTCTTGATCAGAAATAAGCTCCGCACCCAACAGTTTCAAAGGTGATTGCCCAATCAGTTTAAACGTGGCTTTGTCAGCGGAGATTAAGGCTTGATTACCTTCAAATCCGTAAGCCTTTGCAAGGTCAAGCATTGCAATAGCTGTTTGAGAAATCTCAGTACCTTTTACTTCTGGTACAAAAGAATACGAGCCAGTTTTACGGATTGTGGGTAACACTTCTTCACACACCCAGTCTTGGAACTTTTCGGCTTCAGGTTTTGTTGAGTGCATAATCAAGCGATACAGGTCAGATTCGTTAATCCACTTAGTTGCTGGAGGTAAGTCGTTGATTTTGTTTAATTCGCCATTTGGGGGCGAATTGGAATTTTTGCAAAGCCGTAGTGCGTTTTTAGACTCAGGGTATTCCAACGCTTCCGCCATGTCTTTTGCCACAAACCAAATAACTCCATCAACCATTGATGTGCGGATTGCTGTGTTTGCATCAAAGTTAAAAACTTGTAAATTGCTCATCTCAAATATCTCCAAATATAAAAAGGCGGCAGCAGATGCTACCGCAAATAGTAAATCAGTTAGCAAGTGCTTTCTCAATTGCAATTTGAATTAACTCATCTGTCAAAACTTGGTTACAGTCATCAAGAACTTCAATCTGATCTCCAAAATTAACCCCAAGACTAGGGTTAGCAAGCATTGGTACAGGAACCCCTGGAATACCTACAGTCATAGCTGCATACACTTCTTTGATTAAAGATATAGCTTGAGAAGAATGCACAGAAATAACGACCTCATCGTAAATCGGTGCCAGTAGTACCGCACTATGGCGTTGGAAAACTTTAGACTTATAAAGATTAGACAATACTAACTTCAAATACTCCGCACACAGCCCCTGGACTAAATAATTTACCGCAGACCTCTCGTAGTAGCTTTTTATGTCGGAATTACTTTTGGTATAGTGATCAAACGCATGGCGGTAACAACCTAATTGGGTTACAACCCTACCTTTTTCCTGTAGTTCCTCTTTGACCTCAACCTTCCAGTCTTCAAGCCTAGAATAAACGGTTTTCTTAGCGTTTAAATACTTTTCAGTTGTCTCCAAGTCTTCCTTGATTATACGCGAAAGTTTATTAACTCCACAACCATACGCTGACGCAAATCCCACCTGTTTCGCAACTTTTCTAATGTCGTCATGCTTTTTAGCTACAGCTTTGTCAGAACTTTTTCGGTTCGCTACAAATTCCTCATACTCACAACCCATAATTTGTGCAGCCACGATGGCATGAGCGTCTCGCAGATGGTCGCCAACATAGCAAGATAACAGGTTTTTGTCTCCTGACAACCCCCCGAGAACGCGGAGTTCTTCCCCGTCAAAATCTATTGCGACAATTAAATCATGACCTTTATTCCGATTAGGTACAATAGCACGGCGTACTTTAACCCCATCCCCTTTCTTACTCATCTGTAACAAATTGGGTGAACCACCTGTGGGTCGTCTGGACTCCGTGCCTGTTGAGTTAAACCTTGGATGGACATTACCGTCTTTCGGATGAACCCAAAGTGGGTATTTTGCATAAAACAATTTTACACGAGTTGCACACTTCTTTGCCTTGCTGAAACACTCAAGAACCTCTCTTTTCCAGCCAACAGCGTCTCCGTTAAAAATAGCTTCGTCAATTGCATCAGTATTTACTTGTGGTGTACCTTCCAAGTTCTTTTTCTTCCGTGTTTCAGAGATTTTGAAATCTCGAATACGAATTGGCAAACCAAGCGTACCGTAAAACAGGTACTGCATCTGCTTTGGTGAGTCCAGGTTTAACTCTGTTCCCACCCAACGCGATAGCTTTTGTTTTCCTTCGGGTGGAACCTCACGGTATTCTTCATAAACAAACTGGTCGGCTAACGCTAAGACTTCTTCATCGTCTTCTGAACCCTTTGGGTTAATATCTGCAAGGTACAACGTAGCGGCATGCCGTTTTAAATCGGACATCGGAATACGGTTTGTACCCAATAACTCCCTCATTCGAGCAATACAAGTGTCATAAACTGCTTGATCTTCACTCCGCTGCTGTTCAACGGCTTCTAAGTCGAAACTAACGCCTTCAACGTAAGATTCGGCTAGCAACTGGACTGTCGGAAACTCACAATCCCTAACAAACTCCCAGGTTTTTTCTAAGTTCAAGATGATGTAAAATAGGTCGTACAAGTGAGCAGTTACAAGTGGGTCGTCCGCGCCATATTGAAAGACGTGCTGACCTGAATAGTCCTGCATCGTTTTACCTTTTTCAATAACATCTTCGTAATGTAGCTGTTCCGCACCTAAATAACGCTTCGACAAACTTTTCAAACCATGCTCATCTGCAAGTTCATCAATGTGTTTGTGCATCACCATTGGGTCGTACATAATTGGCAATGACGCGCCAAACTCTGCAATCAATACAGATGTCTCGAAATACGAATTAAAACATACCACGGGCATTGTTGCAGGGATATACCCTAATAAATCTAACAACACCTGCTTGTCTAAGTTGTTTTCTGTGTCAGCATGGTCAAACTGGAGGTAATAGGTGTGTTCCAGGTTCTCCCCCAGTGTTAATCCCATTCCTGCAATTGTACTTCCAAGCATATCAACAAATTCTTTTCCTTGATTAGCTTTTTTGAAATTTTCATTCGGAACTTGCCACGTTTCCCAATCAAGGCTGACGTAACGCGAATTGTTAATTTGACGCTTGATTTTTTCGACATCGAGATTCCCAGGTGTAATAAGCGTTTGCGTGGGCAGGAATTTAGCTAACTTGTCTATCAAGTAGTTCGTACCACAACCGTTCAACACGGCTAATAACGCATCCCGAGACGGAACTTTCTTGACCCATTTCAAACGGTTAAAGTGTTTGCTTGGTACTGGCTGCTGTTCACCCGCCTCGTCAATATAAAACGTTTCAGTTGGTTTGCTGTCCACGAATTCAGGGTGCATTTTAGCAAGGATATGATACGCCATAACCCACTCATTCTTGCCATCAATCAACAACTTCAACGATTTTGTTGGCGAGCGTTCATACGCTATGTTTAACTTGTCCCAAGCCTTTGTTCTAACCACAAGGTCAAAAAACTCTAGCTGCTTGATGTCGAACTCGTCCCACTTGGCAGGTCCAAAGTTTCTCACACCACCATAACCGTCTGACGTATCGCCCACCAGTGATTTGTACAACGTAATCAGGTGGGGTGGAATCCCTTTATAATCAGACTTCAATTCTAACTTCTGGAACACCGACACGCCTTCATACTGCGCTAATGCAATCAAATCCGCATCAACAGAATAAACGTGTTTGTGACCTGGCAACCCCATTGACAAGTAAGCAATGACATCATCTGCTTCCACATTGGCTAAACTGACTTGTGGTACACCCATTGCAGTCAGAAACGCTTTGCACAAGGCTTTTGCTTCACCACTGTACTTTCCCATTCGTCTGGCTTTCTTGTAATCAGGGTAATAAAGCGTGCGATAATCAGTATACTTACCGTCTTTGTCCCGTAACAGGTCGTCATGTACCACAATGATGTGGTTCAATGGGACGTAAGACGCAACGTTTAAGAAGTACCTTTCGATAAATATCTGTAGTCCGTAACCTGCTGTGTTGACGTTCTTTCCTTCAATCAACATTGCGTCTGGATCAGTCCCAGAATTGTAACTGTGCATTACACAGGCGTTGAAATCAAGAAGTGCGTATATTGGTTGTGTCATAACCCTTTCTCCATTAAAAATTTAACAATTGTGTCTTTACGCCAAAAAATTAGCTTTCTTTAACGTTAAGTCGTGTTTCGGAAACGCGCCACGCTGTACTACATGATATAAACCACTGCTGTTTGTCAACCCTGCTAACTCGCAAATGTCTCGAGCGTTAAACAAGGGTGTCGGGTGGGCAATTCTTACGAATTCTGGAATCATAATATACTCGGCTCAATGTAGGCGTAAAAAATAAACATTACGGCTGCGTCTTGGTTACTAAACATCTCAGGGTGAAATGTAGCTTCATTTGTGTCCTTACGGTTAGTAACTATCTTGTAAACGCCCCCTTTGTTATAGACAGTGTGACGATATTCTTTTTGGTAGAACATAGTGTTGCCACTCTTAGACGTGTACCAACCGCTACCTGGTCCAAAATCAATGTACTTATCAACAAATAGACTCATTTTTTGTAGTACCCTATCAGGTCTGTCTGCGTTAAAAATACGCCGTTTTCTAGCTATATCCCCACAGGTGTTTTGCCATTGTTGTAACCTTCTGTCCTGAGATAACCTACTTTGTATAGCAGAGTATTTACGACTTCCCCACGCGGCGTATGTCAAAGTGTCTGCGGCTACCCTAGCTAACTGTTCTGCCTCAGTTTTCTTTTTACGTTTTTTGAGTTTAGTAACCCATTTCGACCTGAGTTTTGCTGCCTTATCTAGTCCTTCCCTGCCCTCTCCAAACATCCACCCAGCACAGATACACCCTACTCCTAACTCTTTGTAATTTGCACCTGTTCTAGTTGGGTGTGTCATGATAAACAGATACTGAATGTCTGTCATAGGACATCTATCACATACAAAGGTCTCATCCACAATTTTTTCAACTCTAATTAAGTCCCACCCACGTTCAGGTAATCCTGCTTTAGTCAGAACACCAAAGTAGGAGTCTCTCTTACCTGCGTTACTAGCCTCAACAGTACGCACAAATGCTTCGGTAGACTTACCCCCATCAGTTTGAGAGAGAATACCCAAAGTGGCATCATCTATTACTTTTGCCATCTTAATCCTCCAAAATTAAATATCAAAATCGGCGCGAACCGACAAAAATGTGGGAAAACGTGGCTTGTCCTTTACACCTTTCGGGAAACACTTGTACTTAATCAGTTTCCCAACAAGTTCACCTTGATTTTCCCAGTAATACTCACGCTCCGTGTGATTCATTGCACCTGCTCCCACTTTGATTGTCTCGCCTTCAGCAGTCCGACAAATCATTGAACCCAAAATACCTTTACCTGTCTTGTTTTCTTGATGTGACGTGCGGAAACTCAAACCCAATTCATTGGTTTGTTTCTCATTTAAGTTCTCTTCTGCTTCAATCAATTCCACAACAATCGCTTCGGCATCCATGAAGCGTTTAATTCTGGTGCAGACAGGGTTAGACTTGTTGACACGCCCTTCCTTATACCATCCGTCCATTGTTCTCACTACAACGCCTTCATAGCCCATATTGAGGTACTTTCCTTCCAAATCGAGCAAGTGTTGTTCATCGTAACACACGGTGGTTTCTGCTACTGTGATGTTTGACAGACCCAGGTCTTTCACTCGGCGTTCAAGCATCATCAAACGCACTTCGTACCTGTAATCCAAGTTAACCAGGTCAAATACCATTGCTTTCAATGGAGGTACACCTTCAATCGAATTGACAGCCGACGTGGTGTTACGGCATAAATCTTGGTCAGTGATATTTCCGACGTAGATTTCCATATCAAATCCGTTAAATTTCTCCCGACTGAAATACGCTTGAGTGTGTTTGTTAGCAAACTTTTTAAGGCTGCGTGGGTAAACGATGTTGCCCTGTACTAACGCTCGGCATCCATCAGCTTTCGGCTGTAAATAGACAGGGTACTGGATTTTACTGATGATGGTGTCTGATAAAAGCATTGGTTTGATCATTTTGAAAGCTCCGCAAAGAAGTGTAGAATACCAGCAAGATACGTGCTTGATTTAAAACCACTGTCCAAATTTGGACTGTCCTTTTGCAACTGTTCAACAGTTACTCGAATGTCGCGCATAACGTGTTGATGATTTTTACCAGTCAACGCTGCAATTTCAACTGAAAGCATTGATTTTGGTGCTAAAGCTAAGTTAATCATTTTGAAAGCGCCTCTGTTTGTAAAACTTCTAAAATTGTGCTGAACCACTTGATTTGTTTTCTTGGTGAACCATCTGAATGTTTCAAACCTGTATCAACATACTCACCATACTGTTTTCCTTTTTCAGTCAATTCGTAGTAAATAGCATCTTTGTGGTTTCTGTGATTCGTCTGGAACCCTTGAGCCGTCAACAGTTTATTTGGTTCCTGCCGCTTTAAACCCAGTCTGTCTGCAATGTCGCTTGGAACTAAAACAGCAGCTTGTACAGGTGAGACGAGTTCTGCACCGAGCAATGAGAGTGGAGAATAACCTGTGATTTGCTTAATAGCTTTATCTGCTGACAAATAGGCTTGATTACCATCAAACCCAAATGCTTTTGCCATGTCAACATAAGCAGGAGAAAGTAGCCCAGTTTGTTTTGCCAACTCAAAATCATGCTCAGGCTTAACGATTGCATAGCTACCCGTTTTACGAATTGTTGGCAACACTTCCGAAGTCACCCACTTTTTGAAGCGTTTTGACGATTCAAGTTTTGAACCAAATATCAAAGAATACACATCAGGTTCATCAATTACTCTAACTTGTTGTACTCCACCTGCCGTTTGAAGGGGGTGGTGTTTCACCACCCCCTCGTCACAATGCTGTTTTATTGCATTCACTGTGTCGGAATATCCCAAAGCTACCGCAACATCTTTTGCGACAAATAAAGGTTCGCCGTTTTCATCCATAACTACTCGGACGGTGTTGGTATCGAAATTAAATACTTGTAACATTTTGAAACTCCATAAAAAGAAAAACCCTTATCAAGCAAGTAGTGAGAGATACTAACCGAATAAGGGTAAACGTTAAGTTTTTAGATTTATGAACGCTCTCACACGCAAAATCTAAAGACTTTTTGAAAAGCACTCACAAGAAATGCGTTTCAAAAAGAGGGATCCGAAAATCCCTTGAGTTCAGGAGATACTAATGGTAAAGCTGTAAGGTTTAACCCTTAGTAAAACACACTCTATCTAGGTTTACCAAAATGAACTAGACTGCGATATTCCGCAGAAGTTAAGTGAGTTTTACTAAAGGCGGCGCAAGTTAATCAGAGGAAACTATCGCCATGAACTCTCGTTACTATGGAGAACACAACTCCGTAGCCTTTTCTACCATTACTGCTGCGGTGACTTTCGTGATTCCGCTACACGCCTTGCTACTTACACCCAACAAGGGGGGTGTGTTTGGTGGGTCAGGTTGGACTTGAACCAACATACTACGCATTATGAGTACGCTCCACGAACCTTTGTGATACTGACCCAATATAAGTCCCCACAGATTACCGCAGGGAAAGTCACCTAACGCGAGGAACTCCCCAGTTCCAGTTAGTTGGCAGTTTAACTACCAATGAAAGATTCTCTATGACCCTTCAGTGGGAGTCTTCCGATTTAACCCTCGGAAGAACGGGCAGGAATTATTTCCTAAGCTGCCTGTTCGGCAGTGAACATCTGGGTTAGCCTGAGACTAACACGAAACTCCAAGGGTAGAAGGGGTTAGCAACGTTGCGAACCTTTTCGCCCACTTCCATTCGGATTACAGCTGTGTCCTTAATCCCTTTTTGTACCAACTTAAAGATAAGACTGGAGAATCTACCTTTCGATGTTGGCGACACTGACACTAATCTAAACTCACCATCATGCGACTCGCCTGGAGCTACTAACTCGACCATCACTTCAAGATACTCTTTGCAAGTGACTTCTTTCCCTGCCGCTCTCAAATCCGACTCAAAGCTTACTACATCTTTACCACTTGTAGAAGTGATTTTGTCATAAGAATAAATCAAATCTGTTTTGGGGTTTGTAGAACCTGTAAAGCTGTGAGCATACTTGATTTTAGACCCAATAACTTTACACTCGAACCCTTTGCCATAAGTCTGACCGTTCGAGTCCTCAAACTGACCATCTGTCTTCAACGAAATCATTGGGAAGGCAGTCCAGTCAAATACCAAACCAGCAAAGCCTGCTGCCTCTAAATCCGCCAAATTCACACTGTTACGTTGTGACGGTTCAGCTACTAACGCCAACGTTGTTGGGGCTTCTGAAACTACCGCAGGGAATGCTTCGTCTACTGAAGTGTTGTTGAATGCTGCTGTAGAACCTACTAAATTTAAAGCCATGATACTTCTCCAATTATTTTAAAATGAATGTTGTGTAAAGGGTGATGCTTACTGCAATGTGGGTTTTCTGTAGGTCAACCGCTTGTTTAACGTGGGTGAATAACATTGATTCGTTGTAGCTTGTTCTAAACTTGCGATGAAACTTTCAACGACCCCAGGAATAACGTTTTCTAAATAACCAAACGTGGCGACTGAATGACCTTCAGCGTAATGAACATACGGTTGGGTTTTAACATCGTTCTCGGTCATCACAGCTTCAAAAATTGCTTTGCTCAACCCACAACCATAAAGTCTAAGCGCATTTGCTTTTGAAACGTATCCTTCTGGAACACCGTTCCGTAAGTTTACTTGAAGGTCTGCCACTTTTGCAGAAATGTGTTTTACTTCAACTTCTGCTGCTGTCAATCGTTTATCATGCTCAGTTAAGATTTGAACGGACTGACCCAAAATCTCAAGCTGTGAAAGTGGTCTCACCTGTTGGGTTTCCAACTCAACCATCTTGTCATAAACAGCGGCTTGAACTTTGTATGACTCTGACATCACCATCAAATTCGCTTCACGTTTTGGGAGGTAGTAGCATGGATTTTGTTTCCCATTTGCTGCTTTGTAGTAGCCCTGAAATTTTAGGGCTACTTCTGCACCCAGCACAGTTACTACCTTCACCATGAAATTGTCATGGCGTAATTCCGCCGTACCGTCTTCTCTCATGTCGTTAATGATTTTTACGATTTCCGTAGAAGACATGGTTTTTACTTCTGTTGTTGTTTGTAACATGGTATTGCTCCGAAAATATAGAACCCTTGCGAACTCGGTGATAGCAGGCACCAAATAGGCAAGGGCAGAACGTTAAGCTCTTAGATTTATGAGACCTGCTATAATCCAAATCTAAAAACTCGTGGGGCAGTATACCCCACAAAGCAATTTGTGGGGTATACCTTTGTTAGATTAAATTGTGTCTAATGACCCTTTAATCCCTTCTTCGCCCATCAAGTCTGACAAGATTGACCTTTTGTCTTTCATTGCCAATTCCTGATAAGCATCTTTCTTAATCAAATCATTCCGCAATTTAACCGAAACAGTGTGATTTGCCACTAAAAGATACACATTGACTGATTCTGACTTTTGACCAGTTCTGTGCAGCCTGTCTACTGATTGTTGAAACGTACCGACGAACGGACAGATTTCAGCATAAACGACATGAGAACAAACATGCTGCAAACCATCCACGCCAACTCCGCCTGACTTTGGATTTGCAACAAGCATTTTGCAGCCGCCATCAGAAATAAACCGTTGTTTTTCGTTCTCACGGTTGTCCCCTGTCACCGAACCGTTTATCTTGGCAGGGTTAAGGTGTTTGTATCTTTCACAGATAGTGTCAACCGAAGCATTGAACCAAGCGTAAACAAGAATCTTCTGCCCTTCCAACGACTCTATGATTGCGTCTAATGCTACAAACAACTCATTGTCATGTTGAGCCTCACCAAACTTTTCAGGATTTAAAAGCACCTGCTGCATGGCTTGGTACAATGCTTGAGCCGTTGTCATGTCAACCAGTTCATCACCAATTTCTAACATCCGCTCATTAACCATACGGTTGTACAGTTTCATGTGCTTTGGTGACAAGTCAATCAGATACTCCGAAATCAAACGTGGAGGTAAATCAGATACTTCCGATTTCAACACACGTCTTGCTTGTCTAAACAAATTGTCGTGGAGCATCGCAAGGTTGGAGTACCCTTGAGTTTTATATACCTCTTTACCTGAACTTGGCACGAACATAGAGTATTTAACAACATGGTAATACTCAAAATTCTTGTACGAGCCATACGCTTCAGGGGTAATAATCTTGATGAAACCATACGCATCCTCTACGTTTGTTTCAATAGGTGTGCCTGTAACAAGCACCACCCCGTTATCGTCTTCTGCGAAAGCTCTTACCGCCTTGTGTATCTTTGATGATGGCGATTTAATAGCCGTAGCTTCATCTACTACCACACAGTTGAAGCCTTTCTCTAGTAAAGCCTCGTAATACTTTACGAACATGACATAGCTTACGAGCAGTATGTTTGGAAACGTTGTATCCTCCCATTTTGCCCAGAGCTTATCGCGTTGTGCAGGGTTTCCGTTAAACGCTTCGCAGGTGATAAAGTCTCTTGCACCCACAAAATTAACGTCCAGGGATTGGGAAAACTGTCTAATCAGGATTGGGGGCATAACATATACCACCCGATTACCGTTTCCAGCTCTCCACAACCCATACGCTTGAATTGGTAAGGTCTTACCGACACCTGGCTCGTTATATATCCCGCAACGGTGACAAGAACCCATATACTTAAAGTCCTCGATTTGATGGGCGAAAGGCGTTTTACCTACCTCCACTTTGTCCTGCCAGTCTGCCGAAATGGGAAGGAATGCTTCCCGTATTAGTTCGCTTAATTTCATTTAATGCTCCAATTTAAGGTTACTTCGCACCGAGGTGTCTTACGTCGATGTGTTTGTCTAAAAGCCCCTGAATGCTGAATGTATGCCACTCATGGGGGGTTGGAACGCCTCGCGCTTTACCAGCTCCTAAGTAGTAACTCTGCCCACTTAAAGCCTGAATGAACGCTTTGGCGTTCGTAAATTCTAGCATCCATTGCATGTCTTTGGCTACTCTTACGAACGAAATATATGCCGAATTGATTTTAAGATGCACCGCTACTTCGTCAGTTGTAAAATGTACCCCCTCACGCAAATAGTTCTCACCACGTCCATTATCTAACGTCGCCATCAACAGGATATGATTGAGTGTGTGGTCAATCTCAGACCGCCCGTCATTCGACAAATAGTTGTACCGAGAATTCACCATATACGCAGGTAGCCCCTCCTTCAACAAACGCTCCACCCCTTTCAATGTGTCATTACTGCACTTTGCTTCCTTGAACGCCGCATAAGCTAACTGAAGCCCAATATGGATAACTCGTACTGCCTTGGCTGTCCGTTGGTCAGTCACTGTATCGCTAACCCATGCAGAGGATTCCCACATTTCAAACAACTCTTCTGGAGTGAGAATAAGCGTTTTTTCCAACAACATCCGAGCGTAAGGAATCAAATCCTTTTTATTCTTCAGTACCTGCCTGTTAGCTTCTATGAACGCAGTATCTGGGTTGTTCAAAATATCGCCCTTGTCTAAATAAAGGATGATACTCCGCTGGATAATTTCTTCCTCCTGATTCTGTGCTGTACCCAATAGGGCTATTGGGGCTGTACAGACGGTGATTTCTGTTGCAACTTGTGAGTTACCACCAGAGCCGATTACACGACCCTTACCCATCGCCATCTTCGTCCCTGTAGACTTAATAACGTCCCGTAACCGAAGGTAATCCTGCGGTTTCATCTTTGCCTGATTAAACTCATCAAACAATTTTGGTACGGTGGTTGTTGAAGATGCTTCAGATTGCAAGAAAAACCCTGTGCTATTTGAGATGTTGATTGTGGCGTTATTGATGCCATCATTCCCACCCAAAATGCTGAAGTTCTTGGTCATTTCAGACTTACCTGAACCTGCATCACCATATACAAGCAGGACAGGAAACATATCGCCATACTCACCTGTTTGTAACTGCGGTTTAACCCAACAAGCCGCATTCCAGCCTAGCTGAATCGCTAATTCTTCCAACCCACGACTGGATAACAACGCCTGAAGTGTTTTTTCTGTTGCAGGGGTTGGTACGGGCAATACTTTCCGCATATCCAACACAGCCGTCATTTGTTCACCTGTATCGCCAAACTGTCTAGGTCCTCGGTACTCCATTGTACCTGGCAATCTACCATTCCAACTCCAGCCCTTCTGAACCCAACACCACTCATCAATACCCCTGTTGGTATCCAGGACTTTTGACATCCCTTGTTTTTTTACTGGCATGACTTTTTCAACTCCTAGCATACTTTCTGGGCTTGTCACCCTTGTTGTTAAATGACTTACGTCATCGTCTCTCCCTGTCCAACATGCCTGTGGCAATTGCCTCATTGCTGTGGAAAAGGTACTTTTTGTTAAGAAACTTTCTAGTTTGATGGTACACAAATCAGGTCGTAAATCCTTCCGAAGATAATCTACCCGAAACGTGTAAACTTGATCAGTGGTGTAGCCTTCCTCAGATACTTCATACGATACTTTAATCGGCGTAAGAATGAAGTTACTAATTGCCCCGTCCTCATTTTTCTTTACTGTCGCTCGATGATATGAGTTACCGATTTCAACAATTTTGTGTGACTCATTGAGTTCCACAACTTGAGAAACTTTGACAGGGCATCCAGTACAGGGATTCGTACTAAACTGCCTTGCAGCCAAACTACAATCAAACCCCGTACCTTCTAAACTCCGCTCTGCTGACCTAACTTCACGCAACCTTTCTTGCGGACTGCCATGCCTATCACTGTGAAAGTTATTACAGAACTCCTGAATTACACCTTCCTGTTTTTCCGCAGTAAGATTACTATTTTTCAAGAACCGTATCACATCCATTTTTGCATAATTGAAAGAACTTGCATTCTCCCTTATGTTTTGGTATCCGCATAAGTTCTTGATACATTTAGGTATTTCACCATCACCTAACTCTAAAAAATGCTTAGGGTCGGTTTTACCTAACGTAGATTGTTCGTCCTCAGAACGGACGTCTAACAATGCGTCCTGAAACATGTCGGATAATGCAGGTACTATTTCAGGATCTTCAAGAGCAAATACAGGTCGTGGTTCTCGACATAAGTTGAAATACGTTTCAGCATCCAACCCATCCATTTCTTCCCATGTGATTTGAACTTTGTAATTACCATTTCCAGCTCTCTTGTGATTGGGTGTGCGGAGTAATTTCCCCTTCCTTTTACAAAACAAAGAAAAATCAATACTTTCAACGCCAGTCCGCGTTTTTATCGTCATCGCCATCTTTTTATGAATGTGCGGCAAGCTGTTTAAAGCAATACCACCCATCAAACCTAACGGAATAATGATGTGAAAACCTTTACCACCTGAGATGTACAATCCAACCTGCTTGGGGTTAACCCCAAGCAAATCAAGGTACTTTCGTATTGCCCTAACGTCAACAATACTTTGGTCAATCGCAATGTTGATGTTACCTGTCTCAACTGACTTGTTGTCAATATCAATAACAAGACTGCCTTTGTACCTGACTTTTAAGTCACTTTCGTCATCACCCGTCGGGGCTTTTGACAAAGAATAAACGCCAGCATGAAAAGCACAGGTCTTAATGACTTCATCGTAATCAGTGTAAGGCGCAACCTTCCATGTTTGGTGTTGCTCGTCGTGCGTTTGGTAATAAAAGACGGGGACTGGGGCTGCCGACATATCACACCCCTTTTCTAAGTTTGAACGGGAGCTTATTGAAACACTCAACGTTCTCTTTCTCTAACCAATCCATGAAGTGGATTCTCAAATTGTCATTGACGTGGATTCTGGTTGACAAGAAGTAGCCGTCCTTGTTACATCCTACCTGGTTAGGCTCTAACGCCTCAAACATCACCTGAGGGTGTACCCAAAGAGTGCTGTGTGTGTAACCACTAAACCGCCTTCCATCACTGTCCTCAATCGTTAACCCTTTTTCACCTGCCAACGCCACTACAACAAAATACTCTAACACTTTTGTATGTAGCGGATTAGTGAGTGCCAATACCGCCCCCTCTCTCAACCGTGTTTTAACTACACCAACCATCTTACTTCCCCTAAATTAAATGAAAAAACTGTTTACCTTTGCTTCTGTAAGACTCAAATCACCCAGTAAATAATCTTTCAGGGCATCTAAATCACCAAGCTGCTCCAACAACTCGGGTAATGATGTGCCTTCTGGGTCTGTGAACTTAATGCCAGACTTTGTGTACATAGAAAGGTCTTCTCGAACTAACTTTCCAAAATCTCTTTCCCGTGATGCCACTTTCACGGCTAACACTACCGCTTCAATCAATGGCAACTTAATCATGTTTCTGGTAATTTCTTCCGATAACGTCCTAATCCACTCAGGTGAATCATTCGTCGGTAACACTTGCAACCGCAATGCAGGAGATTTCTTTCCATACCCAAATAAAACCTGAGCATCGGTGCAATTTCGTCTTCCTAGCCGTCTATTACTCGCCCTGACCCTTGCACTACCCACATTGATGGAAGGTTCAACCTCCGCCCACTCTTCGAGCGTTCTGGACATCTCACCGTAAATCAACAACTCGATTTTTGAAGTAGAGCAAGTACAAATCTTTTTAGCAAGATTCGTGTGACGGTGATACCGTGACTCTTTTCCACAATCAGTACAAATTGTTGTGTAGAGCCTAGCTCCTCGAACAGGTCTTGACTCGGGTTCGTATTCTACCAAACTATCATAAACATCACGCTTAAATTCTATCATTTGTATCTCCAAGGATTGAGACACCCCACAGTGAAACCTGTGGGGCTATTGTTTAACGACCTATACTAGCTCGTTCATAATCGGCATTGTTTGACCAGCCACTTGCCTGAAACGGCCCGAAGTAAGAATCGCAAAGGTAATAGAATGGCGGGACACCAATGCCAGGTCTTGAGTCCCTGTCTACCACCAAGTTTATGACGTACCCGACTAACTGCGGGTTGATGTGTTTTACTGGGTACTTCTTGAACCCTGCTTCCTTCAGTGTAAAATAAATCCCCATTAAATCGTCATGCGCTTTTACATCACCTTTCAAATCTAACGCAAAGTGTGCCGCACCTACATAATCTCTTAGGGTAATGTTGTGATTGATGACAAAGTGTTTGTCACGCTGCAATCCCATCCCATGCTCAGGGAACCGTTCCAAGGCTTTGCGGAAGTCGTAATCTTTGTACTGCTCAAACATGTCTTTACGAATTTCGTGCTTACTACCACTCAAGTCTAACCCATAAGCGTTCCCGAACTGCTTCGGTTCGGTTTGGGTGGCTATTTTAACAGGAAAGTGAATTACATTTTTACTCATTTTTATTGCTCCGATTTAAAATGTGATAGCATACCGCTTTTTGGAGCTAATATGCTATATTTACTACAGGATGAAGAGTACGAGGAAGTAGATACCTTCGGCTTCCACGAACTCCCTAAAGCTCAACTAAGAGTTCTTAGTAGCGTTAAGCAACCTTCTGGAATCCCACTTCAACTTAAGAATGGAGGCAGAAAATCCAACTTCGCGGGTTCTGAGATTCTCAATCTCCTTGATGAACTTAACAGAGGGCGCGAAAGCCCCAATCCCGTATAAGTCATAAATCACCCCGCTTGTTACTTCTTCAGGAATCACCGCTTTCTGCGGTGACTCGCTAAATTCCAGCTGGTACTTCAACCCATGCAACCTGAACCGTTCTTTTGACTGCACAGAGTTTGCAACCACAGCCAACTTTTTCTTCATGTCATCGTAACGTTTTTGTGCGTCTTGTAGGTAAATGTGCAAGTGAGCAAAGTCGTCAATCAAGTTTTCAAGCGATAAATCTGGGTTTTGTAATGCGCTCATTTTTGTTACTCCAATTTAAGTTAAATGTCAATACACGAAAGTGTACCGATTTCCTGCATAAAAGCACAGGGCGTATCCTATCTGTCACCTAGGATAAACTCTTTACTCTTACATCGCTCTCAAACCAAGCTGTAGCGGTTTCTTAAATACCTTTTTGCACATCTGCTCAAAATCTTTCCGTGAATCAGCTGCCAACGCAAGCATCTCAACCTTCTCGACCTGTTTAGCCAAGATTTGACGACCTCCCTGCTGTGTGAACCACTGATGCTTCTTTTCTGAACCTTGAATACGGTCTATCTCCGCCAAAAGTTCACCAGGCAACACAATCTGATACACCCAATCCCGAATTATCTTTGAACAATAACTCGGCGTGGAACTGTTCCCGTTGAACGTGTGACCATGCAAGGACATTATCGCCTCAAAGAATGAAACAGGGTAAATCTTCTCCCAAGTGTGCGGCGTGTCCAACAGTAAAGCTCGACGCACCCTATCCAGGTATGCCTTCAACTCCAAGATACGCACAGCATCCATTTCATCCGCAAGTTTCACTCTTCGCTCACAGTCAATGAAATACTGTCTGGCAATCTTGCCTTTGTCAGTTCTCTCTACCATCGCCAATTCTTTTGCCATGTCGAGACTGATGATGTACTCGATGGATTTACGCTTCCCACCAAACCGAGTCTCGTCTTTGACAAAACTGGAAATTTCGACAAAATCAACAGCTTGCGTGAAATTGTACTCCTCTAGCTTCCGTTGAATCCATCTGCTGAAAGTAGTTCCAACCTCAAGTTCAGTCCACAAATCACGAGCATTCACCGCATTCACTTCTACCAAACCAATTGGGTACTTTTTAATCGCTATAAAAAATTCACTCACTTCATTCTCCAAGTTATTCCTGTAAAGCACAGGGCATTGCCCACTTGTCATAATGGGCAACACTCTTTACTCTTCTACCCAGACAAACGACTCTAAAATATCCTTAGCTTGGAATGCGTTGAGGTTGTTTTCATGCAAGTAAAGATTATCAGGGTCGGTACCTTCATAATCTGTGTAGTACATGGTGTCCTTTAAAACGTAATCTACTGTGTCTAGCAAGCAGATAAACTCATCCCTTGTTAGTGTTACTGTCAAATTCTTCATGTTGTTACTCTCGTTGTAATAAATTTTTGCCAAAAGTTAAAGATTCAAATTGCCTCGCGGGACTTTTGGGGGGTCCAGCCGAATGCGGGTTGCAGAGGACAGGTAAGGACGTGAGAGGGTGGCAGGAGATTATGTTGGGCAATACAAACAACTTGTTGCAAGATTGATACACTCCCCACCTCTTTAATATATAATATATATAATATAATAATTATATATAATAGATAGACGCTTGTCTCGTTTTACTTCCTCTGTAACCCGCATCCCCCTGTTGCCTATCCCAGCCCCGCGAGACAAATTGGATTCCTGTTTTTCTGAATTTGTAATTATCAGACAGGGGTGTGGTCAAATTGCAACAACCCCACCCCGATTTGAGACCCCTCGGTTCGGTTAATTTTCCGAGCCGTATTCAATGGCATAAATAGGTCTGTAATCCTCCGCAATTACACACAAAGCGTAATTGTATTGGTCATCAATCACTTCATACTCGGTCGTATTGAAAGGAATCCCAAAGAAATCCTCAAATGCCTTGACAGCCTCTTCTTCACTTGAGACAGGCTCAACTGAACCAATCATGTGCCAGGCGTTCCAAGTCCATGAAATCCCTTCCCCTTCATCAGAAGACCCTTCTGCCCACGCTTCAATACTTAAAACTTTCATAACACCAACTCCTTCGTAACTTTAAACACAGACACAGGGTAAGGAATCTCACTGTCCAAATCCTCCAATTCACACACCACGTCACAGATGTCATCGTCACCACAGTACACCCTAACGATGTCTGAGATGTCGCAGTAACGGACTACTTCACTGTCTACCACCACTTCATAGCTTTCCAAAGGGTAAGCCTGATCCCCACCAAACACAGCCATAAATCCTGCATCAATCAAACTTTGTATCGTACTCATAACACCACCCCAATTGCATTAAACGTCCGTCTGCCATACAACGTGACAGCTCCTTTCTTTACCAAATAGTTGTTGTGACGATCTACAACCTCCGCCACACGCCCTTTCTTTACCTCGTCATACACAACAAGTGCATCGTTCGTCTGTACCCACTTGTTCGTTCGATAAATCACTGCGTACCTTTTCATAACGCCTCCACTTCACAATACACTGCCTTCTCAACCCACGCTTTGTCACCAAAATGCAACCCCTCACTTCGCAGGTAAGTGAGGTGCTTTACCCCTTGCCTTGACTTGTCTACAGGATTGAAGTGGACGTAAACACACCAAACTTCATCACAATCCCGTGTGAAATCCCTTTCACCTGTGTTCAGGCAAGGGGTAAAGTCATACGCTTTCCAAGGACTTCCGTTGTAACCTGCATACATTGCTCTCTTCTTTTTCATTTTACCGCCTCCAATTTAAATTCGGTGTCACCCATGGACTTTTTGAAATGTTCCCTTACCACATCCTCACTGTACTTCTTTGCCCAGTTATACTGCCTTGAAGAATCCCCCACAGTCAACAGCCACGACTTTGACTTACCTTTCTGTGTCTCATGCCATTTCCTGACTTCTACGCGCCATTCCTCGCTTGCTACAGGGGTGATGTCCAGATAAGCGAGGGGACATGAATACTGATACGGGTTCATACCTTCACACATATCCTTGTACCCATACCCATCCTTACTACCACCAATCAAGTTGCAGGCAATGTAACGACCTTCTGGCGTGTCAATTACTTGCCACTGTGTACTCCCTTTGATGCAAGACTTAACAAGTGTACAGCCTGTACCTACATCCTCATTCAAGTGTTTAATCACTTCACTTCTTGAATTCCAGCCAATTAACCAGCCCATCTCACACCTCCAACACAAAGAAAGAACCCTTTTTAACATAGCCCCTTTCGGCTAAGGCTTCCATTCGAGCATCAAACCCCATCACACCAAAATCCGATTGCAGCAGTCTAGCAACTTCCTGTAACACCCACAGCATCTCGCCTTCCAAGCGCAAATACTCCCAATTAACCCGAGTGTTAAAATGCCCCTCACTTGACCACCGAACCTCAACACACTGCCCACGAGGACCATAAACATAACCTACCCTGCTGTGAATTCCTGATGTTTTACTAAAAGGGTTCGGTAAATACTCCGCATACCATCTAAACATTCTCATCTCTACTCTCCAATTTAAATACCAAAATGACAAGATTCTGTAGCTAACATTCTTAACATCAATTGCGCTACACCATCTTCCGATAACTCACCAATCTGAAACACCCAGGCTTGGGTAAGACCGTTATGCACATATCTTACTGACTTACCCACAATTAAGCCTGCTTCCTCCGCAACAAGGCGAACATAAGCCTCAGCAATCACATAAGGGAATCCACCATGTCGGTGAATTTTTAAAGGTTCTTTTCTCATCTTTACTCTCCAATTTAAGTTGGGTACAGCCCAGAATTAGGCTGTACAAGTTGGTGCTACATCCTACACTAAGAAACCACGAGCATAATTCTTGTCCACGCCAAACGCTCTCAAAACTTCAGGCATTACCTTCGTCATGTAATCCGCTAATGTAATGCTGGTTACGACGGGGGCAGGATTGCTTTTCTCAACCAAGTCCCTCGCCCAATCGCCACAATCCTGTGACAACCAATAAGCTAATGGGACAAACACGCCCCTATGAACCCAAGTACCTCTTTCAGCTCCGTGCGTCGCTACTTTTGCCGCAGGGAATTTTGACATCATTAGCTTATAACGTTTTTGACCCACAAAATCTTGTGCAAACCGCCCCTGTTTTAAACATAACTGAGATACCTTGAAAAAGTCATTCTTCTCAAGCACTTCAATTCCGCTATAACTGTGTACGGAAATTGTAGCCAAGGTTTCTTTCAACCCGTACGCAGGTTCAGGAACCTTTCCCTCAATCAAATTTAACACCCAAACTCGAAACTGCTTGGCAATTACTGTCTTTGCAAACATAGCGATTAGGTGACAACCACGAAGACTGAAAATTCTTGTCATTTTCTGGAGGCCACGAGATTCGCCTAGATACTCAGATTGAGTGCCGCAGCCCACTTTACATTTTCCGTTTAGCTCGTTACCTCCCTCAATTTGATGGTGTAGCACAACTGACATACTTTCGAGGAATTCCCCCTTGTTTCTGGCGTAAATTTGGGTTGCAGCAGTTTCTTTCTCATAACCCAAAGCTCTTGACAAATCAGCCGCAGTGAACCACATTTCATTGTTGTGTGAAACTGGGTGTAAAGTTTTGCCATTAAATGTTAATGCTTGTGACATCTTAAATCTCCGATAAAGTTATTGTAGTATACCGTCAGTATACAATTGGGTTAATCCTACTAAAAAGCGTAGGTCAGTGCCACCTGATTACTCAAGTAGCACCAATCTCAACTCTTAACTACCACGCACATTCTGCGTTTAAATCCTCTTCCCACTCAGGTTCATCGAAATGGTCGTCTTCTTCACGTTCTTCGTCATCCCATTCTGGTTCACTCATGTAATCATAAGCGAGCTGTGCATTCTTGAAATCGTCGTAAGCACTCATGACAACCCCCTTCTTAACGCACGGTTTACCCGCATTGCTTGAAACACCTTGTTTCTCAGGTTTGAGGAACGTTGACGCTCTAACGCATAAATCCCCTCAAAAATCACAAACACTAACACCAAACACATAACTGCCAATAACGCACTCATACCTTTACCCCTTTGTTAAATAAAACATCCACACCTGATTGTGCGAACTTACATTCGCTTAACGCACTCAAGAAGGTTTTCACCTTCCCTGAATGTGTCCCCCTAATTCGTTTCAACTCTTTTTGCACAGTCGTGCCACGCATCAACCGTGCAATATCTGCCTCTTTAACAGCCTCAGAAGCTCTAATTTTGTCTTCAGGTGACATGGATGCCACCATCTTTACAAGCTGCATTGATTTACGATACTCATCCCAATTCCCATTCATTACCAACCCCCCGAAAACACATAACCATTTTCAAAACTCACTTCCTGACTCAAATCTCGCGCCACACCTTCCCAATCAATGTGACAGGTGATAAGGTGGGGGAGGCTGTCTAGGTCGTAAACCTCAACAAGGAAGTCGTAAGCGTAATCCTCCAAACTTCGGTACTTACCGCAGTACGCCTCTGCAATCTTGTCAAGAGGCACATCACAATCCAACCCTGCCTCAACTAACTCCTCATCATTACCCATTTCTTCCACCACAGCACGGAAGTCGAAGAAGGCAGGGTCTAGGTCGTACTCTGAAACATACTGGCTTGGCACACCTTCGTAATCACACACAATCCATTCTTCTTCACCAATTGATTCCAACCAATTTTCGCGAGCTTCCGCAAAATCGTAGTAATCTGAGTATTCGTCCAAATCAAACTCTTTTGTCACGCAAGTTCCACCAACATACGCACCCAAAGCATGAAACGATATTGCAGCCATCTTAATTCTCCAAGTTAATTCAAAGTACATACACAAAAATTTAATTATTTTATGTATGTTTCCTACAAAACGTAGGGAGTAGCTCACAGGTATACATCCCATGAGCTAGACCCTAAATTTTAAGCGTAAAACTTATCCAGCTTTAACCTGGCGGTTTTCCAGATGTGACTGATGTCTTCATCCGCCAACCCTGCTGCTGCAATTTGTTCGTGGCTTAAACCCTCTTCCCGTAGCTCCAAAAACGAGTTGTACTCAGAATCCACAAGATATAGCAACATATCGGCGTAATCAAAGTCAGGCGGAATGATTCCAATCCTGTAACCACAGTCATACAACCCAGATACTTCAACATCTGTATCGCTTTCCCCTGTTCGCAGGAACAGGAAATGCTCCTCCAATGCCCAGTTATCCATCATCCAGTTACAAAGTGGTTTCAACTGATTTGATTCAATCCAATCCCATGTCCACACCGAACACGCTTGATTGCTCTCCACCTTGTCCGCAGTTGTCAACATTTCCAACCTGATGTCTGTTGCCACACTCTTGGTCGTTACAAACACAACTGTGTTATATGTACTCATTTCGCTTCTCCAGGTAAAAACACACCACTGCCACTCGAAAATAACTCCATTAGAATCATGTTATCCATACTCGTCCCCAATTCTTCAATACACCAGTAGGGTCTACGTCTCGGGTTGTACGAGATTTTTGTACCCACAGGAACAGGTGATTTAAGAATCTCGATTGTTTGGAACTGGACGTAAGCACACACCCTTTTGTTCTCCCCACCATAAATCTTGTTTGCAACGTTACGATTGTTTTTTAACTCGCAACCCGTCATCCTAAACTGGGTTGAGTCAGGGTCAAAATAGCTGACTTTAGAACCCTCAGTCACTTGCCACTTCATGAAGTTTTTACCCGATGCCAAATGAAATCTTAATTTGTTCATGCTACTACCTCCAATTTAAACTTACGATACTTGTTCTGCTTATGCGTTAAACCATGCACATTCGCCTTCTGACCATCACAGGATATACACTGCACATCCTTATCCGACTGATTAGGGCATACCAACAGGCTCCTCAGGCAGTTTTACCCTGAACGTCTTCCACCGTGTCAACAGAAGCCTGTAATAACCCCTTCAACCACTGGTGTGTATACCCTACAACACGAACTAACCTGTTCTTGAAGTGCCTAAGTTTCACATCCGCCACATAATTCTTACCGTTGCTGGGCTGCAAGCACCATTCATGTGCTTACCGTCGATTTGTCTGACCAGTCCACCGCCTCCTGTCTTTTTGTTACCATACATCTTGACCAATTCAATAAACGCCTTGCCATTGAACGGCGAGATTCCTGATACACCACGGTAATTCTTTTTAAGAACCCCACAAGGAATTTGGGGGCTTACCGCTTACATCCTAGTATTCTTCAGGTAATAACACTGTCGTGACACTTCTGTCCCACTCAGTGATTACCCAAATCGTACCAATGGGGGTGAACCTGTAAACAGACATAATCCTATCGTTGTTCAACAGCCCATCCTCATTCAACTCTTGGTCATCCCGACACCCATCACCCCAATCACCAACACTGTGCCTCACTACATAATCTAAAAAGTCAACCCCCGAATCAGCAATCCCACGAGTTGCAACCAGTGAACCCAATGGAAATAACTCGTACTCGTCCAGCCACTCCTCAAACACAGACTCGTTCGTTAGTACGAGTGATTCCTCAAGATGAGCGACACAATACCTCCACACGTCCGCCTCAGTCACATCATCTGGAAACTCCACACTTACTACCAAATGAAACCTGTAATCAGGTATGAACGTTGCGTCACCAATAATGAAAGGTTCATCCATCTTTACCACATTGAACGGTGCTACGTTCGTTTCTAAATTTACTTCATATACAGCCATTTTAATTCTCCTAAGCCTTACGGTAACAACACTCAATCCAGCGGATAATCGCCTCAGGTCTCAAACGCATGAACCTCTCTTCACTCAACGTCACATCCGCTATCACCTCGAAGTATTGCGAACGGTAGTAAGGAGAATCCTTGTAACAGATGCACAGGTCAACCTGAACCCAACCGTCGTCATCAACGTAACAACGGAACTGGATGAAGGTACCTTCATCCATGTACTCCCTACTGTACGCATCAAACTCTTCGCCAGGATAATCCCTCGCAAAATCGGTAAGGCACATCTTCTCCATACCGTAACTCCACTCACGCTGCAACTTTGTCAAGAATCGCCCACTACCATAATTGTAAAACCACGACGACAGGGTAAAGCCCCCCAAGTTGAGGCTGATGAACCCGTCATAACTTTGATGCGGGATTACTTCACGAGTTACATCATCGCAATCAAAGTCAAATATATGCAAATCCTCGGCTAATCCTACTACCAACTCAATCCTATCCTGAACAGCTTGACCAACTTTACCGCTAAATGCTTCTGACATAAATTTCTCCCAGTTAAAGGGTACACATCGTACACAACGTACGGCAATAGAACCAAACGCATCCTATTACCCTAAATTTTATACAGCTAAGGCTACTGGCAAGGTCATAGCACGAGGTAGTGTCACAAGGTACTGCATGACTACGCCTACCCTTACTGCACACCGTTTTTCTTATGCAACCCACGGGTATGTGCTGGGATTGTCCAAATTTTCCCTAATGGCAGGGTGAATAGTATCTGCACATCCTACTCAAACAGAGCAGGATACACGCATCCTATTGTAATTGAAAATCGTATCCTAATAGAACAGCATATTGGCTATTCTTACTACGGGTACGGGTGTTTTGTACCTCCTACCCATCCTAACAGTATTGAAGTACAGGTATTTCCTACTTAAATTGCGCTTGTACAGGTGTTTCCTAAGCACCTTATACGCTTGCTTGTCTAATCTGCCAACAGGGCGTACTGGAGGGATTTTGCCCCCTTTTGCCCAGGTGAATTGTTTGTGCTTTTTCAGCACCCCACATACCGATTTGTGGGATTTCAGGGAACGGTTCAGAACAACTGATTGAACCGCAATTTGTGAAGCTCGGGGTTGATTCCTAGCTTCAAAGAACATAGCTGCCATGAGGCAAGCGGTGGCTAGCATAAGCTATCTCCTATTGAGACAGAGGCACGAACAGGTCTTGATGGAAAGGGAAACGGGCTGCTAAGTCATGCCAATAGCCAATGAAGACCTCTGTGCCTCTAGTTAAAATATAGATTTTCATAATAGTACCTTGAATCAAAAGAAAATGGAAGAGTTGAGACCCCATACTCACAATAATTTATAATCGTGGTTTGTTTATTATCCACAGGGTATGTGGTTAAGACGAAATCACGTTTCGCAGGAAACCGATTTGCCTCGCCTGACCTTTTGGGGTAACAGCGGAATGCGGGTTGCAGGGGACGCAAAGGCTGAAATGGGCGAAACAGGGGAAATGTCAAAAAGGGCAAAAATTACACAACACCCCCTACTTCCTCTTAATATATAATATATATAATATAATAATATATATATATAAGACAGCCGCTAACTTCGGTTTTGCCCCCTTTTTGCCACTTGCCCAAATTTGCTCGCTTTGCAACCCGCATTCCGCTGTTACCCCAAAAGGTCAGGCGAGGCAAATCGGTTTCCTGCGAAACGTGATTTCGTCTTAACCACATACCCTGTTAGTAACTAACAAACAAAGTTTATTCGTTAATCCCATGTAGGGGTGTTGTGTAATTTTTTTAGCCAAAATCACCTGTAGCAAAATGAACCCAAATTACGGGTGGAAGTTCGGGCGATAAATCCCTGCCCAGCATGATACAGGCTTCACGGGCTGTATAACCCCTGTAGCCCATATCCTGTACAAACTCTTCCTGAGTTACTTCGCCTGTTTCTACTGCCTTGATTAACGCTGTAATGATGCACATACTTTACCTGTTTGATTAGGGGCTACAATTTCACCCCATGGATTAAAATGTACAGTGACTAATACACTTGTACGATAAATACTAAACCTAAAGGAACGTTTGGGGTTAGTACGGAATAGGCTTTAGGCGGTACGACCTGGATTTTAGGCTGTACTTCCTTCCAGAATTTCTTAATACGATTTACCTGAAATCCTGCCAGAAAATTTTAAAGCCCAATTTACTGCGTAGTACCTAATATAAAAAGTGCTACGATTTACCTTGTACCGTTTCGACTTAATAAGTCTCATCAGATAGCACATAATGCTATGACGGTTGGGCAGGTTGTTAGCCTGCCCTGTTTTGCTAGAATCCGAAATCAGCCGCCATGTCCGCGTCAAAATACACCATTTCCGCTATAGAGTTGAACCCCAGGTGCGCTGCGGATTCGGTAACACTACACCCAAAATAATCCTGAATCGCAGCCGCAGCTTCCCATGCGGTTGTCATGCCTTCATGCCTTTTCGCCATAAGTTCCACAACAATTTCCAAATCTTTTTCAATGTTCATAAATCACCCGTAAATAAAATAACCGTTTCGACTTTACAAAGTCTCATCAGTACCAGTGACACTGGTAGACGGTTAGGGCAGCTTGCACCTGCCCTATTTTGTTACGCTACTTTCAAGGCTGTAGCGGCATCAATCAACGTTGTGATTTGGTCTTGACTAAGTTTGTGTAACATATCAAGCATAGCTTTTAAAATCACTTCGCTTTCGTTGGTTGTTGCGGTTCCAGAAGCTGACTGGTCCGCTTGTTGTGGTTCATTTTCAGAAGCTGACTGGTCCGCTTGTTGTGGTTCATTTTCAGAAGCTGACTGGTCCGCTTGTTGTGGTTCATTTTCAGAAGCTGACTGGTCCGCTTGTTGGTTAGTTGTATCAGGTTCTTTGCTCGCTTTCATAGCGTCAATTTCTGCTTGCATTTTTTCACGTTCAGCCGTTTGTTCAGCACGAGCTATTTCAAGCATAGCTTGTTCTTTAGCAATACGGATTTGAGCGCGGTCTTTTTCAATCCACGCATCAGAACGCCAGTTTTTACGAACAAGTTTCATACCTTCAACACCTGCGTACTGGGTTAAGCCGTCGCAAGGCAAAAGCATTTTTAACTTGCCAAACGCTTTACGTTCTTTTTCAATTGATTGTGCGAACTTTTTTACCACCGTTGTGATAATAAATTCATCCGTTGCACCAATCAATTTGAGCTTTCGAATCGCGTCGTCAAGCGCACCCGCTAGCGTTACAAAGCCAGCAGTACGAATTAAATGCGCTTTCACTTCTTCTGCAATAGCTTCACCGTAAAGGATGTTTGCGATTGTTTTACGAGCTGACTGGCCCGCTTCAGTGATTTGTTTTACTGAAAAATCACCTTCCACAAGTGTGTCCGTGTTGTAAGTTACAACGGGGTTTGCAGCAAGTGTTGCGAATGTATTTTTAATGGACATGATAATTACCTTTGTTTAGTTGTTATGAAACAACACACGGAATGTGTGCTGTCAGATAACAACTAACCAACAAAACGATTTTTTAGATACAGCAAGCCTAAGTAGTTGCGCCTTAAACGCTAACCTGACACCTATAGTGCCTTTCACCCGTGCGGTTGTCCCTGTCATCATTCCATGATTATCGGTTATGCTGTACATTATGCAATCTAAACTCGCTTGCTAACCCCGCTAGCTGGGGGGATTTAGAAGCGGACTGGTCCGCTTGTAAAACTTTGACACAAAAGAGCTTTATGGCGTTTAGGCGTACGGTATATCATACAGGCACGCCACTTCAATTCCAAAAGTCAAGGCATAACTAAAGCATCTAAGCGATACCGCTGCTTGGTTGCTTTGTTGCTGTGCTGCTTAACTTGTAGCCATTATACCTTGAACCCCACCACAGTTCATACAACCTCACGGCGCATGGGGCTTTATAGGTCTCAAAAACAAATTTTTGCAAATTAGGTTTTTTTTGTATATTATACCTACTCCTATACATAAGGTTACTGAGATGAAAAAGTGTTCAACGTGTAATGAGATGAAGCCCCTCGCGGAGTACAGCGTGGTAAAGCGTAGAGGAAAGCCCTACACGCTAGCTAGATGCCGTGCGTGCAAGCGTGCTTATCAGAAGGAGTACCTGGACAAGAACCCTGCTAAACGTAAAGAGTTTGGTAATTCTAATGCGGCTGAAATAGCCCGTATGCAGTACAAAGCCAGTGAGAAAGGACGTGAGACAGCTAGGAAGCACCGTGAAGCCAACAAGGACGTGATAAATGCTAAACGGCGTGAGGCAGAGGCTAAAAAGAGGTTGAAAAGGGCTGAAGGTTAGCTGTATAATGGTCTTAGAGTATTTAACTAAGGGCGTTCCAGGTCTATATTAGTTAAATGCTCCTTATCTAACCCTGTTTCCCTGAGTGCTGGAACCACTTTGGAATTCAGGGTTTTTTATTTTATGGAGATTCAAAATGCAAGAGTTAGTAAAAGTACAACCCGTAGTAATTGGTGGCGAAGAAGTGAATGCAGTTAATGCTCGTGACTTGCACGCTCGTTTGGAAGTAAAGACAGATTTTTCTGATTGGATTAAGGGCAGAATCGCAAAATTTGACTTTTTGCAAGGTGTTGATTTTATTGATCCCGAAAAAAAAGGAACGCTAGAATCAATGACTTACGGAAAGGGCAAAATTGAGTATTTCATCACATTGGACATGGCAAAAGAATTGTCGATGGTGGAAAACAACGAACAAGGTAAAATCGCTCGGAAGTATTTCATCGCAGTGGAGAAAGCATTCAAGAACCAAAAACCTGTCATTCCTGAATTTCCGTTAATCCGTGAAGAATTTTACAAAACGTTGGAAGATTCATTAGCCCTTGGCTACCCTCGTCACCAAGCATTAGAAACAGCAACAGCCGCGTTTAATGGGTTTTACGGTACGGATGTGGTGAAGTACATGGGTTTCCCGAATGAAAAGACCAAGTATTACACGTTGCGTGAGATTTGGGAGTCAATTCCGTACCCTGACGACAAGTTTGAAGATGCAAAACACTGGATGATTAACGTTTTGAGATATTATGGGTATGTCACAGAAGTATCCATCTCCAAAACAAAGAGATTTTTTGCTTGCACAACGAAGGGAGAGTGGCACTGCACTAACGTTAAAGCCAACTTTTACGACATTGGTTGGTGTAGTTGCTTGCGTGAGGAGATTATGAGAACGCATGATGAACGCCGAGAAGAAACGCCAGCGTATGTTTTGAGGTTAGCCCGAAGATAGAAATGTTGTAAAAAAGCTACTTTTGTTGTAAAAAGTGTACCTCACAAATTCGTTTGTGGGGTATAATAGTGTCTATGAACTTTACAATAAAAGAAGTAGTTGAATACTTAGAGAAGCATTTTAAGTATGCCGAGCATGAGGAGCGAGTTAAGCTGGCGGCTTTACTCAATGTGAGCTATACTGCGCCCCTAGTTTTGAACCCTGAGGATTTCCGAATTGATTCCACGGTAGACATACTGGAGGAGGTCAAGGCGCAGATGCAGATGGTGAGAATGATGCGGACGCAGATTTTGAACCAAGGAATAAATGCGAGTGCGAAGGAGCTTCAGTCATTAGTTGCCACGTCCACTTCCTTGTTTGGGATGTTAACGAAGTATTCAGTAGACATTATCAATCAGGATAGGATTAAGGCGATAGAGGCAGCGGTGTTAGAGGTAGTAAAGGACTGGGCGAAGGAAGCACAGGATAAGTTTTTTGCGAAGTTAGAAGAGTTATTAAATGAGTAATCTAGTTATAAGAGCAGTAACGCCAATATCAATGCTTGTGAAAAGAGTGATGGGTTTGGACTTTACTGTTGTGAAACGGCATATAGATATGTTGGAGATGGTAAAATCAACGCAGGGTGAAACTGAGCAGTTGATGGGATATTTACAGCATAGACCAGAAGAGTGGGTGGTACTTGATGAGAAACACCCTTGGTATTTCGCCGCGACTAATAGCACAGATACATTACTGAGGCACTCGCTAGACCACGCCACTTACCTTGTTCATTTGCGTAGCAGATGGATGATGATTGGAAATTACGGGGCTACGGGACTGGAAGTAGTCCCTGCCATATTCCTTTTCACCGAACACGCGCGAGATGGGTTAGCTGTCAGTTTTTACCGAGTGTTGGGTGGAGGGAGTTTGGCACCTTCTTGGATTGAGAAGATGAAAGAACTGGTGCAATATGTGATTACGACTCACCAGGAAGCTGTTTTACCTGTGGAGCGAAGCACGCCTTATGATGAAATGTATAAAGTAAACTATGGATGATTTAGATCAAGCGCGAGAAATAAGTGACTTTTACATGGAAGTTGCGTTAAAAAGGCACAGAAGTTACCAAAGAGTGGTTAAATCTACGGGTTTTTGTGAAGAATGTGGGGTAAATATCCCTCAAGCACGAATAAATGCCATAAATGCGGTAACTTGCTTGACTTGTGCAATAGAAGAAGAAGAACAAAGGTTAAAGAAGTATGCTTAACCCGATTTCCCGCGAATTTGTAAACCGCTTGCGGGATAGTGCTGCAAGAACTTCGGCATTAGGTCGGTTAAGTGATTGGTTAATGTCAAATACTACTTTGCACGGAAAACCCTACTCATTTAAAGACCATGAGTTCCAAAAAGCCCTCCTCGATGAAAAACACCCCAATGTCTGTATCATTAAACCCTCTCAAGTGGGCTTATCTGAGACCATAGCTCGCCTCGTAATTGGCTTCTTAGCCGTCCAGAACAACTCCACAGCTATTTACACCCTGCCAACCGTAAACGAGGCTCTGCGCTTCGTTAAAGCCCGAATTGACCCTGTTATCGAAAGCTCTCAGTACATTAAAGGTATCATGAGTACAGGGAACGACAGTTCTTCGTTCAAGAAGATTGGTGGTTCTGCTTTTTATGCTGCGGGGACGTTCGGTAAGGATTTAATTTCAATCCCATCTGACATAATTGCGTGCGATGAAATTGACTTTTCAAACCCATCGGTACTGAAGTCTGCGGAATCTCGTTTGTCACATAGTCGTTTTCTACATGAGGAGTTAGGCATTCGTGGCATTCGTCGGTGGTTATCTACCCCGTCAGTCACAGGTGTGGGCATTAGTGCTATGTTTGAACGGTCAGATAAGCGTCGAAGACTTGTGAAGTGTAAGCATTGCGCTGATTGGTTCTTTCCCAACTTTTTAGAAAACGTGGTGGTTCAGGGTTATGACAGACCTTTTTCCAACTTAACCGCAGAAGACGTTACAGACTTGGATGGTAGAGGGCTGCTCTCCACGGCAAGACTATTATGCCCACATTGTCACGGTGTTATCACACAAGCTAATTTGAGTGACGAGTATCGAGATTGGGTTGCAGAATTTCCGTCTATCGTTGCTTACCGAGGCTACGCTGTTTCTCCATACGATTTACCTGCTTACCATAGCAGCGAGAGTTTACTCCGCAAACGTATTGAGTATGGCAATGAAGAATCTCAGTTTTACAACTACTCATTAGGCTTACCTTATGATAGTTCAACCAACAGCATTAGTGCTGATGCCGTAAGACAAAACACAACGTTGAGTCCAATTAACCCTGGTAATCCCTTGTCTGGTGCGGTGCTTGGCTTAGACGTTGGCAAAACGTCATGGATAACCATTGCAAAACCTGTTCGAGTAAATGGCGTTTCAGAACTTCATGTTCTTTGGGCAGAGCAAGTCAGGGTAGAAGATGACAACCTTTACACTACTGTGGTTGAGCGTATTAAGCAGTTTGGTGTAACACGCGCGGTAGTCGATTCGGCACCGTACTTTGACACGATAATACGCATACAAGCGGCATTGCCAGAAGGTTTGGTATTGCCCTGTTCTTACACTCTGACAGACCGTAAGTTGCCGTCATATCTTGTTCAAGAGAACACCTGGACAGTCTCGGCTAACAGAACAAAGTGCTTTGATTTACTTGCTAAAAACATCAATTCTGGCAAAGTAAAGTTTGCTACGTTTTCAGAAATGGGAACGATGTCGCAACATTTACAAAATATCAAAAGGGTCGAACGACGAGAAGAAGGCGAGTTAATATCTGCTTCGTGGGTAAAAACGGGTTCAGATCACTACGCCCACTCGTTAGGTTACGCAGCTATGGCTTCCCAAATGGTTGAAGCAGGTGAATATACTAATTTTTCCCCCAGCGTATCTATTAGACAAGCGGTTGTTGGAAGGGTTCATGAGAAAACATACTAAAAGGATATAACATGGCACAAACGATAGACGCAACCGTAAAATTAAACAAGCTCGTAGTTGGTACTCAGGCACCAGGTGAAACAACGGGCAAGTCCAAAGACACAAAGTTATCCAATACCAATACCAGTTACTTCAACCAGAGCGTTGCCCAATTACGTCAGGCAGGGAACGAACTAGCAGCTATTCGGCAGCTTGCACGAGTAAACCCAGACGTATCGGCAACGGTAGCGGCATTAGTAAGAACAGCAAACACCAAAGTGAATTATCGAGTGTATGACTCGGCTCACCAGCTTTCACCTGACGGTTCTACCCTGTTAAGGTCAATTCTCAACCGTTTAGCTTACCAGTTCGACTACACAACAGGGTATGACGATAGGTTATCAATGGCGGGGCTAATAGAGTCCTTATTACGCGGTGTTATTCTAAACGGCAGTGCCGCAGCAGAGTTGGTATTAGATAAAGCACGATTACCTTATGCGTTAAAACCGAATTCAACTGAGAAATTACTGTGGGTAGTATCAGGCACAGCGGACGGTATCACACAGAAACTAATCCCAAGATACTCGAGTCAGAAGGGTAACATTGATTTAGACACCCCAACGTTCTTCTATGCTGCGCTGGATTATGACCCCACAGCAGCTTATACATACTCCCCAATTGAACCTGCAATTAACTCCGCTATTTATCACTCAGAGGTTGTCGAGGATATTAGACGAGTAGTGAACCGTTCAGGGCATAGTCGTTTATCCGTTAAAATCAATTACGAAGACTTAGCCAAAGCAGCACCAATGGAAGTGCGCGGTGATGCGAAGTTACTACACACATGGATGGAAGAGATCCGAACCAGTGTGGTGCAAGAAATTGAAAACCTAAAAGCAGAAAGTGCAATTGTAACGTTTTCAAACGTGGAAACAGATTACTTAACGTCACAAATTGGTGCTGCGTCAGATTACACGGGACTTATTGCAATTATTGATTCTATTCTTGCCACGTCGTTAAAAGTGCCGCAGTCTGTAATTGGTAAAGGTACAGGGACACAGAACACGGCATCGACTGAGAGCTTATTGTTCATCCAACAAGCCGCTGGAATGCAACAACCTGTTGAGACTATTCTTTCACGCGCCTTAACCCTGGCGTGCCGTTTAGTGGGCTTTGATGGGTATGTAGAAGCCAAGTTCAGCCCGATTGCGTTACGACCTGCTGTGGAGCTTGAAAGTTTCTACATGATGCAGCAACAGCGAGTTTTAGAACAATTGAGCTATGGGTTCATCTCAGATTCAGAAGCGGCAATGTTGATGGATACGGGTGAATTAAGCCCAACGTTCAAACCGTTATCAGGTACAGGGTTTTTAACCCAAAGTGCTGATGTGTTATCTACAAATACGGATGCGAACCCAGCCACACGGGCAGCTTCACCGATGCAGGGTGGTAAATCACCTAAATCTGCGGGTGGTAAAGATAACAAGGCAAAGCCATGATAAGTTGTACAATCCACCAGACTAGAGTATAATTCCCGCTATAATATCAGGAGAATACTATGCCTACAGGATTTACAGGTTCAGCACATTTTAAACCCTCCGAATTCGCATGCAGATGTTGTGGAAAAGGTGCAATTAAGATGAACCCAAAGTTGATTGAGTTATTAGAAGCTATTCGGATTAAGCTGGATGCCCCGATTCAGATACTCTCTGGGTACCGTTGTGAATCCCACAACCGTGCTTGTGGGGGCAAAATAAAATCTCAGCACTTGTTAGGAAACGCAGTAGACATCAAAACAACGAAGATGGGTCCGCATGACTTCTATAACTGGTTAGAAGATAACTTCGTCATTCCAGGTCATGGAAAGTATAACGGGTTCAATCATATTGATGTGCGAAGAAGCGGTCACGTCCGATGGGAGGGTTAAGATGTTTCTAACTGACCTAAACGTAAGAGAGCTTCAAGATGGTAAAAAACAACTAACATTACCCCTAGTTTATTCAAATAATGCTTCCGCATACCACGTCCCAATTGGTTTTGTCACAGATTATGCAAGCGTACCAAGAACGCCTTTGCTTTACGCTTTGTTTAATGGGGTGGCTAATCGGTCTGCTACTCTTCATGACTTTCTCTATTCTAGCCGTGCTATTCCTCGCCATGTCGCGGATTCTGTGTTCTTAGAAGCCATGTGTAGTGAAGGTACTACGAGTTGGAAGGCTTACGCGATGTATTATGCCGTAAGATTATTTGGTAAATCAGTTAGATTTAAAGCCTACGGAATTAACAATGAATGAACTTAGTCAATATGCTGTGCCGATTGTTGCGGGTATTTTAGGTTGGTGTATCAATATCGTAAAGAATATGGCAACAAAGCGGTTAGTCGATTTAGAAAGACTCCATGTAGATAATTACAAAGCAATTTTGGGCTTGGACAAGCGTATCGCGAAAGTGGAAACTACGTTCGTAACCCAGTGTGATTTACGAGAACTTTTAGATATTTTACGCGAAGATATAAACAATGATGTCAATAAGAGTTTTAACAGACTACATGAAAGAATGGATGAAGTTGCAACTAGAGCAAGCAATTGTACAAAATATCAAGCAATCATCAGTCCAGCTTTGGCTGTTAAAAAAGGGGATAACTAATGTCTAAGTTCAGTGACGTAAGTTTCAACCTCGCTTCGGGTCTTACCGTTGAGCGAGAAGCCTGGCACGGTATGAAATACTTGTACAAGGCAACAGACGGTGTGTTCTTGGTTGGTGTAGATGTTCCTGCCAACACGGTATGGGAAATGCCGAAAGAAGACCTTGAAGCAAATGATTGGGTGGCAAATGAGTGATTTTCAAGTATGGATGGGGTCAGAAGCCTCATATAAAACCGCAGCAGAAGTTATAGCCAATTCTCAGGTCAGCTTGTCTGACCATGCGGACGGCTTTAACCCAGCAGATTACGGGTTACTCTCGATTCACGAAGGTGTCGGCGTAGTCAACATTGTAGGTTCTTTGGTCACTAACGCGCACCCTGGCTATGCCATGTATGGAGTTGTGGGTTATAACGCAATCAAAGATACATTAACGGTTGCCGCACAAGACCCTGAAATCAAACACATCTTGCTCAACATTGACTCTCCTGGCGGTAGCGCAGCAGGGGTCGATTCGGTATCAACGTTAATCTCTAAAATATCCAGCGAGTATAAGCCTGTCACAGCCTTTTCTGAGGGTCAAATGGCATCTGCGGCATACTGGATTGGTGCAAGTGCAGACAGTATTAGTACGACAAGATTAGCTGACGTTGGTTCGATAGGTGTGATAGCGATCAGCCAAGAATACACTAAGGCTATGGAACAAAGCGGCGTAACACCCACAGTTTTCCGAGCAGGTGAATTTAAAGCGTTGGGCAGTCCTTACGAGGTCATGTCGAAAGATGCTGCAAAGGTTATTCAAGGTAAGTTAGACACACTTTACTCCGAGTTCACCAGCCACATCGCAGCGTCTCGTGGTCAACTGTCTGCTGACACAACAAAGTGGGCAGAAGGTAAAACATTCCTTGGGTTTGAAGGGCTTAAAGCTGGGCTAATAGATCAAATCACAACGTTTGAAGATTTAACAACAAGTTTAGTAAAAAAGGTGTCTGGGGCTAAAGATTCTGGGCGAATGAAGTTATCAGCAGAAGGAGAGCCAGATATGGCTAGAAAACAATTACTGGGTGAAAAGGAAGTTGCTATTTTAGCAGCAGGTGGTGAACTACCAGTACAGATGGGTGTTTTAGATACCGTTGAGACGGTTGCTAAAATTGTAGAAGAAGTAGCTGAAGAAGTCATTGAAGACATCCAAGATGAACCAGAAGTAGCGGTTAAGTCTGATATGCTAAGTTATTTTAAAGCAGAGTTGTCAGCAGCACATGAGAAGGTTTTAACCTTGTCAATGGACAACCGTGAAATGAAAACAAAGTTGGAGCAAATTGATGTTACGCACACACAGTTACGCGCAATTGCAACAGATGCAGTCAATCTACGCAACGTGGGTCTTGGGCGTGGTCGTATTGAACTTAGCACCGCAAGTGACGAAGTAATTTTGTCAACTTACAACACCATCAGTAAAGAGTTTAACAATACTTTCCACGTTGGTGGCATCATAGAAGTAGCCTCAACTGAGAAAGAAACCACACAAGTAAGTTCCGCAGCCCTACGCGCTGCGACTATTTAAACCAGGAGAAAAGTTATGACAGATTTTGTATTTCCAGACCCAATTGAAACCGAAGCGTGGGAATCAGCCGCTTTAGGTACCGCTAACGGCGTTACCGCAGGTAACTGGTCATCCGCTGATTTAGGTCGTGCATTAAAATTAGGCGCAGTTCAAAGCTACACAGAGTGTGCATCAAGCGACGAGATTGATGCGTTCTTGATGGCAGTGGAGCCGATTACGGTGAACGATGGACAGTCTTTCGGGTCTGTAAAGCGTGAAGGACGTGTTTCAGTGAAAGCAGGCGGTGCGATTGCCTACGGTGCTTATGTGGTTGCAGGTTCCCCTGCGGTTCGCCCAACAACGGCTACTCCCGAGCCTGGTACTCCTGCGGTAGTTATTTCAGGCGCACCGACTAAATGCTTATGGCGTTACATCCGCTTGATTAAAACTGCGGCAGGTACAGCGGTTAAAACAGGCTCTGCGGCATCAGTAGCTGCGGCAGCTGGTGACACTATTTTAATTGAACGGATTTAAGGAGCGCACGGAATGGCAAGAATTATTGGTAAAGACGGTACGTCACAAGAAGTAGAGTTATCCTTGGAGGACTATGCCCAGGCATACGCTGATGGGAAATCGTTTGCTCAACACATCAACACAAAATTCTCAACTGACGAGAGCAAATACGGAAAAGCGTTTGACCAAGTTTTAGCGTCATCTGACATTTTCGTTAGAGAAGATAGAACTACAGGTTTGAAACCACCTACAATGGCAGAATTATTTGCTACGGGCGGCACACAAATTAACTTATCAACTATGACAAGAAATGAAGGCAACGCCAGAGACACCGTTTTGGGTCGCCTGTTGTTCCCGAGTATTGTTTTAGAAATGATGAACGCATATCTTGTGGAAGATAACACTTCTTATGAGGGTATGTTCCAACGCTTAGTTGCTAAAACAACATCAGTTGATAGCCAACGCTGGACGCAGCCGTTAATAGACGTAACGGCACCGAGAGCTGAGGACTCAAATCCAGCGTCTCAGAACACCGAGCCGCGTGCATTGGTAAGTATCAGTTTATCTGAAAAATCGTACAGAATCCCATCTTTTAACATTGGTTTATCAATTACCGACGAAGCGATGAAAGCTACAACTCTTGATTTAGTTGGTATCGCGTTGCGTGAACAAGCAATCGGTGCTAGAGGTCGAATCATTGATGCGGGTTTGAAAAAATGTATTCTTGGCGATACAGACTTGGGCATTACCGCCTTGAGTTCATTTACATCTACCAGTCTTGATTCTGCGTGTGCTGTTGGTAACAACTTCATAACACACAAGGCATGGCTCAAATTCCTTCGAAAAGATTGGAAAAAGTTAAATGTCAATTGGTGTATTACGGATTTAGACACTTATCTTATGATTGAGGGTCGTGTAAACAAACCTATCTGGACGGGTAACGAAGGCACTGATGGACGCTTGAACAGTATGGTTGTTGCGGCAAACCCGAACATTCAAGACAGTATGAACTTCTTCATCATTGATGATCCAAGTCTCATTGGCGGTACGGGTCGTATCGTTGGTTTAGATAGCACCCGCGCACTTCAAAAAGTGATTTATAGCGGCGCAGCTTATTCCGCTGTTGAGAACTTTGTATTGCGTAAGTCAAGTGCGATGAGATTTGATTGGTCAGAATCGTACTTCAGATTGTTGCCAGGCGCAGATGACGGCTGGCGTGTAATGACATTAAGTGCCTAATAGGAGAATACTATGGCGGATGCAACAGAAGTAAAAGCAGGAAAAACTTTAGCAAGTAAAACATTACAAGCAGAGTTTGATTTAGTAGACATGACTACAGGAAAAACTTTAGCAAGTAAAACATTACAAGCAGAGTTTGATTTAGTAGACATGACTACAGGAACAACTTACAAGTCTGGTCATGTGTTTGAAGGCGTTATTCCTGCCTTCATTGAAGCCCAAGTTCACTTTGGTGCTGCAAAGTTAGTTTAAACTAACAAACTTCGGAAGCCCCTTAATTGGGGTTTCTTTTTGCCTGAAATAAATACCTATGTAGTATGTTGCTATCTTATAAGATTTTTCTTATAATAGTACATTACTAATTGGAGGTACAAAATGGCTAAGAAAGAACCAGATAAGTATTACTTTGTAGAGAAAGCAAAAGTAAAGTTTGACAACAAATATACATACGACATGGAGTCATGGGTAAGTAATAAAGAAAAATTAAGAATCTTTTGCCCACAGCATGGGGAGTTCTTCCAGACACCTACAGCCCACGCAACAGGTAATGGGTGTCCAAACTGTTACTATGCAAGCAGACACCAGAAGGGTGAAGTAAAGTTTTTTAAAGATGCTCAAAGAGTTCATGGGGCTTTGTATGACTACTCCAAAACCCTGTTTGTTAATAAAACAACCAAGATGATAATTATCTGCAAATTACATGGTGAGTTTGTACAGGATGCTGCCTGTCACATAAACCAAAAACAAGGCTGCCCAACCTGTGGGGCTGAGAAGTGTGTACAGACGAGAAAATTAACATACAATCAGGAGTGGTTTTTACAAGAGGCAAAAGGGGTGCATGGTGATTATTACAGATATGAAAAAGTAAGGTATGAAAACGCACACAAAAGTGTAATCATTACTTGCCCAGAACATGGGGATTTCAAGCAGAAACCTTCAGTACATCTAAACGGCTCAGGCTGTAGAGTTTGTGGGATAACCAGGAGGGCAAAAGCAAGTCAGAAAGGATTGGAGCAGTGGGTTAAAGAGGCATTAGATGTGCATGGAGATAAGTATGATTATTCAAAATCCGTGTACTTAGGGAACAACCACAAAATAACTGTTACTTGCCTAGAACACGGTGACTTTAGTATGCGCCCTATAGAACACCTTACGCACAGAGGGGGTGGAAGAGGTTGCCCCAAATGTAGCGATGCCAGAAGTGCGAAGCTACGGTCTGGAAATACAGAAGACTTTGTTAAAAAAGCCCAAGCCATACACGGTGCGAAATACGAGTATGTCGGGAATTACTTAACATCAAAAGATAAGTTTGAAATCATTTGCCCTTTACACGGCTCTTTCATGCAAAACCCCAATGACCACCTTGGCGGTCACGGTTGCGTGAAATGTTCTAATCAGATTTCTCAGTTTGAAACAAAGATTGAGGGATACTTGAAGAGCTTAAACGTAGTATTTAAAAAGGGGGATAGAACAGGTGTTGCAGGTTATGGGAAGAAGCATCCCTTAGAGCTTGATTTTTACCTCCCAGAACACAACCTTGGCATTGAGATAAACGGGGAGTGGTGGCACTCCTCTCAGGCGAAAGATAAGACTTGGGATTGGGTTAAAAATCACCAAAAAATTAAGGCTGATAACTGTGAGTCTAACGGGGTGCAGTTACTTCATTTTTATACAGAAGAAATAGAGAATCGGTTTGAACAGGTAAAGGGGATTATCTCTGCGAAACTGGGCGTACTTTCAGACGCTATTGCAGCTAGAAAAACATTAGTAAAAGATTTAGATTGGGGTGAGGCTAAAGACTTTCAAAATACCTATCACTTACAGGGGGCTTCAACTGCAACTAAATCTAAGGGTTTATTCTTCAATGGTGGGTTAGTTGCTATGATGGTATTCGGTAGGTTAAAAACACACAGGGGAAATACTGACCAATCAAAATATGAGTTGATTCGTTACTGTTCTTCCACAAGAGTTATCGGGGGGTGTTCTAAATTGATGAAAGCATTTATCAAGGAAACACCCGATTGCAAGACCGTTGTGTCTTATTCTGATAACCGACACAGCAATGGGAAAATGTACGGAGCAATGGGATTTGAACTTGTGAAAGAATCTCCGCCTGACTATGCGTATATCACAGATGAAACTAGAGTTAGAAAACACAAATCAAACTTCCGCAGAGCCGCCCTTGCGAAGATGTTACCTAACTTCGACCCAAATCTGACAGAGCGTGAGAACTGCCACCTCGCTGGGTATTATCAGTTGTTTGACGCTGGTAAAAAACGTTGGGAGTTAATGGTGTAAACTAGCCCTCCCCGCGTAAGAACCAGAAGCCCACAAGTATGTGGGCTTTTTCACCTCGGCACTCTGACCCCTTTAAAACCACGCTTACGCCTCTTAAAACAACTGCTTACACATCGGCAAAGGGAATCGGCACTAATTTCTTTACTGTGTTATTACTTGTTAACTATTTCAGTAACCTAGAGAGCATAAAGAGCGGCAATGAACCCTGCAATTATTTTGTCTAAAATTCACTGAATTGAGCTATAAAGAAAGGCTTACTTTGTCTAAACGTTCATCGTAGACAGGCGAAGTTTCATAAAAAAAAAATGTTTGCACTAAGTTATTTTTATGTGTTATAACTTAACCGTAAATTAACTTGGAGGAGTATTAAAAATGTCTATTAAAACAAACACAAAGGAAGTAGCCGTAACTGGTACACTTGTCGAAAACACGATGCCAGCCTTGGTGCGGAGCGAGAAAGAACGTCGTATAGAGCTTAGTATTTTGGCGGGTTCTGAGAATCTTGACGTGTACGACAAGGACGAATTGGTAGAAATGTTCAGGAACGTGGGCAAGCGCACAGTCATTGCCAGGGGTCAAATCTTGAATGCAATTCGTGCAAAATGGCCAGTAGACGTAAGAGGGGGTGGGCATAAGTACGACAGGGCATTTGGGGATTACCTAAAAAGTAAAGGGTTAAACGAGTGTTCACAACAAGCCCGTAATCGGTGGATGCACCTTGCACGCCATTTCGTCAACAAGAACACTGTTGGGATGTCTGTTTCTGTCTGCACGGAGATCGCATTACTCATGAGTTCGGACAGACAAAAAGGGAACAAAGCCTATGATTATGCTATGCACAGAGGCTTAACCATTGACCAAATAAAGTTGTACATTTGGGAACTGAAGGGCGACCTGAGTAAGCCCAAACCCAAGGTCAAAGACAAAATTAAAAATAAAGAGTATGTCCCAGTGCCTGAACCAGAAATGGCAACAGTAACCCCACAAACGACACAGTGGGATAATATCCCTGTTGTGAACCTGAAACCTGAAGAGCGTGTGTGGGAGTTCTTGAAAGAACAGCCACTTGAAACCCGCATTCAGATATTGCAGGCCTGCCTTGCGAAGTGCCACGAGGCATACATTACGCCATAGTTTAAGGGGAGAGGGGTCTATCCCAGGACTCCTTACAATTAAAAGTATTAAACCCAGCCCGAATAGCGTATAATTGTCGCATTATACTTACTTATGGGCAGAAAATGGCTACTATTCTCTACGCAGAACTTGATGGTATTAGGTCTGTATTAGGTGTTTCTTCAAAAGAGATGTCAGACGAGCAGTTATCCACACGGATGTTAGAGCAAGAACTGAGATTAGACTTAGCTAATTGGGTGGGAAACCACGTTACACTTGCTGATGCGGTAAACTCAGGCACAGCCACCACCGTAGAAATAGATACCTTCGACGCGCTTGGCTTGTACTCCACTTACTTCTGCGCCAAACTCATAGTAACTTCCCTACAACTCGCTGCAATCCAATCGGTGTCAGATGGTAAAAATGCCATGAACCGATTTACCACTATTGATTACGAACAACTCTACTCCCGCCTATCCGAACGAGTGTCTTTTTATAAGAAGTTTGTGACTGACAATAACTCCGTTACAACAACCGCAGCCACGGTTGCATTCAAACCATTCTCCATTGTTGGTAGCAGTTATGACCCTGTTACAGGTTAAAGCATGAATCTATCTATTGCAGCGTCTTATTTTGCAAACACCCCAGTAAGCGGTTGGAATGGTACGAAGTGGATTCCAAATGTTGCGTTGATATGTATTCTGCCTTCGGACAGATTTATCTCGGTGCATGAGTTCGACACGAACTGCCAATACGCTTTAACAGACATAGCTACGACGGCTTTAGATACTTACCCTGTCATAAAAATTCAAACAACAAATCAGGTGTATTTAACGGGCTTCAAAACCAACGATGTGAATGGCGACCAATACAGTAAGTTCTATTTACTTCGTCGAGCAGATGCTCAAGGTGATTTAATCACGTTTGCCAAAACGTATGCAGCATCAGGTACAGCCAAGAGTGTTACACGCGAAGTGGTGGGTACTTATTTCTGTGATGTGGAACACGTTACCTCGTCAGGTTCACGGGTATTCAAGTCAAGTAAGTTCTCAGATTGTTTAGTTTTCCTGCCCTCAGATTGCCCACTTGAGACACAGCATGAAATCAAAGTTGGCAACGTTTATTACGAGGTGCATGACGTGTTTGAAAATTCAGGTTTTAAAATGTGCCGAGCAATCGGTAAGAGGTCAGCATGAGTTATGCTACATTTTCTGTTGCACTTAAATCTACGATTGATTATTTGGCTAAACAAATTGCAGACGCAAAGGGATTACCCTTCATGGATTTGGCTTCTTCTGAATTTGACACTGCTATTGTAGAATCAGACCAGCCTGCCATTTGTTGGGATTTGACCAGCATAGACGAAACGCCGTTTGACCCGATGTACACTGCGAGTTTTAACATTGGTGCAATGACGATGTTAGACCCTTCGCAGTATATATCCCTTGATCTTGTTGGGGAAATCTCCAGTGTTTTCAGGGTCAATGAAAGCCACGATATAAAAGACTACAGCGGTGAAGTAAGTTCAACAGAACTTGTTGGCAAGTTTTATGTTGTAACCTGCGGACTGGCTCCTGCACAACAAGATTTAGCGACTAATGTTCGGTTTGTTGCAGTTACTGTTCGGGCGGTGAGATATGTCTGATTGGGATGATGATTACGGGAGTAGTGATGACTACTCAGGGTCAAGTTTTTCTAAACATGACTCGGAGTACGCAGAGCTAGACCGAATTGAGCGGTTAACTAAAGGTATTGACGTATCTACAAAAACATCCGCGAAACAAAGCCTACTTGCTGATAGAGATTTGGGAGGGAGTGGAGCATTATCTAAAGACGCGCAGGCAGAGAGTAATGCGGGGTGGAAAGCTAACAAAGCAGCATTGAACGCAGTATCTGTTACATCTGATGAAGATAAACTAAAAGCAGCACAAAGAATACTCAGTAAGTCGCAACAAGGTACAAAAAGGTTTCAGCGAGCCGCAGACGTAATTGAACAGATTAAGCGTAACCAAGCCGCAGCAAATCCCCTACGACCTGACGGTAGAATGTCCTCCGTTGAGTTCCAGTACGTTCACGGGGCTTCCCCTGTAAACTTAACTACAGGTGGGGACGCTTCACACGGCAAACTTACAGTAAAAAGAAGTAACGGATATACTTCAAAAGCCCCTGCTGGAGCAATGCTTAAAGGTGTGCAGTTCAACATGCCTGATTTTAGGCAAAATCTTGAGAAGCAAATACGTCGAGAAGTTGACCTAAGAACAGTTATATCGTCCGCCTATTTCAACGGTGAGTTTAAACCTGGATCAGGTAAGTCTATAATTGCCGCAGGAAAAAGCCAGTTGTTTGAGAAGGCGATGCGTGCAGTTGAAGTACATAAAAAGATGTATGTGTCGTACTTGGCGGGTTTAGGTGGAGTTTTAGAAACGCCTGAAATGCCTATGAGTGGTAATGGTAAATTTACTGTCTCATCGGGTATGCACAGTGGCGATAAGGATTATAAAGCACTTGTCAAAACTAACTGGAAACCGTTGAGTGATATAACACTCAAGCGAAAACAAAAAGAAGGTCGGTCATTAACTTTTTGGAAGAACTCAGGTCGTTTAGCCTCGGAGTATAAACGTAGTTTAGCTGTTCACATGAGTAAGTTGAAAGGTGATGATAGTGAGTTTTACGACACTAAAAAGTTGCATCAGACAATGGATGCTTTCCGTTCACACCCTGACAATCGGGAACGTCGAAGCTCAGTAACTTACACACTTGAATTAGCTATTCCAAAGTGGCAAGCGAGTAACGGGGCTTTGATGGATGATTTGATTTCTACGCCATTTATACTTGGTGGTCAGTTACAGAAGGTATCGCATCACTTTATGGGTGGCAGTAAATTTGCGGGTAAAGTTAGCAAGAAAATTTTAGAGGCTAGAAAAGCCTACCGAGAAAAGCATACTACGGATGACCCACGCCACAACCCTCGGCGCACGGCTAGTGCGGTGTTAGAGGAAAGATTACCACAGAATGGCCGAAGCGGTGTTCGTGGTGCAGCGGCTAATACTCACACAGCTGCACATGCCGAAGCAGATAAACAGTTTAATTCAGAAAATAAACCTTACACCATGACAGATGCACGGAATGCGTTTTATACCTTAAACCGTGTAGGCAGTGGGCATGACCGAGGCACAAGACGCTTTATAAACCCTGAATTTAGACGACCTTTTGTGGCAGAGCTTTCAAGTGCCGCAGGACGAACAGCTAGACAGGCTTTGATAGCCCTTATTGAAAAGGGTCACGCTAAAGCCTGATGTTAAAAAATATGGCGTAAGCCACACAACCACGTCGTAAGACGTAACATTTCTATAGAAAGGAGTAGTAAAGATGGCAAATTTAGGTACTGCGATGTCAAAGAACTTCCAAATTGGTAACGCTGAGTTACGAATTGGTGGTTTAAAAGACGCAAACAGACTTCAACAAAAAGCGCATTCAGTGGGTTTATTGCAATCTGCGAATGTTAACTTCGCACAAAACGTAGCGGAACTTAAAGGCGGCTTACCCTTACAATTAGTTGACTCGGTAATTACTGAAACGACTGTTACCGTATCCGTTCAGGCGTATGAGTATACCCGTAAAAACATCCGCGCGATGTTGAACGAAGGGTTCAAAGCTGAAAAGGTGGATGTAGCCGTCTCTGGGAAATTGTCAGTAGCCACAGGCGCAGCTGATTCCTTTGTGGGTGCTACCTCTGGCATAGTTGATGGCGGTTACGCATCAGATACTGCCACCACGGCTAAGACCGTGTTCAGCAAAATCTCACCCGCCAGCCTTTCTTTAGTCATTGAAGGGTGCGCGTTTATTAGTGGGTTTTCCCCAGACCTTGGGGCTACTTATGACATGGTGGCTGCATCTGAAAAGACTAAGGTTATTTTAGGTGTGTATGGTAAAGATAACCCAGAAAATTTAAGCATTGTAGAAGCCACAAGAGCTAAATTTACAACAAACCCAAGCGCATTCGGAACTGTGTCGCCTGCGGGGAAGCTAGAGCTAGTTCTTTCAGATGACACTCCATTGCTTTTTGACTATGCAGATAATGCTGAAGTTGTAGTTTATACCATCAACCCTGTTGGTTTAGGTAACTCGGCTTCAACCGAATACTACACCATTGACGTTTTGGGTAAAAACCATAACACCAACTTACCTCAAGGATTCCGCTTCTGGAAAGCCTCAATCCAAGGTGGTATGGACTATGCCTTCTCTAACGACAGTTTTGCTGTTACTCCAATGACCTTCAAAATCTTGTTGCCCACCGCAGATGACTTTGATACGGGTAAGGACTTGGCTCACGTCAAGTCTCTAAGTGACGCGGGTAATAAGTTAGGTCTGTTCTGGAACGGTCAATCGTAAGCTAGTCAACTCCACCCTGCTAGCGTGGGGTGGTTTCTTATTTAAGGAGAAAAGAACATGGAAAATATCGGTGGAGCGAAAAGCTCCAATTTCCAGATTGGCGTTGCAGAATTGCGAATTGGTAATTTGAATGACGCTGGAAGGTTAACCAGTAACGACTCCGTTGGGCTGGTAAAAAATGCTACCATCAACGTTGCAAAAACGTATGCGGAATTGCGTGGCGGTAACTTTAACGCCCGTATTCATCAAGCTCTGACAGGGTATGATTTAGAAATCAATGCGGAGTTATATGAATTTACAACCCAGAATTTACTTAGAGTTTTAGGGGCTAATCAGGTTGTTACAAGCGGCGAAGTAACCCCAGACGTACAGGTTTCTGTTACTATACCAGGTGCGACAACGTATTCTACGGTAAGTACAGTAAAACAATTTACTAGCAAAAGTACCACTAATCCCGCCGTGGCACTTACTGCTGGAGTCACTGCTGCTATCGTATCAACCAAGTTGAAGTCAGCTGGCACGCTGGTACCTGCCAATAACTCATATTTCCTTCCAGTAGGCAGTAAAGTGTCTGACGTGGGTATTATTCTCAACGTTTCTAGCTTAAAAGACATCAGTGACTTAACAGCCTCTTGGAGTAAAGCTGTAACAATCAGCCAGCTAGGTATAACTCAAGCTGCGGTACTGGTACCTGGGTATATCCTTCAATCGGCACGAGATATAGGCCTCCTTTACGCTAAAGGTACAGCCTGGACGTTATTTACTACGGGTTCCTCCACCACCACCACTGCAGGTATAAACTTCGCTAATCCGTTCACGATTACATCCGTAGACACCACAAAGGGTGTAGCCACTACGGGTATTCTGGGTACATTTTCAGTAGGTGCTACAACTGATGGTTCTCGGACACTCACCCTGCCAACAGGCGTTTATGTTTCCAGTTTAGGCGCCTCTGTTAAGTATAACTCGGCTACAGACGCAGACAATTCGTACATGTTTAAAATGTATTTTACGTCAGACACTAAAGCAGTGAAAGTCTTAGTTGGTACGCTCATGTCTGATTCAGCAATATCTATAAAAGACGAGGGTCAGTTCCCTGATAGCGCTGTGGGTAACTACGAATTAAAGTTAACAATATACTCCACAATCTCTTTGGCACCTGCCAAAGGTTCAGAGTTTATGACGGCTCAGTTGGTTACAAAAAACTCCTTTACGGGGGGCTACACTTACTTTAATTTGTGGAAGGTTGCGGTGCAAGGTAATTTAGACTTTTCATTTTCGGGGTCAGACTACAACACGCTACCATTGAAATTAGTTTCATTTGAACCTCAAGAGGATGATTTCAGCGGCAATACACTCGCAGCGATTAAAGCCGATTATGCTTCAGGTAGTATCTTCGGTAACATCGTAACGGACTAAAGATGAGTTTATTCCAGCAGTACCCCACAAGCTCAAAACGCCTTGGTCTATCATTTGGAATTGAGAAGGCTATTGTTGGAAACTTGTCTGCGATAGAAGACTTGACGGACGAGTTATTCCGTCAAGTTGTTGCAGATGGTTATGCTTTGATTCATGACAGGGAAGTCGTGGAGGCATATTTAGATGGTTTGGTTAACCGAGTATTAGCCAGAATCGCGGAATTACAAATACAAGAAGAAAAAGCAAATAATAGGCGAAATAAAAAAACATTTGGATCGAGTTATGCGGAGTGGTTATCTACTTTGGATGCGACATCTTCTTGTTTATATTTGGCGGATTATGACATAGCAAAGGCTCTGCGCTGGTATTGGGATGAAGATTACTTGTTGGTGCAAGAAGCGATAAATGTAAAGAGTGGGCATGAAAGTCAGATAACATTGACGCGAATGGAAGCCAGCATGTATGGATTTGGTGGCAGATACTCGGATGATAAAGGCAATGATGCCAACACAGTGGATTTAGATGAAATGAATGCAGCAGATATAAAAGCTGCAATGTCTGGTTTTGGGTTTTAGGGAATAGAGATGGCAAATTTAAAAGTAAAACAAGGTGTTGATTTTGAGGCATTTTTAGACAAAATAGACACAAGTTCTTTATCTAACGGGCTTACATCCCGATTCCTGTCTGAAGTTCAGAGGATCACAGCTATCAAAGCTGTGGCGCACCCCGCCGTTGACATAAAATTAGACAACATAAAAATACACGGGACTAAAATCCCAGCGGAAAAGATATTACAAAAATTGGATTTGGAAAAACTAACATCTGGAATGAATCATGCTGTTGAGAAGGGTTTTTCCAAGATGGATGACTCAGCAGTTCTTAGCATGGTGGGGAGCCTAACTAAACTTGGTGCTTCAAGCCACATGGCATCAAAGGAACTCGAGCATAGTGCGAAGAACGCTCAAGCCTTTGCGAATGGGTTTAAACCCTTATCAGCTTTCAGCAGGGCTGAAGTGTCAGGTCTAAGGGAGTACCTTTCTTTATTGCAGGGGGTGGGTGGGCAAATAAAATCGCTAAGAAACGATTCAGGAAAACATAATGATTTAATACCCGAACACATTCGTAAAGAATTATTTGAAGCAAGAAAAGACCTTGGGCAGGCAAGATTAGCCAAAGCCAGTTCTTCCGATGCTTATGAGGGGGCGGGTGCTAAGAAAGCCGCAGCAAAACTTTCTTTAGGAGAACGAGAAGCCCTTAGAGAATCTGCGAGAACTGGGGAAAATGCCTTAGCAGCCGCCAACAAGCGAGTAACCACCGCTAGAAATGCAGTAGATGTCTCACGCGCTGAACATAGCCCTGCATATAACCATTACATCCAGCAAATGTTCAACCAGGTTCAACAACTTGAAAAGGCATTGAAACCTGTATTTGATGACAAGATGACCCGTATCGCAGAAGATACGAAAGCAACCGTAGCGGCGACATCAAAAATCCGCGCAGCTAATGCAAAATCTAAGGATACTCTTGAAGCAAACATGAAGCTGATAGAGAGCAAAATTGGGGAAATTGATTTATTAAGGAAAAATGCCCATACTTCGGATGTAGCCATACTCGACAAGGAGAAAAAACGGTTACAGGGTGTGCTAAAACAAGATAAGAAGTCATACCAACCTCATGAAGTTACCGATAGGTTTTATCAAAGTAGCGCAAACGCCCAGATTGTTTCAAAATTACGCCCAGAGGAAAAATTAGCTGCTACGAAAGATAGGCTCCCTGCTGTTCAAGATTTGGTTAATAAATCTGGGTACACAAGTTTAGCTTCCGACAGCCCTAAGCTAAAAGAATTGCTCGCTGAAGTTAAGTCCTCTACGAGAAGCCAACGTCTTAACCCAGAGCAATTAACGCATTTATCCCCCACCTCCCGCACAGAGTATGATAGAAGACAAGATGAGTATTCCAAAATGGTGGAGGGTATTCGCCACCAAATAGATGCCACTGCGTCAAACCCATTTCAAAAGGGTTTTGATAGCCAGTTGGAAGGCTCTCATCGACGACTCAATGATGATGCACTGGGTGCGAGAATCCGTGATGCTATCCAAAAGGGGCAATACAATGCTTTATCTTCCGACGACATCAATTTAGCTAAACGTCAGTACGGTAAGCGCGGAACAACCCTTGAAGGGTTACTAAACAATAAAAGCTATGATGGTATCCCTGGAGTAGCTGCGGTTCCTGGGTTGTTCGCTGAGAATAAAAAGGTATTAGATAACTTAGAAAAACAAAAAGTAGCCGCTAAAGAAGCGGAGAAAATTCTAAAACTTGAAAATCAAGCTAATAAAAGAGCTACGGAAATTGGTTCAGACCTTGTTGCTATCCAGAATTTACGGAAATCCATTAAAGGCAAAGCCCTAGATGACCTGCTCCAGCTTCGTGAGGACTTGAGGCAGATTAGCCATAAATTAAGTCCGACGGAGAGAAAAGCCTTAATTAACCCCGCGCTTATTCAGGGGGTTAAAGATGTTCAATTAGAACGGGGACACCTACTGAGTGAACTCCGCGCAGAAATTATTGGTCAAACTCCAAAAATTGCCCGAGGTAGTGACTCCGCTAAAGTTGCCCAGTTACAACGCGGGAGTGAACTAGCCTCACAGTACAGCCATAATCAATATACATCATTGCCCAGAGAGGCGATGCCTGACTTACAAGCGCACCATAAGGCTGGAGAAAGGCAAGCACTCAATGACCTGAATAATGCTCAGAGGACAGGTGCGGATACCCGCTCGATTGAGAAGGATTTGCATAGTCATCGAGCAGGTATGGCAGCTGCTTCAGAAGCAGCAAAGAAGTATCGGACGGAATTAGGCTTAATCGGTCACGCTTTTGAGACTTTATCCAGATACGGTGCAGTCTCAGCTATTCTTTATGGTACTGCAAGTGCCTTCAAAGCTGTCGTCGCATCTGTCATCGAGTTAGAAGATGAGATGAAAAACATTCAGGCGATTACGTCATCGTCTGAAACGGATATGGCGGTGATTGGTGCTTCGATTAAAGGGATTGCGACGACTACGGCTTTCTCTATTTCTGAGATTGCGGGAGCAGTAAAAACGGTAGCGCAAGCGGGTGTCGAGATGAAAGACATTCCGAAAACGGTACAAGCGATTGCGGATGTGGCAACTGCAACAGGTAGTCAATTACAAACTGCTGCGGATATTATCACGACGGTTAAAGAAGTTTGGGACGGGATTGACGTAAGTACGATTGGAGATAGGGTTTCTCAGGCAGTCAACATATCTAAGCTGCAAATAGAAGACTTAAAAACTATTCTATCTTTGAATGCAGCAGCAGCTAAATCCGCAAACGTATCCCTTGAGCAGTCCTTATCGCTCGACGCTTTACTGAGGAACGCGGGTGTAAAAGCAAGCACAATTGCAACAGGTTCAACACAGATGTACCGTGAGTTATTCTCACCTGATAAAAAGTTCTCTGAGTTCTTGTCTAAACAATACGGACGAGCAGGTGAAAAGGTTTCTTCAGAAGAAGCCGCTAAAAAGTTTTCTGATTTTAGAAGCTCGTCTAACCCTATTTTAGAGGCGGTATCCGAGTTAAACCGAATTGGTGTTGGCGACCACCAGTCCATTGTGGAATTAGAACGTTCTATTGACTCAAGAGCTTTGAACGTATTCAAACCCCTACTCAACAGTAAAGAAAACCTGACCAGCCTTGAAGCTCAAATGCGTGCTGGGTCAACGGCTGCGGAAGGTGCGGCAACAGCCTCTTTGACAGTCTCGAAATCTCTTGGAAACTTGAAAGACCAAATTGAAGTTTTCTCTGAAGCTATGGGGGAACCCCTTCTAAAGCCGTTAAGAGAGTTTATTGACGGGCTGAAGGAGGGCATCAAAAAAGATGTTGAAGTTATTGATGCTAACGTAACTGATGAAAAAATACGCGAAAGGGACTTAGAGCGTAGGGGTTCAGACGTTTTAAGCGCAGATGGGTTTACAAGCGGTGCAAGAGTATTAAGTAACAAAGTCGGGAGGCACTTAGCCAATGCCGCAGATTATTTACTATCAGACTCCGACCAAGAGGAGCTAAAGGCGGCTTCTGATTGGATTAGTGAAACTTATGATAAAGCCTTTGGTATGGCTAAAATGGATATACCCTACGACAGTGGGGTTAAGCCTGGAGCGGGTATGGCTTCGCTTGAGGAGCAGTTTAAAAACTCCCAAGTGCAGATTGATAAAGACCGCGAATCATTTAAAAATTATTTGCCTGGTAAGGACTCTTCAGCTAACCTGCTTACAATTGCCACTGCGGAATTTGAAGGGATAAGCAAAAAGTTTTCAGATGTTTTTGGTGGGGTAGTTAAACAGGATGACTTAAACAGTTTGGTAGACTCTGTAGCTAAACTAAAAGGCATGGATGTCCGCAAACCTGAATATACCGCGACTATCCAAGACATCCAAAAGAAAACGGGCGGAAACAAAAAGTTTTCAGATACTGATTTAAACTCCGTAGTTACCAGCGCGGACACAATAAAAGGCTACTTGTCGGGGTTGCTTGCTCAAATCAAACAAGACATATCTGTAATAAGTGAAAATACAGACACAGAAACGAAAGTAGGTAAACTTCGCAAAGAGTTTTTGGACAAGCAGTTAGAAAATAAAGACTTTAAAGACGCTACGGTACTTGGGAAAGATACACCTGCCTCAAAGCAAATTGAGTTAATATCTGGGTTCACTTCTGCGATGGCAGAAGAAGCTAAGAAGTCTGTTGTATCTAGTGACACTGTGATGACAGACCATATTAAGAAAATGGCTGTAGAAGTTGCCTTAGCTACTACGGAATTTGAGCGAAATGGGAGCTTAGTAAAACTTCAAAAACTTATTAGCGAGGTTACGGAAGACGCGGGAACGGGTGTAGTTCACCAAGCAGGCGAAGCGGCTATTAAGTTAATCAATGATTTAGACTCCGCAGACTTATCCCCCCCAGGTAAACTTGAACTGAGTTCAGACATTAGGTCGGCCATTGAATCTGCGCGTGTTTCGATTAGTGATGTAATTGGTAAAGATATTATTGATATTTACATGGAGACTAACCGTGTAATTGCAAAAGCAAACGCATCCGACTCGAAAACTGACTTAGATAAAAGTAACATTGCACAAGCTGAGGCGTTACAGGTTCCTTTAGCTACTAAACTTTCTGCGGGGTCGTACACAGGTGCTGAGGGCGGTGGCGTAGCTAAACATAAGGGTATTATTAACAAACTCTCTGGGGAGTTTGGGTTTAATCCAAACGATATTGCTGCGTTATTTACCACAGAGAGTCACGGCAACCCCACAGCCGTATCTGAAGACGGCGCAACAGGGTTAGGGCAGTTAATGCCAAAAACCTTTAAGGGTTACTTACCTAAAGGTGATATTAACAACCCAGAGGATAATGCTCGCGCAGGGTTAATGCACCTAGATTACTTGCGTAAAAACAACCCGACAGCTACTTTTAATGAACTTGCAATGGGGTACAACACAACCCCCCAAAGATTTGCAAAGTACATGAAAGATAATCGGCATGAGTTGATGCCAGAAACTCAGAATCACGGTAGGTCGGTTGAGGCTAACTTAAAGACTATTCTTGATGCAAACCAAAAAAATTCCGACAAAAATACAAACGGACTACTTAATACAGGTAAGTTTGAAAAGGCGCAGGGCGGTGGTTTTCAATACACCAAAGAGAGCAAAGACTTAGTAAAGCAGTTAGATACCAAGTTTACTAAGCTCCAGCCATCTAAAGATTTCATTGATTTTGGAAGTGCTGATTTACCTGAAGTTACTGACTTGCAAGACAGAAAGTTGAAACTTGAGGAGGAAGCGAATGGTTTCAAATCCGCAGGGAACACACCAGCAGCCCTAGTCAAGATAAAAGAGGCGTATACACTGGGGTCAGAGCTTCTAACACTAAATAAAGAATATCTTGATGAGAATGTTTACAAAATACCCGAAGCCGCTGAGAAGAAAGGTAAAGTAACCAAGCTCTATAAAGACCTTGAAGCTAAAAAACGCTCAGAGGAAAAGGCATACCAAGCTAGCGTAGACACTGCACAGCATAAAGGCGAGTCCATCCCGTTTAATACAAATGAGCCTAAGTTTGTCAAAAATGAGGAATACAAACGTCAAATTGACAAACTCCTCGATACCCTTGAGTTGCAAAAGAATGAATTTTCAGAAGCGAGAAAAGCCTTAATTGAGCAGGGTTCAAAATTAGACACTGAAAATACTCAGATGCAGATTGACCATACGAGTGGAAAATATGTCTCGGAGTTAAATAAAGGTCAGCATTATTCAGTAGATGCTGAAGCTCATGGGGATAGAGCCGCTGCACTAAGACCTTTGACCCAAAAGCTAAAGGATGACCAGGACAAAGCTGTCAAGGCTGTAGAAGCTACTACCTCCAAAAAACTTATAAACGCCTTCCAATCTGTTGTAAAAGCCGTTGAGAAAGAGCTTGAGTCTAATGCTTTAGCTCTGGATGAAGCACAGGCGTTGGGAAACTCCGAGGTTGTAAAAACGTTATTACAGGCTCAAGGTGAATTAGACTTACGTTTGCATGAAGCCACGATAAAACGCATTGAAGCGGATAAAACCTCAACAACGGAGGACATAGACGCGGCAAATACATCATACAAAAATAAGTTACATACACGGGAGAAAGAGAGGGTTTCCGCAAATATAGGTACTCGTGAGAGCCGCCTTCAAGCTATTATAGGCGACCCTGTTGAAGGTTTTACAAGAAGTGGTAGACAAGAAGCATTGGGTCATTCTCAATACCTACCTGACCAAAAAGCTGAAAACGCAAGAAATACCGCAGCTTATCAAGATCGCCTAATAAACGCACAGTCCGATTTAAACTCGGCGAAAAACCCCGAGTCAATTAAAAAGTTTGAAGACGAAGTTAATGCAGCAACACAAGAACTTGCCAAACTTAATACAGTCGCAGAAGACCTAGCCCCCACGCTTTCAAACCAACTTGACCAGATTTCAACAGAAAACATCGTTGCAGAAATTGATAACTTACAGGGTTCGTTGAAGAATCTTGATAAGAATATCACAAGCCGTGTGGTACAGTTTGCCGATAAGTTCTCAACAGATGTGGCGGATTCTGCTGTCACGGCTGCGGAAGGCTTGTTAGGGTTTAATACGGCGACGAAAGAAGCCACAGATTCCCTGATAAATCTTGCCCAAAAACAAGGTGATTTAGCGTTAGTCAAAACGGATAGAGTTCAGTTAGCCCAGAACATTCAGTCTATTCGGATGAATGAAGCTGACCCTGTGCGTCAAGAAATGTTGATTAAATCTGCGGAAGCCTCACAAAAACAGGCAGAGGATATAGCGGCATTCCAAGTGGAGGAAGCACAGAAGGCAGCAGACAAAGTTGCGTTCGATAATAGTTTAGCGGGTAAGTTACAAGGCGGCGTAAAAGATCTTGCGGAGGGCGTTGCAAAGGACGTTATCAAAAGTGAAGTGTTGGGAATGTTCACTGAGACCCTTGGTGGTTCTGCAACTAAACCTATGTATGTCGAAGTGGTTAACTCGCCTGCCTTTGGTTTAGACGCGGTATCGAAGAATGACCCAACGTTAACGGGTGGTGGAGCAAACAAAGGATTCTTCAGTGGCTTAGGTGCTAAAGTCTCAGGCTTGTTTGGTAACAGTACCGAGGCGGTGGATAACACACCAACTTACGCTTACCCCACGGATGCGGGTCAAAGCGTGTTTACCCCTGCACCTGAAATTGCTGGTGTGTCTACTGTTACGCCGTTAGCGGACACAGGTAGCTATGACCCTGTTATGACCCCCATTGGCGTTAATGGCGAGGCAATGGCATCACAAGCGCAAGGTGCGGGTGAGATTCCTGTTGCAGTGGAATCAGGTGCAGCGATAGGTGTTGAAACAGGTTTCGGCAATATCTTTGATAGTGCGAAAGGCATATTTGATGATTTCTCATCAAGCATGACAGGCAGTTGGACAACCTTTATCGGTTCGTTGAGTGCTACGCTGGGCGTTTTAGGTTCTCAGAAGAAGAAAATGGGCGGGTTTGAAATTGCTCAAATGGTTGTTGGTGGGATTGGTATGGTTGCAGGTGCGGTAGCGTCGGGAGGGGCTGCGGCAAAGGGCTTGTTTGGAGCCAATGGAACCTTCGCGGGTGGTACGGTGTCTCAAACCCTTGGTTACACTCAAGCTGCTGCGCCTGTAGTGACTGATGTACCTGTGTGGACTGCTCCAACGGCGGCAACAGGGGGAATGATTCAAGACGGTGTAGTTCAACACTTTGCAACGGGTGCAAATGTCCAAAACTATTCAACGGGTGGAAATGTTGAGAGTGCAAATGTCCAAAACTATTCAACGGGTGGAAATGTTGAGAGTGCAAATGTCCAAAACTATTCAACGGGTGGAAATGTTGAGAGTGCAAATGTCCAAAACTATTCAACGGGTGGAAATGTTGAGAGTGCAAATGTCCAAAACTATTCAACGGGTGGTACCCCCATCTATGACCCGAAGACAGGCACAACCCAGCTTTACCCTGACCAAACGCAACACGGTTACATCACAGGACCTGGAACGACCACATCCGATTCCATCCCTGCTAGGTTGTCAAACGGAGAGTATGTTTTAAATGCGAAGACAACAAAAGCAATTGGTAAGCGTACGTTAGATGCTTGGAACTTTGCCAACAAATTCCCGATTCAACGCGCCACAGGTGGTATTGCAGACCCCATGAGTTATGCTGCATCACGAGTACAACCTAATGCACCCGTTGTAGCCCCTTCTGCCCCCACAGAACAGTCTATTCGGGTTGTGATGGTGGATGACCACAGAAATGTTGGCGACTATATATCTTCTGCGTCGGGCGAGAAAACTTTGGTAGAATTCGTTCGCCGCAACAGTTTATCTATTAAACAAATTTTGAGATAAGACAATGCTGACAGCACAAGAGATAACTTTAGGGTACCAGATTGTTTTAAGAATAAACCCAACTACCCCACAAATCAATTATTGGGTTGGCGTTACAACAGGCTTGTCTAGTATCACTGCGACAGATTTCCCTGCAATTCTTGCAGGCATGATTGGCAGCAACCCGTATAACGTGGTGACACCTGATGCCTCTGGGTCGTATCAGACGGCTCAAAACCTTGCTGCCAATTATAGGGTCTACGCAGAACAACCTGAAACGTTACCCATGATGGCAAATTGGGTTAAGCCAATTACCGAGCGTATTAGTTTTCATACGGATACCCTGGTAGGTCGTGATGGGAGTGAACAGAGGATTAAACTGTACATTTTGCCAAGGGTTATGTACGAGTATGAGTTTCTCGTTACGTTTACACGTTTTCAGGCGTTTCAAAACCTTATTTATGGTGTGCAAGGCAGAAAGATATTAGTTCCTATTTGGGCGGAGATGAAATCTTTTACCAAAACAAATAATTTACAGAACTTAGCTACAGCGCAATACCTGTTTTACAACGGTGAGTCGAGTTATGAAGTGGTGAGTTTACTCAAAGTGAATAATACCGTGGTGTATGCAAATGACCCAAGCCTTAATGTTAGTAACATGACATGGGTAGTGCCTTTACGGATAGGCAGTACACGGGACAAAGTACAAATAGCCATGTTAAACAGGTCTGTGGGAACAGGAACGATTCAGTTAATTATGGATGATTTTATTCCTGCTACGCTCCCAAGTGTTAATGCTTTCACCTTGGAGGGTCTACCTGTCCTCATGTTAGAACCTGAGCGTGTGTCTAATCTTGGGGTGTCCATAACTCGCCCATCAGGCGTAGTCGATTATGGTGGTAAAGTTGCGGCATACGACTTGTACAATCGGTCTGAAACGTCAAGGTCTATTGATTTCTTTGGCAGAAGAAGTCAGTTTTCTATTCGTGATTTCTTTATTCAAATGTCAGGAAAGTTTAAGTCATTTTATATGCCCACGTTTCAAAATGATTTGGATATTGTTGGGGGTACTGAAGCAGGCTCAAAACGGCTGTTTGTAACGGATGTGGGCTTTGCCAAGTATATGGTACGACCTACAATAAAAGTACCTTATTTGTTAGTCGCATTTAAGAATAAACCTGCTATAATAGTTAAGATTACCTCACTATGTTACACCTCTAGTCAGCGAACAATAGACGCAAACGGAAATATAACCTCCGAGGAATACACAGGAACAGAAGAAATTGGGATAGAAGTTCCCCTTGCTTCTGGTTTTTTAGTTTCAGATGTTGAGAGGGTTTCTTACATTACTTTAACGCGGTTTAGCTCGGATGCTTTAGAAGTTAGTTGGGTAAACCCTGAATGGTTTAGGGTTAGCGTGTCGTTCACTGGAATTTTAAATACAAAATAATTATGTCTATTATCACCTTTACACCTTTAGCAGCTATTAACACCGATTCAGATATATCGTATAAGTCTATTGCAACGTTAAGTAGCGTTGATGCTACGTTATTGGATACGTTGAATAAATTATCCCTTGGTTTGTGGGCGGACGATATTGCAGCCCTGGGCTTTGCAGTATTGCCTAACCAGCCTGTTGAGTCTGATGGATTCCAGTACACTATTGCTGTTACCCCTGGAAACCCGCAGCAAGCAATCTTTACCTTTTTTGAGCTAAGAAATAATCTAACGGAAATCACGCTTACGCTACAAAAGGCTATGTTTGTTTCCGCCAGTAAGCCCTCAAAGGCATTCAGTGTTACTTTCCCAATCCCCTCCACATCTGTTGTATCTGTTGATACAACCACCGTGACACCTGGATCTACCGTACCCCCCGCTATAGAGATTCTTGCAGCATTTTTAGCTGAGGAACGCAAAGCAGAATTAGAGCCTTGTGAACTCTTTCAGTTCTCTTGGAGCAATGGGGCTGTGGAAAAACGGGAATGTTTCACCTCTGGAAATGATACATACCAGGTGGGGGTAGACCAGTACAGACCCCGCACGATTAAGCGTGGTGAAACAGAGATGACAATGGAAATCAATCGTTCTATGATGACTATTACTGTCGATAAGAATAACGAAGTTGCTCAAATGTTTATTTCTGGCGCACCCTCATTTCAGATACTTATCAAAGTGTTTAGAGTAAACGTTGCGGCTGTGAATGCCCCCCAGGTATGTATTTTTCAAGGCCGTATTGTCACCTGTAGCTTTTCAGGGGTGGAAGCGACTATCAACTGTGAGCCTATTTACTCCCATGTTCAGAAGGCGGGTTTAAAAAGAATGTATGAACCCATGTGTTCCCACAGCCTATACGATATAAATACCTGTGGGGTGGTTAAAGCGGGGGATGAGATATTTCCAGTAGGGTTTACAATTGAACCAGGTAAAAAAGTTATCACGATAAGCAATTCTGACTTCCTACAAAAATCAGTAGATGTTCCCGCCACTGCATCGTCTTCAAACAAAGCAGGCTATTACACAGGTGGAATGGTACAGATATTGCCTGAAGGTGCGTTCTACTGGATAACAGAACATACCCAAGGTAAAATAGGCTTGGCGAGAGCAATACCAACCCGAACAGTTGAAGCACCTGTAACGTCCATAAAACTGTTCCGTGGATGTGACCACACACTTACTACTTGTGCTTCGTTTGGCGAGGGGGCTACTGGCGGCAATGCGGTTAATTTTGGAGGCTTTCCGTACATGGTATCTGCAAACCCCTTCGCTGGGTCTCACGTTTCTACTGGCGGATAATATGAAAAATAAAGGACTTTCTCTGCAAGTAAAAGAGTTGGCAACTCAACTTTCGCTTGCAGGTACAATGCCGCATATTCTGGCTGTGGAAGATTATCTATTTGAGAAAGCGGGTGACAACCCTATTGAGTTGCCTGTTAATCACCACCATTTGGATGGGGTGTATATTAGAGAACTATTTATGCCTGCTGGGACTTTACTGACAGGAAAGATACACCATAAAGAGCATATATCAATTCTCGCTCAAGGCGAGATTCGGTTATCAAACGGAAAAGAATTCATGCAGATAAAAGCTCCGCATATCATGAAAGACCCACCAGGGACAAAACGGCTTATTTACGCTTTGCGGGACAGTACATTTATAAACGTTATCCCTACGGATAAAGAAACACTAGAAGACATAGAAGAAGAAGTTGTTTCAGACACTTTTGAACAGTTCGCAATGAAAACGCTTGTGCGTTTAGGGGTCTAACATGTCATGGTTAGTCGTAGCTGCGGTAGTTGCCGCAGTCTGTTCGGTAATCTCTCTTGGCATGAGTATTTACGCCATGCTGACGGCTAAGAACCCCGAACCGCCTGTTCCTGCCCCAAACGCAGTAAATAATATCCCTACTGCTGAACAAGGTAAAGCTATTCCAATTGTTTTTGGTACGCGGTTTGTAACCCAACCTAATGTGGTTTGGTGGGGAAATACTCATAATGTCTCAAATAAAGTAGACCCTAGCGTGTTACAATCCAGAGCTTAACATGACATCGGAACAATTAGATTACCCTGTGAATTTAACCCTGATTCGGGAGAAGGGGTTTTGTGTAAAAGGTACACGAAATTACTGGAAAGCCTTGGGGTTAGATTTCAATCAACTAATAAAAAAAGACCTTGTACTCCGAGACCTTGAAGCGTTTCAGGAAGACCTATTTGTAAAACAGCTCATCGAAGCCGTAATAAAGGAAAAAGAAAATGGGAAGTAAAGAAGCAGGCGGTCCCGTCACCGTCGGATATAACTACTATATGAGTATGCACATGGTACTCTGTCAAGGTACTATTGATGCTATCCACGAAATACGGACTTACGATGACGTTGTAATTAACCAAAGCGCGTTGAATGTAAACCAAAGGGTAAAAATCAATCAACCTAACCTATACGGCGGAATTTTAAAAGAAGGCGGGGTACTCGGACATATCATAGTCTTGAAAAACGGGTTGGAATCGGGCGACCTGGTTCTGCGTGACCACATTGTTTCTATGTTTCAGGGTGCTAACACGTCAGAAGGTATGTCAAAATTTGTCACGTCCTTTGCCCAAAACCAAATTGCAACCTCGTCAGATTTCCAAAAGGACAAAATGCCCTCGTTTAGAGGCGTAACAAGTGTATTTTGGGATAACTTGCTTTACCAAGCCAACTCTTCAAGACCTAAAGCATGGAAATTCAAAGTCACGCGAGTCCCTTATCGAGACGACAGTTATTTTGGAGCCTACGCGGTTATTCTGAATAAGGATGACCAGGTTGTTTCCAGCCCTTATGGCGTGTCCGATAACTCCTTGAAGCTAGTTAAACTCTCAAGAACAGGCTTTGGTACACAAATATCCTTAATGTTGTCTGGGCGGGAGCTACAAAGTTTAGGCGTGGTGGGGGGGAAACTTACATACTATGTAGCACCTGGGGCTACCACGGCTTCCTTTTACTCAGATGCGTACCCCAATTTGGCTACAGTTGCAGCAGCGCAAGGGGTGGGGTACTACAAAGCCCAGTATGATGGACAAGGTGGAGCCTTGTGGGTGAAAGAATTATACCCTCCAGCGTTACACCTAGCCCTTTACAATTCACCCTCTAGTGCTGATGGTGTAGTTTATCCTGTAGCTAAAGCAGCACCTGTAACAACTGTAACACCCGCCACTACCGCTACTGTTGGCACGCCTGCAACGCCTGCGACAGTCACGACTCCTGGAGTTGCGGAAGTACCTAGTACCACTGCGACACCCGTAGTAACCACCACCACCGATGGGGTAGATACTGTTAAGACTTCGGGTTCGGTAACTATTACTTCTACCCCAATTAAAACAATAACGAGTATTTCAAGAGAAGAGGCAAACCCTGCGTATATCATTTTAGAATGCTTGACGAACTCAGTTTGGGGCATGGGTTATACAGATTCATATATTGATAGAGAGGGTTTTAAAAAGGCTGCTGAAACACTCCACACAGAAAACTTTGGTATCTCAGCGGTTTGGGAAAATACGTCTACTGTGGAAGAGTTTTTGGGTTTAATTCTCCAAACAATCAATGCAGTATTGTACATTGAGCCTGTAACAGGCAAGTTCACTCTGAAGTTATTGCGGAGAGAAGATGAAGGGCAACTACCGTTAAACACTACAAATGTTATTGAAGCGAGAAACTTTACCCGATCAGGTGTTTCAGAATTAGTAAACCAGTTAACAGTACAGTGGATAGATTCTGTTTTGGGTACACCTAAATCTATGACGGTGCATAACCCAGCGGCGAGAGAAATCCAAGGTAATACTGTAGCAGTTACTCGGGTTTATCAGATGGTGACAAGCAATGCGTTAGCAGCAACTCTTGCTAACCGTGACCTTGCTTTAATGAGTCAGAGTTTAGCGTCTGTCGAATTGGTGGTCAACCGCTCTGCAAGTGCTTTGCGAATTGGTGATGTTGTTGACTGGACTTGGGAGGATTTTGGCATCATAAATATGTCCCTCCGCGTGGTTAGTATTGGTTTTGGTTTGCTTGAAGACGGTCGTATCACGTTAAAATGCGTTGAGAATATCTTTAAAACAGACCAGGTTAGCTACGGCCCTCCGTCAATGGAGGAGTTCATAAACCCAACAGCTTATCCAGCAGACCCGCCTGTACCTTTAGCAGGCAAACTGTTTAACTTGCATTACTGGGATATTCAACGTTTAAAACTCAGCCCTGGCAACAACGTTGACGTTAGCAATGTGGATTCAGAGAGCGGTGTACTTGCCTTCTTTGCGAAATCACCTGGCGTGCGTTACAACCAATTTGAAGTTCATGTTAGTTTAACAGGCGACAATTATCGGTATATGGGGACGTTAGATTTTACCCCAACAGGTAACACAGACGCGGCATTGCACCCAGAAGTGACAACAACTATACCCTTGGTGTCTGTTGTTGGACTAAATAAAGTTTCAGCAGGCTCTTACCTTGTTTGTTCTGGTTGGAACGGTAAAGATGTCGTAGAAGAAATGATGCAGGTAGTTAGCTTTGGAGTTGGCTATACTACTGTGACAGTTACTCGCGGTATTTTCCACACAGTGCCTAAAGAGTTCTATAAAGGGGCTACACTTTGGTTTTATGGTGATACGCTTAACAGATGTGTGATTGACGCTGAGTTTCCTGATTACACTAACCTTAATTTCATGATACGCACAGTAAGTAAAACTCGTACAACACAGGAGCTTACTGGGACTGTTTTCAATAAAATAGTAGAAAGTGTTTGGGCGGAACCTTACCCTGTGGCGGGTTTAAAGGCAGTTACTGATAATATAGGTCAGGTAATTATCACCTGGAACCACCGTGATGCGTTCTTGCAACAAGACAAAATTGTTCCACAAAACGCTCCGCTTTTAGGTCGCACTTCGGGTATCTACTATGCGGTTAGGGTGTATAGCCAAGCAGGCGAAGAGGTCTTACGCATTGACCAATATGCAGGGGATTTAACAGCAGTAGTTGGTACGCTTACTAACCGTTTTATCTACCACCCAGGTAACACAGATACTGTGCTTCATGTCGCGGTTAAGGCAGTCTTGGGGTTGAAGGCTAGTGAGTGGGCAACTACTCAAATCAGTTTAGCTGGTGCAACGATAGGCACATTCCCTGCACTTGAACTTTATGTTCCTGAAGCAATCAGTGTTGCCCAGTTCTTGACACCTACAGCTAAAGTTGTTAATGGTTACGCAGCTACATACTGGACAGAGTTTGATGGCTCTTCGTTCAAACTTCGGTTAAGCACAGATATTGATAAAGTTCTAAAAGAGAAAAATACCTTCTTCTCGGACACAGAAAAGTCTGCGTGGTTCAAACACTACAAAATTGAACTTGTACATTTTTCCTCGAATGAACCACTAACAAAACTCAATGCGTTAAACGAGACAGTTCCGATTGTTTATCACTGCCCGACGGATACTTTCGAGTATTCAATGGATTTAAACGCAGAGGACTTTGGCACGCCCCAACGGTTCTTAAAGTTCAAAGTAAGTGTGATTGACATTGCAGAAAATAACAGTGCCTTCACTTATGTAAAAGCCGCAAACCCTGCTCCGCTTATCAAATCTTTGATTCCAAAGTACACACAAGGCTTAGAATTAGACGTTGAGTTCAAATATACTTTAGCTCGTTTAGACCGCACTAAAGCAGAGATTTCAGGTGTAATTAACCCTGCGTATAAACCAGAAGAAGTTTTGGTGTATGGTGTAGCAGAAAGTTTGTTAGGGGCTGCCACTACTTTTACCCCCGCAGATGCTAACCTGCTTGTTAGGGCTTCTGAACGTACTTTGAAGTTCAAACTGCCTACCTCTGAAGCCTATTACTTTATTGTTCAGGCAGTAGACTCATTTGGAACAATTGGTTGCGAGTTCTCGGATGCCTTTCGACTTGACCCCACCGACGCAGTAACAGGTTGGTCAACAGAAATGTTGTTAAAATTAGGCTTGGACTCCACTACGTTAGGCGGGGCAGGAACTTTCCAAGCAGTTGTAGCGAGCATTTATGACAACTCGCAACCCACAAACCCACCTGTGGGGTGGAATTACTTTGTTACTTCAACTACAGGTAGTCTCACCACTTTCCCTTTATGGACAAAAACAGGTGGAGTTACAACTAGCCGAGCTGTTAATGTCACAGGGTTAAGTATATTAAACCCAACGACACTTAAACTGTGGCAGTTTGACTCAACAAGTGCGTATCACGGCTTTGAGAAAAACCCAAAAGAGGGTGACTTAATTTATGACCCTATCACAGCTAAAACTTGGGTGGCTAAAAAGAATGCTAGTAATGTCTTAGCTTTAACCGTATTTGGCACAAACGATATGGTGGCAGGTTCTACCGTGATGGGTATTCCTGTAGAAAGTATCGCTAGCATGAAGTATGACTATGACACTAACAATAACAAGAAGTTCGGTACCGTCGCCCCTGTAACAAGCGTTACATACAGCCCACAGATTCAAGCGGTGGGTCTTGGTACGGCGCACGTTGTAATTGAATGGGACTATGTTGGTACAGGCGATAGTTACGACATTGATGGTTTCTTGGTTGAAGTTCGTGCAGTGGAAACGAATGCAGTACAAACCTTCTCAACGTCAAAGGGGACGGGGACAATTATAAAATTCAATGATGGGGATGCTAAACAGACGCATTACAAGCACGGTTTTACCGATACCTCCACCAAATTCTTCTCCTTCGCTATTTGGGCTTATCGTAATGTAACTGCCTCGTTGAACCCCACAAAGGCATCTACAATTTATTCCACACCTGTAACTCAAGATCCTTTCCAACCAGCTACTGTCTTGCTTCAAAGTGGTGTGAATATCGCATTGCTCAAGAACACAGTAGATAATACCCTCGCGGTCATCGAAGACATTGCTAAAGACTCTGTGATTACTGCGATGGAAAAAGGTCTCACGTTCCAGAAATGGATTGATAACCTAAGCGATAACGCGAATTCGGAGTATAAATTAGCGTATAACCTTGCAACAACCCCAAAAACGCTTGCATCCGCGACTGCGGCGAATGCTGCTCTAAAGTCAGCAAGAGACGCAGTTATTACGCTGTTGACTGGAACGTATTTCCCGATTACGGGGACTATCTACGAATCACCTTTGTTTGACACAGGTTTAACTAAACGAGAAGTTGCAAGCCCTACTGTTGTTGTAGCTAGCTCAAACCACAAGTCTTACACGCATAACCTGACCAACAAGTCTGTTTTCGAGGCTGCTTTTGCGACGTATAACGAAAAATTAGCTGCAAGAAGAAACTTGTCTGTTGTGGATCACCCTGCATTAGTCGGTGCCGTTGCAATAGCCCCTCACACAACGGCTGTTTTAGACGCGGTTGCAACCATTGCAGCAAAATACAGTAGCACTGCGGGAGTTCCAGCTGCTACAGGTATCCCTGTCATTACTTATGATAATGATGCAAACGATGATGGAAGAACGAATGCTACCGTTTCATGGGAATGGGGTGGGCTTCCAGCAGAATATACCAATTTTGTGACTTGTGTTGTAACCAATAAAATAGATAGTTTTTCTGCTACACTCGCGCATACAGCCGTCT
>Ga0247835_1000177_pt1 | contig 86565 bp, 87 predicted proteins | sample LaCtaG_3_FD_189912 | JGI IMG/M metagenome (GOLD analysis project Ga0247835, IMG submission 189912) | Freshwater microbial communities from meromictic Lake La Cruz, Castile-La Mancha, Spain - LaCruzMarch2015_13.5m | ecosystem: Environmental > Aquatic > Freshwater > Lake | place: Spain: Castile-La...
AAAACCGACCTCAATGAGCCCTCAATCCGGTTCTCTACGCCGTCATGGCGCTCGGAAGCGCGGCGACCTTCAAGCCGCGCCTATTGGGCGACAGGCTCTGAAGGCAAGGTATACGTAAGCTACAAGCGCCGCGACAAAGACCGCGCCCACGATGCGGCCTAACGGCATCGCGAAGGCGATCAGCGAGAATGCAATCGCCACGCCGACCATAACCGCGCCGTCTCGTTTCAGCGCCACCGACGCGATGACCATCGGGCTTATCAGGGCGGCGACCCCGCCGATCAGAAGAATGTTCGCAATGCTGGAGCCGACGATGTTGCCGTAGGCGATTCCCGGAGAGTTCATGAGCGCGGCCTGGACCGACGTCACGAGTTCTGGCGTGGATGTTCCAAATCCGACCAGGGTCAGGCCGATGACCAGAGGTGATACGCCGAGGCCAGTCGCAATCTGAACTGCGCCACGTACCAGCAATTCTCCGCCCGCAATCAGCAGAACGAGCCCGCCAAGCAGCGGCAGCCAGATCTCCCACATCGTTTCGCTCCGATAATTCTCGTTTCCTTGAGGCTATCAGAGCAGGAAATGCGGTCCAGACCATAACTTGCGACCAGCACTGGCCGACCCGGTTATCGGCGAACAACAGGCGTCACGATAGCTCCAGTTCCGCTGCTTGGGCACGCGCCGCGCGACCGTGCCGGCCTACGCCCTGCGACCTGAGCCGCCAGTCTTCAGGTCAGTTGCCGATGCGGCGGTTGCGCAGCACGAGGAACAGTTCGCCCGCGAGGAAGGCCGCGAGGCAGATGATCGTGGTGACGATGACTGTGCTGTAGGCTCCGGCAAAACCCGTGGCGGAGGTGTGTTTGATCAGGATGCCGATGAACGCCCAGATCAGCACGAAGCCGTAAGCGATGTCACGGTTCTTGAGCATGATGACCGTGCCGATAGTGGCGGCGATCGCAATGATCGCGACTGCCCAAAGCGACTCCGTCAATCCAAAGCCTGACCACTCGATGCTCACCAGCCAGACAGTAATATTGGCCACGGTTGCAACGGTAATCCAGCCAAAATAGATGCTGAACGGCACCTGCACCAGCAACCTCTCGCGTCTCGTCAGACTCATGGCGCCAAGAGTGCGGTTTATGAGGGTCAGGAACACCAGGATGCTGATGATCAGCAAGGTGGATAGCCCAATCAGGTCATAGTGCCAGGCGAAGACCCACGCCGTGTTCGCCAGTGACGACAACGAGAAAAGCAGGCCTACCTTTCCCAAGAGGGCCGAATGGTGGCGGCCGGACTGGTGGAACAGGCCCCATTGGTAGAGCACATGCAGCGCCAGCAGGGCGTAAATCAGCCCCCATATGGCAAATGTCAGGCCAGCAGGAGCAAAAAGGTTGGGGTAGGCATCAGAAACTTCCCCAGTTTGTCGACCATTGAGCGGAAGCGCGTTGGCCAGGCCATTCACGAGGACCATCAAGACAAAAGTGGCTGTCACAAGAACCCGCGTCGGCAGACTGGCGAGATTTTCATTCATGATGTGTCCAGTCCTGGAACTCTGAGAAATGTGACATGGGAGCCGTCTGGCGCCGCTGTCGCCCTCCCTTACCGGCAAGAGGACCCCAAACGGCCCGTCACTGCCGTGCCGGTGATCGCATGAGCCATATCAGCATGAGACGCGGGATGGCATCGTGTTTTCGCCAACTTTCGGGTCCTTGCCGACCCTTCAAGAAACCCAGGGAGAGAACGAACCAAGTTCAACCCCGGTAGCAGCGGCGCCTCCGGGTTCAAACTCTTCGTCACCGGCGCTTGGCCTCGCCAATGGCGGCCCGGAGCCTCAGAACTCGCCCAAAGAGACGGGATATGAACGGTCGGACTGGAAGAAAACTCCTGTATCCCCACTCCAAAGCAGCCAGGGCGCCCGGCAGGGATGCGACGCGGGCGGCCCAGCGCCAGCCGGGCAAACCGGTCCAAATCTCGACGAATGCGGCCGCCCCGGACAGAACCCGCCCATCGCTTGAGCGAACGTGAAAGCGTTTCATCGCACGTTCTTGGGTGACCCCTTCCGGGAGCACAGCACCTGCCTCAGAAATCTCAACGAAACAAAGCGTGCGGTCTTGATCGGTGCGTTGGTAGTATTCTATCTCTGCTCGACACAAAGAACACGACCCATCAAAAAATACTGTTGATTTAGGAGGCCCAGAATCCATCTTGATCTCCTGGATTTCTATTTGAGTGTACCGGATTCGAAGCGAGCTCCAATTCAAAGAGAAGACTCGGCCCACGGCATCGGTCTTCAATTCGTCGCCGGACATCGTCTGCGGTAAAGAATAGAGACCGCGGGTCAAGTTGAACCGCGGCCCCGTCATCAGGGAGGAGAAGCAGTTCTTACGGCAGCAGCACGGCGTCGATCACGTGAATGATGCCATTGTCTGCGGCGACGTCGGCGGTTACCACCTTGGCCGAGTTCGAAGCGGAAACGGTGACGCCGTTGGCGTCCTTGGTCACTTTGAGCTTGGCGTTGGGGTTGAGCGTGTCGACGTCCGCGGACCCTTCTGCAATGTCGCCGGCCATGACCTTGGCGCCAAGAACGTGGAGGGTGAGGATTGCTACCAGCTTGTCCTTGTTCTCGGGCTTGAGCAGATCTTCGACCGTGCCGGCCGGCAGCGCGGCAAACGCCTCGTCGGTCGGCGCGAAGACAGTGATGTTCTCGGTCGTAGCAAGCGTTTCGGCGAGGCCAGCGGCGGTTGCGGCAGCCAGAAGGGTATTGAATGTGCCGACACTCTGCGCCGTCTCGACGACGTTGGCGGCATACACGGGGGCAACTGCTACCGGCGCGATGGCCAGCAGTGATGCGACGGTCAGGGCCTTGAGGAACTTCATCTTGCTCTCCTGGTAGATCAAATTGTTCGGACCGTCCGGATCGGTTGGTCAACGCAGCCACAGATACGGACGCTCGGGCAGCAGAGTTTCACGCAGCGACATACCTTCGTGATCCCCCGCATCCCAACCAACTGCGTCGGCCTTCACTCAAGAGGCCCCGGCGGCGCCACCGGCGTCGATTGCTGCATCGGGTGGAGATCATCCAGGCGGGTCGTCGCCTCGAGTTGGGCACCTTCGCGCAGGCCCTGAGGTCAATCTCTTCTGGGCGAAGGCGTCGTGTCGCCAACGTTCTTGCCCCGACCGTGGAACCGCAATGGTTGGGAGTTTCCCGCCTCACCGGGAGGTCTCGAGCCTTAACGGGGAGACACGGTCATTGGATCTCGAAGACCCCATGTTTCACTTGACCTGCGCGCTGTCCCCGTTCCTTGTTCCGGAAGGCAACTGCCGGGGCGAACATAGTGTGTGGAGTTGTCGGAAGTTGGCGGCAGGATGGGGGCTCCGTCCAGGTCGCCGATCTGGAAGCGATGCTGGCGACCATCCTCCACCGGGGTCCGGACGACGGTGGCGTCTGGCTGGGCGGTCAGGTCGGTCTGGGGCATCGCCGGCTCGCCATCCTGGATCTGTCGCCGACCGGGCACCAGCCCATGTCGACTGCCGACGGCGCAGGCGTGCTGGCCTACAACGGCGAGATCTACAACTACCGCACGTTGCGCAGCGACCTCGAGACGGCTGGCATCGGGTTTATCGGAACCTCAGATGCCGAGGTGCTGCTGCAGGCGCTGCATGCTTGGGGTCCGGAACGAACCATCCCGCTCCTCAACGGCATGTTCGCCTTCGCCTATCTCGATCGGCGCAACAACAGCCTCTGGCTGGCGCGCGACCGTTTGGGCATAAAGCACCTCTATGTGGCCGATACCGGGCGCGAACTCATCTTTGCCTCGGAGGTTAAGGCGCTACTGGCGCATCCTGGTTTCCTTGCGAAGATCGACAGGGCAGCTCTGCGCAAGCGCCTTCTGTCCAGGCCAAGGGCCCAGGACACCCTCTTCGAGGGCATTTCTGGTCTCGAAGCCGGGTCATGGTGGAAGATCGACACCGGCGGGCGCCAGAAGCACCGCTACTTCGACGTCGAGGGCATTCTGGACATCGACCGCCTGATTGAAGCCCAGCGCCAAATCGATCCGTCGGACGCTGTCACCGCCTTCCGAGAGGCGTTCGCCGACAGCGTTAAGCTCCACCTGGCCAGTGATGCCCCATTGGCAGCGATGTGCAGCGGTGGAGTCGATTCCAGTCTCATCGCCGCCTTTGCACACGACGATGTGCGAGATCTCGTCGGCTATGTCGCCGACGCTCCAGTCGGCGCAGGCGAGGGCGACCAAGCGGAGCGTGCAGGCAGTCACATTGGTATACGGATGCGACGCATCAAGGTATCGCAGGAGGAGTATCTGCGGCTCTGGCCTCGTGCGGTTCGCCATCTCGACGGACCAGCCTACCACCAGAGCGAGCCAGCTCTCCTGGCAGTCGCCAAGGCCTGCAGAGCCGATGGCATCAAGGTGTTGCTGACGGGCGAGGGCGCCGACGAGCTGTTTGGCGGCTATTCGTGGCACGCTCAGACTTACCAACGGTGGCTGATGCGGGATCGGTTGGAGCGGTTCTTGCCCATGCTGGTCAGCAAGCGCTCGCGCCGGCGAGCGCTGGATTTTCCGCTCTCGGACCTGAGCGAGGCGGGCTTCCACCGCCAATGGCAGCGGGCCCTTGCCCTCGACACTTCCGAAGAGCTTGCGCCGAGGAGACTGTTCGATCGGCTCGCCGGAATAGCCAAACGACCGGAGCGCGCTTTCCTCGTGCACGGGCTCAGCGACATGCTCACGCATTTGCCATGGCTGCTGCACAGGCACGATCACCTGGGTATGGCGGCGTCGATAGAAATGCGAGTGCCGTTCCTCGAGAACCGGTTGATCGATTTCGCAATGCATCTTCCGGTCAGCGCCAAATACCGTGCCGGGCAAGGGAAATGGCTTGAGAAGGCCGTGGCTCTGGAGCGGCTACCGCGCGACATCGTTCTTGCCAAAAAGAAGGGCTTTCCAATGCCGAAGTCCTACACCCGCGGCACGGAGAGGCTCCTTGTTGGAGGCGCACTGGCGGAGCAGCTCGAGTGGAGTGCTTCGACGACAAGGGATGTCGTTGCGGCCCTCTCAGAGCTGAACGACTTGCGTTACATGACGGTGGGCATGGAGATATTCCTGCAGCAGCACCTAGGCCAGCAGTCCGCGGAGGAGGTCGGTGAGCGACTCGTCTCATTGTCGGCTGGGTGAGTTGCGATCCCTGGCCCTGAGCGCGACGGCGACATGAAGTGGGAGGGGTTCGAACGGTGATCCTGCGCTGGACAGTTCCATTCGTCGTGCTGTTGGTCGCCGCAGCCCTAGCCTACGGCTACGGTCTCACTACCCCGCGCGCCCTTTCCCAGGTGTCATCCGAGGGCCAGGCGCTCTACGTCGCCAACTGCGCCAGCTGCCATGGCCAGAATCTCGAAGGCCAGCCAGACTGGATGCGGCGGCTCCCCAATGGCCGGCTGCCCGCACCGCCGCATGACGAGACGGGGCACACCTGGCATCATTCAGACCGGCAGTTGCTCACCATCATCAGGGACGGCCTTGCCGCGATAGCACCCGGCTATGAGAGCGATATGCCGGCCTTTGGCGGCGTGCTCACCGACGCGCAGATCACGGAGATCCTCGACTATATCAAGAGCACCTGGCCCGACCGGGCGCGGGCATACCAAGCTGCCCGCACTGCCGCCGACCCGTCCTGATGGCGCAGTCAGGGCATTCAGTCACCGTGGAGCCCGCTTGCCGAGGATACGCTGCAGCGTCCGCCGGTGCATGCCGAGGCGGCGAGCGGTTTCGGAGACGTTTCGATCGCAGAGCTCAAAAACACGTTGGATGTGCTCCCATCGCACCCTGTCCGCTGACATGGGATGTTCAGGAGGTGGGGGTAGAGCCTCCCCGGTGGCAAGCAACGCATTGTATACGTCGTCTGCGTCGGCAGGCTTGGCTAGGAAATCCACGGCTCCAAGTTTGACGGCTGTGACAGCGGTCGCGATGTTTCCATAGCCCGTCAGAATGATCGCGCGCGCGTCGCTGCGCTTCTCGTGCAACCTCGACACGATCTCAATCCCGTTGCCATCCTGCAGACGAAGGTCAACTACGGCAAAGGCAGGCGCCTCTTGCTGAACCACCCGAGTTCCATCTGCTACCGAGCCGGAGGTCAGAACATGAAAACCGCGCTTCTCCATCGCCCGTTCCAGACGTTCGAGAAACACAGTGTCGTCGTCCACAATCAGGAGGGTATTGTCGGTGACGGCGAGAGGATTTAGCGCGCTCATGGGGGCTACTCGTTCGAACTTACCGTCCGCAGTTACGTCGACACCCGCCCTTGAGTTTCACATGCTATGGCCGGGCAGCCGCTCGTCTCCAAGGGGCCGTGGCCCGGCGGCTCCCAGATCCACTGCCTGGTGAATTGCTCGCTCAGCAAGCCGGGCAGCAGTGCCTAGTCTAGAAGGGAGCCGATCGTGCTCAAGAACCTGCGCACCGGTCAGTCGGTCTTGGGACGCTAAGCTGCGCCTTGGTGACCCTGTTGTTTCACGCGGCATAAGTCGCGTGCCGCGTCGATGCTGTCGGCGGCGACGAGCACTCCCATGGGGATGTCGGGTAAGGGTGCCACAGACAGGCGAGCTACCCGTGTCGATGGCGGTGGTGCAGGTCGGGGTAGTGCGGGTGAGAATGCGCCACGGGCTCATGCCGATGCCAATGCGAGTGTGGTTCAGCCACCGGGCCATCGTGCGCATGCTGGTGGTGCGTGTCGTGGACATGGGCATGTTCATGCTCGAGCGGCTCGTGAACGTGTTCATGCTCGTGCCGCTCGGCCACGTGCAGCCACAGCCCGAAAGCCATCAGCGCCCCAGCGATGACCAGCTGCAGCGTCAAGGCGTCATTGAAAATGACCAGGGAGAGCAGCGCGCCGATGAATGGGGCCAGCGAGAAGTAGGCTCCGGTTCGCGCGGCGCCGAGGTGACGAAGCGCCAGCATGAACATGACCAGGCTTACGCCGATACCGAAAAAGCCAGCGAGCCCCCCGGCTGCGAGGATACCCCCAGAGGGAAAGCGAGCACCCAGCAGGAGCGCCAACAAGATGTTAGTCGCGCCAGCCACTAGTCCCTTTATTGTGGCGATCTGGACCGGGTCTGCCGATGAGAGCTTCCGCGTAAGGTTATTGTCGATACCCCAGGCGAGGCAGGCCCCGGCGATCAGAATTCCGCCTATGTCGAGAGAGGCGCCCTGACCCTGCCACGACAATACTACGGCCCCGGCGAGAACGGCCGTCGCGCCCAGCAACAGCCGTCTGTCAACGTTCTCGCGGAAGACCAACCAAGCGATGCCCATCGTCATCAGCCCCTCAAGGTTGAGCAGGAGGGACCCTGAAGCCGCCGAGGTCAGCGAGAGACCGAAGACCAGCATGAGCGGCCCTAGCACCCCACCAAACAGGACGACAATCGCGAGCCACGGGAGGTCTGCCCTGCGAAGGGGTGCTTCCGCGCTTCCAAGTCCGATGGCCGCTCTGATGACCTGAACCACGCCGAGCCCGATGCCGGCCCCCAGGTAAAGCACCCCTGCCAGCATCCAGGGGTCAATTGCACCCAAAAGCAGTTTGGTAGCTGGGGCAGACGCGCCGAAGAGCACGGCCGAGCCGAGAGCCAAAGGGACGCCAGGAAAGAGATGCGACGAGGTGGACTGTGACATCCGCCAAGTATGCGCATGGTGGCGCGAAGTCGCAACCAGCGGGCAGAGCAGCGCCTAGATGCCTTGCGCGCCGATTGGCATAGAGAGTTGTGCGTTCAGTGAAGGTGTCGGGCTGCGGAATTACCGAGTCAGAGGCGACTGGCCTGAGCCAAGCCATTGAACAGATCGAACCAGGTAAAGTCCGGCGAAGCCATCGCGCGCGCCAGCCACAATGTCACCACGCTTCTTCTGGGCATATGCGCCGTCGGCGACGAAACGGTCAGCGCGTCGCGGTGGAGTTCAACGGTCGGCCGGTTGACCGTATCGACAGGCGTGCATCATCTCTGCTCGAACGACTGCCTGCCCTCGTATACACGCCTTGGCCAGTGCGTCGGCATTGGGCATTGCTGGGTAGCGGCGGGCCGACGACACGACAGAAGACCCAAGCGGGCCCCAACTCTGTCGGTAACCCCTTCGGCATGAAAAACCCCGACCTCGCGAGAGGCCGGGGTTGATTGGTCGGAGTAGAGTGATTCGAACACTCGACCCCCTGCTCCCGAAGCAGGTGCGCTACCAGGCTGCGCTATACTCCGTCAGGTTCCGTGATGCATCGCCTGAACGCCTGAAACTCGGGAAGTTTCGGGCAGCGGCCCATCGGTTGGCCGGCGTTATAGCGGGGAGCCCCCGGCAGTTCAAGCGCCGATATTGCGGCCCATCGGCGTTGGTTGCCTCGCGTGATGAACCGTTGTAACAACCGCCCCGTTGGGGCGTCGCCAAGTGGTAAGGCAGCGGTTTTTGGTACCGCCATTCCTAGGTTCGAATCCTAGCGCCCCAGCCAGTTCTTCACGAATGAGAAATTACCGCGAGCCGGGGTCCCGCAGCCGTTTGGCTGGCCCTGCGGTGAACGCGTTGACTACTGTGTCCTCCGGCCGGTCAATGGCAAGAGCGACCACGCCAGCGATGCGCTCCGGCGCGATGCTGCAGGGGTCGCAGGCCTTCTTCACCGTGTCGAAGAGGCTCGGGTGGCGAGCAAGGCCGACCCCGCCAGCAACACCGCAGCCAGGACGAACGGGCTCCACCATCCGGTGGTGTCGAACAGCAGCCCGCCGACCGATGCGCCGACGGTGATGGCGAACTGGATCAGTGCGACCTGCAACCCGCCGCCCGCTTCGAGGTCGTTGGGGATGACGCGGGTCATCCAGGTGTTCCACGCGACAGGGATGGGGTTCGCGAGGAAGCCCCAGACGAGGAGCATTGCCGCAACCACCACGGGCAGATTGCCGAAGGCGATCAGCAGCAGCGCGAGGAGCGCCATCAGGGACGGGATGCCCACCAGCACCGGCGTCAGCCGGGAACGCAGCAGGAGGCCGACGACCGCCGTTCCGGCCAGCCCGGCGAGGCCGAGGCCAAGAAGGACCAGCGACAGGCTGTTCACGTCGAGCCCTACAACGCCCTCGAGGTACGGGCGCAAGTAGGTCGCGAGCGAGAACTGGCCCATGAACGCGAGGGTGGTCGCAGCCATGCCGATGGCGACAGCCCGCCCCCGGAGCAGCCCGAACATGCGTCCCACCGACACCGCCCCGTCCGCCGGAAGCTTCGGGATCACCGCCCACTGCCACAGGAGCCCGGCGAGGCCGATGGGCACGACGATGAAGAACGCCCCACGCCAGCCGATCAGCCCGCCGAGGAAGCTACCAAGCGGTGCGGCGATCACGGACGCGAAGGCCGTCCCGCCCTGCAGCATGGCGATGGCCTTCGGGAGGTCGCTCCCGGAGACCAGACGAGCGAGAATGGCGGTCGAGAGCGACCAGAAGCCGCCGATGGAAACCCCGATCAGCGCCCGTCCGACCATGAAGACCAGGTAGGTGGGTGCGAACGTCACGATGAGGCCCGAGACCACCATCAGCGCGGTGTAGAGCAGCACGGCGTTTCGCCGGTCCAGCCCCTTCAGGAGCGCGTTGCCGAACAAGGCGGTGATCACGGCGAACAGGCCGGAGATGGAGATCGCCTGACCAGCCTGACCCTCGGTGATGCCCAACTCGTTGGCGATGGGCGTCAGGAGGCTCACCGGCATGAACTCTGACGCGATCAGCACAAAGGTCAGCAGCGAGAGGCAGGTGACGGCGGCCCACTGAGTGCCGGCGCCGGCTGTCGCGGTGTCAGCGGCCGTACTGTTCATCGCTGACCTTCTCCATCCAGTCGACGACCTTGCCGTCCTGAACCTCCTGCAGCGCCATATGCGTCATGGCCGTGGCGGGAGACGCGCCGTGCCAGTGCTTCTCGCCCGGCTCGAACCAGACGACATCGCCCGGCCTGATCTCCTCGATCGGGCCGCCCCACCGCTGCACCCGCCCAAACCCCGACGTCACCACCAGGGTCTGCCCGAGCGGGTGCGTGTGCCACGCCGTGCGAGCGCCGGGCTCGAACGTGACGCTGGCGCCCTGCACCCGGTCGGCGGCGAACGGGTTGAACAGCGGGTCGATGCGGACGGTCCCGGTAAACCAGTCGGTCGGACCTTTGCCCGACGGGGTCGAGCCTGAGCGGATGATGTGCATTGGGTTGATCCTTAGAGGCGCTCGACGCGCAGCGGGAACTCGCCGCGCACCAGCAGCGGGCTGACGTCACCGTCGAGACGCCCGAGGCGAACGAGGTCGCGGGTACTTTCGTAGCCGCCGTGGAAGAGGGCGAGGTTGCCCCACGGGACGTAGTAGCAGAGATCACCGGGGGCCGCGTTCGGGAACGGTCCGCGCGTGAGCTGCGTCAGCTTGCGGGGCAGGTAGGCGATCTTCTCGTTGCCGCCGAAGTCGCTGATGGTGAGGTCGAGCGGCAGCATGTCGGCCAGCTCACGCGCCGAGGCGTTGTCTGCCAGCGTCGCCGTGAAGGATTGGTCGTGAAAAGTGAAGCGGAGCTGCATGGTCGGATTGTCCTGCGCAATGCTCGGGGTGATGACAGACAGGAACGGGGTCGAAAGCGCAAACCCTAGAAGGGTACGCCGGGTCAGAACTGGCTGCGTCATTTCGGGTCGCCGATTGCTGTTGCGTCGCCGAGGAAGATAGCCATCGACTGTTCCGAGGATTAGGCCTGCAATCCGGATGCTCTTGTGAGAGGTTTTCACCAATGGTCGAGAAGGTGCAGGACGTTCAGGCGTTTCTCGCGGTGGCGCGGGAGCAGAGCTTCACCAAGGCGGCAGCCCGGCTCGGCATCACGCCATCGGCCCTGAGCCATGCGGTCAAGGGCTTGGAGGACCGGCTGGGCGTCCGCCTGTTGACGCGGACCACGCGCAACGTCGCCCCCACCGAGGCCGGGGAACGCCTCATGCGGTCGGTTGGCCCGCACTTCGACCAGATCGAGGCGGAGCTGACGTCCATCGGCGAACTGCGCGACAAGCCCGCGGGCACGGTGCGGATCACCTGCACCGACGACGCCATCGTCACAATCTTCCAGCCCATGCTGCCCGCCTTCCTGCAGGAATACCCGGACATCACCGTCGAACTGATCGTCGACTATGGCTTCACCAACATTGTGGAGCAGCGGATCGACGCGGGCGTCAGGCTCGGGGACGCACTGAGCAACGACATGATCGCGGTCCGGATCGGGCCGGACTGGCGCTTTGCCGTCGTCGGCTCACCCGGCTACTTCGAGCGCAGGTCGCCGCCCGCTACCCCGCATGAACTGACCAACCACGTTGCGGTCAACCTCAGGCTGACGTCCGCCGGGAGTATCTACGCGTGGGAGTTCGAGAAGGGGGGCCGTGCCCTAAACGTCCGGGTTGATGGGCAGCTGGCGTTCAACAACATCATGCCAGTGCTGCAGGGGGCGCTGGATGGGGTTGGGTTGGCATACGTGCCGCTCGACCTTGCCCGACCCTACCTGCAGGACGGACGATTGCGCGAGGCGCTGGAGGATTGGTGCCCGACCTTCCAGGGCTATCACCTCTTTTATCCCCACCGGCGGCAGTCCTCGCCCGCTCTGGCGGCGCTGGTGGAAAAACTGCGCCATCGCTGAACCGCTGTCGCCAAGTGCGATCACGCATGTTCCGGGCAGGCTGCGGTCCTGGGTGACAACCGCCCGGCCAGCAGCTCAGAGCCCGAACTGCTCCATCCTGGCTTCGACCTCGTCAGCGATGTCCTGGCCGTCGCGGCCGGAGCGCCAGAGGTCGTCGATCTGCTTTTTGACGGCCGGGTCGAGCGCCGCCCAGCGTTGTTCCCACTCGGCGGGCTTGTCGGTCCAGTAGCCGGTGACCGAGTAGCTCGTCGCCGCAAAGCCCAGCTCGTGCCGCAGATACTTGCGGATCGGCCGTACCGTCTTGCTTTCGGCCGCCACCCACACATAAGGCACCCGGCCCTTCGGCACACTGACGCTCCGCACCGCCGCCTCGAGCCGGCTTGGCCCCACGCCGTTGCCGCTGCCGTGCAGATAGACGAGCTTTAGCGCGGCTTTCGTCACGAACTGCTGCTCGTGCCCGGCATCGGGAATTTCGACAATGGCCCGGGCTTCGGTCCCTTCGGGCAGGCCTTCCAGCAGCCGGCCGAGCGCCGGCAGGCCGGTGGCATCGGCAACGAACAACTGCCAGTCGGCGTTGGCCGGCGCCTCGTAGAGCCCGTTCGGCTCGCGCAGCGCGATGGTGTCGCCCGGCTCCGCCTGCTGCGCCCACTCGCTGGCCCGGCCGCCCTCATGCACGACGAAATCCACGTCGATCTCGTTGCCTTCGGCAGACATGCGGACATGGCGGATGGTGTAGCATTCGCAATGCGACGGCTTCCGGCCCTCCGGCCATTTCCAGAAGCCCTGCGCGTCGATATCGGGCAGCACCAGTTCGCCGGTGTCGAGGTCGGGGAAGAAGAAGCGGACATATTCGTCGCCCACCCCGGTGGAGCGGAAGTCCGTCAGCCCGTCGCCGCCCAGCGTTACCCGCACCATGCCCGGTGTCACGTTTCGGCGGCCCAGCACCGTTCCGGTCATCAGCTTGATCTGCGCCATGCCAGCTCTCCAGTCATCGGCTGGAGCGCTACATATTCGGATCGCCTTAGTCAACTTATCTGGACAAGCAAAAGGGCCGACCCAGTCGCCTGGATCGGCCCTTTCGATTCACGTGAAACAGGCCGGTCAGGCGCGCTTGCGGGCGAACTGCCACAGGCCGGCGACGGTCACGGCTGCAAAGGCCATCTTGACGATGTCCCACAGCACGAAGGGCTTCACGGCGCCATCGAAGGCCGAACCGAGCAGGTTGTTCGCATCGAGCCAGCCCGGCAGCGCCGCGCCCGTCGAAACGATGATGTTGCCGGCAGCAAGCAGCCACGAGAAGCCGAAGGCGAACGACACCGCATCGCCCACCAGCATGGCGGCGAACAGCGGCAGCACCTTGCCCGACAGGCCGCGATCGGCCGCGAGCCCGATGATGAAGGCCATCGGCAGCCAGCCGAGGATGAAGCCGAAGGACGGGCTCATCAGGTACTGGATGCCGCCGCCATAGGCGAACACCGGCAGGCCGCTGAGGCCCTGGGCGATGTAGAGCAGCATGGTCGAGAGCGCGATGCGCCAGCCGAACGACGCGGCGAGCACGGCGATGGCGAAGCTCTGCAGCGAGACCGGCACCGGAGTGATCGGCACGCTGATCTTGGCCGAGGCCCACAGCAGCAGCGAGCCCAGCACCACGGTGGCAAGATTGGTCGCGAGGCGCGCCGTCCCTGCCTTGGGGCTCAGCGCACCGAGCACGGTGTTGGGGGTGGTCAGTGTCAAGGCCATTGCCAATCCTTCTGAAACAGGGGCATTGCTGATGCCGAATTACTAGTCCCTCGCCATGAGGAGCGCAATGGTGGCCCCGAATCCGCCAATCGCGTTCGACACCGATTTCAACCCGGAAACGGGGCGGCCGGTGCCCGTCGCACCGTCTGTCGTCAGGGTCACTGCGCCCAATGCGGGCCCGTACACCTTCAAGGGGACCAACACCTTCATCGCCGGTGGTGATTCGGTGCTGGTGCTCGATCCGGGTCCAGACGATCCGGCGCATCTCGCTGCGCTGCGACTGGCGATAGGCGGGCGGCGGGTCGAGGCGATCGTCCTCACCCACACCCATCGCGACCATACTGGCCTCGTCCGTCGGCTCAAGGCGGAGACCGGCGCGCCGGTATGGTTCGGTGGCCGGCATCGGGCGAGCCGCCAGCGACGCTTCCTCGAAATCGATCCGGTTGCCAGCGATAGCGACTGGACGCTCGAGCCGGACCGCGTGCTGGCCGATGGCGAACGGATTGCAACCGGCGGCGTGGCGCTCGAGGTGATCGCGACGCCCGGGCACTGCGCCAATCACCTCGCGTTCGGCCTCGCCGGCACGCCCTGGCTCTTCACCGGCGACCACATCATGGGCTGGAACTCCACCCTCGTGCCGGTGCCGGATGGTTCGATGAGCGACTATCTGCGCTCGCTCGAAAAGGTCATCGGCCTTGCCTGGCAGCACTACCTGCCGGCGCATGGCGGGGCGATCGTCGACGGCCCGGCCTACGCCTGCGCCCTGCTGCGGCACCGCGAGATGCGCAACCTGCAGGTCGTCGCGGCCGTCGAAGCGGGGGCCAGAACCCTAAGCCAGCTCCAGCGGCGCATCTATCCGTCGCTGTCGCTGGCACTCCGGCCAGCCGCGCAAATGACGCTGAAGGCGCACGCGGAGTATCTGGCCGACCGCGGCCGCATCGGCGCCGCCAAAGGGCTGTTCTGCCTGACGGTGTTCCCGTCGCGGACCTAGCGGCTACTCTGCCGGTTCGGGTTCGCCGCCCTCGACCTCTTCGGCATCGGCCACCGGTGCCTGCGGGGCGTTGCGCAGCAGCACGGTGATCTGCGCGTCGAGCGCCAGCAGCAGCTCTTCCACCCGCCGGCCGTTCTCGCCGAAATCGTGAAAGCCGCTGAGCGGCACCGAGCGCATGTCGACGGTGGAGCCCGCTGGCGAGCCGGCAACGCGGATGGCCACTTCGTCGCGAAACCCGAACAGGCTCACCGAAATGGCGTTGAGCTGCCCCGCATCGAGCGAGGTGGGCGGCGCTCGCCGGGTACGCACCTCCCAGCCGCGATCCTCCACCAGGTCCTCGATGGTCGCAAACATCTGCGTCGCGTCGATTGGGTAGCTGCGCGTCTGCGCGTTGGGGAAGGTCGTCTCGATCAGCTCCTGCAGCGCCGCGCCGGTCGGCACGACGCGGATCGACGAGCTGAGCGGCAGCGGATCGCCGAAGCTGGTCGCCACCTCGTTTACCTGCGGGTAGCGCGCCGCCTGCGCCGCCAGATAACCGAAGGGTAACAGGCAGATGATGGCGAAGAGCAAACCCCAGCTGGCCTTGCCCCAGCCCTGGTCGCCGGTGATCCACAGCCGCGCAAAGGCGCTGAGCGCCAGGATCAGCGCCAGCGCTGCCACCCCGGCCGCCACCGATTCGACAATGGCGAAATCGGTGGAGGAGATGAACTGCTCGCGATGCAGCAGCACCGGCACCACCGTCAACGGCACCGCGAGGCTGCCGAAGCGGCGGGCCCAGATTGCCCATTTGGAGGTACGGATGAGGATGCGCATGCGAGGTGTGGCCGCCCGAACTGTCAGTTGCTTGGCATAGGCTGCACCCGCAAGGAAGGTGTCATGTACACCTCCGACGACTGGCTGGGGACAACCCCGTCGCACATGGTGCGGATCGCCTGCCATTCGGCGTCCGAGAACACCGGATCGCGGGGCGAGCCCGCGGCGGCTGCGGCCATCTCCTCGAGCGCCACCCGCCGCTCGGCGGTCAGCGGATGGGTGGAGAGAAAGGCGAGCGATTGGCTCATTTCGCCGTCCCCCGCTACCCGCTCCAGCAGCGTCGCGAGCGCGGTGGGGTCGAAACCAAGCCGCACCGCGGCCTCGGCGGCAAACCGATCGGCCGCCCGCTCCGCCTCACGCGAGAAGCGGCTGTCGATCAGCGTCGCGCCGATGGCGGCGGCCACCGAGATGTTGGTCATGTCGCCGAGCACGAAGCCGACCAGCAGGCCGGTGGCCGAACTGGCGATCAGCCCTTCCATGCCGTGCCGGTGGACCACGTGACCGAGCTCATGCGCCATCACCCCGGCGAACTCGTCGGCAGAACGGGTCTCCTTCAGCAGCGCGGAGAAAAAGTACGAGCTGCCGCCGGGCAGCGCGAAGGCATTCGGCACCTCTGATTGCACCACGGTGATCCGGGCGTCGAACGGCGAGTCCGTGCCCTCCATCACCGCCGTGGTAAAGCGGCTGATGGCCCGGTTGGCAAGGCTGTCGGGGTTGCTGTCGCACACGGTGAAGCCGCCCTCGGCCCCGATGATCTGCCGGATCTGCCCCTCCGCGGCCTCGCCGAGGTTCGCCTCCCACTGCGGCGGCACCACTGCGGCGGCACCACTGCGGTGACGCGGTTGGCGATCAGCGGCACGCCGATCACATAGGCCACCACCACCGACACCAGCGCCAGCGTCGAAACGCCGAGGATACGGAGCTGTTTACCGGCCTCGCGACGGCGATGGCGATGCAGTTCGGGAAAGATCGAGTGGGCCACCTTGACCGGTTCGGCGCCGCTGAACACGAGGCGCGCGCCCACCGGCCGGCCCTCCACCCCGACGCGCAGTTCGCTCTGGTGCGCCGGCAGCGAGAACACCTGTTCCACTGGCCAGCGGTCGATCTCGTCATAGCTATCCTGGTCGGCGATGATGAGCTCGGGGCGCGCGAGGCTCTGGTCGAGCGCCAGCACCACGTCGCGCATGGCGGCGACGGTCCCGTCGCTGTAGCGGGCCAAGAGCGGCATCAGAACGACCCCACGTTGAGCGCGTCGGCGAGCCCCTCGCCAGCCAGCGACTTGTCTTCGGTAGTGGCGCGGACGCCGTCGAGGCTCTCGAGATTGTCGATGGTGGCATGGCGCGAAACCAGCATCCAGAACCCACAGTCGATGAACACCTCGCCCAGCAGCGTGAACGCCGACAGCGTCGCCAGGTAGCCCCCCGCCGCCAGCACCAGCCCGACCCAGCCGGCCCGTGCGATATTGGCCGCCGAGAACTCGCCGCTGAGGTTGGCGTTGAAGGCCCGGGCGATGACAAAGCCCAGGATGCCCAACACGATCAGCGCTGCGATCAAGCACAGTCCATACAGCAGGTACTGCCCAAGCAGCGAACGCGCCTTCACCTTCACCACAAGCGCCGCCTCGCCGAGCCGCACCGCCGAAAACATGCGGGTTGTCTCGCGAGACCGGTAGTAGAGGAAGCAGAGCGCGGCCGCTACGAAGGCCACCACCGTGCCGAGGGTCGCCAGCATGCCGAAGCTTGCCGCCGTGCCCATGTCTGACGCGGCATAACTGCGGACGTTCGCGACCAGTCCCCATATAGCGAGGCCGATCGTCGCCGCCAGCACGGCCCACGCGCGGTAGAACGGCCCGGCCACCGTCTTCCAGCTGCCGGTGAAGCTGAACTGCCGATCACCGAACCAGGTATGGGCATAGCGATAGCGCCAGAGGTCGCCGGCCATGAACGGATAGGCCAGCCCTGCCGTCACCAGCACCAGCAGCGACCAGAGAAAACGTCGGACCGCATAGGCCCAGGCGCTGCCCCGCTGGTCGAAGCGGATACCCCGCCACAGTGTGCGCGACAGCCGGAAATCGCGGCCCCGATAGATCGCGTAGCCCGAGAGAAACCACAGCAGCAGCGCCGCCGCCCCATAGCCGATGGCGGTCACCAGCCCCGACTGGAACGACAGGTAGAAGAAGCCGAGATAGATCGGCAGGAACACCCCGAGCGCGAACAGGAACCCGACCAGCAGCTGCGTCGCCGAGCCGGTATATTCCAGCCGGTCGCCGCCGATCACCGTGTTCTGCCAGTAGAAACGGCGCTTCGTGGTGGTGAGCCAGAAACGATAGAGCCCGAGCGTCGGCAGCATCAGCAGATAGCCACGCAGCAGCCGGCCGAACAGTTCGCCGCGCCGGCCGGAAAACTGCACTTCGGTTCGGGATTGCTGGGGCATGCCCCACGGTCCCTCGGTGGTTACGGACATGTCGGCGCAGGCCCCTCGGCGTTATTGCACGTCACCGTAACCGCAACGTCTGAACGCGCGATGAAATACTGCGGCTATGGGTAAAGCCGCTGCCGGCTCCACGCCCCGCCGGGCAATGTGCGGGTGAAGCGGACGCGGTCGTGCAGCCGGTTGGCGCCGTCCTTCCAGAACTCCATCACCTGGGGCACGATGCGGAAACCTTTCCAGTGGGCGGGCCGGTTCACCGGCTCGTCCTCGCCAAAGCTCTTCTTCAGCGTCTCGACCCGCTCGAGCAGCGCATAGCGGTTGGCGAGCGGCCGGGATTGCTTGGATGCATGCGCGCCGATCTGGCTGACGCGGGAGCGGCTGGCGAAATAGGCGTCGGTCTCGCCATCGTCCACCACCTCCACCGGTCCGCGCACCCGGATCTGCTGGCGCAGGCTCTTCCAGTGCATCACGAAGGCAGCCTGGGGGTTGGCCAGCAGTTGCCGGGCCTTGTCGCTTTCGAAGTTGGTGAAGAAGCAATAGCCGCGGGCGTCGCGGGCGTTCAGCAGCACCATGCGGACGTCGGGCATCCCGTTTTCGTCGACGGTGGCGAGCGCCATCGCGTGCGGATCGTTGGGTTCGCGCTCCTGCGCCTGCGTGAACCAGTCCTCGAACAGCGAGCACGGATCGATCGGCGCGGTGTCCGCATCGTCGAAAAGCCGGTCCGTAAGTGTTGTTCCCGCCATGATTCTCTGCCCTCCACCCGGTCTGGACAAGCCCGGTATGCGTCGCCATATAGGAGGGTGCCGGGCCCGAAAGCAAACCCCTCCGGCGCTCATTTTGAAAGAACCCATGCGCGATCCGTACACCGTGCTCGGGGTGCAGAAATCGGTGAGCGAGAAGGACCTCAAGTCCGCCTACCGCAAGCTCGCCAAGGCGCATCACCCCGACCAGAACCAGGACGACCCCAAGGCCCACGCGAAATTCGCGGAGATCTCCTCGGCATACGACTTCCTGTCGGATGCCTCGAAGCGTTCCGCCTATGATCGCGGCGAGATCGACCCGGACGGCAATCCGCGCTTCGGCGGTTTCCGCGGTGGTGCCGGCGCACGTCCCGGCGGACCGGGTACGGGTCCCGGGTTCTCGGCCGAGGATATCCTCAAGGAATTCATGTCCGGTTTCGGCGGCCAGCAGCGCGCCAACCCTCGCGCCGGCAGCGCCGGCTGGGACCCGTTCACCGGCTCGGGCGCCGGCGGGGCAGGCGGCGCCGGCTTCAACCCCGGCCGTTCTCAGAACCTCAGGGGCGAGGATTTCAACCTGACGGCCACCGTCACGCTCGAGGAGGCACATGCCGGCGGCAGCGTGCCGCTGCGCATGCCGACCGGCAAGACGCTGAATGTCAAGCTGCCCGAGAAGGTCGAGGAGGGCCAGCAGATCCGCCTCAAGGGGCAGGGCATCGCCTCGCCGCTGTCGGGCGAAGCGGGCGACGCCATCGTCACGGTCAAGTTCGAGCGCCACAAGCAGTTCCGCCGCGATGGCGCCGACCTGCGCGTCGACCTCCCGATCACGCTCTACGAGGCGGTGCTCGGCGGCAAGGTCCGCGTCCCGACGCTCGAAGGGTCGGTCGAACTCAACCTGCCACCGTCAGCCAACACCACCAAGGCACTGCGCCTCAAGGGCAAGGGCCTGCACGGCGCCGGCGACCTGTTCGTCACCCTGCGCGTCGTCCTCCCCGAAGCCGGCGACCCCGACCTCGAAAGCCTGATGCGCTTCTGGCGCGACCAGAAGCCGTACAGGGTCAGAGAGTAGCTCCCGGTAGAGCGGCTTGTTGCTCCCCCTCCACCAAGCCTCGCTTGGTCCCCGTCCCCCGCAAGCAAGCGAGGGCGCTGACCAGTTCGGCCAGCCCCACCTTGGTGCTGAGTGGTTCGATGGACATGCGAAAAACTGAGCCGCTGGTGGCTTAATCTTCCGTCAGCGACGGCGAGCGGATCGATCACAGGATCGCGTCAGCGCGGCGCGGCGGCCCGCTTAAGCCGATCGTTGATCGCCTCGCCGAGCCCGGTATCCGGAATCGGCGCCACGGCAATGCGTTCCGCCTCTGCGTCGAGCTGGTGCAGCATGGCGAACAGGTTGCGCGCCGCCTCGTGGAGGTCGCCGGTGGGGCTGAGGTTCAGCCTGCCGGGTCGGTCACCGAAGGCCAGATACGCCTCGCCCGGCTCCGGATGTTCCACGTGAATCCGAAGTCGCGCGTTGGGCGCATAGTGGCTCGCCAGCATGCCGGGCGCGGTAACCGGTCCACCTTCCTCGGCAACGGTAACGGGACGGCCGATCAGCGCCTCGACCACGTCGCGGGGCAGGGCGCCCGCCCGCAGCTGGGTGACAGTATCGCCGGTGACCGCGAGGATGGTCGACTCGACCCCGGCATCGGCCGGGCCGCCGTCGAGCACCGGCACACGGCCGCCGAACCCCTTCAGCACCTGCTCTGCCGTCGTCGGCGACAGGCGCCCCGATGGATTGGCGCTCGGCGCGGCTAGCGGCCGGCCGGCGGCCCGGATCAGTTCCTGCGCCAGCGGATGGTTGGGGATGCGGATGCCCACCGTATCGAGCCCCGCCGTCGCAATGTCGCTGAGCCCGGCATCGGGCTTGCGCGGCAGCACCAGTGTCAGCGGACCGGGCCAGAAACCGCCAAGCTTGCGGGCGAGCGAGCTGAACTCGGCCAGCTGCTCGGCCATGGCAAGGTCGGCGACGTGGACGATCAGCGGATTGAAGCGCGGCCGGCCCTTGGTCTCATAAATCCTGAGCACCGCATCCGAACTGGTCGCATCGGCGCCGAGCCCGTAGACCGTCTCGGTCGGAAACGCCACGACCTCACCCTGCCGCAGCAGGGCGGCGAGGTGCGGGATGTCGGAGCGGGTGAACGGGGTGCCAGGCGGCATATCAGCGGTTATGAACGGGTTCTGTTGCCGGCCGTTTGACAACTGCGGCGTCTGAACGTCAAGCTTCACCGGCAATCGGCGGCCCTTCATGACCACTCTGCTCGTCTCCCAACGCAATTTCGACAGCCACGTCACTCCTGCCGGCCATCCGGAACGGCCCGACCGCATCCGCGCGGTGGAGGAGGCGCTGAGCCATGCGAAGTTTGCCGCGTTGAAGCGCATGGACGCCCCGTCGGGCGATCTGACGCTCGCCGAACTCGTCCACCCGGGCGACTACCTGCGACAGCTGGCGCAGGCGCGGCCCGCTGAAGGCATCGCGCGGATCGACGAGGACACCTTCATTGCCTCCGGCTCGCTCGATGCGGCCGCGACGGCGCTCGGCGCCGGCTTGCTGGCGCTCGAAGAAGTGGCGCTGGGCAGCGTCCGCAACGCCTTCTGCGCCGTGCGTCCGCCCGGCCATCACGCCGAGCACGATCGGCCGATGGGCTTCTGTCTCGTCAACACCATCGCCGTGGTGGCGCGCGAGGCGCAACGCAAGTTCGGGGCCGAGCGGGTGGCGATCGTCGATTTCGACGTGCATCACGGCAATGGCACCGAGAATATCTTCCAGGCCGACCCGACGGTGTTTTACGCCTCGTCGCACCAGTGGCCGCTCTATCCCGGCACCGGGCCGGAAAGCTTCACCGGCGTCGGCAACATCTGCAACGCCACGCTGGCTGCGGGAACCGGCGGCGCAGAAATGCGTGAAGCCTACGAGGCGCGGATTCTCCCGGCGCTCGAGGCCTTCCACCCCGATTTCCTGCTGATCTCGGCCGGGTTCGATGCCGACTACCGCGACCCGCTCGCCGGTCTCAACTGGCGGCCCGAGGATTTTGCCTGGCTGACCGAACGGCTCTGCCGCATCGCGACGCGGCTCTGCGACGGGCGTGTCGTCTCGATGCTGGAAGGTGGGTATGACCGGCAGGGACTGGCCACCGGCGTCGCCGCACATGTTGAAACTTTGATGGCCGCGGGCTAGCAACGGCCCCATTGTATAGGAGCCCAGCCATGGCCGATTCCCCGTTCGACGATATCAAGGCCATGAGCTTCGAGACGGCGCTCAAGGAGCTCGAGGGTATCGTCGGAAAACTCGAAAGCGGACAGGCACCGCTGGCCGAGTCGATCGCCATCTACGAACGCGGCGAAGCGCTGAAGGCGCATTGCGAAGCGCTGCTGAAGGCCGCCGAGATGCGGATCGAAAAGATCACCCTGCGCGGCGGCCAGCCCACCGGCACCGAGCCGCTCGATCCCCAGTAACGCCGTGGCCGAGCGCATCCGCCTCGACCAGGCGCTCGAAGCGCGCGGCCTGACCCCCAGCCGCGCCAGGGCCCGCGACGCCATCCTGCGCGGCACCGTGGAAGTGAATGGCATCGTTGCCGCCAAGCCCAACCAGCAGGTCGACGAAACCGACATCATAACGCTTTATGATCCTGCCGCCGGCTACGTCTCCCGCGCCGCCCTGAAGTTGATCGCAGGCCTCGATGCCGGCGGCATCGACCCGGCGGGGCGAACCTGCCTCGACCTCGGCGCCTCGACCGGCGGGTTCACCCAAGTGCTGCTCGAGCGCGGCGCCCGCCACGTCTACGCCGTCGATGTCGGCCATGGCCAGCTGCACGACAGCCTGCAACATGATTCACGTGTAACAAGTCTCGAAGGCGTCAACGGTCGCGACCTCACACCCGACCTGATCCCCAAGCCCATCGAGCTGATCGTCTCCGACGTCAGCTTCGTGTCGATCCTCAAGGTCATCTTCCCGGCGCTGGCGCTCTGCACCCCCGGCGCGACCGCGATCATCCTGATCAAGCCGCAGTTCGAGGTCGGCCGCGAACATGTCGGCAAGGGTGGCATCGTCACCGACACCGTCGCCATCGAAGCGGCGGTGCAGCGCATCGTCACGGCCATGGCCGCAGCCGGCTGGGACAGCAGCTTTTCCGTCACCTCGCCGATCGCCGGGGGCGACGGCAACCGCGAAACCGTCGCCGGCTTTCGCCGCCGCGGCTAATACCCGATCCCGCCGTCGCGCCCGGTCTGCCCGCGGTGCCGCAGGTAATGGTCGGCCAGCACCACGGCCATCATCGCCTCGCCGATCGGCACGGCGCGGATGCCGACGCAGGGGTCGTGCCGCCCCTTGGTCACCACCTCGGTATTCTCGTTGCGCACCGTCACGCTTTCGCGCGGCGTGATGATCGACGAGGTCGGCTTCACCGCGAAGCGCACCACGATCGGGTCGCCGTTCGAGATGCCGCCCAGAATGCCGCCCGCATGGTTCGACTTGAAATACGGCCCCTGGTTGCCGGCCCGCATCTCGTCGGCATTCTCGGTGCCGGTCAGCTCCGCCGCGTGCATCCCCTCGCCGATTTCGACGCCCTTCACCGCATTGATCGACATCATCGCCGAGGCAAGGTCGGCGCTGAGCTTGCCGTAGATCGGTGCCCCCCAGCCCGGCGGCACGCCTTCGGCCACCACCTCGATGATGGCGCCAACCGAGTTGCCGGCCTTGCGGACCCCATCGAGATAGCCCTCCCACTCCTGCGCCGCGACCGGATCGGCGCAATAGAACGGGTTATGATCGACCTGATCCCAGTCGAACCGGCCGTAATCGATCTTGTGCGGCCCCACCTGAACGAGGCTCGCCCGCACGGTAACGTTGGGGATCACCAGCCGCGCCACTGCGCCCGCCGCAACCCGCGCCGCCGTCTCGCGCGCCGAGGCCCGCCCCGAACCCTTGTAGTCGCGGATGCCGTATTTCTGCTGGTAGGTGAAATCGGCGTGCCCCGGCCGGTATTTGTCCTTGATCTCGGAATAGTCCTTCGAGCGCTGGTCGGTGTTCTCGATCAGCAGCGAGATCGGCGTGCCCGTGGTCTTCAGCAGCCCGTCGCTTTCATCCTCGAAGGCGCCCGACAGGATGCGCACCGCATCGTCCTCGCGCCGCTGCGTGGTGAAGCGGCTCTGCCCCGGCTTGCGCCGATCGAGATCGCGCTGGATCATCTCGGCCGAGATCGGCAGCCCGGGCGGGCAGCCATCCACCACGACGCCAAGCGCCGGCCCGTGGCTTTCGCCCCAGGTGGTGAAACGGAATAGGTGGCCGAAGGTATTGAACGACATGGACGTACCCCGCGAAGGTCAGGCGGTTCTAGGGGGTCCGGAGCGGCCGCGTCAATCTTCGGCGCCGGGTGCTTTGCACAGGGCGGCCTGAAGGTGTATTCACCCGGCCATGACCGATACCCTGCTGCCCGCGCCCAAGAAGCTGTTCATCAAGACCTACGGCTGCCAGATGAACGTCTACGACAGCGACCGCATGGCGGACGCGCTGGCGCCGCACGGCTACGAGCCGGTGCAGGCGATGGAGGATGCGGACCTCGTGGTGCTCAACACCTGCCATATCCGCGAGAAGGCCTCCGAGAAGGTGTTTTCCGAGATCGGCCGGCTGCGCGACCTGCGCGACGAGCGGCGGCTGACCGGCGGCGACCTGATGATCGGCGTTGCCGGCTGCGTGGCGCAGGCCGAGGGCGACGAGATCGTCCGCCGCGCCCCGGCGGTCAACCTGGTGTTCGGCCCGCAGAGCTACCACCGGTTGCCCGAGCTGCTGGCCCGCGCCCATAACGGCGCCCGGGTGATCGACACCGATTTCCCCGAAGAAGACAAGTTCGCCCACCTGCCGGCGGCCAGCAAGGCCGTCACCCGCTCGCGCGGCCTGACCGCCTTCCTCACCGTGCAGGAAGGTTGCGACAAGTTCTGCTCGTTCTGCGTCGTGCCCTATACCCGCGGCGCCGAAACCAGCCGCCCGCTCGAACAGGTGCTGCGCGAGGCCGAAACGCTGGCCGACGGCGGGGTGCGCGAGCTCACGCTGCTCGGCCAGAACGTCAACGCCTGGCACGGGCTCGATGCGCGTGGTCGCACCGTCGGGCTCGGCGAACTCTGCTACCGGCTGTCGCTGATCCCCGGCATTGCCCGCATCCGCTACACCACCTCGCACCCGCTCGACATGAGCGACGAGCTGATCGAGATGCATCGCGACCTCGAGTCGCTGATGCCCTACCTGCACCTGCCGGTGCAGTCAGGCTCCGACCGCATCCTCAAGGCGATGAACCGCCGTCACACTGCCGCCGAGTACCTGGCGGTGATCGACCGCATCAAGGCGGCGCGGCCGGACATGGCGATGTCCGGCGATTTCATCGTCGGCTTCCCCGGCGAGACCGACGCGGATTTCGAGGCGACGATGCAGATCGTGCGCCAGGTCGGCTACGCCTCGGCCTACACGTTCAAATACTCGATCCGCCCCGGCACCCCCGGTGCCACCACGGACGGGCAGGTCGACGAAGCGACGAAGACCGAGCGGCTCAACCGCCTCAACGAGCAGATCAACCTGCAGATGCGCGAGTTTCTGCGGTCCACCGTCGGGCGCACCGTACCCGTACTGATCGAGAAGCCCGGCCGCCAGCCCGGCCAGATCGGCGGCCGCACGCCCTACCTGCAGGCCGTGCACATGGATGGGCCGGAGCGGCTGATCGGGCACATCGTTTCGGTCGAAATCGTCGAGGCGAGGAATAACTCGCTGATTGGCAAGATTGTCACAGACGCGGAACGGAATCCTGTTAGCGTACTTGAGTCTCAAGCCTCAGCGGCCCAGATATAGGCGCCGCACCCTCCAGGGAGCCCTAGCGATTTGAGCAGGCACGTGTCCCCGACGACCGACAACTCTCATTCCTCGCAGCTTGAACTCGCCTTCGAAGATAACCGGCTGGCCGCCCAGCTTTATGGCGACTTCGACCAGCACCTCGCCCTCATCGAACAGCGCATCAGCGTCCAGGCGACGCCGCGCGGCAACCACGTCATGCTCAAGGGCGCGGCGAGTGCCGTCGATCAGGCGCGGCGCGTCCTTGAATCGCTCTATGGCCAGCTCGAGGAAGGCTCGCCCGTCGATATTGCGATGGTCGATGCGGTGATCCGGATGATCCAGACCGAAGACAGCCAGCTGACGCTGCCGACGCTCGAAAAAAAGGGCAAGGTCCGGATGGCGCAGATCGCCACCCGCAAGGCCACCATCGTCGCCCGCACCCCGGCGCAGGACGCCTACATGCGCGCCATGGACCGGGCCGAACTGGTGTTCGGCGTTGGCCCGGCCGGTACCGGCAAGACCTATCTCGCCGTCGCCCATGCCGCGTCGCTGCTCGAACGCGGCGACATCAACCGCATCATCCTCAGCCGCCCGGCCGTCGAAGCCGGCGAGCGCCTCGGCTTCCTGCCCGGCGACATGAAGGACAAGGTCGATCCCTATCTCCGCCCGCTCTACGACGCGCTTTACGACATGATGCGCCCCGAGCATGTGGAGCGCTGCATCACCTCGGGCATCATCGAAGTGGCGCCGCTCGCCTTCATGCGCGGCCGTACCCTCGCCAACGCCGTGGTCATCCTCGACGAGGCGCAGAACACCACCTCGATGCAGATGAAGATGTTCCTCACCCGCCTGGGCGAGAACTCCAAGATGATCGTTACCGGCGACCCGACCCAGGTCGACCTGCCGCGCGGCGAGAGATCCGGGCTGATCGAGGCGGTGAAGCTGCTCGATGGCGTCGAGAGCGTGCACATCTCGCGCTTCAACGACAAGGATGTGGTGCGCCACGCCCTGGTTGGCCGCATCGTCCGCGCCTACGAGGCCGATACTGCCGCCCGGCTTGCCGCGCAAAACGCCGGCCACGACAAGACCTGATGCGGGTTTCTGCCTTATGAAAGCGCCGCTGGAAGTCGCCTTCGTCGTCAATGCCGACGGCTGGCCGGATGGTCTCGAAGAGATCGCCGGCACCGCCATCCATGAGGCGCTGACCCAGTCGAAGGCCAGGGTCGCCGGTGTTGCCGAAGTCACGGTCGTCCTCACCGACGATGCCGAACAGCGCCAGCTCAACCAGCAATGGCGCGGCTTCGACAAATCCACCAACGTGCTGAGCTTTCCGCAGCTCGAGCCGTTTACCCCGGTTTTGGGGCTGGTCGGCGACATCACCCTCGCCCGCGAGACCGTAGTGGCCGAAGCGGCGGAAATGGGCATCAGGCTTCAGGCCCATTTCACCCACCTGGTGGTGCACGGATTCCTGCATCTGCTCGGCTATGACCACATCGAGGAAGCCGAGGCGGTGACGATGGAAACGCTCGAAACGAAAATTCTCGCTACCCTTGGCATTGCCGACCCCTACGCCGACAGCTAGATTAGGGGTCCGATCAATTGGCAGGTCCATGTGCGCATGGGCCCATTTCATGAACGACGACAGTCTTACCGCGCCGCGGAAACCGGCGCCGGCGCCCGCCGCAGAACCTCCCTCTAGTCCCGCCCCCGCGGCCTCGCCGGGGCATCGAATCTGGAACTGGCTGCGCGGCTTGCTCGCCCTGCGCACAGTGTCCTTGCGCGACGATCTCGAAGTGGCGCTCGAAAGCGAGAACAGCGGCGAGACCGCCGATTTCACCCAGTCCGAGCGCGCCATCCTCAAGAACGTGCTGGAGCTTGGCGAAAAGCGCGTCGAGGACGTGATGGTCCCGCGGGCCGACATCGAAGCGATCGAGAAAGCCGAGACGCTCGGCGTGCTGGTTACCCGCTTCCGGCTGGTCGGCCACTCGCGCATGCCGGTCTACGACGGAAGCCTCGATGACATCATCGGCTTCATCCACGTCAAGGATGCGCTGCGCCGGATCACCGAGCCGGTCACCGATCCGGAGGCGCCCCTGCCGGTGAAACTGGTGTCGCCGCCGCTGCGCCAGAAGCTCGAAAAGCTCGACATCGTGCGGCAGGTGCTGTTCGTGCCGCCGCTGATGCCGGTGGGCGACCTGCTGCAGCAGATGCAGGCGCGCCGCGTCCACATGGCGGTGGTCATCGACGAATATGGCGGCACCGACGGCCTCGTCACCATCGAGGACCTGCTCGAAGCCGTGGTCGGCGAGATCGAGGACGAGCACGACGACGACGTGGCGCTGGTCCGCAAGATCAACTCCAACGTCTTCATCGCCTCGGCCCGCGCCGAGCTCGAGGAAGTGCGCGAGGTCATCGGCCCGGATTTCGACCCCGGCGCCCATGCCGACGAGGTCGATACCCTGGGCGGGCTGGTGTTCGAGCTGGCCGGCCACGTCCCCGCCAAGGGCGAAACGGTCAACGGCATCAAGGGCTTCGAGTTCGAGGTGCTGCAGTCCGACAGCCGTCAGGTCAAGCGCGTCAAGATCAAGCGCATCAAGCAGCGCGCCCCGAGGGCGCCCAAGCCGCCGGTGGACAAGGTGGTGAAGCCCGTGGTCGAGACGCCGACGGCGCCTCCACCTGCAGGAACACCGCCGACGGCTTGATAGGTAGTCGTTGAGCGCCCCCTCCGCCGTGCTCCCCCGCTAGCGCTAGCGGGGTGGAGGACTTCCGCTGCATCGGGGGTTGGCGTTTTTGGGCGCTGAGGTTTCAGTGCTCCTCCCCTGTGGCGAAGCCACGGGGGAGGGGGACCAGCCGCAGGCTGGTGGAGGGGGCGTCTGGCGCCGCTATCCCCTCACAGCCGTTCGAAGTTCCGCATCACCATCTCGTGCCAGAAGCGGGTCGGCATGATCCAGCTCGACCAGTCATTGTACTGGCCCAGGTAGGCCACCGCGGCGATCCCGGTATCGGGGCTGAACCACAGGCGCTGGCCGCCATTGCCGAAACCGGCGGCCCACGGTCGCGGGCCCTCCAGCGCCGGCGTTCGTGAGGCTTCGAGATACCACAGGCGCGAATAGCCGGTGTCGAACGCTGTCTGGATGGCCGAGGTCATGCAGGCGTCGATCCACGCTTTCGGCACGATCTGCCGGCCCTCGGATACGCCCCCATTCGCCAGCATGTCGCCGATCCGCAGCAGACCACGCGTCGTCATGCGCAGCCCGGAGGCGGCCGATTCCGCGCCATCTGCCCCGGCGCACCAGAAGAAATCGTCGATGCCGAGCGGCCCGAACAGGGTATCGCGCGCGAACGCGGTCAGCGATTTGCCGGTGCCGCGGGTGATGAGCGCCCCGATCAGCGCCACCGCTCCGCCCGAGTAGATCCAGCGCTGGCCCGGCGGCTCGACGATCGGCCGGTCCAGCACGAAGCGATAGCGGTCAGGTGCTCGCTCCATGGCGATCTCGGAATTGAGCGGATCGGTGTAGGGCCGGTTCTCGTCCCACTCCATCCCCATCGCCATGTTGAAGGTATGCTCGACGGTGATCCTGCGCCGTGCCGCGTCGGCGACGAGGTCGGGGTATTCGGGAAACCCGTCCACCACCGGGCTGTCGAGTGCCGGCACCATGCCCTGCTCCAGCGCAATGCCGTAGAGCAGGCTGGTGATGCTCTTCGTCACCGAGCGCAGGTCGTGCAGCGTATCGGGGCCGAAGACAACGTGCCCGAGGTCGTCGCCCCAGGCTTCGTCGCCGCCTTCGAAATAGCGTTCGAACACCAGCCTGCCATTGCGGCTCATCGCCAGCGCGTGGAAGTCGCGCAGCAGCCCCGATTCCATCCCGGCATCGAATCTGCGCTCGAGGCCGGCCGCAAATCCGGCAGCCTCAGGCGCCACCTTGTCCCACTTTGCCGTCACGTTATCCCTCCCACGCCTTGACCGTGCCGCGTCTGGCCGCAACGTATCGCAATGCCTTGTGATTCGAGCGTCGCATGACGAGCCTGCAATGACCTGGTTGGCCGAGACCATGATGCTGGCTCACGGCTGGCGGCGTTTCCTGATCGTGGTTGTGGCCGGAGCCATCGCCGCGACATCGGCGCCGCCGCTATTCTTCCTGCCGGCGCTGTTCCTCGCGCTGCCGGTGTGGATATGGGCGCTCGATGGCGCTGAGCGCAGGACTACGCTTGTCGGCCGGATCTTCGGCCCCGCCTTCTCCATCGGCTTCGGCTTCGGGCTTGGCTATTTCAGCGCCGCGCTGCACTGGCTGGGTGCGGCGTTCATCCAGCAGGGCGGCATCTTCCTCCTGCTGATGCCGTTCGGCATCGTCGGGCTGGCCGCCATCCTCGCCGTCTTCTGGGGGCTGGGCAGCGCCCTTGCCCACCTGATGTGGACCGGCAGCTGGTTGCGGATCGTGACCTTCACCGTGTGCCTGGCACTCGCCGAATGGGCCCGCGGCCACCTGTTCTCGGGCTTTCCGTTCGATCTCATCGGCTATGCGCTCACCGGCACCGACCAGTTGATGCAGCTGGCGTCGGTGACGGGGGTCTACGGCCTGACGCTGCTGGCCATCCTGCTCGCCACCACGCCCGCCCTGGTCTGGCCGGCCGATCAGCGCGGTTGGCCGCTGCGGGTGCTGCCCTTCACCATCGCGATGGCCGCCCTCGCCCTGCAGGTAGGGTTCGGCTACTGGCGCCTCAACAACACCCCGGTCACCCCGCGCACCGACATGAAGGTGCGCATGGTGCAGCCGATGATCCTCGACCACGCTGACTGGAGCCAGGGCGATCCCGGCCAGATCATCACCGGGCTGCTCGACCTGTCATCGCAGCAGCTGACGCCCTCCGACACCGGCCTCGACGGCATCACCACCCTGGTCTGGCCGGAATCGGTGTTCCCGTTCTTCCTCTCCACCTACCCCGATGCCCTGGCCCGCATCGCCCGCACGCTGCCGCCCGAGACGCTGCTGCTCACCGGCGCCCCGCGCGAGCCGATCGCCGACGATGGCCTGCCCATCCCCGACAATCCCGGCTTCAACTCGATCCTCGCCATCGACACCAATGGCGAGGTGGTGGCGAGCTACGACAAGTCCCACCTCGTGCCGTTCGGCGAATACCTGCCGTTCCAGTCCTTCTGGCGACTGTTCGGCATCAACCAGTTCGTCCCCGGGACCAATGGCTGGGCACCGGGCGACGGCAAACGACTGATGCAGGTGCCCGGCTGGCCGAAGTTTCTGGCCCTCGTGTGCTACGAAGCGGTGTTTCCCGGCGATATCGGCACTCCCGAGGACGTGGAACAGGCGCAGTTCATCCTCAACATCACCAACGATGCCTGGTTCGATGGCTCGCTCGGCCCCGCTCAGCACGCCCACCTGACCCGCCTCCGCGCCGTCGAAACCGGCCTCCCGCTGCTGCGCGCCGCCAATACCGGCCTCACCTTTGCCACCGATCCGCTCGGCCGCATCACCGCTTCGCTGGCGCCGCTGCAGCAAGGCGTGCTCGACGTGGTGCCTAGCCAGAAACTCGCCGGAGGCACGCTCTTCAACCGGTCGGGCGACTGGCCGTTCTTCGCCTTGCTGATCCTCGGGCTCGGCCTCAGCGTGCTGGTCGCGCGCCGTCCGCGACGGCTCGAATGAAAATTCCACGATCGCCGCAACGGGATATAAAGCTTTCTTTATATAAGCCTTGACCCGAACGGCGCCCGGTGGCAAAACCTCGCCGCAACTGTGCGATTTTCGCGCTTTTTATGCAGTTTTCGGGGGTTTCGCGTGGCGCGGTCGTCCTATCTGTTCACTTCGGAATCGGTTTCCGAGGGTCATCCCGACAAGGTTTGCGACCGGATCAGCGACGAGATCGTCGACCTGGTGTTCCGTGAGGCCAAGAAGGCCGGCATGGATCCGGCCCGGGTCCGCATCGCCTGCGAGACGCTGGCCACCACCAACCGCGTCGTGATCGCCGGCGAAGTCCGGGTTCCCGAGACGCTGCTCAGGAAGGGCAAGGACGGCAAGGTGATGGTCGACGCCGCCGGCCATCCGATGGTCAATCCGGCCAAGTTCAAGTCCACCGCCCGCAAGGCGATCAAGGCGATCGGCTACGAGCAGGCGGGTTTCCACTGGAAGACCGCCAAGATCGACGTGCTGCTGCACGGCCAGTCGGCCGATATCGCGCAGGGTGTCGATGAGGCCGGCAACAAGGATGTCGGCGCCGGCGACCAGGGCATCATGTTCGGCTACGCCAGCCGCGAGACGCCCGAACTGCTGCCCGCCCCGATCTACTACGCCCACAAGATCCTCGAGGCGCTCACCATTGCCCGCAAGGCGGGCGAAGGCGCGGCCGTCAAGCTCGGTCCCGATGCCAAGAGCCAGGTGACTGTGCGTTACGAGAACGGCGTACCGGTCGCCGTGACCCAGATTGTCGTTTCCACTCAGCACGTCGATGCCACGCTGAGTTCCGACGACGTCCGCAAGATCGTCGAGCCCTATGTCCGCGCGGCGCTGCCGGACGGCTGGATTTCGAAGGATACCGTCTGGCACGTCAATCCGACCGGCAAGTTTGTCGTCGGCGGTCCCGATGGCGATGCCGGACTCACCGGCCGCAAGATCATCGTCGACACCTATGGTGGCGCGGCTCCCCATGGTGGTGGCGCCTTCTCGGGCAAGGACCCCACCAAGGTCGATCGCTCGGCCGCCTATGCGGCGCGCTACCTCGCCAAGAACGTCGTCGCCGCCGGCCTTGCCGATCGCGCCACCATCCAGCTCAGCTACGCGATCGGCGTCGCCAAGCCGCTGTCGATCTATGTCGACCTGCACGGCACCGGCAAGGTGGATGAGGCGAAGCTGGAGACGGTGCTGGGTCAGGTGTTCGATCTCAGCCCGCGCGGCATCCGCACCAGGCTCGATCTCAACAAGCCGATCTACGCCAAGACCTCGGCCTACGGCCATTTCGGCCGCAAGCCTGGCCGCGATGGCTCGTTCTCCTGGGAAAAGACCGACCTGGTGCCGGCGCTGAAGGCCGCGCTGAAGGCGGCCTGACGCTGGCGCTCGGCCCGCGATGGGCTATACTGCCAGCATGAGCGAACAGGTCGAACCCAATCCCGATTTCGTGCTACCGCACAGCGACGGTCGCATTGTCGCGACCGCGGGTGTGTGCGGCGGTCGCCTGCGCATCAGGGGGACACGCATGACTGTGGCCAACCTGCTTGCCGGTCTGGCTGCGGGCGACCAGCCGGGTGACATCATCACCGACTTCCCCGAAATCTCGCACGAGGACATCACCGCTGCGCTGCGCTTTGCGGCCGAGGCTGTCGATCAGTACCCGGTTGCTGCCGAGTAATGCGGTTTCTGCTCGACGTGCACATGCCGCCGCGGCTCGTTCAAGAGTTCACCAGTTTAGGGCATGAGTGCCTGCAGGTGCGCTCGCTCCTTCCTCTCACCAGCTTGGACACCACCATTGCGGACAAGGCGAACGAGCTTGCGGCGGTGATGGTATCGAAGGACGCGGATTTCGTGGACTTGCATGAGCGTGACGTGCTGAAAACGCCGCTGGTCTGGGTTCGGCTGGGAAATGTGACTTCGGTTGCGATTTGCGCGAAGTTCCAGAACCGCATTCCTGCCATTTGTGCCGCCATCGAGGCAGGTGAACGACTTGTCGAAATCCGAGACTAAACCCCACCACCCCCTAAACGTCGATGGCGAGCTGCGCGCCTTTTTCGGCCGCCGTTCCGGCAAGCGCCTGCACAAGGGGCAGGATCGGCTGTTCAGGGAATTGCTGCCCGAGCTCGAGATTGCGTTGCCAGGCGGCACCCTTGACCCGGCTGCGCTGTTTCCGGGCAAGTCCGAGGTCATCATCGAGATCGGCTATGGGGGTGGCGAGCATCTGGCGCGGCAGGCACGGGAGAACCCGACCACCGGTTTCATTGGCTGCGAGGTGTTTTCGGGCGGCATCGCCAAGTTGCTGGAAAAGCTGGATGCCGACGAAACGGAAAACGTGCGGCTCTACGCCGATGACGCGCTGAAGCTGTTGCAGAAGCTGCCCGACGCCAGCCTCTCGGGCGCCTACCTGCTCTATCCCGACCCCTGGCCGAAGGTCCGGCACCACAAGCGCCGCTTCGTCTCGCCGACCACGCTGGGCGAACTGGCGCGCGTCCTGAAGCCCGGCGCACTGTTCCGCTTCGCGAGCGATATCGAGGACTACGCCAACTGGACGCTGGCGCACATCCTGCGCTCCCCCGATTTCAGCTTCGCGCCGGTCACTCCAGCCGAATGGCACACGCCCTATCCCGGCTGGGAGCCGACGCGCTACGAGGAAAAAGCGCGGCGTGAGGGCAGGATGCAGAGCTTCTACTTCAGCTTCGTCCGCCGCTGAACCTGCCCTCTATTGGGCCGGACCTTGCCATCATTTAATGGGACGTTAAGGCAACGGCGCATTGAATCTTCGTCCCCGCTACTGGAAAAAGCGCCAGCCGGACCAATATCCGGGGTGGAGGGAATTCACGGCGCGTGGGGCGGAGAGACCCCGGCGGGCCGAACTGCGGAGTGCGTCAGTGCGTCGGTCGAAGAACCCCCCCATCGATCCGGTCGTGATCGAGGAGTTGCTCACCACCCGAAACAGCAAGTGGACGCTGATCGTGGTGTTGCACCTGCGGCGCGAGACGATGCGCTTTTCCGAGTTGCAGCGCGAGATCGGCACCATCTCGCAGAAGGCGCTGACCGCGAGCCTCAGGGCGCTGGAACGCGACGGCTTCGTGCAGCGCACGAGCTATGCCACCATACCACCCCGCGTCGACTACGTGCTCACCGACCTCGGCAAGGAGGTTCTGCTGGTCTTCGAAGCTTTCGAGGTGTTTTCCGCCAGGCACTGGCAGAGCGTCGTGGATGCGCGTCGCGAGTTTGATTCTCGCGATGACGGCGAACCGGTGGCGGTGCTGCGCCTCGGCGGCTGACCGCCGGCCGGTGGCTGGCCAGGAACGCCAGGGGCTCCAGGGCCAGCAGGCCGGCAGTTAGCGAACCGGCGGGGGGTGCCCGCCGGTTCGGGGAGCACTCAGTCGAAGAAGTGGTCTTCGAGCAGCGAGTGCGTGGTCTGCGGGGCCTTGTCACGGGCGCCGGTATCGAGCTTCGTCATCACGCGGGTATTGGTGCCGGTGTTGGCGCCGATCGGGGCCAGGGTCTCGTCGTTGAAGTACTGGAAGATCTGCTTGCCGTCGGCAGTCTGCACCACGGCGCGGATTTCGCCCGGAGCGCCTTCATAGGCTTCGATGGCGTTGACGCCCTTGTGCTGCAGCTGGGTCACGTACCAGTCATTGTCGAACGACGAGTCGCTGGCCAGCACGGGAGCCGAAACGGCACCGGCGAGCAGGAGAGCGGCGAGAGCGATGGAGGTCTTCATTTTCATGTCCCTTTCGTTTGCTGGACAACAGGGAAATCGGACTCCCCACCGCACTTCGCAAGACACGAAAACTGCACCCTCCGGGCTTGAAATTCATGAATTAACGCAGAGGGTTACGCCGAGGAGTGCCACCTCCTTGGGAGATACACAGGGTCACTCGGGGGGGTAGGTATCCTCAAGGCAACCGAAGGCGACACGGGGCTTTCAGGGGCGTTTCGAGGCGCGGAGCGGCATCGGAAATGACGCAAGTGAGGGCGCGGAACGGCAGGTGCCGAAGTCAATGAGCCTACCTCTACACGAGCGCGTGACAATTCTGACAAATTGGAAAGGAGCGCTGCACCCCGATCCCGCCTGTGCCACTCTTTTCGCGTCAGTCGCTTTCCGGCATGGTTTGCGCGAAGCGATGGAGGCGTAGCGATGAGCGGCGATGTGGCGGAGCTGGTGAAGCGGTTCAGGGCCAATGCCGGTGCCAGCTATTCCGACGACGAACTGGCAGTCTTTGGCGAAGTCCATCCCTACGATCCGGACTACGCGCTGCCGCGCGCCATGCATATCGGGCAGAACGACTGGGTGCACTACAAGCGCACGCCTTGAGACGGCTCAGGGTTGCTGCCAGTCCGGGTTGAGGCGGGCCCACTCCTTGCGCCATTCGTCGTTCAGTTGCTGGCGACGGCGGCCGAAGCGGCGCTCGGTCGGCGTGGCGCTGACGATGCGGTCGGTGCGAAAATGCCGAAACGCCTCGCGCATCACGCACCACGCGACGACCACCTGCTTGCCCTCGTAGTAGGCGAGCTGCACCGGCCAGATATCGCGTTCGCTCGGCTTGCCGCTCTCGTCGGCATAGGTGATGTGGAGCGCGGTTTCGCTGCGCATCGCCGTCCGCACCTGCCCCAGCACCGGCATCGGATCGCTGGCGGAACGTGACACCGGCCACAGGCCGGTATCGCGCATGCGGTCGCGCAGGTCCTGCGGCGAGGCGGTGCCAATCTTGCCAAGCGCGTTCCTTGCGGCATCGGCGAGGCCGGCATCGGGCTGCGCCTGCACCCAGCGCGCCCCGAGCACCAGCGCCTCCAGCTCTTCGGGCGAAAACATCAGCGGCGGCATGAAGAAGCCGGGACGCAGCATGTAGCCGACCCCCGCCTCCCCATCGATAGGCGCACCAAGCCCGATCAGCGTCTGGATGTCGCGATAGAGCGTGCGCACCGACACGCCCTGCTCCTCGGCCAGCTGTGCGGCCGTCACCGGCCGCCGGTGGCGGCGCAGCGCATCCATGACCGAGAACAGGCGCTGGGTCTTGTCCATCTCAGCTGACGACGGTGATCTTCTCGCTCGCCCGCGTCACCGCGGTATAGAGCCAGCGGGCCCGTTCCTCGCGGAAGACATAGCTTTCGTCGAACAGGTACACATTGTCCCACTGGCTGCCCTGCGCCTTGTGGACCGTGAGGCAGTAGCCGAAGGTGAACTCGTCGAACTGCCGGCGCTCCGGCCAGCTCAGCCCATCCTCCTCGCCCGAAAAGAACGCTGCGTGGGTGACGACCTTCGATTGCGTCGCCTTGGCGCCGGTGACCTCATCGGGGTCGAGCGTCATCGAGTAGCGGGCGTTGGAACGCTTCTTGACCTCGGCAGCGGTCCAGATCTGGCCGTTCAGCAGCTTTTTGATCGGGTTGTTGCGCAGGCACACCAGCCGATCACCGGCCACCGGTTCGTGGCGCGGCAGGCTCTTCAGCTCACGGATGCGATCGTTGTAGGCGACACGGGTCTTGTTGCGCCCGGCCAGCACCTGGTCGGCCAGCAGCACCTCGTCGCGATCGACCTCGGCGCGCGGGATGACCACTGACTCGCCATAGCGCCCGTGCTCCAGATAACCGCCCTCGCGAATATCCATCGACATACGGATGATCGGGTTGTCGGCTGCCTGCCGGTGAATTTCCGTCAGCATCACATCCGGCTCGTCGGCGGTGAAGAAGCCCGCACCCTGCACCGGTGGCAGCTGAAACGGATCGCCCAGCACCAGCACCTTGGTGCCGAAGCTGAGGAGGTCACGGCCGAGCGCCTCGTCGACCATCGACACCTCGTCGATGACGATCAGGTCGGCGGTCATCGCCTCGCTCTCGGGGTCGAGAGCAAACCGCGGCTCGCCTTCCTTCTCCGATACCAGCGTGTAGATGAGCGAGTGGATGGTCGAGGCGCTGCGCGCGCCGTACTTGCGCATCACCATCGCTGCCTTGCCGGTGAAGGCGGCGTATTTCACCGACTTCACCCCCTGCGCCAGGTGGCGCGCGAGCGTCGATTTGCCGGTGCCGGCCCAGCCGAACAGGCGGAACACCTGCTTGGCGTCCTTGTCCTTCAGCCAGGCTGAAACCGACTGCAGCGCCTCATCCTGTTGGGGCGACCACTCCATCAGGCGATGGTCGTCTCGACCGACCCGACCCCGGCGATGGAGCCGGTGACGCGATCGCCCTTCACCACCGCGCCGACGCCGGCCGGCGTGCCGGTGAAGATCAGGTCGCCGGGGAACAGCTCGAAATAGCGCGAGAGCTCGGCGACGACATGCGGCAGGTCCCAGATCATGTCGGAGATATCGGCCGACTGCCTGGTCTCGCCGTTCACCTCCAGCTTGATGGCGCCCTTGAGCGGCGGTGTCAGGGCGCTCGCCGCGACCAGCGCGGAAATCGGTGCGGAGTGGTCAAACCCCTTCGCCACTTCCCAGGGCTTGGCCGCCTTCTTGGCCCAGGCCTGCAGGTCGCGGCGGGTGAAATCGATGCCAACGGCATAGCCCCAGACATGGTCCAGGGCGCTCTCGACCGAAATGCCCTTGCCGCCCGTACCGATGGCGGCGACCAGTTCGATCTCGTAGTGGAGATTGCTGGTTTCGGTGGGGTAGGGGATCGGCGCCCCGCCGGTCACGATGGCGTCGGCAGGCTTTGAAAAGAAGAACGGCGGCTCGGCATCCGGGTCGTGGCCCATCTCGCGGGCATGCTCGGCATAGTTGCGGCCGACGCAGTAGATGCGCCGCACCGGAAACGCGCCGCCCCCCACGACGGGCACGCTGACCTGCGGCGACGGGGTAATCACGAACTCGGCCATCTCAAATCCCATTTCGATTGTCGGGCGCACCATAACCAAAACCGTCATGGGACAAAATGAGAACTTGCGCTTGCTACACGACGATGTCGAAGACCAGCAGGCCGGCAACGCCCCCATCGAGTGCCTCCACCAGCCGCGCGCCCGCCGCCTGGTGGGCCGGGTCGGCGAGGTAAGCGTCGCGCGCCATGGCGTCGGGGAAATCCATGGTGAAACCATCGGTGAAGCCCTGGTGCAGCCCCTCGGGGGAGACATTGGCGCCAAAGCTCATTGCGCTGATGGCGAGATGGTCCTGCAGCGCAGCAAGCTGATCGTAGATGCCCTGTCGCTCGGTTGCCGGCACATCGGCACGGAACTTCACGAGGACGATGTGGCGGATGGTCATGCTGTCTCCCTGCGACGCGGTTGATTCCGCATTGTAGCGACGACGACGGGCCGCGACGATCAAGATGATTGCCGTGCCGGGAGTGACGTGAAATTGTGGACGCCGGACTTGCCTTGGGGGCGAAACGATATGGCCTACAAACCCTTCGACGCCGATGCGCTGATCGACGCGGCGGCGCCGCTGCTGCATCTGCGGATCGAGCCCGAGTATCGGGCTGCGATCAAGGCCAACCTCAAGACGGCCAGCAAGATGGCGGCGCTGGTCGAGCAGGTGAAGCTCGCCGACGACGCCGAGCCGGCGCCGGTGTTCCGGGCATGACTGCAGGCATGACCGATCCGCTTTCCGCCACTGCCAGCGCCGTCGACATCGCGACGGCGGTCCGGGCCGGGCAGGTAAAGGCGCGCGCCGTGGCCGAAGCGGCGCTTGCCCGTATCGAAAAGCACAACCCGGCGCTCGGAGCCTTCACCGACGTGACCGCGATGCGGGCGATCGACGCGGCCGAACTGGTCGACGGCAAGATCGCCAACGGGCTGGATCCCGGGCCGCTGGCGGGCGTGCCCTATGCGGTGAAGAACCTGTTCGACATCAAGGACGTGGTGACCCGCGCCGGTTCGAAGATCAACCGCGACAACCCGGCCGCGCGTCGGGACTCGACGCTGATCGCCAGGCTTGACGCGGCGGGGGGGCTGCTGGTCGGCGCGCTCAACATGGGCGAGTACGCCTACGATTTCACCGGCGAGAACGCCCATGACGGGCCGTCGCGCAATCCGCATGCGCTCGACCACATGGCCGGCGGCTCTTCGGGGGGCTCGGGCTCGGCGGTGGCGGGCGGGCTGGTGCCGATCGCGCTTGGCTCCGACACCAACGGTTCGATCCGGGTGCCGTCGTCGCTCTGCGGCATCTTCGGGCTGAAGCCGACCTATGGGCGGCTGAGCCGGGCCCACTCGTTTCCGTTCGTTGCCAGCCTCGACCACCTCGGCCCTTTCGCCCGCTCGGCGCGCGACCTGGCGTTGGCCTACGACGCGATGCAGGGTTTCGACGACGCCGATCCCGCCCAGACCAAGCGGGTCAACGAGCCGACGGCGGGCCGGATCACCTACCCCATCCCCGGGCTCCGCATCGGCGTCGCGGCCGGCTATTTTGCCGGCGATCCGGTGGCGCAGACGCATGTACAGGTCGTGGCCCGCGCGCTCGATGCCGGCCGGGTGGTGACCATCCCCGACGCACAGGCAGCGCGGGCGGCAGCTTTCCTCATCACCATGGCCGAAGGCGCGGCACTGCATCTCGACCGCCTGCGCGAGCGCCCCGAGGATTTCGACCCTGATACCCGCGACCGCCTTCTCGCCGGCGCCATGCTGCCCGCCGTATGGGTGGAAAAGGCGCAGAAGCTGCGCCGGGCCTATCGCGACAAGGTGCTGCGGCTCTTCGACGAGGTGGATGCCATCCTCACCCCCGCGACGCCGATGAAGGCGCCCAAGATCGGGCAGAAGACCGCGATGTTCGGCGGTGTCGAACTGCCGGTGCGGCCCAACATGGGCATCTTCACCCAGCCGATCTCGTTCATCGGCCTGCCGGTGGCGGCGGTGCCGGTATGGCTGAAGGGCGACGACTTGCCGCTCGGCGTGCAGGTGATCGCCGCCCCATGGCGAGAGGACGTCTGCCTGCGCATCGCCCACCAGCTGGAAGCGGCGGGAGCGTGCGCGGCCCCGGTGGCGTCGGGATTCGTGGAGTAGGGGCGTGGACGCCCCCTCCACCACCCTACGGCTCGTCCCCCTCCCCCGCTATCGCGGTGGAGGAACACCGCCACGTTGGTGTCTGCCGATGTTGAGGCGCTGATCTCCGATTGTTCCTCCACCGCGTAGCGGGGGAGGGGGACCGCGCATCGAGAGATGCGTGGTGGAGGGGGCGCTCGACTGATCAGCCCTTCACGATCTTCCGCCAGGTCCATTCCGGTTCGTAGCCGATCAGCTCGCGTGCCGCCTCGATGCCGATCAGTGTGTCGTGCGGGCCGGTGCCGGGGCGGAGCTTGCAGCCGGGAAATGCCAGGGCGAGCAGTTCCTCGTTGGTCTGGGTCATCAGCGTGTCGGGTGCGGCGATGGTCATCACCGGGGCGCCGGTGATGTCGGCGGTGAGCGCCTTCACGCAGGATTGGGCGACGTCGCGCGCATCGACATAGGCCCACAGGTCGAAGCGCTTGCTCATCGGGTCGGCCCAGAGCTTCGGCAGCCGGTCGTAGCCGGTGACGTGGCCCGGCGTGTCGTAGAAGATGTTGGAAAAGCGCAGGCCCACGAAGGTGGTGCCGTACTGGCGGGCCATGTGTCGGGCCAGCTCCTCAGTCACCGCCTTCGAGATGCCGTACGACGAGGTAGGGATCGCCGGGTCCACGTCATTGGTCGGCAGCAGCGTCGGGTGGATGGTGTAGGGGAAGCCCAGGACCGTCTCCGACGAAGCCCACACGACCCGCTTGATCCCCAGGTGCACCGCCGCCTGGAAGACGTTGTAGGCGATCAGCGTGTTGACGTGGAAGCGCGCCGCGCCCGACAGGTGGTCCCAGTCCGGCTCGCCGTTCGCCGCCAGCTGCACCACGGCATCGTGCCCGTGCAGCGCCGCGAAGGTGGCGCCATAGTCGGTCAGGTCCACCTTGATGAAGCCCGGCCGCTCGATGCCGGGGACGGCACGATCGAGGTTGGTGACGGTGTGGCCCTGCGCTTCAAGCGCGGCGATCACCACCGGCCCGACGCCACGGTCCCACGAACCGGTGCCGCCGGTCACTGCAATTTTCATGCGTTATCTCTCGCTTCTGTAGGTGAGTTCATCACAACCACAACCTGTCATCCCTGCGAAAGCAGGGACCCACACCCCACCGGCGCAGTTTTCGAGTTGGGTCCCTGCTTTCGCAGGGATGACACCGTTGTGGAAGAGTTGGCGTCGGCGACCTAGTCGCAACGATCCATCAGTACCGGTCGCTCGCGTCATGCACTGGCCGATAGACGAAATCGGTAAAAGTCGCCTCTTTCGCGGTGCCGTTGAGGTCCGAGCACGCCATGCCGACGAAGGCGCCGGTGAAGCTGCCGTGCTCGGCATGGCCGCCACACTCGTCCGACAGCAGCGACGCATCCAGCGTGCCGCCCACCGGCTGCCAGTTGCCGCCCGCCTTGGCATCGCCTGCCGCGTAGAAGAACTGCAGCTTCGGGCCGCGGATTTCGAGCTTGAGGCGCACCGGGCCATCCTGCGGCAGCGGCACCGGCTCGGCCGGGTAGGTCAGCTTGCCGTCGGGATGGCTGGCGAGCGAACTCATCACCAGCAGCTCGCGCTTGCCGTCCGAGTGGGCCGTGACGGTGAGGTAGTGGAAGTTGTAGCGGCTGTAATAGCCGGTCAGTCCGGCGAACTGCCGTTCGTCGACCGGCGCGAAGTCGATCGTCACTTCGGCGTCGTAGGAGAAATGCGTCTGCCGGCGCGCCACCAGCGCCTGCTCGAACCACGAGCCGATCGCCTCCCGGCCGATCAGCTTCAGCGCCCCGCCCTCGAGGCGGAAGATGCGCTCGGTTTCAGGCGTTCGGAGCCACTGGAAATCCTGGTGCAGCGTGTCGAAGCCGTAGCGCTGCTCGGCCCAGTAGTCCGTGTCGTCGCGCGTGCCGGGGATCTCCACCTCGAGCGACGGCACCGGGCCGTTCTTCACCCACAGCCAGTCGTCGGCGCCCCAGTAGGCCTCCTGGATGCCGGTTTCGCGCCCCAGCACGCAGCGGCGCTTCTGGGTGGTCGGCCGGCCCATCAGGTGCACGAGATAGGTCTTGCCGTCGGGCGTTTCGACGATGTCGCCGTGCCCGGCGCGCTGCACTGGGTTTAGCGGGACGTCCTTGGCGGTCAGCACATGCTTGATCGGGTGCGTCTCGTACGGCCCGTCAATGCTGCGGGAGCGGGCGAAGGTGACGGCGTGGTCGTAGCCGGTGCCACCCTCGGCAGTCAGCAGGTAGTACCATGGGCGTCCATCCTTGCCCTTTCGCTTGTAGAGGTGCGGGCCCTCCACCAGCTTCAGGTCGGTGCCCTGGTAGATGTTCCTGATCGGGCCGACGAGCTTTCGGGCCGCGTGGTCGTATTCCTGCAGCGCAATGCCGGCGAACAGCAGCGGTCGCCGCCGATGGTCCCACAGCATGTTGACGAACCACTTCCTGCCGTCGTCGTCATGAAACAGCGAGGGATCGAACCCCGAGGAGTTCATGTAGACCGGGTCCGACCACGGCCCTTCGATCGATGGCGCGGTCACGAGATAGTTGTGCGCGTCCTTGAACGAGCCGTCCTTGCGCTTCACGTCGGTGTAGATGAGGAAGAACTGCTCGCCATCATGCGACAGGCAGGGGGCCCAGACGCCGCAGGAGTCCGGATCGCCGCGCATGTCGAGCTGGCTCTTGCGGCTGAGCGGCCGGGTCACCAGCTCCCAGTTGGCCAGATCCTTGCTGTGATGGATTTGCACGCCCGGATACCACTCGAAGGTGGAGGTGGCGATGTAGTAGTCGTCGCCGACGCGCAGGATCGACGGGTCCGGGTTGAAGCCCGGCAGGATCGGATTGCGGATGGTGGGCACGTGGTTTCTCCCCCGTTCGTTGGCGTTGAGTAGCGTACCTCAAGGCCTCGGGGCAAGGGCCGCCATCTGCCGACGGCGGCCCTTGTTTGACGGGTGGCTTACTTCAGGAAGTCGCCGACGTTGTCCTTGGTCACGCGGTCGAGGCCGGTGTAGATGATCGCATCGACCGTCTCGCCGTTCTTGATGGCCAGGAGGGTGCGCATGGCAACCTCGCCCATCTCGTAGGGACGCTGGCCGACCAGGGCGTGAGCATAGCCGTCACGCAGCAGTTCGAGCTGCATCGGCAGCGTGTCGGCAACGACGAGGGCGAGTTCACCCGAGTCGACCTTCGCCTTGTTGGGCTCGACGAAGTTCTTCCAGCCATCGGGAGCGAACATCGGCCAGCCACCGACCGGCACGATCGCCTTGATGTCGGGGTTGGCAGTCACGAAGTCGCCGGCCTGCTGCACCGCAAGCGCGACGTCGTCGTTCGAGAAGCTCGGCGAGCCGGGGACTTCGGTCCAGGCGGAGCCGGCGAGAGCCTCGCGGACGCCATCGACGCGCAGCGCCAGGTTCGGCGAAGCGGCACCGCCCGAGATCACGGCATAGGTGCCGCCGTTCGGCGCGGCCTTCAGCAGTTCCTCGCCGAGTGCAACACCCGCGCGTTCATGGCGCGATGGCGCAGGAAGCGGAACGGGCCGAAATTGTACTTGAGCTCGCGGCCGAGGAAGATATTGGCGGCGGCGGTCAGGTTGTCGGCCAGCGCCAGGTCCTGGTACACTGTCTCGATGCCGAGCCGGCGCGCCTCGCCGGGCGAGTGGATATGGGCGGGCGCCCCGTCGAGCTTCACCCCACCGGTGCTCGGCTGGTAGATGCCCGAGATGATCTTGACCAGCGTCGATTTACCGGCGCCGTTATCACCCATCAGCCCGACCACCTGGCCCGGCTCGATGGAAAAGCTCACGTCGGACAAGGCGCGGATAGCCCCAAAGTCCTTCGATACCCCTTCGAGTTCCAGTAGTGCCAACGCAATCCTCCCCGGTTGGCAGTGTATCTCCCGGACGCTGGCGGATCTTGTTGCCCGCCTTGCGCCCCCTGCTATGCGGCTGTCATCCGGCCAGCGGCGCGGTCGAAACCCTCCATGATCACGACCCGCATGGCCGCGCGTGCCGCCTCGGCATCGCGCGCTCCGATGGATTCCGCGACCCGGCGGTGATGGTTCACCGTCACGTCGCGCGCCTCGCCGTCATCGACGGGCGAGCTGATGGTAAAGGCCGTGGCGAGCACCAGGTCGACCAGACCGGTGATCGAGGCCATGAACGGGTTGCCCGATGCCTCGGCCACCGTGCGGTGAAACTCGAGGTCGCTGCGGGCGAAATCCGCGGTATTGCGGGCGGCCGCCATGCCGTCGACGCAGGCCCGCATCACCGCGAGCTGCGCGTCGCTCCGGCGCTCCGCGGCGAGCGCCACGGACTCAAGCTCGAGCCCGATGCGGATTTCGGCGAGGCTGCGCAGGAAGGCGATATCGGGACCGGTCTCGAAGTGCCAGGACAGCACGTCGGGATCGAACAGCGACCATTCGCGCCGCGGCAGCACCACGGTGCCGATCCGGGCCCGCGACGTGATAAGATTTTTGGCAGCCAACGCCTTCAGCGCCTCGCGCAGCACGGTGCGGGACACCCCGAAGCGCTCCTGCAGGGCGGCGTCGCTCGGAAGCGTCGTCCCCGGCAGAAACTCGCCGCCGATGATGCCGATGCCGATGCCATCCACGACCTGCGACTGGAGCGTGCGCACGGGCAGCTGGCGGCGCGTCGCCGAGGCGACGGCACGGCCGGTCGAGCCGCTTCTGCGCTTCATCTCCATTGCCGGCCTCCCCTCCGAGCCACCGACCAAATCACAGGCATAATAGTAATACAATACTACATTTCCAGGCTACGGTATCGATTGCATGGATTGGGCAAAAAAGGGGGGCGGCGCCGTGCGCCACCCCCCGACAGCGTCAGATGAAACGGTTGACCAGGTTCTCGAGATACTCCTGCTGGCCGGATTTCGGCTGCGGGTTGATGCTCTCGGCATCCACCCACTGCGCGATCTCGGCAAGCGTCCGCTCGCCCTTCAGCATCGCGGCAGCGCCCTTTTCCTGCCAGCCGGCGTAGCGGGCGTCCTGTACCTTGTCGAAAGTGCCATCCTCGATCATCGCCGCCGCGCCCTTGAGGCCGCGGGCGAGGATATCGAGGCCGCCGACATGGCCGTGCAGCAGGTCGGCCGGGTCGATCGACTGGCGGCGCACCTTGGCGTCGAAGTTGAAGCCGCCCTTGCCGAGGCCGCCGGCCTTGAGGATCTGGTAGAAGGCCAGCGCCATCTCGCCCGGGTTGTTGGGGAACTGGTCGGTATCCCAGCCCGACTGCAGGTCGTTGCGGTTCGCATCGACCGAGCCGAGAATGCCGAGGCCACCGGCCACCGCCAGCTCGTGCTCGAACGAATGGCCGGCGAGGAAGGCGTGTCCGACCTCGATATTGACCTTCACGTCCTTCTCGAAGCCGTAGGTCTTGAGGAAGCCGTACACCGTCGCGACGTCATAGTCGTACTGGTGCTTGGTCGGCTCCTGCGGCTTGGGCTCGATCAGGATCTGGCCCTTGAAGCCGATCTTCTTGGCGTGCTCGATGACGAGGCCGAGGAAGCGGGCCGCCTGGTCCTGCTCCTGCTTGATCTTGGTGTTGAGCAGCGTCTCGTAGCCCTCGCGACCGCCCCACAGCACGTAGTTCGCACCACCCAGTTCATGGGTGATCTCGAGCATCTCCTTCACCTGCCCGGCGGCATAGGCGAAGACATACGGATCAGGATTGGTGGCCGCACCGGCCATGTAGCGGCGGTTGGAGAAGAGGTTCGCCGTGCCCCAGAGCAGCTTGGTGCGGCTCGACTGCATCTTCTTGGCAAAGATATCCGTGATGGAGCGGAGATTCTTGTTGCTCTCCTTGAGACTGTCGCCCTCGGGCGCCACGTCGGCGTCGTGGAAGCAGAAGAATGGCGCGTCCATCAGGTCGAACATCTCGAAGGCGATATCGGCCTTGAGCTTGGCGCCTTCCATCGGGGTGCCAGCGTACCACGGGCGATCGAAGGTCCGGCCGCCGAACGGGTCGCCGCCTTCCCACGCGAAGGTGTGCCAGTAGGCGATGGCCGGGCGGATATGCTCTTCCATCGTCTTGCCGAGGACGACTTCGTCCTTGTTGTAGTGCCTGAAGGCCAGCGGATTGGAGGAGCTCGGCCCCTCGAACTTGACGGGCGATATACCCTTGAAGAAATCGGTCACTTGCGGGCCTCCTCGATGGCCGGATAGAGCGCGCGGTAGCGCGCATACTGGTCGGAATAGGCAGTCGTCAGGGTGCGGTCGGGCGCGATCACCCGCTCGATGCCCGGCATGGTCATGATCTCGGCCGGGTCGGCGCCCTCCGCGGCACAGAGGCCGAGGCGGGCGACGCCGAGCGCTCCACCGAAATCGCCGTCCTCGGGCAGGGCGATCTCGATGTCGAGATTGGTGGCGATCAACTTCAGCCACAGCTCGGATTTGGAGCCGCCACCGACGGCGAGCAGTCGCGAAAAATCGGTACCGGCGTCTTTCAGCACGCGCTGGCAATCCCTGAATGCGAAAGTGACGCCCTCCATCACCGCCTGCGCCATCAGGCCGGGGGTGGTCGAGTGGGAAAGACCGGTGAAGCTGCCGCGCGCGGCGGCATTGTTGTGCGGCGTGCGTTCCCCCGAGAGGTAGGGCAGGAAGATCTCCTCGCCCGGCCCGCTGAACCCGGCCTCGGCCGCGCCCGAAAGCGCCGCCGGGCTCTGCCCGGTGACCTTGCTCAACCAGTTGAGCGAGTCGGTGGCCGACAGGATCACGCCCATCTGGTGCCAGGTGTCGGGGATGGCATGGCAGAACGCGTGCACGGCGCCCTTGGTGTTCGGCCGGAAGCGATCGTTCGAAACGAAGATCACCCCCGACGTCCCGAGCGACACAAAACCCTCGCCCGGCCGAATGGCGCCGATGCCGCACGCGGCCGCCGCGTTGTCGCCCGCGCCGCCGGCCACGACGACGTTGCCGGACATACCCCAGCGCTTCGCGAACTCGGGCTTCAGCGTGCCCGAGGGCGCCGAGCCTTCGACGAGGCGCGGCATGTGCGAGCGGTTGAGCCCGGTCACCGCCAGCAATTCATCCGACCAGTCGCGCTTGCCCACGTCGAGCCAGAGCGTCCCGGCCGCATCCGACATGTCCTCGACATGCTCACCGGTCAACAGCAGGCGGACATAGGCCTTGGGCAACAGCACCTTCGCGAGCCTCGCAAAGACCTCGGGCTCGTGCTTGCGCACCCACGCGATCTTCGGCGCGGTGAAGCCCGACATGGCGATGTTGCCGGCAATGTCGCGCAGGCGCGGCAGCGCCGCTTCCATCTCGGCGCACTCGGCAGCCGAGCGGCCATCGTTCCAGAGAATGCACGGGCGGAGAACCTTGTCGTCCTTGTCCAGCAGCGTGGCGCCATGCATGTGGCCGCCCAGCCCGATCCCCCGGACCTTCGCCATGTCCTCGGGGTTCGACTTGCTCAGCGTGTCGATGGCTTCGAGCGTCGCGCTCCACCAGTCCGACGGGTTCTGCTCCGACCAGCCGGGATGCGGACGCACCGGCTCGACCGATTTCGCCGTCGCCTCGCCCAGCGGCCTGCCGGCGCGGTCGATCAGCAGCGCCTTGACGCCCGAGGTGCCGATGTCGATGCCGAGATAGGTCATGAGGCACGTACCTCATGACGGGTCATGCAAAGCATTCGGTCGTCCTCCCTCGGGCCAGTCTTCTGATTTTGCCCTAGCGCAGATTGTCGCGCAGAAACAAGCCGATTTCAATGGGTGCCGGCTGCGGGGCGGGATGATGGGCCGAGTCACCCATCGCAAAGCCCCGGGCGACCGCCAGCGCGGCGGCAATTTCGCCGTCCGGGTTCTGGTCGAGCACCACGTCGATGGCGCCTGAACGCAGGCCGTTGCGGGTGGCGTCGGTCAGTTCGTGCGCCACGACCCGGATCCGCCCGCTGTCGCCATGCTTGCCCAGCGCGGCGATGAGCCCGGCATTGCCGGCCCCCAGATTGTAGATGCCTGCGAGCGGCGGCCCGCCCAGCAGTTCGGTGACGGCCGCCTCGGTCAGCATGTCGTCGTCAAACCCCTCGCGCGGCCCGATCAGTTCATGCCCAGGGAACTCCGCCTCCATCACGGCGGTGAACCCCTCAAGCCGCTCGCGATGGTCGCGCAGCCCCAGCGAGCCGGCGAGAATGCCGATGCGGCCCTCGGGGCAGAACCGGCCCATCAGCGACGCGGCAGTGCGGCCGGCGGCGACATTGTCGATGCCGACGAAATGGCGTCGCGCCGACCCCGGCAGGTCAGAGACCAGCGTCACCACGGCGATGCCGCGCTTGCTCGCGGCTTCGACGGCGCGGCGGACAGTCTCGTGCTCGGTGGCGACGATCACCGCGCAGTCGGTGGTCCGTGGATCGAGCGCCATGATCGCCGCGCTCAGCGCAGCCGGGTCGAAGGCGTGGATCGGGCGCGCGACGATCGACAGCCGCTCCCCCTTCAGAGCCTGCGCATGGCGTGCAATAGCGGCGTTCAGCGAGGCCATGAAGGCGTTGCTGCCATCGGGGATGAGGAACGTCACCGACAGGTCCCGCGCGCGCGCCAGCAGCGACGCCGATACGTCGCGGCGAAAATCGAGGCTGCGGATGGCATCCGCCACCTTCTCGGCGGTCTCGCCCCGGACGCCTGGCCGGCCGTTCAGCACGCGGTCGACAGTGGCAAGCGAAACGCCGGCCTCGCGCGCTACGTCGTGCACCGTCGCCCGGCGCTTCAGGTCGTCCATACGCAGTCCCCCTTGCCGGCCACACTTGCGGGCCGAAGGCATTTCGTCAACCGTTTGGCTTCCCTAGCGGCGCGGTTTGCGGATACACCTTCCGCGGATTTTGAGGGAGCTCGGACATGACGGTTTCGGTGGAGCGCTTCGGCGCATTCGAGGGCAACGAGGTCGAGCAGTTCAGGCTCGTCAGCGAGACCGGTGTCGAGGTCGACATCATCTCCTGGGGCGTCGCCGTGCGCGACTGGCGCGTGCCCGTGGGCCAGGCCAAGCGCTCGGTGGTGCTCGGGTTCGACAAGTTCGATGCCTACCCCACCGACTCGCCGAGCTTCGGCTCGCTGGCCGGCCGCGTCGCCAACCGCATCGCCGGCGCAAGTTTCGAGCTCGACGGGGTGACCCACCGGACGCCCGCCAACTTCATGGGCAAGCACACGCTGCACGGCGGTTCGCAGGGCCTGGGCCGCGTCGTCTGGCGCGGCGAGACCGACACCATGAACAATGCCGTGCGCTTCACCCACGTGTCGCCCGAGGGCCATGCCGGCTTTCCCGGCACCGTGACCTTCTCCGCCACCTATACGCTGACCGCCAACCGCCTGCGGCTCGACCTCCACGCCACCACCGACAAGCGCACCCCGATCAATGTGGTGCAGCACCAGTATTTCAATCTCGGCACCGGCAAGGACGTTCTCGACCACCGCTATCAGCTGCTGGCGCCGGCCTATACCGAACTGGGCGAGGACCTGATCCCGACGGGCGCCATCCTGCCGGTGGCCGGCACCGACTGGGACTTCAACACCGCCCGGACACTGCGCGACGCGAACGGCGGGCCGATCGACTATGATGGCAACCTGGTGCTGGCGACCGGCCGCCGCTTCGAGGACCCGGTAGCGATCGTCACCGCGCCGGACAACTCGCTGACGCTGAAGCTCTGGACCGATCGGCCCGGCCTGCAGTTCTACAACTCGGTGTGGTCCAACGTGAACGCCGAAGGCAAGCAGTTTGGCAGGCACTCCGGCTTCTGCCTTGAAGACCAGGATTTCCCCGACGCGGTGCACCACCCGCATTTCCCCTCGACCATCTACGGCCCCGACCGCGACTACACGCATCGCTGCGACATCGAGATCGCCTGATGCCGGCCTACGTGGCGCTGATCCGGGCCATCGGCCCGGTCACCCACGCGAAGATGCGCATGGCGGCGCTGCGCGACGCCTGCGAAGACCTAGGGCTCGAGGACGTTGCGACCGTCGGCAACACCGGCAACATCGTCTTCCGCACCCGCAAGGGCGCCAAAGCGGCGCGCGCGCTGGTGCAGGAAGCGGTGGCCGGCTTCGACCTTGGCGCTGCGCAGGAGGTGTTCGTGCAGACCCCGGCGCAGATGGCCGAGGTGGTCGCGGCCAATCCGTTCCCGCAGGCGGCCTTTGCCCGGCCAGCGGCCCTTGGCGTCTGCTCGTTCCACGAGGCACCGGACTGGACGCCGCTGCGCGACTGGCCAGGTCCGGAAAAGTTCGCCGTCGTCGGGGCGCACCTCGTGGTCGATTATCCCGATCCGGCGGGCACGAAACTGAAGATAGAAAAGCTGTTGCGGGTCACCATGACCCAGCGCAACTGGAAGGTGTTCGCCGGGCTCTCGGAGCGCGTGGCAGCCCTCTGAACCTTGGCAGGCACTAGACTAAGGGCGCCGGTGGTCCTCCACCGCCTTGGCGGGCGAGGGGGACCAGCCGAAGGCTGGTGGAGGGGGCGGCACAGGCACAGCGACTGCACCAAATACAAAACGCCCGGCACTGGGCCGGGCGCTGCAAAACTCTTGATGATCCGGTTCGATCAGATCTGCTGGACGTCCTCGACACCGGGCACAAAATGCCGGAGCAGGTTCTCGATGCCGCTCTTCAGCGTCGCAGTGGACGACGGGCAGCCCGAGCAGGCGCCCTGCATGTGCAGGTAGACGGTGCCGGACTTGAAGCCCTTGAAGGTGATGTCGCCGCCGTCCATCGCCACCGCCGGACGCACGCGGGTCGACAGCAGCTCCTTGATGACCTCGACCGTCTCGGAGTCCTCCGGCTCGAAGAACTCTTCGGTCGCCTCGACTTCGGCCGTGCCGACGCCGATCACCGGCTTGCCGGACAGGAAGTGCTCCATGATCACGCCGAGGATCGCCGGCTTGATATGGCTCCAGTCGGCCTCGTTCTTGGTCACCGAAATGAAGTCGGACCCGAGAAAGACGGCCTCTACACCGGGCACCTCGAACAGTGCCGCGGCAAGCGGCGAGGGGACGGCTGACTCGGCGGTGCGGAAATCGCGCGGCTCGCCCACCAGCACATCGCGGCCCGGCAGGAATTTCAGGGTCGCCGGATTTGGCGTCGCTTCGGTCTGGATGAACATGGCGGTAAGGCGCCCTTCGAAATATCGAGTTAGAACATTTCTAAACTAGTGTTTTGGCGGCCGGAACGCAAGGTCTGCACTGACGTGGAAGCGCATGGCCGTCATGTCACGGCGATGATCTGCTCGTCCGTCAGGGTGCCCGGAATGATGGTGACGATCACCGGCAGCGCCTGGTTTCCGGTACGGGCCGCAAAGTCGGTGATCAGCGGCCCTGGCCCTTCCTTGGAGTTCGACGCCGCGAGCACCAGGATGGCGATGCCGGGGTCCGCAGCGATCAGCCGGCCGATCTCGCTGACGAGGTCGCCCTCGCGGATCACCGTCTCGGTGCGGATCTGCTCGCCCCACTGCGCAATGCGCGCCAGCTTGGCGTCGATCAGTCGTTCGGCATTGTCGCGCGCTTCGGCCCGCATCACGTCCTCGACGCCGAGGAACTGCGTGAATTCCTGGCTGTCGATCACCGTCAGCAGCACGACGGAGCCACCGGTGCGCTTCACCCGGTTGGCGGCAAACGCCAGGGCCCGGTCGGTTTCCTTGCTCTCGTCGACCACGACGAGGAACTTCCGCTTGTAGTCGCGCTCGATCTCAGCCAAGGCCGCCCACCTTCACCGTTGAAGTGTCATTGTCCCACTCGTCCCGGCAACGCGCAAGCGCGCCGGCAAACGATGCCGGGTTCGCTATCGAACGAAGCCTACGATCCTGCGGACATCGTCCATGACCGGCTGGGCAATGGCCCGGGCGCGCTCCGCGTTCTTGCGGAGGATGTTGTCCATCTCGCCGCGATCGGCGACGAGCCGCTTCATTTCCGTGGCGACGGGCGACAGCACGGTGACGGCCAGCTCGGCCAGCGCCGGCTTGAACTTGCCCCAGCCATTGTTGCCATATTCGCTCAGCACGTCATCGACCGATCGGTCAGACAGGGCGGCGAAGATGGCGACCAGGTTCTCGGCTTCCGGCCGGCCTGCGAGCCCGGCGGCCTCGGTGGGCAGCATCTCGGGGTCGGTGGTGGCCCGCTTGATTTTCCTGGCGATCGTGTCGGCGTCGTCCATCATGTAGATGGTCGACATGTCGGACGCGTCCGATTTCGACATCTTCTTCTTGCCGTCCTTGAGCGACATGACGCGCATGGCCGGGCCGGTCGAGAGGGTTTCGGTAAGCGGGAAGAACTCCTCGTCGGAGCCGTTCGCCGCGATCTGCTTCGCAAAGTCGTGGTTGAACTTCTTGGCGATATCGCGGGTCAGCTCGAGGTGCTGGCGCTGGTCGTCCCCCACCGGCACCGCCGTCGCCTTATAGAGCAGGATATCGGCCGCCATCAGCGAGGGATAGGCGAACAGCCCGAGCGAAACCGCTTCGGAATTCTCTCCACCCTCGGCGCCAGCCTTGTCCTTGAACTGGGTCATGCGCGTCATCCAGCCGACGCGCGCCACGCAGTTGAAGATCCACGCCAGTTCGGCGTGCTCGACCACCTGGGATTGGTTGAAGATGATGGATTTGTTCGGATCGAGCCCGGCCGCGATATAGGCCGCCGCGATCTCGTAGGTCCAGCGCCGCAGGTCCTCGGGGTCCTGCCATACGGTGATCGCGTGCATGTCGACGACGCAGTAGATCGTCTCGTGCGTTTCCTGCAGCGGCACGAACCGCCGGATGGCGCCGAGATAATTGCCGAGGTGCAGGTCGCCGGACGGCTTGATGCCGGAAAAGACGCGCGGGGTGAAGGCCATGGCAGTATTCCCTGAAAGAGGCACGGCTTATCGCGCATCCGGACCGCTGTCCGCAAGCGGTCAGGCCTTTTTCGTGCGCTTGAAGCGGTGGAGCAGGGCACCGAGACGCTGCACCCCGGTGACGTGCAGCAGCCCGAAATAGAGCCCGGCGCCAAACACGCAGAGCCCCAGCAGCGCCAGCGCCTGCAGCGGAAAGAAATAGCCGGGGTCGAACACCGGACCGAGCAGCACCACCCCACCATAGAGCGCCACCGCCATCACCACGGTCATCACGGCGATCATCAGCTCCTGCCGCCACTCCTTGGCGTCGAGGCGGAAATAGCCGCGGCGGGCGAGCACGGCGGCGAGCAGGACGACGTTGACCCAGGCCGCGATCGAGGTGGCGAGCGCAATGCCCACATGCTTCAGGCTGCCGAATAGCGCCAGCGACAGCACGACGTTGATCACCAGCGAGATCGCCGCAAACCAGGTCGGCGTCTTCGTGTCCTGGCGCGAGAAAAAGCCGGGCTGCAGCACCCTTATCAGCACGAAGGCGGGCACGCCGACGGCAAACGCGATCAGCGCCTGCGAGACGTTGACGCTGTCCTCCGGCCCGAACGCACCGCGCTCGAACAGCACGCGGACGATCGGCAGCGCCAGCCCGATCAGCGCCCCGGCAGCCGGCATGCTCAGCAGCATCGACAGGAACAGGCTCTGGCTCTGGCTCGCGCGCGCTTCGAGGTCGCGGCCGGCTCCAATATGCCGGCTGAGTTCGGGCAGCAGCACCGTGCCGATGGCGATGCCGATGATGCCGAGTGGCAGTTGGTACAGCCGGTCGGCGTTGTAGATGATCGACATCACCTCATCGGCGCCCGACGCGATTACCGTGCCGACGAAGATGTTGATCTGCGTGATGCCGCCCGCGAGGATCGCCGGCACCGCCAGCGTCCAGAAGCGCCGCACCTCCGCATCGACCTTCGGCCACCGCAGCCGCGGCAGGAAACCGGCGCGGCGGATGGCGAAATAGACGAGCGCCAGCTGCGCGATGCCGCCGGCCATGGTGGCGATGGCCACCCAGAACGCCGTATCCCGGTCCTCGAGCGTCAGCAGCGCCAGCGGGATCAAGGCGCCGATATTGACGATATTCAGCACCACCGGCGCGAAGGCCGCCGCAAAGAAGCGGCCGACGCTGTTGAGGATCGCCGCATAGGCCGCCATCAGCGACATGCAGGCGAGATAGGGGAACATGATCCGCGTCAGGAACACGGTGAGTTCGAACTTCTCCGGATCGTTCAGGAACCCGGGCACGAACGGCACCATGATCTGCTCGGCGAAGATCTCGACGAGGATGGTGACGACGAGGATCACCACGACCAGCCAGCTCATGATCCGGCCAGCCAGTTCCTTCGCCCCCTCGTTGCCCTCGGTCTCGAGTGCCGACGAGAACATCGGCACGAAGGCGGTGTTGAACGCCCCCTCGGCGAACAGCCGCCGGAACAGGTTGGGAAAGCGGAAAGCGGCGTTGAACGCATCCGACACCGGCGAAATCCCCAGCACCGCCGCCATCAGCGCATCACGGACGAACCCAAAGATGCGGGAAACGAGGGTGAGCCCGCCGACCGAGAGAAAGTTGCGATAGAGGCTCACTGGACCAGTGCCCGAAGGCGTGGGTGCCTTACCCATTCGCCACCCTGGCCACCTTCTCGTCCTCGCCCACCCGCTGGAACACCCCGAGCAGGGCCTCGTGGATCTTCTTCTGGCGGGGGCGGGACTCGATCTTGTGGCCGGTGAGGTCGGTGACGTAGAAAACGTCCACCGCCTTCTCGCCATAGGTGCCGATATGGGCCGAACCGATGGTGAGGTTGAGGTCGGAAATCGTCCGGGTCAGCTGGTGTAGCAGGCCCGTGCGGTCGAGGCCCATCACCTCGATCACGGTGAACTTCTCCGAGATGGCGTTCGATACCTGCACCTGCGCCGGCAGGCTGAACGGGCGCAGCCGCTTGTTGTGGCGGCTCTCCTTGCCCAGGTCGATGAACACCTGCCGCTTGCCCTGCAGCAGCTGCTTGACCGTATCGATGATACGGGTGGCGCGCACCTTCTCGTCCTCGTCGGACTGGAAGGAGCGGCGGAGTCGGAAGGTGTCGAGCGCCCGGCCGTCGCGGGTCGAGAAGATCTGCGCGCCGATGATCGAGGCGTCGCACATCGTGCAGGCCCCCGCGATCAGCGACAGCAGCCGCGGGTGGTCTGGCGTGTAGAACGACACCTCGGTGATGCCCTCGAAGGCCTTCACCCGGATCGAACCGGCGAACATCTGCCCCGCCTGGTCGGCGGTACGGATCATCCTCGCGTGCTCGGCCTGCAGCTCGGCTTCTGCCCGCAGCCAGTAGTGGTCGTAGTGGCGCCCGACATAGGTCTCGACCTCGTCGGCCGGCCAGCCGGACAGCGCCCGCCTCAGCTCGTCGCGCGCGGCCTCGATGCGGTCGCGCTGGGTGACCTTGGAGTGGCCGCCCGAAAGCAACGGCTCGGTCGCATAGTAGAGCGAGCGGAGCAGCGAGCCCTTCCAGCCGGTCCACACACCCGGTCCAACCGCCCGGATATCGCAGGCGGTGAGGATCATCAGCAGCGCCAGCCGCTGCGGCGATTGCACCACGTCGGCAAAGGTCTTGGCCGTCTCGGGGTCCTGTATATCGCGTGACTGCGCCACCTCGCTCATCAGCAGGTGGTGCTCCACCAGCCAGGCGACGGTATCCGTCTCGGCCGCATCGAGCCCGAGCCGCGGGCAGAACTTGCGGGCGATCCGGGCGCCGGCGATCGAGTGGTCTTCCGGCCGGCCCTTGGCGATGTCGTGCAGGAACAGCGCGACATACAGCAGCCGCGTATCGTTGAGGTGCGGCAGCAGTTCGTGGGTCAGCGGCAGCTGCTCGCGCAGCCCGCCATTGGCGATGTCCGCCATCACGCCGACGGCGCGGATCAGGTGCTCGTCCACCGTGTAGTGGTGGTACATGTTGAACTGCATCAGCGCGACGATCTTGCCGAAATCCGGCACGAAGCGACCGAGCACGCCGCTTTCGTTCATCTGCCGCAGGATGCGCTCGACATAGGTCGGCGCCGTCAGGATTTCGAGGAACCACTGGTTGGCCTGCCGGTCGTTCCGGAGCTCATGGCCGATCAGCTTGAACGAGCGGCGGATTTCCTTGATCGCGTCGGGGTGCAGGTGCAGGTCGTGCCGGCCGGCCAGCATGAACCCCTTGATGAGGTTGCGCGGGTCCTTCTGAAACACGTCGGGGCCGGCCACGTTCAGCCTGCCCCCTTCGATGACGAAATCCGCCTCGCCCCGGATCGCGACCTTGCCGCGTTTGAACGGCGCCAGCACGCGACCCACCATGTCGAGCGGTTTGGCGTGATGGAATTCGAGCGAGGTGCAGAAGATGCGGGTCAGGTCGCCCACGTCCTTGGCGACGAGGAAGTAGCGTTTCATGAAGCGCTCGACCGCCAGCATGCCGGCCCGCTCGGTGAACCCCAGCCGGTCGGCGAGGTCCGGCTGCACATCAAAGGTCAGCTTCTCCTCCGGCCTTCCGGTGAGGAAATGCAGGTGGCACCGGATGGCCCAGAGGAAGTCCTCGGCGCGCACGAAGGTGCGCAGTTCGTCGGCCGAGAACACGCCCTTCTCGACCAGTTCGGCGCTGGTCTTGACCCGGTAGAAATACTTGCCGATCCAGAACAGCGTGTGCAGGTCGCGCAACCCGCCCTTGCCTTCCTTGACGTTGGGCTCGACCACGTAGCGCGTATTGCCGATCTGGCGATGGCGCTCGTCGCGCTCGGCCATCTTGGCGGCGATGAACTCCGGGCCGGTCTTGGGCACCACGTCGTTCTCGAAGCGCAGCACCAGTTCCTCGAACAGCGCCTTGGCGCCGGTGAGGTAGCGCGCTTCCAGCGTCGCGGTCCGCACCGTCATGTCGGAGCGCGCCATGCGGATGCAGTCGTCGACCGAGCGGACGGCGTGGCCGACCTTCTGGCCGAGGTCCCACAGCATGTAGAGGACGTACTCGGTGACCTGTTCGCCCCACGGCGTCTGCTTGTAGGGGAGGATGAACAGCAGATCGATGTCGGAGCCCGGCGCCAGCGTGCCGCGGCCATAGCCGCCCACCGCCGCGATCGAGATCATCTCGGCGCCCGACGGGTTGTCGACCGGATAGACGTAGCGCACCGCGAACAGGTGGATGGCGCGGATGATCTCGTCTTCGGCCGCGCTGAGGTTCATGGCGCAGCGCGTGCCCTTGCCGTTGGCGCGCAGTTCCGCTTCCGCGCTCTTGCGAGCGTCGGCGAGGACGGATTTCAGGTGGGCCAGGATACGGGCCCGGGTTTCGGCTGCCTTCGGGGCGTCGGCTCCCACCAGCGTCCTGATGTCGGTGAGGATGGCGTCTGCCGTTACCAGGTGGAAACGCGGGCGTTCAGGTTCGGCGAGCTGCATCGCGGATTTTCTTAAGCTCGTAAATAAGGTCGATCGCCTGCCGGGGTGTCAGATCGTCGGGGCGCACCTGGTCGATCCTGTCATAGAGGGGATTAACGGTCGCCTTCGCCGGGGGCGGCTGGTGCGCAAAGAGCGGAAGATCGTCTAGCACGGCACCTTTTCCGCCGGAAGAGCGCTGTTCGAGCACATTGAGTACGTTTCGCGCCCGGGCCAGCACACTTTCGGGAAGCCCCGCGAGCTTTGCAACCTGGATGCCGTAGGAGCGGTCCGCGGCGCCTTCGGCGACTTCGTGCAGAAACACCACCTCGCCCTCCCACTCCCGCACCTTCATGGTGTGGTTGGTGACCCGCGCCAGCGTCTTCGACAGCGCCGTCATCTCATGGAAATGCGTGGCGAACAGGGCGCGGCAGCCAGTCTGGTCGTGCAGCGCCTCCACCGAAGCCCAGGCGATCGAGAGTCCGTCGAACGTCGCCGTGCCCCGCCCGATCTCGTCCAATATAACCAGTGATCTTGCCGTCGCCCGGTTGAGGATAGCGGCGGTTTCCACCATCTCCACCATGAAGGTCGAGCGGCCCCCGCCGATATCGTCCGACGCCCCGACGCGGGAGAACACCCGGTCGACGACACCGATATGCGCCGAGGACGCCGGCACGTAGCTGCCCATCTGCGCCAGCACCGCGATCAGCGCGTTCTGCCGCAGGAAGGTGGACTTGCCGCCCATGTTCGGCCCGGTGACCAGCCACAGCGCCCCGCCCGACAGGTCGCAGTCGTTCTCGACGAACACCTCATTCTGCGCCCGCACGTTGGTCTCGACCACCGGATGCCGGCCGCCCTCGATCCGGAACGCCATGCTGGTATCGACCGCTGGACGGCAGAAGTTCCGTGTCGTGGCCAGCTGCGCCAATGCTGCCGTCACGTCGAGCGCGGCGAGCGCATCGGCAATGGCCCGCAACCGGTCGGTCTCGGCCAGCACGGCAGCGCATAGCCGCGCGAAAATCGCCGTTTCGATGGCGAGCGCCGCATCGTGCGCCTTGGCGATGCGGCCTTCCAGCTCCGCCAGTTCCCGCGTGCTGAAGCGCATCGCGTTCGCCATCGTCTGGCGGTGGATGAAGGTGTCGCGATGCGGCGCTTCGAGCAGCTTGCCGCCATGCGCCTGCGGCACCTCGACGAAGTACCCCAGCACGCCATTGTGCCGGATCTTCAGCGACTTGACGTCAGTCTCCTCGATCAGCCGCGCCTGCAGGGCGGCGACCACGGCACGGGTTTCCGACGCCAGCGCCCGCTCCGCATCGAGGCCGGCATCGTATCCCTTGGCGATGAAGCCGCCGTCGCGGGCGAGCAGTGGTGGCTCCTCGTCGATGGCGGCGAGCAGTTCCGACGCCAGTGTCGCCGGGGCGTCCTCCAGCGTCGCGATGATGGTGCGCAACTCTGCCGGCGCATCGGCGAGGGTCACCAGCCGCTGCGCCAGTGCCATGGCGCCGCCCGTGGCAATGGCGATAGCCCGCAGGTCGCGTGGCCCGCCGCGTTCGAGCGCCAGGCGGGTCAGCGCGCGGGTGAGGTCCGGCACGGCCTTGAGTTCGGCCCGCAGCCGCTGGGTCAGCAGCCCGTCGGCAACGAGCGCCGCCACCGCATCGAGCCGGGCGTTGATCGCCGCCGCATCGGCCAACGGCGCCGCGAGGCGCCGGACGAGGAGGCGCGAGCCCGGCGGGGTGACGCAGAGGTCGATTTCGCTCCTGAGCGCACCCTTTTCCTGCCCGCGCTGCGTCACCAGCAGTTCGAGCGAGGCGCGGGTGGCGGCATCGATCGCCATATGCCCGGCGACCCGCTCCTCCGCCGGTGGACGCAGCGCCACGGGCACGCCCTTCTGGCTCTCACGCACATAGTCGCAGAGCGCCCCCAGCGCCGCCCGGCCTGCACGGGAGAACGCCGTCGGATCGACAATGCCGCCGGGGAAGGCCGCAGCAATGCGTTTGGCGCCCAGTTCGCTGTCGAAAGCGTCCGTCGACAGCAGTGAAAGCGCCCCTTCGGGCAGCAGCACCTTGGCGGCGCGCAGCGCTTCGAGCGCTGCATCCGTTAGCAGCAGTTCCGCCGGGTCGATGCGGGCAATTTCATCGGCCAGCGCCGCGGCGGTAATGTCGAGCACCGCCGTCTCGCCGGTCGATACATCGGCGAAGGCGAGCGCAAAATCGGTCTCGCCGTGCCGCACCATGCTGAGTGCCGCGAGGTAGTTCGACCCGCGTGTGGGTAGGAGGTCGTCCTCGGTGATGGTGCCGCGGGTGACGAGTCGCACCACGTCGCGCTTCACCGGCGACTTGGAGCCGCGCTTCTTCGCCTCGGCCGGGTCCTCGATCTGCTCGCAGATGGCGACGCGATGCCCGAGCCCGATCAGTTTCTTGAGGTAATCCTGCGCCGCATGGATCGGCACCCCGCACATCGGAATGTCGGCGCCCTGGTGCTTGCCGCGCTTGGTGAGCACGATGCCGAGCGCCTGGCTGGCGATCTCGGCATCCTCGAAGAACATCTCGTAGAAATCGCCCATCCGGTAGAAGAGCAGGTAGCCCGGATTGACCGACTTGATCTCGAGGAATTGCCCCATCATCGGCGTAACCGCCGAGGCGTCGGCGACGCCCGGGGCGCTATAGGTCGCTTGGTCCATCAGGCTCGGCGGGGCGAGGATCGGAAGGCGGCGACGTTAGGAGCTTTGACCGAAGATGCCAACTGTTCGAATGCCGACGTTAACATCCTTAGTCGCCCGGGATCAGGCCACCCAGGGGGAAAGCTCCCCAACGGTGTCATCCCCGCGAAAGCGGGGACCCAACTCGAAATCCGCGCTGGTGATGAAGTGGGTCCCTGCTTTCGCAGGGATGACACGTTGAGGGTACTGCGGCGGGAGTGGCCCGGCCGCAGTGTTTGCCTTACGCCGTCCAGCCGCCGTCGATGATGTGGACCTGCCCCGTCGTGTAGGTCGCGCCCGCCAGATACACCGCAAGGTCCGCGACTTCCTCGGGCTGGCCGATGCGGCCGATCGGCTGGCGGGCGATGAAGGCCTTCTTGGCGGCGTCGAAGTCGCCGGTCGCCTTCCAGCGCTCGTGCAGCGACGGCGACTCCACCGTGCCCGGGCAGATGGCGTTCACCCGGATACCCTTATCGGTGTAGTCGGCGGCGATCGACTTGGTCAGGCCGACGACGGCGGCCTTCGAAATCGTGTAGGCGGCGCGGTTCGGCACCGCGGTGATCGAACTCGCGACGGTCGCCATGTTGATGATCGAGCCGTCCTTGCGCTCCAGCATCTGCGGCAGCACGGCGCGGATGGCGCGGATCTGGGCCCAGACGTTGAGGTCGAAGGCGAACTCGAGGTCCTTGTCCGGCATCTCCATGATGTTGCCCGACTGCACGACGCCGGCGCAGTTGAACAGGATGTCGATGCGCCCGATCTCGGCCACCGCCTTGTTGACCTCGTCGGCCGACAGCACGTTCAGCACTCGGGTGGTGATGCCCGGGTTGGCCGCGGCCAGCTCCTTGAGCTTGCCTTCGTTGATGTCGGTCGCGATCACCTTGGCGCCGGCCTTCATGAAGGCCTTGGCCGAGGCTTCGCCAATACCCTGCGCCGCGGCAGTGATGAGTACGATCTTGCCGTTGAGATCGGCCATTGCTTGTCTCCCGAAATGTGATGGCGCTGTCATAAGCCGCCCGCGCCCGGACCGCCAGTCGGTCGAAAGGCTACGGTGGCGCAGGGGGCCGCTACTCCGCCCCCAGTTCCCTGAGGTAGAGTGCCGGCCGCGGCGCGATCCCCTTGAGAATGGTGGTGGCACCAAGGATGCCGGTAATGGCGACGGCGCCGATATTCACCGCCAGCAGCACCAGCGGGTCGACGGCGAACTCCACCTCCAGCAGCAACTGCACCAGCACCCAGGCAATGCCGGTCCCGGCAAAGCTCGCGATCACTGCGGCGAGCAGCGCCAGCACCACGTAGTGGATCGCCGAGCTAGTCAGGATCTCGTACGATTTTCCGCCCAGCACCTTGGTGATCACCGCATCCGCCTCCCGGCGTCGACGCCCCATGGCGAGGCTCCCCAGCAGCACCAGCAGCCCGTTGCCGACGGCAAGTCCGCCGACGAGGGTGGCCGCGAGCGACAGCTGGCTCAGCGCCTCGGTGATCCGCGTCAGCGTTTCGCCGATGGCGATGAAGCGCACGTCGGGCAGGTCGGCCGCCAGCCGGCGCGCCACGAGCTCCTCCCGGCCGGGACCGGCGGTGACGGCCGCCAGCAGCGTCGCCGGATAGTTTTCGAGCACCCCCGGCGCGAAGGTCGCGAGGAAATCGATACCGCCCTGCCACGAGTAATCGCGGAAGTTCGCCACCTCGGCGACGACCTGGTCGCCGAAGACGTCGAACGTCAGCCTGTCACCCAGCTTCAGGCCAAGCCCGCCGCGCAGCGACTGGTGCAGCGAAATCAGCGGCGTGCCCGCATGGTCAGCCGCCCACCACGCGCCCTGCACGAGCCGCGACGAGGTCGGCATCTGCGCCCGAAAGGTCATCGGCACTTCGCCCGACAGCAGGAAAGACGCCTCCGGGCCGCGCGGCCGCAACTGCGCCACTGGCGTGTCGTTCACCGCCACCAGGCTGCCCCGCAGCATCGGCGTCGCGGTGAAGCGGGTGACGTCGCCGCTGCCGTCCGACACCATGGCGTCAAGCTGCGCCACCTCGTCGTCGAACAGGTCAGAGGCCACCAGCGTTGGCGCGTCGAATACCGAGGCGCCCAGATACTCGTTGCGCAGGTTGAGCTGCAACACCAGCACCACCGCGAGCACCGTCAGCGTCAGCCCGATGGCGACGACCACGGCCGACGTGCTCTGCCCGGGGCCGGCGATTTCGCGCAGGCCATGGCGCAGCACGCGATTGCGCGCCTCGGGCAGTGCGCGCAACACCGTGCGCAGCAGCCACACAGCCAGCCGCAGCACCACCAGCGACGCAGCGCTCACTCCGGCGAAGGCCAGCACCAGCAATGTGTCGCCGGTCATCAGGATAGCCAGCCAGATGAACAGCGCGATGGCTGCCACCAGCGGCAGCAGCTGCAGCGATGCCAGCACGGCGCGCCAGTCGATCGGCGGAATGCCGAGCCCCTTCGAGCGGAACAGATCGACTGGGCTCACGCCCTGCGCCTGCAGCAGCGGCAGGTAGGCAAAGGCGAACGCAGTCAGCAGCCCTGCGCCGGTCGCGACCAGCAGTGGCACCGCATGCAGTGTCGGCGGCAGGTCCACCCCCACCGATTGACCGACGATCGGCAGCGCCACCAGCGCTACCGAACCACCCACGACGAGCCCGATGCCGACGCCGATGCCGGCGAGCGTCGCCACCTGCACGAGGAAGTGCAGGAACACCCGCCCCTGCCGTGCCCCCATCGAGCGCAGGATGGCGATCACCGGAGCGCGCTCGGAGATATACGCCGACATGCCGGTCCACACCGACACACCGCCGATCAGCAGCGACGCCAGGCCCACGATCGTCAGGAAACGCATGAACATGTCGTAGTAGCGCACCATCGGCCCCAGCCCGTCGCGCGCCGTGCGCACCGTCCAGGCCGCATCGTTCAGCGCCGTCTCGACCGCCGCCTTGCCGGCGTCGGGGTCAAGAGCACCGGTGAGCACCACCTTGTAGCGGAAATACGTGCCGAGGCCGGGCAACGGCGAGGTGCGGTCCGAGAGGATCGAAAACCCCTCGGTGGTGATCACGGCCGGCAGCCCGAGGCGGAAGCCGCGCACCGGTGCGTCGGTAATGCCGCCGAGCACGCCGCGCACCTCGAACGGGGTGCCGCCGATCTGCACCGTGTCACCCACCGCAACATCCAGCTGGTCCAGCATCAGCGGGTCGAGCAGCGCGCCGAAGCTGTCCTCCTCCCACGAGAGGAACTCGAACGGCGTCGTCCCTGGCGGCATCTGCGGGCTGTAGACTTCGCCGAGCAGCGGATAGGCGATGCCCACCGAAATCAGGTCGACGAACGCGTCCCGCTCGTCGGCTTCCGCCCGCACGTTGGTGTCGATGACGCCAGCGACCTGGCCGAACTGCCCGATGGTCGCAAGCTCTTCGGCCGTTGCCGCACGATCGGCGCGGCTGAGCTCGATATTGCCACCCATGATCAGCGCCGCATTCGATTCGAGCGTCTCCTCCAGGCTGGCCGCGACCGAACTCACGCCGGCGATCAGCGCGGTGCCCACCGCGAGGCAGGCGATGATGAGGCCGAATCGCCGCCAGTCCCCGCGCATGTCGAGGAGTCCGAAGCGGATGGCGGACCAGAGGCGAATCATGAGGTGCGAACCGTTTCGACCAGTTCGCCGGCCGTCATGGTCATCACCCGGTCGGCCCGCGCGGCGAGCGCCGGGTCGTGGGTAATCATCACAACTGCGGCATTCTGCTTGCGGGCGAGCTCGAACATCAGTTCGATAACCTTTGCGCCACTGGTCTGGTCGAGATTGCCGGTCGGCTCGTCCGCCAGCAGCAGTTGCGGGCGGGCGATCATGGCGCGCGCAATGCCGACACGCTGCTGCTCGCCGCCCGACAGTGCTGCCGGCCGGTGGTCGAGCCGTTTGCCGAGCCCGACGGCCTCAAGCGCGGCGGCAGCAGCTTCGCGGGTCTTCTTCAGGCCCAGTTCAGGTTGGGCAATCTCATATGCGAGCGCCACGTTGTCGAGCGCGGTCAACGAGGGAATCAGGTGGAAGCTCTGGAACACGATACCGAGGGTCTTGCGGCGGAAATCCGCCAGTTGATCCTCGCTGAGCGTCCTCAGGTCTTGCCCGGCGACCACTACCGATCCATCTGTGGGGCGTTCGAGACCGGCAAGGAGCATCAGCATCGACGTCTTGCCGCTGCCCGATGGCCCGACGATCGCCACCACCTCGGCCGGCGCCACCGACAGCGAGATGTTCCTGAGAATGTGCAGCGGCCTACCACCCACATCGAGGGTGTAGTTGACGCCCTCGAGGGAAATGATCGGGGCGCCGGTCGGGCGATTGCCGGAGCTGCCGCTACCTGTGGTATCGTTCACGAAATAGCCTTTTCCATTCCCGGCAAGACTGTGCCAAACGCATTTGCGGCAAAGCCGCTACTGCAATCGCATCCAATCCATGACAGACTTCCGGTACGTTTGAAAAGCGCCGGCAAGCATTTGGGGAGTGCCAAATAATGACGAAGGGTTTTCGTTCGTTCGCGGCCGCCGCGACGATCGCGGTTTCGAGCCTTGCAGTCGCACCCGCAATGGCCGGTCCGGCGGAGATGGACCTGTTGTCCGGCTACGTGGGCAACTGGAAGGGCAATGGCGTGATGGTTGGAGGGCAGCAGCCCGAGCCGTTCCGCTGCCGCATGCAGGTGCAGAAGGGCAACCAGGCCAAGGTGAACTTCGCCGGCCGGTGTACGCTGGTGAACTTCAACCTGTCGGTGTCGGGCACGATCGCCTTCAACGACAAATCGCGGCGCTACGAGGCGGCGATGAGCTCCAATGCCGGGTTCTCCGGCGTCGCGGCCGGCCGAATCAGTGGCGATACGATCACCTTCGATCTTGCGGAAAAGCAGATCGACAAGGGCGGCAACGACATGCGAATCGGCTCGAAGGTGAGCCTCGTGGCCGACACGATCAACATCGACTTCGAGATCGAGTTCAACAATTTCGGCAACGTGCTGACGGCCAAGGTGCCGTTCCAGCGCTGACCAGCGACTTGTGGATTTTCGGCAAGTCGGTCGACATTGCCAGTGATTGAGCCTAACGCAGGGGATCAGAGCCGATTGGCGGCGCTGACCATCCCCCGCGGAGTCGCATGTCGCAAGCCGAAACCAAAGCGCTCGAACAGATCGCGCTGCAGAAAGACCCCAAGCTCCTGCGCCGACAGGCCGAAAACGCACGCGGCAAGTCCGAGCTGGTCGAAAAGGCAACGATGGACCGTCTGGTCGTCGTGCTCGCCACCCACAAGCCGGGCACTGTCGAGTACGAGTGCTGGGCGATGGTCAACACCGTCGAGGAACTGCGCCGGCGCGCCGGTCACCCGGCGAAGATGAGCAAGATTCGTCCGAAGATCTCCAAGCTCGGCGAAATCGCGGCACTCGAGTATGTGGTGCAGCAGCCGACCGAAGGCTTCGCCGAACTCATCGCCTACGGCATGCCGGAACTGACCGCCGATGCAATCGTGCTGCGCTTCCCCCAGCACTTCACCGCCCAGGCACAATCGTCCTCGCGCACGCGGTTGCGCGAAGCCGACCTGCAGGTCGGCGAAGACGGCGACGTGACCGCCGCCGCCTGACTATTTCTGGTCCCAGCCGGTGATGATTCCGTCGTCGAGGGTAACCTTGTCGCGGAAGCGGTTCTTGCCAAGCGGCTTGTACTTGAAGACCTCGCGAACCCTGGTCTTCATCACCTTCTGCTCCACCGCGATCGGCTCGCCCCAGCTGTCCCTGAGCTGCTCGGCGGTCATGCCCTGCCAGATGGTCTGGGTCAGCAGGGCATCGACGACCTTCTCGTCGCCATACTTCGCCATCAGCCGCGCATAGCGGCTGTTCCTGGCGAGGGCACGGGCAACGAACACAAGCACCGTTGCCGCTAGCATCAGCAGTATGGCGGCGACGATCCACTCCATTCCATGCGATCCTGAAGTCAGGCGGCCTGGCGCTCGGCCGGCACGCGGACCGCCGCAACGACCGCATCCTGCGAACGAGACAGGAATTCAGGGTCAGCCCGCAACAGGTCGAGTGACCGCGGCGCCGGGAGTTCGCCACGCCAGTCCTCAAACGCGAAGCCCAGTGCCTCGCTTGCATCGGTGAGTGCCTCGTCGAGCGTATCTGCAACAGCGATGACACCCGGCACGTCCGGGAATGACACGCCGTAGCCGGACTCGGGCTCCTTGTGAATCAAGGCGATGTAGTGCTCAGCGACCATCATCAATCCTTCTGCCACCCGGCCTGATCGTAGATCGACTGTCTCGAAGCATCAAACGTCGAGGTTGGCGACACTGAGGGCGTTGTCCTGGATGAACTCGCGGCGGGGCTCGACGAGGTCGCCCATCAGCTCGCTGAACAGCTTGTCGTGGTCATCGCTGTCCTTCACCTGCACCTGCAGCAGGGTGCGGGCGTTCGGATCGAGCGTGGTCTCCCACAACTGTTCGGGGTTCATTTCGCCCAGCCCCTTGTAGCGCTGCAGCGAAATACCCTTGCGGCCGGTTGCGGCCACCGAGCCGAACAGCGACGATGGCCCGAAAATCTCGAAACTCTCGGCCTTGCGGGTCAGCTTCGCCACCCCGCCATAGAGGTCGCCGAGCCGGTCGACCAGCACGCGGATACGGCGGACGTCGCTGCTGACCAGCAGGGCGGCGTCGAGTGCATGGTTCTCGGTCACGCCGCGAATGGTCCGGCTGAACACCAGCCCGCCCTGACCGTCGGTCCGCCCCTGCCAGCCACGCTCGACCTCGTCGGCGAGCCGATCGAGGCGGCGCACGATGCGCTCGATGATGGTTCCGACGCGATCCGGGTCGTTGAGCACATCCGGGTCCAGCCCGCCCACGATGCCGGCCTGCTCGATCAGCGAGCGGTTGTAGCGCGTGTTGACGCCCTCGATCGCGTGAACGATCTCGCGTGCCTGCCGGACGATGGACAGCAGGTCCTCGCCGGCATGCGCGACGCCGTCGCGGGTCGTCAGCACGGCGTCGTCGGTGCCGGTATTGATCAGGTAGTCCTCGAGGCTGCGTTCGTCCTTGAGGTACTGCTCCGACGAGCCGCGCTTGATCTTGTAGAGCGGCGGCTGCGCGATATAGACGTGCCCGCGATCGAGCAGTTCGCGCATCTGCCGGTAGAAGAACGTCAGCAGCAACGTGCGGATATGGGCGCCGTCGACATCGGCGTCCGTCATGATGATGATCTTGTGGTACCGCAGCTTGTCGGCGTTGAATTCCTCGCGGCCGATCGAGGTGCCGAGCGCCATCACCAGGTTGCCGATCTGCTCGGACCCCAGCATGCGATCGAAGCGCGCGCGCTCGACATTGAGGATCTTGCCACGCAGCGGCAGCACGGCCTGGGTATAGCGGTCGCGGCCCTGCGAGGCCGAGCCACCGGCCGAGTCGCCCTCGACGAGGAACAGTTCGGATTTCGCCGGGTCCTTCTCCGAGCAATCCTTGAGCTTGCCGGCAAGGAAGTTCACATCGAGCGCCGACTTCCGGCGGGTGAGTTCGCGCGCCTTGCGGGCCGCCTCGCGCGCCGCGGCAGCTTCGGCCACCTTGCCGACAACCGCCTTCGCCTGGCCCGGGTGCTCTTCGAGCCACTGCTGCAGCTTGTCGGAAACCCCGTTCTCGACCACCGGGCGCACTTCTGACGAAACCAGCTTGTCCTTGGTCTGCGACGAGAATTTCGGGTCCGGCACCTTCACCGACAGCACGCAGGTCAGGCCCTCGCGGATGTCGTCACCGGTGACTTCCACCTTCTCGCGCTTCAGGATGCCGCTTTCATCAGCGTATTTCGTCACCTGGCGCGTCAGCGCTGCACGGAGTCCGGCGAGGTGCGTGCCGCCATCGCGCTGCGGGATGTTGTTGGTAAAGCACAGCACATTCTCATGGTAGCTGTCGTTCCACCACATGGCGACTTCGACGGTGATGCCGTCACGCTCCGATGACAGCATGATCGGCGAGCCGATCAGTGGCGTCTTGGCCTTGTCGAGATAGCGCACGAAGGCCTCGAGCCCGCCCTCGTAGTGCAGCTCGACCTCGACCGGCTCGGGGTGGCGGTGGTCGCGCAGCAGGATGCGAACGCCGGAGTTGAGGAACGCCAGTTCGCGCAGCCGGTGCTCCAGCGTCTTGAAGTCGAACTCCACCATGGTGAAGGTTTCGACCGACGGCGTGAACGTCACCATGGTGCCCGAGCGCCCGTCGAAGGTGCCGGGCTGGCGGTTGGGCACATAGGTGCCCACCTGCTTGAGCGCCCCATCGGCGACACCATGGGTGAAGCTCATCTCGTGAATCTGGCCATCGCGACGGATGTTCAGCTTCAGCGACACCGACAGCGCGTTCACCACCGATACGCCCACGCCATGCAGGCCGCCCGACACCTTGTACGAATTCTGGTCGAACTTCCCGCCCGCATGCAGCTGGGTCATGATGACCTCGGCCGCCGAGACGCCCTCTTCGGCGTGGATGCCGGTCGGGATGCCGCGACCATTGTCGTTCACCGACACCGAACCGTCGGCGTTGAGCTGCACCGTCACGAGGTCGGCGTGGCCCGCCAGCGCCTCGTCGATGGCATTGTCCACCACCTCGTACACCATATGGTGCAGGCCCGAGCCGTCATCGGTATCGCCGATATACATGCCAGGGCGTTTGCGCACCGCATCGAGGCCCTTCAGGACCTTGATGGAATCGGCGCCGTATTCGTTCGGATCGAAGGGGGTGTCGGAGGTGCTCAAAAAGGGGTCCCGAATCAGGTCAGCGCGTGAGCTGATTTTTAAGTAGCGGATGGGAGGGCTATACCCAAGCTAAATGGCTATTTTGAGCCAGTTTTGCAAGGGTTTCCGGGCAGCGGCGGCCCCCCGCCTTGCGGGGTTGCGACGGATCGGCAGCATGCGGCTTTTTGGGGGCATTTCATGACATCGGATTTCGAAGCGGCGCTGGTTGCGGGGGACATCGCAGCACTCCGCGTCATCCCCAAGGCCGACCTGCATAACCACTTCACCAGCGGCGGCAATCGCGACTATGTCCGGGAAAAGACCGGCGTGGACGTGGCGCCGCTCGACTACGTGCTCAAGTCGATGGACGAGATGCACGAATGGATGGGCCAGCATATCGGCCGCGCCTTCCACGGGCCGCAGGGCCGCATGATCGGGCTCGAGACGACCTTGGCGCAGGCCAGGCTCGACGGCGTGACGCGGCTCGACTGTGGCGAGGACGTCTGGGCCATGACGCTCTGGGACCGCGACGTGCCGCGCCTAACCGAGACGATGCGGGCCATCCATGCGCGCATCGCGCCCGACATCGAGTGGATTCCGCAGATGGGCCTGTCGCGCCACTGCCCCATCCAGTACCTGATGGAGTGGAGTGCGCCGTTCCTCGAACTCGATTTCTACCAGTCGGTCGACCTCTATGCCGACGAGTTCGCCCAGCCGATCGGCGTCTTCAAGCCGGTCTATCGCGCCGCCAAGGCCAAGGGCCTGCGCCTTCGGGCCCATGCCGGCGAATGGGGCACCGCCGACGACGTCTGGCAGGCGGTCGAGGAGCTCGAACTCGACGAGGTGCAGCACGGCATCGCGGCGGCGAGTTCGCCGCAGGTCATGCGCTTCCTCGCCGACAACAGGATCCGGCTCAATGTCTGCCCGACGTCGAACATCATGCTGGGCCGCGTGGAGAGCATGGCGACGCACCCGATCCGCAAGCTGTTCGACGCCGGGGTCATCGTCACGGTCAACACTGACGACGCCCTGATGTTCGGGATCGGCGTGACCGACGAGTACCTCGCGCTCTACCGGGCTGGCGTGTTCACGGCGGCCGAGCTCGACCAGATCAGGCTCAACGGCCTCACCGACCAGCCGCTGCGGCCCTAGACGGTTTTGCGGTTCGGAAACGCGAAAAGTCTAAGTCAGCCGCCCATCGCGCACCGTCACCCGCTGCGCCTCGTCGCGTAAGGCCTCGAACAGCATCGGGTCGGTGCCGGTCATGAAACACTGGGTTGCAAGCGAATCGAGCGCCACGAACAGCGCCGCCCGCCGACCCGGGTCGAGATGCGCCGCGATCTCGTCGAGCAGCAGGAACGGCGCAATGCCGGTCGTGCGCTTCACCAGCCGCGCATGCGCGAGGATCAGCCCGATCAGCAGCGCCTTCTGCTCGCCGGTCGAGCCCAGCGCCGCCGGCATGTTCTTTTGCGCATGGACGATGTCGAGGTCGATGCGGTGCGGCCCGGCCAGCGTCCGGCCGGCGGCGCGGTCGACCGCGCGGGTCGAGGCCCAGAGCGTCCGCAACTCATCCTCGAGTTCGGCCGAACCATCCGGCACCGGCCGGTCGGCGAACAGCAGCGTCAGCCCCAGCCGCGCCGACGGAAAGTCGGTACCGGGCTCGGTCGCGGCCAGCGCCTGCAGGTCGGCAATGGCATCGGCGCGGGCAAAGTGCACCGCCGCCGCGAGGCTCGCCATCTGCGCCTCGAGCGCATCGAGCCAGCGCGGGTCGGCATCCTCGTCGAGCAGCCGGTTGCGCTGCCGCATCGCCTTCTCGTAGTCGGAGACGGTGGCCGAGTGCCCGGGGATCAGCGTCGTCACCAGGCGATCCAGAAACCGCCGGCGATCCGTGGCCGGCCCGGTGAACAGCCCATCCATCGACGGCGTGAGCCACAGCACCCGCAAATAGGCGCTCATCTCCTCGATGGTCTTGGCGTTGGCGCCGTTGATCCGCACGCGGCGGCCGCCTTCGGGGCTGGTCCCGGTCCCGATATCGGTGGGTCCGCCCGGCGTTTCCACCGTCACCGCCACCGCCCAGTTCCCGTCCGACCCCTGCGCCCCGACCTCGTCGAAACTCGCCCCCCGCAAGCCCCGCCCGGGCGACAGCAGCGAGATCGCTTCCAGCAGGTTGGTCTTGCCCGCCCCGTTCGGTCCCACCAGTACCAGATGCCGCCCGTCGAGATCGAGGGCGGCCGAGGCGTAGTTGCGGAACTGGCTGAGGCGGAGCCGGGAGAGGTGGCGAAGCGGGCGCACTACACCCGCATCGGCATCAGCACATAGAGCGCCTTGGCGTCGCCGTTCTCGCGCACCAGCGTGGGCGAGCCGGCATCGTTGAACAGGAACACGGCGTTCTCTGAGCGGATCTGCCCGATGATGTCGAGCAGGTAGCGGGCATTGAAGCCGATCTCGAAGCTCTCCGGCTCGAACTCGACCGCAATCTCCTCGCTCGCCGTGCCGTGGTCGGGGTTGGTGACGCTGAGCTCGAGCTGGCCCTCGCGCATCGACAGCTTCACCGCCTTGCCGCCGCGATCCGACGCGATGGTGGAGACGCGGTCGACGGCCGTCGCGAAGCTCGCCTTGTCGACCTGCATTTCCTTGTCGTTGTTCTTGGGCGTCACGCGGTCATAGTCGGGGAAGGTGCCCTCGATCAGCTTGCTCAGTAGCACCACCGAGCCCAGCGTGATGCGGATCTTGGTGTCCGACACCTCGACCTGAACCTCGGCCTCCGCGTCGGCGCCATCGAGCAGCTTCTGCACCTCGGAGACGGTCTTCTTGGGCACGATGATGCCCGGCATGCCCTTGGCACCGGCCGGAGCCGCGGCTTCGGCGCGGGCCATGCGGTGGCCGTCGGTCGCCACGGCGCGCAGCGTCGCCTCGCCGTTCACGTCCAGCGTATGGAGATAGATGCCGTTGAGATAATAGCGCGTCTCTTCGTTCGAGATGGCGAACTGCGTGCGCTCGATCAGTTCGCGCAGCACCGACGCGCCGACCTGGAAGGTGTGGGTGAAGCTGCCGGACTTGAGGTCCGGAAACGAATCCGGCGACAGGCATGCCAGGTGGAAGCGCGAGCGGCCGGAGGTCACCAGCAGCTGCTCCGTCCCTTCGTTTTCGAGCCGCACCTCGGCGCCATCGGCCAGCTTGCGGACGATCTCGTAGAGCGTATGCGCCGGCACCGTGGTGGTGCCCGACTGCCCGACCATCGCCGGCACGCTTTCCGTCACCTCGATGTCGAGGTCGGTAGCGCGCAGGTCGAGCGACCCGTCGGCCGCCTTGAGCAGCACGTTGGCGAGGATCGGGTAGGTGTTGCGCCGCTCCACCACGCGATGCACGTGGCCCAGCGACTTGAGCAGATGATTGCGCTCCAGAGTGACTTTCATTTACCCAATAACCCCTGCGGCGGACGGCCCTGGGCGCTTCGAGAAAAAGTTGGAGACTTTTCTGCTTCGAAAGCGCGGCGACCGTGAAATTACCCCGGTCTGACCGGGGTTGGACATTTGCAAGCGCGCGGCGAAAACGCAAGTGGCGCGGCCGCCGCAGCGGTCACGTTCCCCAGGGCTTTGCACCCCGGCAGCCCTACCGATCGAGTACGGCGTCGAGCTGACGGGCGATTGCATCCACCCGGCGCTCGGCCTCCTCGGCATCAAGCCGTTGCAACATCTCGTGCCACGCCCGATCGGCCGGCTCGGCCTCCTGGATGGCACGCCTGCGGAAATCGAGCCGCTTCAGGCCCGACCGCAACCGCAGCAATACACGCGGTTTCACCACTGTTTTTCCTAACGACGCAACTTGGCACTACATCGACCCGACTGGGGCCGAACGCGTTGGGCACCGGGCGACAGACCCGGGACCCAATTTTGGTATCACTCTTCGAGCATGCGCTTCAGCAGCTCGATCTCCTGGGCGAGATCGCCATCGTCCTTGATCATTTGCTCGACCTTGCGGACCGAGTGGAGCACCGTGGTGTGATCGCGACCGCCAAACCGCCGGCCGATCTCGGGCAGCGAACGCGAGGTCAGCGACTTGGCGAGGTACATGGCGATCTGGCGCGGCCGCACCACATCGCGCGACCGGCGCGACGAGAGCAGGTCGTTGCGCGGCACCTTGTAGTGGCGCGATACGATGCGGAGGATGTCCTCGATCCGCACCCGGCGGGTATCGCGCGACCGGACCAGGTCGGCGAGCGTGCGCTCCGCCAGCTGGACGGTGATCGGCTCCTTGGTCAGCTGGTTTGCGGCCAGCAGCCGGTTCACCGCGCCATCGAGGTCGCGGCCATGGCTCACCACGACGCGGGCGACGTAGTCGATGACCGATGGGGTGAAGTGGGCGTCCGAGAAGCGGGCGCTGGCCTGCTCGGCGCGGCGGGTGACGATGGCCTTCCGCAGGTCGAGGTCCAGCGGGTTGATGCCGACCACGAGGCCGCCCGAAAGCCGCGAGCGGACCCGCTCGTCCAGCATTTCGAGGTCGCGGGGCGCCGCATCGCCGGCGCACACCACCTGCTTGGCGCCCGTCAGCAGCGTTCCCAGCGTATGGCCGAACTCGGTGGCCGATTTTCCCTGCAGGAACTGCATGTCATCGATCAGCAGCAGGTCGACCCGGCGCAGCCACTCCTTGAAGCCGAGCGCCGACTGGCGCTGCACGGCATTGATGAAGTGGTACATGAAGTGGTCGGCGGTCAGGTAGACGATGTTCTTGGCTTCACCGCTGGCGGCGGCGGCCCAGCCGATGGCGTTGAGCAGGTGCGACTTGCCTAGCCCGACGCTGGAATGGATGTAGACCGGGTTGAAGCTGACGGTGTTGTTCAGCACCGCGCTCGCGACCTGCTTGGCAACCTGCAGCGCCATTTCGTTCGATTGACCGGTGACGAAGCTGTCGAAGGTCATCTTGGCGTCGAGCGCCGAACCCGAAAGCGCATCGCCGCGCGGTGCGGCGCCGGGAGCCGGCATGGCATCGCGGGTGACCCGTCCGGCGGCGGGAATGGTCGCGGCTTCTACCTCGGTGACGATGACCGGGGCGATCTCCGCCTTCTGCAGCGTCGGCCGGGCCTGGCCGTTGACGCGGACCGTCATGTGGACGCGACCGGTGCCCGGCAGTTCGGCCTGGAAGGCCCCGAGGATCTTCTCGCCGTAGTTGGACTGCACCCACGAACAAAGGAACCGGGTCGGCACCGAAACGTGCACCACGTCGTCGACCACTTCCTCGAGCTCGAGGCGGGTGAACCACGAGTTGAACACGTCCTCGCCGACTGCGGCACGCAGGCGCGCCCGCACCCGCTGAAACAGGTCACGGGTGGGAACATCCTTGCCATCGTGGCCCATGACAGTCTGCCCCCCCTTTGAAACCAGTCCCCTTGCTGCCTCAGCCCCCGAGTTCCATTCGGTACGCCCCGCCGCCGCGTTCGTCGCCATCGTGATTTCAGCCCCAATCCATGTCATGAGCGGCCGCCCTTTTCTGGGCACGGCTTCGCCAACTGTTGCCCGTTCTTGCGGGCAAACGTTCTCTGTCCGCGGCTACTGCCCCGGTACGCAAACTCAAATTGTTACAAGATAAGGACCGATGACGCGGTCCTCGCGCCGACCCGTTACTTGAAGTCGGTGGGACCTTCGGCAGAAAGCCTAAAATCCCTAACTCTTACCAGGTTTCCCAAGATTGCAGGCCTTCTTGTCATGTCAGGTCTGGCCACGATCTCGGTCAGCATACGTTCCATTTTTAACTTCGCCTGGACCCGGTCTGGCGCCGTTTGTCCTCAGCGATGAACTCATCTTAGAGGGCTGGTTTCAGCCAATCAACGGGGGTTTTTAGCTGTGGGGGGCTTGACTCTGACCTTTGGTATTTCCTTCCCGGAGCCCTGCTGCCGAGCCTCAAAACCAAAGCCCTGTGACTCAAGGGGGAATCGCTGGTTCCCGGGATTTCCAAACAGTTAACGAAGGGTAGGAGTCTCGTCACTTTCGAGACAATTCTTTCCAAAATTGCGAATGAAAATCTGATGACGGTCGGCTGCAAAGCCCCGGAAACGCTGGCCTTCGGCCGGTTGATAACTCGACACAATCGTGTCGTATTCCTGTCACACGTGCCGACCCAAATTGGTACGGTGCCCCGTGCGGCGGACGGTCGCGGCCGACGGGGGTCTGACAAGGCTGCCCTGCGCAGGCAAACAAAAAGGCTCCCGAAAGGGAGCCTTCGTCAACCCGGTATCTTGCCGGATTATCAGGTCTGGATCAGGCCTGCAGAGCCTTTACGCGGGCGTTCAGCCGGCTCACCTTGCGGGCGGCCACGTTGGCGTGGACGATGCCCTTCTGCGAGGCACGGGCGATCTCCGGCCCGGCGGCCTTCAGCGCCTCGACGGCTACCTTGTGGTCGCCGCCGGTGATGGCCTCTTCAACCTTGCGGATGAAGGTGCGCATGCGCGAACGACGCGACTTGTTGACCTCGGTGCGAGCCGCGATCTTGCGGGTGGCCTTTTTGGCAGAAGGCGTATTGGCCATGAAATCCTCTTGGCGCTTCAACCCAATGGTACAGCCTTTTGAGCCGCACCCACGGGCGATGAAATGAAATCGGCGGCACCGGGCCGCCAAGGTGGGCGCTGTATAGTGTGAAGGCCCGATGACGTCAACCGGATTCACGGCCAGCGGGCCGAAGCCTAGTGCTGGCAGACCGGGCAAAAGAAAGTCGAGCGCCCGGACTGCACGATCCGCTCTATCACACCCTTGCAGCGCGGAGTAGGGCAGGGTTCGCCTTCGCGGTCGTAGACGGCAAAGCGGTGCTGGAAATAGCCCGAATTGCCGTCGGCAGCGCGAAAGTCCCGCAGCGTCGAGCCCCCGGCGTCGATTGCCTCGATCAGCACGGTGCGGACACCATCGGCCAGGTCCTCGAGGCGCTTCGAGGGCGCCCCGGATTTCAGCACCAGCTTGGCTGCCGCCAGGTCGGGCCGGATATGGGCGCGATGCAGCGCCTCGCTGACATAGATGTTGCCCAGCCCCGCGACGACGCGCTGGTCGAGCAGCGCCGCCTTCATCGGCGCCTTCTTGCCCTTGAATCGCTCCGCCATTTCGGCGGCATTGAACGCATTGGAGAGCGGTTCGGGGCCGAGCTCGTTGAGATAGGCAGACTCGGAGTCGTCGCCGAACAGGTCCATGAAGCCGAACCGCCGCGCGTCATTATAGATGAGCTGCATCTGCCCATGCTGAGGGTGGGTCAGCTCGAGCACCAGGTGATCGTGCTTCCGGTCCTCGGTCGGCTCGTAGTAGCGCGACGGCTCCTTGAACTTGAAGTCCTCGAACCGCCAGGTGCCGGTCATCCCCAGGTGGCTCAGCCAGGTCTTTCCCGTCGACAGCCGGAACAGCAGGTACTTTGCCCGCCGCGCCGTGCTCTCGATCCTCGCGCCCGCGAGCGCCTCGGCGAACCCCTCTGGAAACGGAAACCGCAGGTCCTTGCGGTTCAGCGTCACCGTGTCGATGCGCGCGCCCGTCACGTAGGGCTCGAGCCCGCGACGGACGGTTTCGACTTCGGGCAGCTCCGGCATGGGGTGGTCCTTTCGACGGCCATATGTGGCCGCGGACACTACGGCACGCAAGCGACATCCGATGTCAGTGTTTGTGCCCCCAAGGCTATCACCTATGGTCCGGTTCAGGCCACTGGCCACCCTCCCCCTTGCGGGGAGGGTACCGAAGCTTAGGCGCGGAAGCGCCTTAGCGAGAGGTAGGGTGGGGGTTTCGCCGAGGTACGATGGGGGCCCACCCTCTGCCATACCCCCCTCCTAGCTCTGCTACGTCGCTGTCGCTCCTAGTCTAGCGACGCTACCTCCCCCGCAAGGGCGGGAGGTAGTCAGCGGCCGATCTCGTCATGGGCGATTGCCCTTCCCTAAGGGGAAACTCGCGGCGCTGGGAGCACGCGACCAGGCAAAGCCCGGTGAGGTCATGCCACGAGCATACCCCGTCAACCCTGCGCCGCCATTGCACATGGCAACCCGCACCCCTCTCCGCTATAACCCGCGCAACCCGGAGACCGCAGCATGGGCGAGACCACGCATTTCGGCGAGCAGACCGTCGCCATCGAAGCCAAGCAGGGCATGGTCGATGACGTGTTCCACAAGGTTGCCTCGCGCTACGACCTGATGAACGACCTGATGAGCGGCGGCATCCATCGCGTCTGGAAGGACGCCATGGTGGCAAAGCTCGCGCCGCCCAAGTCCGGCTCGGCCCCCTATCGCGTGCTCGACATGGCCGGCGGCACCGGCGACGTCGCCGAGCGCATCGTCAACGCCTCCGTTGGCTTCGCCGAAGTCACCGTCTCCGACATCAACGCCGACATGCTGGCGGTCGGCGCCGAGCGGGCGAAGACGTGGCGCTTCCCGCAGCAGGCGAATTTCGTCGTCGCCAACGCCGAGGAGCTGCCCTTCGCCGACGAAAGCTTCGACGCCTACACCATCGCCTTCGGCATCCGGAACGTCCCGCGCATCGACAAGGCGCTGAGCGAGGCCCACCGCGTGCTGAAGCGCGGCGGCCGGCTCCTCGTCCTCGAGTTCAGCCAGGTCGACGCCCCCGTCCTGTCGCAGGTCTACAAGCTGTTCTCCGACAACCTGATCCCACCCATCGGCCGCGCCGTCACCGGCGATGCGCAGCCCTACCAGTACCTGGTGGAATCGATCCGCAAGTTTCCGACCCCCGAGCGCTTCACCCAGATGATCGGCGCTGCCGGGTTCAAGCGCGTCACGCACACTGCCTATTCCGGCAATATCGCTGCCCTCCACGCAGCCTGGAAGCTCTGACACAGATGGTGATCGGCGCCTTCTTCCGCCTCGCTCGCGCCGGTTTCATCCTGGCGCGCGAAGGGGCCCTATCGCTGGCCGACAACGACGCGTTGCCGCCGGTAATGCGCGCCGGCGTCCGCTTCGGCCGGCTGTTCGAGCGTTCCGACGTGCGGGGCAGCGGCCGCGCCGAGCGGCTCAGCCGGGCGCTGCACCGTCTCGGGCCGACCTATGTGAAGATTGGCCAGACCCTTGCCACCCGAGCCGACATCGTCGGCGTCCAGATCGCCGCCGACCTCGCCGTGCTGCAGGACAAGATGGACCCGTTCGATCCGGCCCTGGTCCCCGGCATGCTGGTCGAGGCGCTCGGCGACAAGGCCGCGGCCCTCACCAACCTCTCTCCGCCCATCGCTGCCGCCTCGATCGCGCAGGTGCACCGGGCAACCCTCGTCGATGCGGATGGCAGCCGCACCGTGGCGGTCAAGCTGCTGCGCCCCGGCATCCACGAGCGCTTCCGCGCCGATATCGACAGCCAGTATGCCGGCGCCCGCCTCGCCGAGGCTCTGGTGCCGCGGCTCAGGCGACTGCGCCCCATCGAGATCGTGGCGATCCTCGACCGCTCGGCCCGCCTTGAACTCGATCTCCGCATGGAGGCTGCGGCCATCTCCGAGATGACCGACAACATCAAGGCCGACACCGGCTTTGCCATTCCCCAGGTGATGTGGGACCAGACCTCGGGCACCGTGCTCACCACCTCATGGGTCGACGGCATCCCGATCCGCGACCTCGCGGCGATCGACGCCGCTGGCATCGACCGCAAGGCCCTCGCCGGCAACTTGCTGCAGAACTTCCTGCGCCACACCATCCGCGATGGCTTCTTCCACGCCGACCTGCACCCCGGCAACCTGTTCGCCGACCCGAAAACCAATGGCGTCGTTGCAGTCGATTTCGGCATCATGGGCCGGATCGGCAAACGCGAGCGGCGCTTCCTCGCCGAAATCCTCTACGGCTTTATCACCCGCAACTACCGGCTGATCGCCGAGCGGCATTTCGAGATCGGCTATGTGCCCAAGCACCAGTCGGTCGACGAGTTCGCGCTGGCGCTGCGCGCCATCGGCGAGCCGCAGCACGGCCGCCGCGTCTCCGATATCTCGATGGCCAAGGTGCTCGGCCAGCTGTTCGCCACCACCGAACTGTTCGAGATGCGGACCCGGCCGGAGCTGATCCTGCTGCAGAAATCCATGGTGCTGGTCGAGGGCGTCGCCCGCAACATCGATCCCGACCTCGACATCTGGACCCTGTCGGAGCCGATCGTGGCCGAGTGGGTGCGCCGCGCCGCCGGTCCCCTCGGACGGCTCGAAGCGCTGAAGGAGCACTTCGACACCGCCGTCGAAACCATGGGCCGCCTCCCGGCGATCATCGACAAGGCCGAGATCGCCCTCGACGACTACGATCGGCAGAAGCGCTCACCGGCCACCCGCTTCAACCGCTTCATGTGGGTCGCCACCTTCTGGCTTGGGGCGGCGGTTCTCATTGCGTTAACCCTCAAGCTTCTCGAGTCCTGACCGGTTCAGCAGCCGTTCATCGAGCGGTCAGTAGCCGTTCATCCGCGAGCTTGCGGCCCGCCGGTGCGCTCCCTAGAGTGCCGGCGCGAGAGCGGCGGGCGACTGTTGAGGAGACTACCCCAATGAATTTCACGCCGAACTTCAAGATCCTGGGCCGGATCGCTGGCGTACTCGCCGTAACTGCCGGCCTCGCCGGCTGCATGGATGTGGCGACCGAGATCGAGGTGCTGTCCGCCACAAGCGGCACGGCGACCTCGTCGATCACGATCAGCCCGGAATTCTACCCGATGATCAAGCAGATGGCCGCCGCCGGTGGCGAAGGCGCCCAGTCCGAGCCCTTCTGCGCCAAGGACGGCGAAGAGCTGATCGAGAACGAAGACGGCAGCGGCACCTGCATCACCTTCAAGGAAGGTGACCTCGAGGCCCTCACCGCCGGCGACGATGGCAGCCCGAGCGACGAAGCCAGCTTCACCGAGATCAGCCCCGGCGTCATCCGCGTCGCCTTCAAGACCGACGACATGAAGTCGCAGGTCGCCGAGGGTACCGGTGGCGATAGCGCCGAGGACGAGCAGGCGATGGCGATGCTCAAGCCCTATTTCGAGGGCCGCATGATCTCCATCACCATCAAGGGCAAGAAGATCACCGACACCAACATGACAGCTTCCGGCGATGGCACCAGCGCCACCACCGAACTGCCGTTCCTCGACCTGCTCGAGGGCAATGCCGACCTTCCCGACGAGCTCTACGCCGTCGTCGATACCAACTGAGAGTATTCATGGCTGATCGGGTCGATATCGGTTTCGTCTGGCTCGATCACGGGCGGGGGCTCGAGCCCCCGCGCCAGCAGACCGCCGGTGCCGCGGGAGTCGATCTCCTCGCGGCGCTGCCGCCCGGCGAGGTGCTCAGCCTTGCGCCGGGCCAGCGGAGTCTCGTGCCGACCGGCCTCACCATGGCGATACCCATGGGCTACGAGGGCCAGGTCCGCCCGCGCTCCGGCCTTGCGGCCAAGCACGGTGTCACCGTGCTCAACACGCCGGGCACCATCGATGCCGACTACCGTGGCGAGCTGAAGGTCATCCTGATCAATCTCGGCGACGCCCCCTTCGAGATCCGGCGCGGCGAGCGCATCGCGCAGCTTGTCGTCGCGCCCGTCTCGCAGGTCAATTTCGAGCTCAGGGAGAACCTCGATGCGACTGAACGTGGTACCGGTGGCTTCGGCTCGACTGGCCGCTAGCCTGCTGCTCATCTCCGCCGCCCCGGCCCTTGCCGGCGATGCGGCCCAGTTCGATCCGATCGGCTTCTCCGAGGACGGCCGCTATTTCGCCTACGAGGAGTACGGCATCCAGGACGGCTCCGGCTTTCCCTACGCCAACGTCTATCTCGTCGATCTGATCGCGGACAAATGGGTCGGCCGCCCCGTCCGTGTCCGCCTCGACGACGAAACCGCCGGGCTCCCGGCCGCACGCCGGCAGGCGCTCGAGCAGGCCAGCACCATGCTCGAAGACGCAGTGCTCGATACCCCGGCCCAGACCCTGCTGCTCAACGCCGACGGCGAGATCGAGTCCAACCGCACGCAGGTGAGTGCCGGCATGTTCGGCAATGGCCTCGACGCGCCGCGCAATCCCTTCGTCCTCACCCTCACGACGTTCGATTCGACCAGCACCGAGCCCTGCGCCGACTACGGCATGGAACAACCGGTCCAGGGCTTCACGCTGAACTACACCGATGAGGGCGGCAACAGCGCCGAGATCTACCGCGACCAGAGCGTCCCCGCCTCCCGTGGCTGCGTCTCCGACTACCGCATCCACGCCGTGCTCAGCCCGTTTCCCCCCGGCCTGACTGCGTCTCCCATGGTGGCGGTTATCTCGGTCTATAGCCTCGGCTTCGAAGGCCCCGACCGCCGTTTCGTCACCGTGCCGATCGCCCCGTGAGCGCTCTCGGCCCCGACGAGATCAAGCGCTATGCGCGCCACATCGTGCTGCGCGGCGTCGGCGGCGACGGCCAGCAGCGCCTGAAGGCGGCGCGGGTGCTGGTGGTGGGAGCGGGCGGCCTCGGCAGCCCCGCCATCGCCTACCTCGCTGCCGCGGGCGTCGGCACGCTCGGCGTCGTCGACCACGACACGGTGTCGATCTCCAACCTGCAGCGCCAGGTGATCCACCAGTCAGCCGGTGTCGGCCTGCCCAAGGCGGAAAGCGCCCGCGCCTTCGTCGCCGGCCTCAACGATCATGTGGAGTTTGTGCCGCACACCGAGCGGATCACCGCGGAGAACGCCGGACGCCTGATAGCCGGCTACCACCTCGTCCTCGACGGTACCGACAATTTCGGCACCCGCGCCGTGACAGCCGCCGCAGCCCAAGCGGCTGGCCTCCCCCTCGTCTCGGGCGCCGTCTCGATGTTCGATGGCCAGGTGACCGTTTTCGCCCCCGGCGGGCCCCAGTTCACCGACCTCTACCCCGACACCCCCGACGAAGCCGACCTCCCGGCCTGCGAAGTCGTCGGCGTCCTCGGCGCCGTCACCGGCGTCATCGGCACGCTGATGGCCATGGAAGCCATCAAGCTCATCACCGGGCTCGGCGACCCCCTGATCGGCCGCCTCCTCCTCTACGACGGCCGCGCGGCCCGATTCGACGAGATGACGTACTGACCTTAGCGTAGCGCGTGCACCTTCACCTGCCCCTCGCCAACCTTGGCGGGGCGGATGAGGATTTCAACGTCCTGATCGAGCGCGGTCAGGAAGGCCATCAGCTTTTCCAGCGAGAAGCCATCCAGTCGGTAGTTGACCAGTGCCGATATCTTTGGCTGCGGCACGGCGAGCAGGACGGCGGCCTCCACCTGCTTGAGCCCGCGAGCCTTGAGGATGGCATTGACCTCCATCGCGAGGCGAGTCTTTGCCTGCCGTTCTGTCGCGTCGGGCAATCCGAGGTCAGCAAGAACGTTGCTGCTGCCATAGGTGATGTCATCGTTCATTTCGTCGCCTCGTAGCCCTGGCGTGCCCGCTTCAGGCGCTCCGCGACCAGTTGCACGTCGAGCGCGGCCGTGCGGATGCCGGCCGGACTCTTCTTCTGGAAGGCATGGAGGACGTAGATCGCGTTCTCGAACCGCACCGTGTAGACTGCACGGTAGGCGTTGCCCGTCGTAGCTTTCGACGATCTCGAAAACGCCGGCCGGGCCACCCTGCCACGGCTTGGCGTGCGGATGATTCCCCCCAGGCTGCGCGACGCCGAGCGCGTATCCCATTTCGCTGACCACCGGCATGGGGCAGGCAGGGAAGTCGCGCTTCGACGCTCCAACCCAGCGCAATTCCCTCTCGGCCATCTACATATACCAAAATTGGTATACTGGCAATATCAGGCGTCGGGGTGCTTGAACACCAGGGTCGCGTTGGTGCCGCCAAACCCGAAGCTGTTGGAGAGCGCGATGCCCACATCGACGTTGTCGCGCCGCTGCCGCAGGATCGGCATGTCGGCGAAAGCCGGGTCGAGTTCCTCGATATTGGCGCTCTCGCACAGGAACCGGTTCTGCATCATCAGGATCGAGTAGATCGATTCCTGCACGCCGGTCGCGCCCAGCGAGTGGCCGGTCAGCGACTTGGTCGCCGAGATCGGCGGGCAGTCCTCGCCGGTGCCGAAAACCTTGCGGATCGCTTCCATTTCCTTGAGGTCGCCCACCGGCGTCGAAGTGGCGTGCGGGTTGATGTAGTCGACCTTGCGGCCGCCGATCGTTTCGATCGCCATGCGCATGCAGCGCTCGGCGCCTTCGCCCGAGGGCGCAACCATGTCGTAGCCGTCCGAGGTCGCGCCATAGCCGACGATCTCGGCATAGATGGTAGCGCCGCGTGCCTTGGCGTGCTCCAGCTCCTCGAGCACCAGCACGCCCGCGCCGCCCGCGATGACGAAGCCGTCGCGCTTGGCGTCATAGGCGCGCGAGGCCTTCTCGGGGGTCGCGTTGAAGTCCGAGGACATGGCGCCCATGGCGTCGAACAGGTCGCTCATCGTCCAGTCGAGGTCTTCGTGGCCGCCGGCAAAGATCATGTCCTGCTTGCCCCACTGGATCAGCTCGTAGGCATTGCCGATGCAGTGCTTGGAGGTCGCGCAGGCCGAGCTGATCGTATAGTTCACGCCCTTGATGCCGAACGGTGTGGCAAGCGTCGCCGAAGCCGTCGAGCTCATCGCCTTGGGCACTGCCAATGGCCCGATGCGCTTGGGGCCGCGCTCGCGGGTAATGTCGGCGGCTTCCACCACGGTGCGGGTCGAGGGGCCGCCCGAGCCCATGATGAGGCCGACGCGCGGGTTCTGATAGTCCGCCTCCACGAGGCCGGCCATCTTGATGGCTTCCTGCATGGCGATGTAGTTCCAGGCCGCGCCCTTGCCCATGAAGCGGGTCGTGCGGCGGTCGAGCACCTCGAACGGGTCGAGCTTGGGCGCGCCGTGCACGTGGCAGCGGAAGTTGAGGTCTGCGTAGTCCTGGGCGAAGACGATGCCCGGCTTGGCTTCCTTCAGGCTCAGCAGCACCTCGTCGAGGTTGTTGCCGATCGAGGAGACGATCCCCATTCCGGTAACGACGACACGTCTCATATCAGGATCTCCGGCGCTCAGAGCGCTTTCAGGGAAGAGCAGGCTTTCCCGTTCGAAAGCGCGATAATTTCAGGTCAGGTGAACAGGCCGACCCGCAGGCCCGCCATCTCGTAAATGATCTTGCCGTCGGCCTTTACCCAGCCATCGGCAATGCCCAGCACCAGCTTCGATTTCATCACCCGCTTGATGTCGATGCCGTATTCCACCAGCTTCACGTCATTGGTGATCTGGCCGGAAAACTTCACTTCGCCGCAGCCGAGCGCGCGGCCCTTGCCGGGCGAACCGTCCCAGCACAGGTAGAAGCCGAGCATCTGCCACACCGCGTCAACGCCGAGGCAGCCCGGCATCACCGGGTCGCCGATGAAGTGGCACTTGAAGAACCAGAGGTCGGGATTCACATCCAGCTCGGCGCGGACCTGGCCCTTGCCGAAGGCGCCGCCGTCGCGGTCGACCCGCGTGATGCGATTGAACATCAGCATCGGCGGCGCGGGGAGCTGGGCATAGCCGGGGCCGAAAAGCTCCGCCTTGCCGCTCTGAATCAGCTCGTCGTAATCGTAAGCGTTCTTGCGCTCGACCATAAAGGCGGCCTCTCCGGATCGCGTGTTCGGCTGTGGTGTAGAGGCGGGGAGGGCAGGAATCAAGCATGGCTCGCCCGTCGCCAGCGTGCGCCGCTTGTGCACAAAGGGGGCGAAAGCTATAAGTTCCACAGATTACTCGGATTTCCGACCAAGGAACCAATGCCCGACCGCAGCCTGAGCGCCCGGACCATCCCGTCCCGCAGACCTTGCCTGACGGCAGTGCTGCGCATGGCAGGCCTCCGCCCGACCCGCCAGCGCGTCGCGCTCGCCGAACTGCTGTTCGCCGGCGCCCACCGCCATGTCAGCGCCGAGCAATTGCACGCCGAAGCGCTCGATTCTCACGTGAACGTGTCGCTGGCGACCATCTACAACAGCCTGCATCAGTTCCGTGAAGCCGGCCTGCTGCGCGAAGTGGCCGTCGATGCGTCGCGGTCGTATTTCGACACCGACACCTCCGACCACCATCATTTCTACCTCGAGGACGAGCAGCGGGTGATCGACATTCCCGCCTCCTCGATCGTCATCCAGAACCTGCCCGAGCCGCCGCGCGGCATGAACATCACGCACGTCGATGTGGTGGTGCGGGTCAGGAAGACGCGCGCCGCCGAATAGCGGCGGCCGTTCAGAATCGCTTCATCTTCATGGCAAAAAGCCGGATCAAATGCGGCAACACGGAATAGAGTCATTGGAATTCAATGACTTGTTCCACGTGAAACCTCGATATCAGTCGAACTTCTCGTCCTTGTAGACGCCCCAGAGCTGGCCCTGGTGCAGGTATCCCGAGAACGATTGTGCGTTGCCGCCGGCGGCCTGCGAGGTAGCGACCACTGCGCACCAGGTGCCGTCGCATTCCTTGATATCGACGCGGAACTTTGGCGTCAGCCAGGCACGAACGCCCGCATCCTCCGCCGGCCCCCGCAGCAGCGCTACCTGCTCGCCGTCCGGCTCCCAGGGTTTCACGAGCCCGGCACGGTTGCCGATCAGCAGGTTCTGGTGCAGCCAGCCTTCCGACCCGTCGACGTCGCGAATCTTCCGCCAGGTATCGAACTCTTGGATGATCTCGACGGGCGTCCCGGCCTTCACGTACACCCACGCCACGTCGTACTTGGTGCCCGGGCCGACGCGCACGTTGATCGGCGTCGAGCGGGTGGAAACGAATCGCGGCAGCGGCAGGCCACTGGGGTTGGTGGCAGCGGCAAGGGCAGGCGCGACGGGTGCCGCGACACACAGGATGGTCAGCGCAGCGCAGAGAATCGCTCTGGTGGTGCGCCCGGTCTTGCGCCCGGGAGGGGCAGCGGAGCTCAGCATTTCGAACATGGCTTTGCAGGGGTGCGGTTTTTTTCTACACTTATGCAAAAGACCTTAATGGTCGCTGAAAGGCGCCTCGATTGACCCTCAGCCGACCCAGGATTTTCGTCACGCGCCGCCTGCCGAGGCAGATCGAAGCGCGCATGGCCGACCTGTTCGATGTGACCCTAAAGCCGGTCGATGGAGCGCTCAGCGCCGACGCGCTGCTCGAGTGTGCTGAGGGCCAGGATGTCCTCGTTTCGTCCATCACCGACAAGCTCGATGCGGCCCTGATCGCGCGGCTGCCGAAATCCATCCGGCTGATCGCCCAGTTCGGCAACGGCTACGATAACATCGACATCGAGGCGGCCTATGCCGCCGGCATCACCGTCACCAACACGCCCTCTGTCCTCACCGAGGATACCGCCGACATGGCGATGATGCTGATGCTGGCCCTGCCGCGTCGCCTCGTCGAAGGCGCCGGCGTGTTGCCCCGCACCGGCGAGTGGCCGGGCTGGTCGCCGACCTGGATGCTCGGCCGGCGCCTGCGCGGCAAGGCGCTCGGCATCGTCGGCATGGGACGGATCGGCACGGCGGTCGCCACAAGGGCGCGGACCTTCGGGCTCAACATCCACTACTTCTCGCGCGACCGGCGCCCGCCGCAGGTCGAAGAACCGCTCGAGGCCCGCTACTGGGACGATCTCGATGCCATGATCCCCGAGGTCGACATCGTCTCGCTCCACACCCCGCTCAACGCCACGACGCGGCAGATTCTCAGCGCCGCGCGGTTGCGCGCCATGAAGCACGATGCCTTCGTGGTGAACGTCTCCCGGCCCGAGCTGATCGACGAGAAAGCCCTGATCGGCGAGATCGAGGCCGGGCATCTGTCCGGCGCCGCGCTCGACGTGTTCGAGAATCGCCCGGCGGTGAACCCGGCCCTGCTGGCGCTCGCCCGCAGCAACCACGTGGTCCTCACCGCCCACATGGCCTCGGCAACGCTCGAAGCACGGCTCGAGATGGGCGAGACGGTGATCGTCAACATCCGCGCCTTCATCGATGGCGCCCACCCCCCGCACCGCGTCCTGCCCGAAGGCAAGGGCCGGCTGGCCCGGGGCTAGTTGGCCAGCAGGTCTCTCGCCGAGCGTGTCACAACCCTGACGGTGTCATCCCTGCGAACGCAGCTCGCGCCTGCTCAGGGTCGAACGCCTCCCCGACAAGACCGCCATGAGCGTGAGAACCAGGCTCTCGGAGTGGCTCACGACCCTTCCAAAGCCATTGCGCCGCAGCCTGACCTTCGAC
>Ga0247835_1000181_pt1 | contig 86261 bp, 73 predicted proteins | sample LaCtaG_3_FD_189912 | JGI IMG/M metagenome (GOLD analysis project Ga0247835, IMG submission 189912) | Freshwater microbial communities from meromictic Lake La Cruz, Castile-La Mancha, Spain - LaCruzMarch2015_13.5m | ecosystem: Environmental > Aquatic > Freshwater > Lake | place: Spain: Castile-La...
GCTCCTCGTCCTCTTCTCCGGCGTCCCACTTGACCGGCTCCTCTTCCTGACTGGTGACCCAGTTCATGAGGAACCCCTCGCGCAGGGCCGGGGCACCGTGCTCCTGCCCCCGCCAGCGGGCCGTGCTCCACTGCTGGAGCGCGGCGTGGACCGCCTTGCCCACGAAGAGCGCGGCCGTGCTCGGCTTGACCAGCTCCAGGACATACCGGAAGAAAAACTTCAGGCGGCAGGAGTGGAAGCAGTTGAGGCGGGAAGCGGAGACAACGATGGTAAGGTCATCCGCCGGGATCGCCGGTTTTCTCGCCGGAGGTGTGAGCGTGATCACCGGGCACCTCCGTTCGCGTAGGCCCGGCGGGGCGGTGCCGTGCGGCCACGGGGCCGGTTGGGTTTGCGTCCGCCGTGCTCGTCGAGGATGCGGTCGATGAGACCGCTGGCCTGGAGCTTGTTGAGCTCCCGGACCCCGACGCCGAACATTTCCCGGCTGGTGTCATCAACCTGCCCCTTGTCGAGGCTGTGCTCGTCCACGAGCTTGATGATGAGCTCCTGCTGCTTCTCCGAGCAGGCCCAGGCGTCACCGTTGGTGGCGTGTCCATTGGCGGAACCATTGGAATGGCCGTTGCCGTTGACGGGGGCGCTGTGCCCGTTGGTGCCGTTGCGGCGACCATTGCGAGCACCCTGCTCGCTGATGCCGTATCCCTCATCCGGGACAAAGCCGGTGCGTTGGATCTCCTCATCCACATTCTGCTGGAGGAGCTGGTAGAGGCGGGTGCTTTCGCCCGCGACGTCGTTGATGTTGCTGATCTCGGTTTCGACGCTGACCGAGAACTGGTGGCTCGAATACCCCGGCAGGCCGAGGCGCTTCGAGTAATTGGCAATGAGTTTGAGTGCCATGGTTTTCCTTTCGTTGTGGGCACAAAAAAGCCCGACCGTGGTGGCCGGGCTGGCTGTGCTGGTTTGTGATTTCAGGCAGCGGCGTTTGCCGATACCTGGTTGATGGTTGCGCTGCGGAGGGGGATGATCTTGGCCGGTGCCCCGAAGATGCGGGAAAGCGATTCCTCCACCAGCCGGTCGTTCAAGACCGTCATGGGGACGCGCAAATCCTTGGCTGCGAAATACAGGCGTTTGACCAGATCCCGCCGCAACGGCGGTGAGTAATATCCCTTGCGGGGCATAATCGTCTTCGGGTTGGTGTTGCGGTTAAAACCCCGGCGGAAATCGCCAGGAGATGGGAGCTACAGGTAGTCCCCGTTCAAGATTATATAACGCAAGGAGTAGCGTGGTTACGTAGGACTTGGGGCAAGAAACTACAATCAGGAATCCTCACGCGGCCCGCAGCAGAGTATCCAAATCTTCAAGCCCGGGAATTGATTTAAGGATCTCCGGCGACAAGAACTCCGTAATCCCGGTATTGCCAAAATCGACTGCGTCAGCTTCCGGCGTCACCGGAGCAGTTTTATCCGTTGGGGGCTGCCCAGGAGTGCAGCCCGTAGCCGTCCGCATCGCGTCCGAGTCCGCATGGGGATACCTGTAATCACAAGGCATTGGGGCATCGGCTTTTGAGGTGCGGCGTTTGGAACCATGAGTATCCCAGGAATCCCTAATGATTCTACCGGGGGTTTTGACATGAAAGGCCTCAAAAATTTTCACCTCCGGGACTCCTTGCTCCAGCCACTTCCTGTGGATGGCCTTCCGTCTTTCGGTGACAAAATGCGCGACGCTCGGCATCGCAAGCCTGGTCATCTCCCGCCGGAGTGCATTTTTTCCGCCGGGATAACCAGCCAGAAGCGAGTCGTGATCGCGCCGGGGCTTGAGGACGAGGCGCTCAAGGAACAACAGCATCCTGATTCTGGGGATGATAATTCTGTTCAGGCAGAGCTTCGCAAAGCCTGGAGACAAGCTGTTGAAAATCGCCGTCAACATGGGTGCCAGCATGCCCTGAAGTCCGTAGGAGCTGTGGAGCACAGAGGTCAAAGGGGCGTGCGGCAGACGAATGACATGCTCGCTGACCGGATATCTCGTCAAGGAATGGAACCTGGCAAAGAACTCCAGGCTCAGGGGAATCGCCTGCGCCAGAGCCCGATCGTTGAAGAAGAACCATAAAAACTGTCCCTCCCGCAGGCTCCCGCAGGGAAGCTCCGTGATCACTTCCTCGGTATTAGATAAAATGACAGCCTCCGTAGCGGCGATCCTCAGCGGCCTCTTGCCTCCGTCCAACCGAAGCTCGCCGGGCAGCGGCACAAGCAAGGCATGACCCCTTACTTTGACTATCCGGGTAGTGAAAAGCTGCCGGAAGTCGCCGCAGTGAGAAAACAGGAAACTCCGATGTCCTGTGGCGACGGGAATGCGCTCTATCCGAGAGATCTGCCTCGGCCAGTCAAGAGCTTCCTGCGCGATTGGGCTGCTCAGCCAGTTCATGCCGGGGTTGGAGAAATCTCGAAGTTTGTTGGATTCGTGCCAACTGACGCACTGGCAGACTGACATTCTGCGTTCCCGGGGATGGGCGCCACGAGGCAATACTTCCCTCCCTTTTCTTCAATAAGCCCCGCTGCCAATGCCTGGCTTAGGATTTCTCCCAGCCTGTGGACTGTAATCCGATCATATTTACGTGCCAGTTCACGCCTGCTGAGGGGACCATGGAGCCTCAGCTTGCCAACGAGGATTTCAAGGTCAGTTGGAGGTGTCTCGGCAGCCGGGCAGCGCTGCAGAGTCTCGATCGTTCCGCGGGCAAACCATCGGTAAATCTCCATGGCGTTTTTCAGAACCGGCAAGTCGATTGTCCGGACACCCTTTTCGGTCAGGGTCAGCAACGCCGCAATCTTGCATGCCTGCATCGGAGCTGACGCAAGAAATGCCGCTGCCGGGGAAGCAGGGGTTCCGTAGCATGCAAGCCGGGTGGTTGTCCGCAGCAGTTGGGCGGCCTCGTCATTGAGTTGGATCCGGAGAATCGCCTGCGGGGTAACATGCCTGAAATGGATCGGCATTCTTGCCGTGCTGGCGACCCACTCCAGCAGATCCCTGACGGGCTTGAGCGACATGGTTGGAGACGCCGACGGATCGGATGGCACGAAACCTTCATGAGGGCTGGCGACCAGGAGCCCGCCGAGGGCCGTCAATACCTTCGCAGCGCTTTCACGTTCCTGCGGTGAGGACATCCAGAGCAAATTAACCGCTGGATATATCGGATGCAGATCTCTCCCAGGCACCGAGGTGCCATCCCACCCGGCGTTTACAAACTTCGCAATGGCGTTGCGGGCGGCCGTCGAGGCACCGCAGAAAAAGCGGAGGGCAGCACCTTCGCTGATTGAGGCAAAGTTAACCTCCTGGGCTTCCTGAACCAAAGCGGCAACCACCTTCTCGTCCAGGATATCACCTATGGGGAAGAGGGCATTGCGATGCTCCTGCCGCGCCCGTGCCACAGCAGCGGCGTCACCTTCCATTTTTGAGAGATAACCGGCGTCCTTGGGCACCTGGCCCCGATGCGAGGCCCTGCCATACTCTTCAGCGAAGATGTCGACCGTCATCCGGGACAGTGACGACAATGCCCGCCTGTAATTTGATCCCGGCTCACAGGAGGATAAAACCTGGACTGAAGCCGGGTAGGAGCGACCGAAGGGGTCATCGATCAGTAGCGCTGGCCCCATGGCCATAGCTGCGACCTGAATCAAGGCGACGGCCGCCTCAACTCTGGAGCACTCGAAAACCGCCTCGACCGGCGGGCAGAGCGCAAGCAATCCCGGCGTGGCATCTAGGCTTAAAGGACGGGAGAGCCAATCCCGTCCTTCCGTGGTGAGCGCATCAGAGGTTTTCATACGAAGCGGCAATGAGTTTCCAGGCTTCAGCTAGGCGGCTTGTTCTGCGATCGGCTTGAAGCAGGGCGCTGATGTCATTTTTCTGAACGCGATCGGGGTCGTATTCGTTCAAAAGTTCCTGGTATTTTGATTTGATGAGCTTAAGCGGGGCATCCTCCTTTGCCATGAATAAAGCAAAGGCAATCTCAGTGGTAATCGGAATTTTTGAATCGAGCAGATCAAGTGGCGAAAGTGCTACTGGGTAGAGCAGGTTCTTTCTGACATCCGCCGACGCCTCAGCAAGGGCAACATTGATTCGCCTAATTCCATCATAAAACCAATACACTATGCAACCGGTGCTGTAGCCGTAGCGTTCGGCAACCTCTTTGAAGCTCCGGTGCTCCTCAAGGCACTCACGAAGGACCACTCGACATTCGTGTGGAAGTGCCTCAAGGATCCGCTGTGCTTCAGCGGCATCGATTTCGGGATTGTTTGGGTCATGGCTTGGAAGAGCTAGTTCCAAGCAGTTATGCTCTGCTGGTTTTGTTGGTTTTTTCATAAATGTTTTAGGTGATTAGCGATCACGGCACGGGCGCTGTCAGGGTCGCCGGCACTGAAGTGCCTGACTTGATGCCTGCGAGCGGCAAGGGAGGGGGGCGAGCCCCCTCCCTTGCCCCTTGGCATCTGCGTCTCGACCCGACTGCGCCTCGGTTGTTCCGCAAGACCGGAGGCGCCGGCGTTGCCGACTCCTCCGTTCCGTGTCTGCTACAAATAACTGGGACATAGTGGGCTAGGGTTTTATGGAGTGGGAGAGGGATTCGCAGAGGCCATCCGGGTTGATCCGTCACGCAGGACATCCAGAAAATCTACTGGAGGCGTCTCGGGGATGAGGTCGACCAAACTGAACGGACTCCAGGTATGCTGGATGGCCCTGATCTTCCGAAGTTCCTTGCGGATCGTTTCCGGTTCTTTGCCCGCCATCCACCATTCGATGGCGGTTAGGCCGTTGGGGTGCCTGATATTGTTCTGCTCGAGCAGGGCTAACGCTGCAAACAGCGTGCAGGGATCCCCTGATCTGGTGCCCGCCGGGAGCATAGCGATGAACTTGCGGGCCGATGCCCAGAGCGTCGCGAAATCAAGCGTGCGATAAGGAGCGTCGAAGAGCTTCCGGACTGCCGCCTTGGTCTTGGCCTGCACCTCCACCCGGAGATGGTTGTCCCCCGGCGAGAAGTGGCGGTCGTGCGGGAAGCCGGATTTGTCGGTTCGCCGATGGGATTTCGAATATAGCGAGAGTGTGTAGTTCACACCCTTGAGTTGCATCCCGTTGTTCTGGTAAGAGGTGGCAGTTTTCCTGATCAGAGGGTGCCGGACGCCCTTGAGGGCATTGAGGGTCTGACCGGGATCGCAGGGGATGTTGAATGCAAAGTCAATCCGGAGGAAGTTTTCGAGGAAGATATTGTCGGCGATCTCCGCCACGATGAGCAGCAGGATGGCAAGCGCCTGGTCGAGTTCCCTTTGAGATTTGATTTGAACTCCATTGTAGCCGTGGAGGATCTCAGGAAGGTGGCAGGTGACCCTATTGAGTTTTCCGTCCCGGCCGGTGATGCGGATAAAGGGATCCCGGTGGATAGCGGTGAAGCAGGTCATGGCACCGGAACCGAGACTCCCGGTTTGAATAGACATTTCCACTGTCCAGCCGTTGAGGCGGAAGACCTGGAACTTTTGGACTATTTCCATAATCATGGACTTCAGGACGCCTTTCATCACAACCTTAATCGTGTCCATTGTAGGGTGTCAGGGCAGGCTCGCTGGGATTCAGAATCCCGGCTACGCGACTTGATAAAGTAGAATTGCCTCCATCAATGTTGGCGCGCAGATAGTCGAGGAGGCTCGCAACGACGACTAATCTGATGCCACGAGTTGACCCAGGCCGCCGCAAGCAAACAGACTTGACCGGTGGGTTCGGTCCAAGTATCAAGGCGTTAAGCGCACTCCGGCTCAGGCTGCTGATAGGGCACCTAGACCCTGAGCGAGGTAGCCGAGAGAACTCGTGCTGGGTGGGCTGTTGGTGCTCGGCTACGCAGATCGGTGCAGTCGTCAGCGGCGATTGTGGATGCTCAGGGATGTTTGGCATCCCCCCATAAAATACACAAAACCGCTGCTGGCAACGAGACAACTAAGTTTCTTAAACGTGAGTTTCGGACGTTCCCCTGTTGCCGCCTTCAACAACTCGCATCTTCTCATTCGGTCTGCGGTCATCGCCACGGACAACGGTTGCTGCCAGCTATTTGCCGCCACGTCTGAATGACGCGATCGACATGTTTGTCACTTCTTCAAACTTTTTTTGGAGAGCGATGCCCGCCTTATCCTTGAGTTTGATCGAGATAAACTGTTTGAAAATACCATCGGGGATTGCAGGCAGCTTTTCCCTTTTGATCATCTGCTTATAGGCAGCATCAGTAATCGGCTCCTCGCATTGAGCACATTCATTGATAATGGCAACTGCTGCTTTTGCCGGGATCATCCACATCGGGCAGGCTGGCGCGGTCCACGACCTGGCCGCAACAAGAAGAAATGGATTATATACCCCCAGAGTCATAATTTTCTTCTGTCTTTCAGATTTTTCTCTTCGGCGGTGGTGCCGCAGTCGGGCGGCAAGATAAATGATGACGTTTTCCCCTCGCCCTCGTTTCAGCTGTTCGCTGAAAAGTTGAATGATTCTGGGGTGTCTGAGTTGCTCTGAAGGATTTTCGGCGAGAACAACGTTGTTCAGTAGAAATTGCTCGTAATTGGCCAAGTGCTCCACTAGTGGAAGAAGCTCCTGATTGCCGGAGTGCAATCCCAATAATCCGCTTTTTGCGATGGCACACTGGACTTCTTTGCTTTTCGAGTATGCATTTTGAAGATCTGCCTTGGCGGTCGTGTATCCAAACCTGGTTTCGAAATACATAAGCAGTCGTTTTTGGAGTGATTCCGCCTCAAAGTCGAAATTCAAATCTTCAGCTCGAAGCTTAGACTCGAGTTTTTGATTTTCTTTTCGCTCATGGGAAACGTCCATGCTTAATTTCGCGAGCGAGCGCCTAGTCGGATCTCTCCATAAAATTGAGGCAACGCCTAATTTGGTTTTCGCGTTCACAAGGGTTAGACTTTATTCTTTGATGAATTCAACTTTTGGCCACCTCATTTTTTCGTCGTAATCCGTGGCAATTTGTCTATAGCGGCGCGGAGTGCAGCAACCTCCGGGTGCGTGTAGTGGAGATTTTGCTGCTCGCTGGCATGTCCCGCAAGCTTTTGCCGGAGTTCGACGGGCACCCCAGCCGCAGACAATCCCGAAACGTAGCTGTGCCGCAACGAATGAAAGCTGCGCATCGAGACCGCCCTACCCTGCTTGCCCTTTTTCTTCCTGGCCTCCCCGGCAGCAACTCCAGCAGCCTTCATGATTGTTTTGAAGGCGCGACTGGCCCCGTTTCTCCCTCCAATGACAAGACCAGCCAAGGATGAAAATACCGGATCAGCATCTTTATTCCCCGCTGGATGCCCAAGCAGAAAGGTTTCAAGGTCCGGGTGCATTGGGATCATCAGCTTTTTCCCCAGGCGGGCAGTTTTCTTCGGCGTGACTGTCAACATGCAGTTCGGCAAATCCACATTGCCCCACTTGAGGGCGATGGCGTCCCCCAGCCGCAGACCGGAGTAGTATCCGACCAGGATCACCCCCTTCCAATCCTCTGAAGGTGCGGCCGCGTGCAATTTGGTGACATCCTCCGGGGTAAAGACGGTTTTTTCCACCCGATCCTGATGTGTGGGCAAGTATCCAACCGCCATGGCCGGGTTGCTGTCGAGGTATCCCATGCGGACCGCTGCCGCCATCGCACCGGCGATTGTCTTGTGGGCGAGATTGACCGTCACCGGACTCTTCCCAAGCTTCGTTTCGGCATCCCGGAAAGAGCGCACATCCTTTGGCGTGATTGCTCGAAGCGGTAGGTTTGCCCGGTCACCCAGCTTGGCTATGAAATCGTTGATCGGCTTCTCATACCGCGCAGCCGTCCCCTCGGTGCGTGATGCGGACTTGCTGGTCAGCCATTCCTGCACCCAACTGGCAATGGTGAAGTTCTCCAGCGGTTCATCCCCAACCTTGAGCAGAATTTCGTTGAAAAGCTTCCTGGCCTGGGATGTTGTGAGGGTTCCATGCAACGCGGATTTCTCAGCTTCCTCCAGTTTAAGGCAGATCGTCAGGGCCTTGGAACGATCCCTTTGCTTCGTGGACTTTTTCAGCCAACGTCCATCATGGCTGCGGTAACTGCAGAAGTAATACGGCGACCGTGGCCGCTTGAAGATGCTCGGCATAGTGGGAAAAATAGTGGGAAAGTCATTGTTGTCAACGATGTTTCTTGATGTCATATTTACCATAGTAACAGTGTGTTACAGAGGCTAGGAATGTTCACGAGGGTTCGATTCCCTTCACCCGCTCTCCCTTCTAAATCAACAACTTACGAAAGAAGAAGGGGTAAAGTGTGCCGGAAAGTGTGCCCTTGCCCCCCTAGAATCTCGGGAGATCTCAGGAGATTTGAGGGTGTCCAAAATGGGGAAAAACGCCTTTGGTATATTCCCCCGGCGAGTGAACCGATTGGAACGCTAGAAAGAAAAAGAGGGGGGGGACTCTCTCTCTCTCCCCCTATTCTTCAAGCGTTTCACTTCCCGCCTTTTCCCGCCACCGATCAGGCCAGCAATCAGGACGGACGCTCTATTTCCTGTCGTCTATAGGATCACGCCCCCCCGCAGGCCCCCGGCTTTTCTTCTCCCGGCAGGAATCACGCCCGGCTCCACCCTGATTCATCTTGCCCGGCTCCCGCATCCATTTCATAAAATTTTCTACCGCGCCGGAATTTCCCATTCCCTTATCACCCTCCCATTGCTGCAAGCGTTTCAAGCGTTTCAATTCCGTTGAGACATCGCAGAACATGGAGGAACATCCAGCGACATAATTTGAAACGCTTGGGAATATCCAAGCGTTTCACAAGCGTTTCAAGCGTTTCACTTTCCCCGCCACCCCCTCGACAAGCGCAACCCGTTCCCGCCGCGCAGCATCGGCAAAACCAATCGGCCAGCTCGCCCGGCTCCCCGCAAGCGTCCACGCTTTCGGCTGGCCGGTCAACCGCTGCCAGGGCTTCCCATCCAGCCGCCGCGCTTGTGCCGCCCATCGGTCCCGATCCGTAACGACCCAAGCCCGGCCCTCCCTCGAATCCGTGAACCGCAGCAACTTCCGCCCGACCGCCAGGGCGATTGCAGAGCTTGGAACGGTTCGATTTGAAATCCAACCGTCAAAAGCCGATGGAAAAGGCGGGAGAAAGATTCCGCATCCTTGCAAGCCGCGCGTGCTCCGCCGCCGTGCCCTCATCCAGCAGGGGCAGACTTGGCTTCTCCTGATCGGGGGACCGCACCACGTGGAGCACAGGCGCGGGAATGGCATCGCCACCCGCACCCCGGCCCACCGGATCAGCTCCCGCGCCGCCTCACTCTCCGGGATTCCCCTTGCCATCGTGAGGAAGGAAACCACGCCCGCCGCGCGTCTTGATTTCTCCGTTTGAAACCGCGAAATCGAACCCGCTTGATTTCGCGGTTTCAAATCGAACCGGCCCAAGCTCCGATTCGATGGCTGGCAGATGATCCCGCAACGGGCACCGGCACGACTTCCCCGGCTTCCATTCCGGGAAAAGTTTCGCGCCGAGGTCGCGGCCTTACCTCGCAACCGTGCATTACCTCCACTGCCCCGGTTTTAAATCGAAGCAGTGACAGGGGCAGAACATCACAAAATTGACAGCCTCACCCCTTCGCAAAAACCGGGGCCAGCTTGTAACGGGTCACCTTGCGGCCCGCCGTTCCTGCCTTCGGTAGAATGGCGATCACCCGGCCCTCTTCCGCCCACTCAGCAAGCATTGACTCCGCTTCAGCCTTATTCGCAGCGATCACGCGCCCGCTGTAAACATCCCGCGCCGTGATTCCATCCGGCCTGGTCAGCATGATTTTGCGGGCCTTCTCCCATCCGGCCTCTTTGGCGTGCTCCCGTTGCGGCCCCAGGAATTCCGCTTGCCGCCGCTCGAACCAATCCCGGACCATGAGCCCGGCCCGCGCCGCGCCAACGCTCAGCGGATGCTCATGCCCGGTCATGTCCGCTCCAAAAGTCCCCGGCCCGCGAGCATCAATCGTGCAGTGCTCATAAAGATGGAAGAGCAAGGCCAGCCGGATTGCCTGTTCAGTCAAGCGCGATTGGAAGGGGTCCGGTTTGAAATCTGCCCGGCGAAGCACTTCGTTGTAATCCCGCACAAACGCCAACCGCGCTTCCTTGGTCATCTCGATAAGATGGGGTCGGCATTGGCATCAAGCCGATACTCGCGAAGGGCTTTGAAGATTGCCGCTTCATATGGCTGGCCGACAGCAGAGGGAATCGCCCTCGCCTCTCCTGCGCGATCCTCGGCGATTTCCATCGCCCTCGCCCTCGGGTCAACGACGAGGAACCGGGGCAATAACCCCGCTTCGCAAAGGCGTTCATTTTGAAATAGCTCCCGAACCTTTGCCGGGGTGCATACCCAGCAGACGCACAGGCACGGGGCATCCAAATAAATCACCCCGGTATTTTTGCGCACAATCGTAATCGGCTCGGCATCGAAGGCTTTCAGCCAAAGGCTTTCCGATTGGGATTCCCGGTCAGAGTATTTCCCAAGCACAGACGAAATTGCGTCCCCGGCATCGGAATCAAAATGGGCGAGCGTCTCCCCGTGCATGGATAAAAGATTGCTCATGCCTTCGGGCGTAGCATCGCTCGCAATGAACAGCGGGTCATGCAGCTCCTTTTCAAGCTCCGCCTTTCTCCGCCTTGCCGCCGTGAGTTTTTCAATGACTGCCCGCCGCGCCTCCCCCATCGCTCCTTTCAACTCTTTCCGGGCAATCTCATAGTCGATCTGCACCGCTTCAAGCTCCGCCTCGATTGTCGGCTTGAGCCCGGTTTCAAAGGCCCGCCGCTCCGCTGCCTGGAATCCGTTCAGCGGCCCCATAGCCAGGCGATACGCACCCGATCCCCCGGAACCCGATTGCTTCCCCATCATCAAGTAGAGACTCGCCCTCGTCTCCCGCCCAAGAAGCGACTTCACCCGCACCCCACGGCCCACAGCCGCACTTGCCGCAGCGAGCACCATTGGTGCTGACATGGCAAGCGGAACCCCTCCGACAGCCGCAATTGCTTCCGCCATTTTGCGAAGCACAGCGGGCAGAGCCTCAGCCGGGAAAAGGTCCGTAGGCTTTTCCGCCTCCGGGGCCTCCTCCGTCTCTGGGGCTTCCTCCCCCTCGATCACCGGGGCCGGGGCCTCTGGCATTGCCTGCGCCTCGATCTCTCCCGCCGCCTCGCCGCCCACCTCTGGCGCGGCCAAATCTGAAATTATTCCTGCCATAAAAAAATCCTTTCCCTGCTCAAAACTGCATCGCGTTTCCGATCAGCTCCCTGTGCTCCTCCCAGCTATCCGCGCCAACGCTCGCCATGTCGCACAGGTCATTGACCGCCGCGCCGTCTGTGCGAAGCATCCCGGAGAAATCGAACCCCGACACCCGCGCCCCAGCTCCCGCCAGTTGTGCCGCCCATTTCCGCGCCGCCTTCATGCCCGCCGCATCCGCATGGATGAACACCCGCACGGACAGGCCAGCAAAGGCAGCAAGGCATTCATCAGGAATCCGGCATGCGGCCCCGATCATGCACACCACCCCCACCGCCTCCGCGCACCCGCTCGCCCAGGCATGATGAATTGCCGCCAGGGCATCCGGCCCGCCCTCGACAAGTGCGACACGCTCCCGCCGCACAGCATCGGCAAAACCAATCGGCCAGCTTGCCCGGCTCCCCGCAAGCGTCCACGCTTTCGGCTGGCCGCTCAACCGCTGCCACGGCTTCCCATCCAGCCGCCGCGCTTGTGCCGCCCATCGGTCCCGATCCGTAACGACCCAAGCCCGGCCCTCCCTCGAATCCGTGAACCGCAACAACTCCCGACCGACCGCCAGGGCGATTGCATCGGGAGAAAGATTCCGCAGCCTTGCAAGCCGTGCGTGCTCCGCCGCCGTGCCCTTATCCAGCAGGGGCAGACTTGGCTTCTCCCGCTCGGGAGACGGCACCACGGGCCGCACAGGCGCGGGAATGGCATCGCTACCACGAACCCCGGCCCACCGGATCAACTCCCGCGCCGCCTCACTCTCCGGGATGCCCCTTGCCATCGCGAGGAAGGAAACCACGTCCCCACCCTCTCCGCTGGCAAAGTCATTGAAGAGCCGCCCATCATCGGAGATTGAAAAGCTCGGCTTCCGATCATCCCGCCAGGGACACCGGCACGACTTCCCCGGCTTCCATTCCGGGAAAAGTTTCGCGCCGATGTCCCGGATTGTCAGCCGTTCCTTTGCCTCAGAGACGCCGCCCATTAGAGCCTTTTCAAATAACAGATTTGACTCCAAATCTTCCTGAAAAGCTCAGGCGGCCACGGCTTTTCGGAAAGATGCCGAAAGGTCACCGCAATATTTTCAGCCGTGCTCAGTTCAGCCTTTGAAATGCCGTGAACCTCCAAGCCATCACACAGGATGGAAACCCCGCATTTATCCCGCCGCGCTGTCCACTTCCCAGGAAGAACGCGCCCACTCATTGCGCCCCCTTCACCGCCAGGCGGTCCGCAAGTTGTGCCTGCGCACAACGGGCAATGTAGGATTTCAGAGAGTTCAGCCCCACAAGCCTAACGCCGCGCTCGACTCCTGTTTGCCGCATGGAAACCGATACAACCCCGGACAGCGGATCATAAATAATCCGACATAAGGCAGCACGGGAAAGCCCCTCGACCCGCTCCTTTACGCCTGGAAGGCGCACCCATGTTTCATTAGCAAGGCCCGATTGTGTCGCGGAAAGGCTGGCCGTTGCGCCCGCTCCGCCTGTTGTGTTCTTTTCATCGCTCATTTTTTTGTTCAGGACGCCCTTGGCTGTCCTAAAGACAAAATGCGCGATTTGCGGGATGGATTTCTAAAACAATTTTTAACTCAACCCAAACCCGCAAAGAACCTTTGCCAGCAAGAGGAAAGAGCAATTAGCCGCATTTATCAAGGTGCTGTGCCATCCTCTCCGACTTTTCGGAAAATGAAGGATGCCGAGCATGCCGGGCAGCGAACGCCCGCAAGACTTTCGCCACCCCCGCAGGGGATACGCGCCCCGGGGGACGCCCCCCAGACACGCCAGCCGGGCCACCCGGCCAGACATGATCCTTGCCCCCGCGCCCCGCCTTTGCGGTCTTTTGAATAAATCCGCGAGGAAGGGCAAGCGACATCCGCAAATCATCCACAGTCGGCCACGCCTGCCGATCCCCCCAATTTTTCCGAAACCATCCCAGGAATGTTTCTTCGATTTCCTCAATGCTCGGCACTGGGGGAAGTCTATCGCGATTTGCGCGGGCCGCTTCAAACGCCTCCGCCCGCGCCTCCATTTTCTCTTCTCGCTCCGCATACGTATCCCGCTCGGCATCTATTGCCGCCTGCCGGGCGATCTCCCAGCGGAACACCTCGCCCGGCCCCGGCTCGCGCCCCGGATTCTCCCGCCGCCATTCCTCCTCAGCCTCGGCAAACAATCCCAAAACCTCGACATCATCCCCGCCGACACCCTGCAAAAGCGCCGCATCCATCTCCGCAATAATCCGCTCCGACACCGCATCATCTAACCTCGATAGCTGGTCAACAAGCCTCACCAGCCGGGGCTTGTCATCGTTCACAATCGCGGAATGAAGCTCCCTCGCCGATACTACCCCAAACCGCTCCCCCTCGGCTTTCAAATCGGCAGGGATTTCCCGCACCCCGGCCCGCGCCAACGCTTTGACCTTCTGCCCCCAGGTCTTCCGGGGCGGGTTCTTTTCAAAGTCAGCCTCCACCAGTGCCAGAACCTCAGGAGACACCCCGCCCGCCCGCTCCTTGCGCTGCCCGCCCTTGCTCATGTCTGACCCCTTGCCAGCCTCACCGAGCCGCCCAAGAGGGCATCCCCCACAATCAGCCGCCAGTTAGGAAGCCGGGTTATTTCCGGCAACTGCAAAAGAAAGCCCTCGATCACCTTTGCCTCTCGCGATCCGCGCCGGAACATCGCCGGATAAGCCTTCTTGGCACACGCATCAAACTTCTCGCACTCCTGCAAAAACTCCGCCCGCAGGGGAGCCCCGGCAATCACTTCCTCCGCATATTCCAACCGATCCCGCACTTGCCCCGCCGTCAATTCGATCCGGCCAGACTCACCGGAGACCGCCCCGCCCTCCGGGTTTTGCAGGCACCAGCGGCGAATATATCCCGCCTTCTTGACCCTCTCCGCCAGCTCCGCCGCGTCAAGGACATCCGCCAGCAGCTCGCCGCCACCCCAGCCGCTATTTCCGCCGCTCCGCAAGAATTCGTTCCACGGTTTGCAGGTAAAGCCCGCGAGGCTCTTTCCCTTGCTCCCACCCTTGCAGGGTCCGCTTACTGATTCCCCACGTGCGGGCCGCTTGGCTTTGAGAGAGCCCGGATTGCTCGCGCTTCGCTTTGATGCGGTCAGCGATCCCCGCACGCTCTTTTGGTTGCTCCGACATAGTTCTTTCGATAGGTTTTTTTTCGTCATGGACATGATGTTTTTAGGCTGAATGTTTATGATAGCCGGGCGGGTGCTCATACACCTTCCCGGCACTTTTCGGGGGAATCTATACGCCCCGGCGTATTATCCGCACAAGCACAAATTCACAATGCTTGCGTTTTCTCGACCCATTGCCTTCAATCCATGAATCCGCCCTGAAGGACAGAAAGCCCGACTGACTGCCGCAACCCTGATTCGTCAGGTTTCGCGATGGAGGAAACCGCCGGCCCTCCCAGGGCGGACCAATCACCAAGCATCACCCCCCCCCGACAACCCGACAGGCAAACAAGGCCCCGCAATCCCCTATCCCAAGCACAAAGAGAGGATGCAGCTTTTTTTCAATGGTGAGGGAGAAGCCTGTTATACTCCGAAATTAGCGAAATTCCCGGATCTTTCGGAAGCAGTAATTGCCAATGAACGCGCAACAGTTCCAACGCTTGCGGCCTTGGTAAAGTTCGGATCAACTCCAAAAATTGCCGAGGCGAACACTTTGTCACGTCTATCTGATTTTGATTGGCATCCCTCACCCCTTCAGTAGTTGCAGCGATTCCCGCCCGCCGTCAAGTTGCCTTCCGTTTACCCGCTCAAATCGGCAAACCACTCAACGTTTTGCGGGTTTCCGCAAGTTGACTTCCCCGGCCATCTGTGAAAAATTCGGAATGCCGTCACGAGTATAAACGTGCGATGGGCCGGGCTTGACACCGGCCTCGGCGAAAGCTCCGGCGGTTCTTGCAATCAGCCGGGGCTTTCTGTATCGCGCCCGCTCAACCGCGCCCCCCCCAGGTTTGAAACGCCTCGCGGGTTTCCGCAAGCGGAACCGGCTCGCAGGCGCGCCGGGCTCACTCCGAAAAATGAATTGACCTGGAGGCGGAGCGAACCCGCCCAGCCACGCCTAGAGAACATGGCACCCCTTCTAGCCTGCCCGCAAAACTAAAGCTCTAGCAATGAGGCGGTGGCGCTTGAGGCCCCAAATCAATCCGCCCCATATCAAGAGCCGAAAGCATAGAAAGTCAACTGAAAGCCTCAGCTACCAGAGCGAGTTTCCCCCCGCCCGATCCGGGGTCAAATGCTCCTCGTCTCCCTCAACTGTTGCTCATGGCCGATAGCAAAGCGGATGTCGGACACTTTACGCTTGCCCGCCCATCCGCGCTTTTGGGGCTTGCAAAGGCCGCAGGCGGATTTCTTTGGAGCCTTGAATCTTTGCTGTGTGAGAGGGGATTTCATTGACGGTAAACCGCATGGCTTCCGATGTTGAAGGAAATCACAGCCCCGCCCTCGATGTAAAAGACGGCCCGCAAATCCCCCTCGATTACCAAGGCGAAGACCGTTTTCCGCATGATGGCCGAAAGGCGGTGGATTTTGTGTGTTCTCAACAGGGGGTCAAAAGGGTCTTCCCGGAAGATCAGCCATGCCGCCCGCGCCGATTCCTTTTGCGGGGCAGGCAATGCGTAGAATGCTTCCCAAAAGGATTCCGTTGCCGCAAAGCGGTATTTTACGCCCGGCACGGCGGGGGCTCCGTCATGGCCGTTTCCATGTCCACAAACCGCCCGGCCTCGGCATCCTCGATCCCGCGCCAAACGTCCTCAGGAATATCCGGGTTTTCAATCCGGCGGAGCATCCGCGCAATCACCCGCCCGCTTTTGGGATAGATGGCTTGCAGGGCCGCGCCGATCACCTCCCCGCGCTCCGGGTCAGGGACCGTCCGCAATTCGTTCGCCAACGTGGTTGCCGTCATGCCAGCAACCATCGCAGACAAGCAGGCACCCCGCAAGCAAGAAGGGGCTACACTCAACTATCCCCAGGAGTGAACTGTAGGGGATATTATTCAATTAATGCTTGAAACTCAGCCGCGAACTTTCCGCCGCCTTGCGATGCTCGCTAAATTGCTTCAGCGCGAGCGCGCGCGAAACTCGCGGTTGATTCTGGCGCGCCCGCCGAAGCTTCTCCGCCAATCTCGTCAGTTTTTGCGCCGTGGATTTCATGCAAATTTTATCGTGCCCCCCGCCGTTTTGTTGTCAACCCCGCCCGCCTGCTCCCCCCGAGGGCGGACCGATTGACAGGGAAGCCCCCGCCCGAAAACAGGCGGAACGCTTGAAACGCTTATGAAACGATTGGAGATTCCCAAGCGTTTCAATTTATGCACCAGCACGCCCGGCAACGTCTCGCGACGTATCAGAAAAATCGAAACGCTTGAAACGCTTGGCGGTTTCCATCAAACAGAAAGCCCCCCCCTCCTTCCGGTCCGATCCGGGGCAGGCAAAGCGGGCCAGCGGTCCGCCGGGCTGATGTCGGCTTTACCGACGCCATCGGGCGGAGCCATTGACAGAGAAGCCCCCGCCCCAAAACAGGCGGAACGCTTGAAACGCTTATGAAACGATTGGAGATTCCCAAGCGTTTCAACTTATGCGCCAGCACGCCCGGCAACGTCTCGCGATGTATCAGAAAAATCGAAACGCTTGAAACGCTTGGCGGTTTCCATCAAGAGAACTTGATTCCGCATTTTAAATCAGCTTTTCAAGTGGGGAGAGATTCAATCAAAGGGAAAGAAGGGCACTGCCAGAAGTGAAGAAAAGGAGAGAATTTTTCCCCGTCGAAATTTTTTACCCGGCTCCGCCATCCCGGCAGGCAAACCCGATCAGCGAAAGGGGAGGGGACGGCCCACCGATGAAGGGGAATCCATTCCAGACGCAAAACCCCCGCCAACGCCTCCGCCCTCTGCAAGTGCCACCATTCTATTGCCAGCCAAACAAAACCCCGCCACGGGGCAGGACGGCGCAAGGGCCATCCCGCCCGCCAAGGGGCACGAGGGGAGTTTACAGGCCCCCCCTTTGTTCTCTGTCTGTTTCCAGCCAACCAATATTGATTGATGCCCCCCCGCCGTTTCGCCCGCCCCCGCCCCCCCCACCTTACGTGCCTTTGAAACTCATTGATGCCCAGCCGATACCGTGCCACGCTTGCCCAAGCAGGCGGAATGCGGGGCCGGTCCAAGCTCCTTCAAGCCCGCTACTCCCCAGGCTCCAACCCATAAAACCACCATGAGAGGAATGCACCTGCCGCAATCATCGCCAACATCGTTCGAGCAAAAGAAAGCCCAAGCACTTCGCAGCAGAGGAAGCATGGGCGATCTCTCCCCGGCAATGCCGCAGGCTTGGATTGGACAGCAAGAATTGGAGCCCCTCGGCTGCATACGGACTCAGCCGCAGCGGGAGGCGGGGCGGAAAATACCATCAAACCTTCAGGCCCCGGGTATTCCCCAGGACTGAACCCATTGAATCAGCTTCGCACGGGGAAATCATTTGACACTGAACAAACCTCCCCTTTGTGTAATTTCTGTCCAGCACCCTGTCAGAGTCCATTGCCGCTCGTGCGCTGATAAGGTGAGGTGCCCAGGCAGGCGGCGTTTGCCGGGCATCAGGACTATCCCCAGCAATGAGGGACTCCCCGATGATCCGGGGGAAGGGGACCAATCATGCTCGGCTGTCGGAGTGCTCCCAGGGTGAAGACGAGTTTGACACCGCTACCAAACCGGACAACCCTTCACTTGCGATTCCGAGAGGGGAGATTGTCAGCCTCTCGCTTCTGAAATGAAGATCCGGGACTGTCTATCGTCCTCCCGGAAGAATCGCCTTTCCCCTTCTCAATGCCCCGCATTCGTCAAGGCCAGCTTCACCCGCTGAACCGTGCTCGGCCCCTTGCCCGTAATCTTTGCCGCATGCCTCACGCTCTGCCCCTCCCGAAGCTGGCGGACAATATCCGCATGGGTTTTCAAGAACTCCGCCCGATCAACAGCGGATCCGGCAGGCCGCCCCAGCTTCTTGCCATCGCGCCGGGCTTGGGCGAGCCCCGACATAATCCGCTCCCTCAGAGTCTCGACCTCCGCCCGCGCCATTTCTGAAAGCAGGGCGAGCATGATTCCCGCCGCCGGATTCCGCTTCCCAGAGGGAAGAAGCGTCTCGATCCCCTGCGCGTGCCAGTAGAGGGACACCCCGGCATCCTCCAACGTTTCAACGAACTTGTGCGCGATACTGTTGCGCCGGGCCAGTCGGGAGACTTCATGCACCAGCACTTTCTTGATCGTGCCCGCAGAGGCCAAAGCCTCCACCCGCCGCAGGCCCTCCCGCTCATCATCGTCGGCCCGCCCGGAAACCGTCTCCCGGCAAACCTCGATCACCGCATAGCCCTTCTGCCTGGCATACGCTTCCAGCTCCGACACCTGCCGGGCCGTCTCCTGCTTGATGGTGGAAACACGAACGAGGATGGCGACAGGCACCGCTTGGGATTGTGATTTTGTTTTCATCTCCGGGAAGCATGGCAGGATGTATTCAAATAAACAAGTGTTTTCTTGAATACATTTTGCGGACCCATCGGAAAGCATCATTCTCCAGGTCAAACCATCCGCGAATCTTGGAAACCTTTTTTTGAATACACACAGCCGCGCAAAAGCTCCGAGCCCGGCCAGAACTATTTTCCGCCGCCCGCCAATCCCGGCAGGCGGTCAACGCTCGCCCGCAGGGTTTCAACCTCAATATGGGAATACCGCTCCGTCATGGCCTCTTCTGTGTGGCCAGCCAAAAGTTTGCGATGCTCCAGCGACACCCCGGCATTCTGCAACCCGGTCACATAGGTATGCCGCAGGCTGTGAAACGTCCTTGCCCTGCCGGTCCTCCCCGACTTGCCCGCCTTCTCCCTCCTCACCCCGGCATCAACCTCGGCGTTTTTCATAATCAGGGAGAATGCCATGCTCAGGCCGGATCTGCCCGCGCTCGACTTGCCAGCAAGCGAAGGAAAGAGGAAGCCATCAGGCGAACCATCCGCGCCAGGCATTCGCGCCAGAGCCGCTTCAAGCTCCGGGTGCATGGGGGCAGCGATCTTCTTTGGCTTCCCGCCTGCCCTCACTCGGTTAGCTGTCTTGCGAGGTACGAACTCGATCACCTTGCGGCCCAGGTCAACGCACTTCCATTGGAGATTCACACAATCGCCAAGCCGCATTCCGGTAAAGTAAGAAAGCCGGATCACCCCCGGCCAGTCCCCATCGCCTCCCGCTGCGATCAGCCGCTTAACCTCCTCCGGGGTGAAAATCTCCCGCTCCACAGAATCCCCCTTTTCCTTTGGCATCTCGAATCCCTCCGCAGGATTCTGCTTCAACCCGGCCAGCTTGGTTGCCGATCTCAGGGCCGACTTAATGACCTTCACGGCAAGGGTGCAGGTCACTACCCCCTTGCCCTTGTCCCGCTCGGATTTGAAAAACCGGGCAATGTCAGTGGTCCGCAGGGTTTCAAGATTCTTGTCAGCCGCAGGCCCAAGGAAAGTCACGAACGAATCCACAATCGTCTTGTACCGGAGGGCGGTGTTTCCCGCCTTACTCAACTCCTTGCCCGCAATCCAATCTTTGAACCAGCTCCGCGCCGTGAAGAACTGGAGCTGCTCGCCCGTGGTCCTCTCGACGATCTCCGCAATCAGCTCCCGCGCCCGCGCCTCGGTCAATCTTTCCTCGCGGGCCAGCTTCTCACCGGCCATCAATGAAGCAACGAATTGCGAAGCCTCCCCGGCGTCAGTTTTCTTTGTGCTCACCCGCCGCCTGGTGCCGTCCGCCGCCGTGTAATCGGCCATGTAATATTTGGAACCGGGACGCTTGCGGATTGTGTATCTCATACGGAATCGAAATAGTGTGCCGTAAAGTGTGCCATGTCAAAGACGTTTCGCGACATCTCAGGATGCACAAACTGTTGACAATGAACATCCCGGAACTTCGTGGACACGCTCGGAGGGAAACGAGGGTTCGATTCCCTTCACCCGCTCCCCCGCCTGATCAAAAGAAACTTACGATGATTTCCTTCTAAAAATCATCAAAGTTCAAACAAAAGTTCAAACACTTCCACCGTTTTCCGAGCCTTTCCAAGGTATTCCAAGAGACTGTGGGGAGACGCAATTCGCGGCCCACTCGGGCATTGCCAGCCCCTGTTCAACAAGGACTCATTTCTCGGAAAAAGAGAGCCGCTGATTTTTTTGGATCTGCCGCAGCCAATCGTCTGAAACTTTCGCCTCTCTCGCAAATTCCGGCCAGCGTTCCACGACAGCGCATATTTCTTCGACGATCGTCTTGGCCCGGCCTCGTTTCATGAGCGCAGCCCTCGCACACACTTCGAAGTCCTCCATTGTGAAACCGTCCCGCTTTCCGTTGACCGTCATTTGGTGGGCGCCTGTCCAGAGGCCGGAGGGATTGAAACTGTAGGTCACGTCAAATGCCGGAGCCAGCGACCAGCTGCCCTGTTTGTCCATCAGGAAGGCAATGTTCTTCACATGGTCATCCTGGTTCCGGGCCACGATGTTGAAGGCCATCCGCCGGAACTGCTCCTCCACCGCAGACATCGGCAAATTGAGCTGCCGGATCGCGAGCATCGCCTGCTCGTAGGAGTAGGCCCCGGCCTGATTGAAATCAAAATGTGACAGCGCGCACAGTGACTGCATGTGGAGTTTCTCTCCGCCTTCTAGGCGATCGAAGCGGCGGGTCATGAAATGCCGGCGTCCCTTTTCTTCGAGCAGCCGGCACTCGCTCATCGTGACGCCTGCCGCCTTGGCCATCAGGTGATACGCATATTCAATCGCCCCGTAGCCCTTGGGGTCCTCCATCTCCTTGTCTTTGTTCCCCGACACGCCGTCGAATTTCAGCAGCCAGCAGTCGAACCCTTCGCCCGCCTCGATCTGCCCGGAACGCACTTCATTTGTTTCGCGGTTCCACGCGATCACCGCCTTTGCACGCGCACCACCCGCGGACGTGCCGACGCGAAGAATTTCCCGGAGTGCTTTCTCGCGGCCTTTGGCGTGGAAGTGGCCCTGTAGATCACCGCGATGCGTCAAGACCTCCGAAGCCAGGCTGACCAAGGCGTCGATCTCGACGTGATGAGCCTTGAACGGACGTGGACCGAGCGAAGGGCGAAATTCCAGCGCGCCCATGCCTCGCGACCCTGTATAGCACAAACGCTCCACCGCGCTGAAACTCTGGGGCGTCCGGCCTTGCGTCGCCAGCCAGGCGTCAATCAAAGCGTTGCCGAACCGGTCGGGCAGCGAATCGGCCAGCAGCCCGGGCAGCCCGTGAAACGTGTTTCGAGGCAGTGCCGGGAACTCATACACTTCCTCGCTCAACGGCATCGTGAGTGGGGAAATCTGAATGCCGCTCGTTGCGAAGTCCGGGTCGTATTGGAATGTGGCCACTTCGTGCCCATCCTCGAGCGAAACCGCCCCGATCGTCCGCCCCCATAAACGCACTTCCGCGATCATGACGGCTCACCCCACGTCCATTTTTTCGATTCGCTTTTGACGGTTTTCCGCCCCGTCGCCCGCTTGCGTTTTCGGCTTTGGAGTTTCAACTGCGCAATCGGGCTCGCCGCTGCTTCCGGGATCAGAACCTCGAATCGCTCCACCAGTCCGAGCATTCGGCACACTCTGACGAAGCTCGATAGTTGCGTGGCCGCAGCTCCCAATTCCAACCGCTGCACGGTTCGCAACCCGATCCCCGCTTGATCTGCGAGTTGTTCTTGAGTCAAATTCTTGGAAAGGCGAACCTGCGCCAAACGCTCCCCGATCACTTTGAGAAGCGTCTCGCCGGTCATATTTTTAGAAATCTCCATACACGCCACATATGGCGTTTTGATTGAAAAAATCAAGCTAAAACGCCGCTTAAGGCGTTTTATACTTATTGCAAAAGACGATCTTTCGGTTATACTGCTCGAATCTGCCGGCTATTCAGCCCTCCCTTCCATCCCACGGAGGGAGCGAGGCTTCGGAGTCCTGTTTGCTTTTCCAGCTACACGTTCGACCATCTTCCCCGAGGTGCGATCGCGCGGGTGTTCAGCCTTAAACTTTACGGTTTTTTCATAGGTAGGACACTCGTTGACCGGGTTGCTGCGCGATGATGTTCCGCGTCATGAGACGTCTCACCCCGCAACCCTGCCAGATGCTTTGGCTCACCTGTGCCAACCTGGAACATGCCGCCAACCGGCTAACTCGAAGTTGAATGATATAGGCAGTGAACACAGCAGCCTGGAATAACCGGGGAAACGGTTCGAAATAATAAGCAACAAACACAACGAAAGGAAGATAGATATGAAAACGCTCACCCAAATACCCTCGCTTTCGCCCAACCTCGCGCGGCTGAAGGAACGGTAGCCAATGCGCTCTACGTGCAAGATTCCTCAGAAATTCTGGAGCTGCGCTCAGGATGGTTATTATCGTTGATCACGGCGGAATTTCGGAATACAAATTACGAAACGTATGACAACCTCAACTTTATCACCCAAATATCAGATCGTGATACCAAAGGAAATTCGGAACCTCTTTCGCCTGAAGCCAGGCCAATGCCTGCAGGTCTCGGCGAAAGGCACTCATATCGAGGTCCGTCCGATCCTCGGCCCGAATGAACTGATCGGGATGCTCAAAAGCGGCAAGCCGCTTGAGTTTGAACGCGATGCCGACCGGGGCTTGTCCCCATCCTCTGGAAAATGAACGCGCACGTCCTCGACAGTTCGGGCTGGATCGAGTGCCTAGACGGCGGGCCGAACACCGCCCATTTTGCTCCCATCCTACGCAAACTGCCCGATCTCATCATCCCAGCCATCGTCCTCACCGAGGTGCGCAAGGTGGTTCTCAAGCAGCGCTCCAGGGAACAGGCGGATGATATCGCGCGAACCATGCGGACCGGGGTGATTGTTTCCATCGATGAGGAAATCGCTCTCGCTGCCGCCGACTTCTTTATCCAGTTCAAGCTCCCGCTGGCAGACTCGCTCATCTACGCCGTCAGCCGCGCTCGGAATGCCACCCTCTGGACCCAGGACGAACATTTCAAGGATGTCCCTCATGTCAAATATTTCCCGAAAGGCAAATCGCCTGGAAAATAACGCCTTTCCTGCCTCATCACCAATCCACATATTGCATTTTGTCTTTTGTCAGCTGGAATTCCCCAGCTATATTAAAGGCAGCCTTTATCATGCACTCGGATCGCGCGCATATTTCACTTAAACGACAATGAGCGACACCCCATCCTCCGACCTGCGTCACCGCGCAGGTTGCTACGTATCCCAGCCATCCGCCGCCAGCGCATACCATCTCTGTACGCAAAAAATCACTTGTCATATTCCCGGGTGCTCCGCCATCAGATAGTGTGCCATTATCAATTCGGCCGTCCCCCCGTTGTGTCGGCTGATCTCTCACCCGAACGCCCATTATGAACCAAGCCTACTCCTCCGCCCGTGACACCTACGCCGGGCTCGGCGTCGATACCGAAGCCGCGCTGCAGACGCTCGCGACGATCCCGATTTCGCTCCACTGCTGGCAGGGGGACGATGTGGGTGGTTTTGAAAAAGCCGATGCCAGCCTCTCCGGTGGGGGGATCCAGGCGACGGGAAACTATCCCGGAAAAGCCCGGACCATCGGGCAGCTGCAGCAGGACCTCGACCAGGCGCTGTCGCTCATTCCTGGGAGGCATCGCCTGAACCTCCACGCCTGCTACGCGGATCTTGGCGGAAAGCAAATCGACCGCAACGGATATTCCGTCGCGCAATTTCAGGGCTGGATCGACTGGTGCAAGGCGCGGGGGATGGGGATGGATTTCAACCCCAGCTACTTTTCCCACCCGCTCGCCGATGACGGGCTCACGCTCTCGCACCCCGATGCTGCGGTCCGCACGTTCTGGGTCGAGCACGGGATTGCCTGCCGCCAGATCGGGGCCGAAGCCGCCCGGCAGCTCGGTTCGCCGGCGGTCACAAACTTCTGGATCCCCGATGGATCGAAGGACACCCCTTTTGACCGGAAGGCTCCCCGCGAGCGCCTGGCCGAATCGCTCGACGCCATCTTCGCGGCCCCCGTGGACCGGTCGCTCAACCGCGACGCCGTCGAGAGCAAGCTCTTCGGGATCGGCTCGGAAAGCTACGTCGTCGGATCCCACGAATTTTACCTCGCCTATGCGGTGAAGAACCAGCTTCTCTACTGCCTGGACGCCGGGCATTTCCATCCGACAGAAAACCTGGCCGACAAGATTTCCTCGATCCTTCAATTTGTGCCAGAGCTTCTGCTGCACGTGAGCCGCGGGGTGCGCTGGGACAGCGACCATGTGGTGCTCTTTGATGATCCCACGCGCGGGATCATGGAGGAGCTCGTGCGCGGCAATTTCCTGGCCCGCACGCACATCGGCCTCGACTTTTTCGACGCGAGCATCAACCGGATCGCCGCCTGGGTGATCGGCACGCGCGGGGCACTCAAAGCCCTGCTCTCCGCCCTTCTCGAGCCGGCCGGCCGCCTGCGCGACGCCGAGCAGGACGGCGACACCACCCTGCGCCTGGCGCTCTTTGAGGAGGCGAGAACGCTCCCGCTCGGCGCCGTCTGGGACGAGTATTGCCGCCGCCAGGACGTGCCCGCCGGACCGCGTTGGATGGAGGAAGTCAAAACCTACGAGCGCGCGGTGCTCGCTTCCCGCTAACGAGAAGGGGCCCGCGAACTCGCACTACGGCATCCCGAGCGTTGCCGGAAAATCTTTCGGCAGTTTGACCGGCCGGCCCTCCGGCATCTGGACGAGCGCCAGCGCCTGGCGGCAGGTGACGAGAAGGACGTCATCCGAGGGGCGGATGATCTCAAACTCGACCCAGAACCGGACCCGGCTCCACTCCGAGATCTGGCCGAGCACTCGGATCTCATCGCCCAGCCGGGCCGGGCGCTTGTAGTCGATCTCCGTGCGGGTCACCACCGGGTGGATATTCGTCCGCGCGATCTGCTGGAAATCCATCCCCATCTGGAGCGCGAGGTATGTCCGCGCGGTCTCGATGAACCGCAGGTAGACGATGTTGTGCACGACCCCGCCCGCATCTGTGTCAAAATACATCACGCGCACATCGGTCGAGATCCGGCACTGGTCGGGAATTTCCATAGCCAATCCAGTATTCGCCGCCGCAGCCGCCGTGCAAGTGGAAACTCCCCCCATCGTTTGTGCAGGCATCCTCCCAGGTTGGACGATTCCTCCGCCGGGGGTGCGGCGGTTGGCCGGCATCCTTCGATGCTGCCAGCACGTTGTCGCACGCGGGCGCTGCGTCGAGGGGAACCCCGAGGATGAGGTGCTCGGTCTCAATCCAAATCCGCCCATCCTCCTCGCGCGCGGTGCATGGTGGACAGGAATGTCCGCCCTCCGGGAAGCGGCTTTAGTTCTCACGCGAATTTCCCTCGACGGCTGTTTGATGGGAAGACTTCAGGATGTTTGAAGGGATTCATGGAAAAACCGGGAGAGCTCACGGCGCGCCCCAAGCGACCGCCCGTACGCGGAGGAACCGGCGGGTTCGGCAGGTTGTCGTCGGTGAATGTATTAAGCGGTCGCGCCGGTCTTGTTTGAGGTCGGTCGGGAATGACGAGGGGATTTGGCTTCCTGCCCGCGATGGAAGCCGGTATAAAGACTTGAAAGTCCGCAGCCGTCCGGGATGCGGTCTTTTTCCTCTGAAATGACTCCTCAGAAATTCTTTTCAAGCCGGCACGGGTGGCGTGCGTCGGGGGTGCTTTTTCCTGCGGGTGTTCTATTGTTGATGGCCCTTGGTTTCTGGTGGCTGACTGTCCGGGCGGACCGGCAGATGCGCGGGCAGCTTCTTGACCAGACCCGCCTGGTGGCAGCGGCAGTGGATCTCAGGCAGGTCCTGGCTCTGAGCGGCACGGCGTCCGAAGTGGGGTCGCCCGAGTATCAGCGGCTGAAGGCCCAGCTCACCGCCGTCGCGGCGGCCAACCCGAAGTGCCGGTTCGTGTATCTGATGGGGCGCAACGCGGACGGGGTTCTATTTTTCTTTGCTGACAGCGAGCCGATGGAGTCCGAGGACTACCTGCCGCCTGGAAGCTTTTATGAGGAGGCTACGCCGGAGGAGGTTGGCGTCTTTGAGACGATGTCCCCGCTGGCCATGGGCCCGTTTGTCAACAGGTGGGGCACTTGGGTTGCCGCGCAGGTGCCCCTGGCCGACCCCCGCACCGGGAAGCCGATTGCGGTGCTCGGGATGGACATCGACGCCCGCGCGTGGGGTTGGGAGGTGGCGGCGCGGGCGGCGGCCCCGATCAGCCTTCTCGGCGTCCTGGTCGTGCTGGTCGCCGTCTTCGTCCGGAAAAACCGGGCGCTGGAAGCTCAGCAGGGCGCGCTTCGCGAGAGCGAGGAGGAGCACCGCCTGATGACCCAGCACGCGATCTCGGCGATCGCCGTGCATGAGATTGTGCTCGATGAAGCGGGGCGTCCGGTGGACTACGTGTTCCTGAGCGCCAACCCCGCCTTCGAGATCCACACCGGGCTGAAGCCGTCCGACGTGATCGGCCGCCGGGTCACCGAGGTGCTGCCCGGAATCGAAAAATCTCCGTTCATCGGTATTTATGGAAAGGTGGTTTTGACCGGCGCTCCGGCATCCTTCGATCAGTATTGCGAGCCGCTCGGGCGGCACTACTCGGTCAACGCCTACAAGCTGGGGGGCCGGCGCTTCGCGACCGTTTTCAGCGACATCTCCGAGCGCAAGCGGGCGGAGGAAACGCTGGCGCGGACCGCCGCCCGCCTGACCCTGGCCGCCCGGGCTGGCGGCGTGGGGATTTGGGATTACGATCTGGCCAGCAACGACCTGGAGTGGGACGACGGGATGTTTGCCCTCTATGGAGTGGCCAGAAAAGATTTTTCCCGAGCCTACGAGGCGTGGCAAGCGGGCGTCCACCCCGACGATCGTGAGCGGTCGGATCGGGAGGTCCAGATGGCCGTTCGCGGAGAGCGGGATCTGGCCACTGAGTTCCGCGTGGTCTGGCCCGATGGCACGACCCGCAACATCCAGGCACTCGGCACGGTGCTGCGCGACGGCGCGGGAAATCCTGTGCGCATGATTGGCACGAACTGGGATATCACGGACGAGCGGAAGCGCATGGAGGAATTCCGGCGCACGATCGAGGAGCTGCAGCTTTTCAACCAGCTTGCCACGAACCGGGAGCTGGTCATGATCGAGCTCAAGCAGCAGATCAACAGCCTCTGCTCACGGCTTGGGTATCCTCCCGCCTACGACCTGCACGATCTGCTTCCCTCTTCGCCATCCGGCAGAAAACCTGATAACACCTGATCCCCATGAAAACCGCCCAACAAGTCCTGCTCGATGAGAGCGCCCCGATCACCCTTTCTGCCAAGCCTCACGGGGCCGGCCAGCTGGTCCTCATCTTCGGCCCGACGGCCAGGCTCCATAGCCCGGGTTTCCTTGCCGCCATCCGCGCGGCGTTCCCCCCCGAAACCCTGCTGGTCGGCTGCTCAACCTCGGGGGAAATCACGCGAGACGGAGCCCTGGATGGCGCGGTGACCCTCACCTCGCTCGAGTTTGCGAAGGCGACCCTGCGGGTCGAATGCGCGCCGGTTCCCGAAATGGCCGGCTCGCGCGCCGCCGGCGGGGCCCTCGGCGCGGCGCTGAGGGGCCCGGAGCTGAAATGCGTGATGGTGTTCAGCGACGGCCTCCATGTCAACGGGAGCGATGTCGTCAAGGGTCTCCGGGCGGAGCTCGGAGACGGGATCGTGATCAGCGGCGGCCTCGCCGGGGACGGGACCGCCTTCGCACGCACCGTGGTCCTGGCCGGCGCCGAGGCGCGGGAGAACTCCATCGTCGCTGTCGGATTTTATGGCGCGGGCCTCCTGGCACGAAGCTTCTCCGCCAGCGGATGGCAGCCGTTTGGGAATTTGCTGCAGGTGACGAGGTCCAGCGGGAGCGTGGTCCATGAGTTCGACGGCCGCCGCGCGCTCGACGTCTACTGCAAGTATCTTGGCGACAAAGCCGGCCAGCTCCCTGCCGCCGGCCTGCTGCATCCGGTCGCCTTGCAGGTCTCCGATAAGGGGGGCGGGCTTATCCGGACGCTGCTGGCCGTGGACCGGGACCAGGGAACCCTCACCTTTGCCGGAGATGTGCCCGAGGGCGGGAGCGTCCGGCTCATGCAGGCGACCTTCGCCCAACTCATCGAAGGGGCCGGGCGCGCGGGATGCCAGACCTCCGAGGCCAACGCGCCAGCCCCGGAGTTCGGGCTGCTCATCAGCTGCGTGGGCCGCAAGCTCGTCCTCGGCTCACAGACCGAGCTGGAAATCGAGGCGGTTGCCGAGCAGCTCCCGACCTGCCCCCACCTGACCGGGTTTTACTCCTACGGCGAAATCGGGTTTTACGAGGGCAGCGGCTCTTGCGAGCTCCACAACCAGACGATGACCGTGACCACCCTTGCGGAGTGCCCCTGACCGGCGAACCCCAACCCCTGCGCAACGACCGACCCCATGCATGTCCTGCTCCGATTGCAGCTGAAAAAGTGCTTGAAGGTTTCCGTCCCCAACCTCGCTGAGGGGGGCGCAGAAACCCTTCTCCAGGCCCTGAGGGCATCCCCGGCAGAGGTTTTGCGGAAGCTGTTTCAGGACATCAACCATTCCTATGAGCAGTCCGACCTGCAGCACGCCCGGCAGAGCCAGGCCTTCCAGCTCAGCGTCGAGGAGGGCCGCTCGCTCAACGAGCGCCTCCAGGCCGCCAACCAGAACATGGCACGGACCCTCGATGAGCTGACCCAGATCGTCAGGCTCCTCCAGCAGGAGGTCCTCGTGGCCGGCGGCGAAAACCCGCTCCCGTCCGGAGATGTCGACCTCGTGCGCGCCGTGCGCGACCTGGTCGAAAAGCAGATCGCTCAAGCCAAAAGCCATGACCTCTCGCGCAGGGCACTGCTCAACCTCCTGAAAGACAATGAGGCCGCGCGCCTGGCGGCCCATGCCGCCAACCGCGCCAAGAGCGAGTTTCTGGCCAACATGAGCCATGAGATCCGGACCCCAATGAACGGCGTGATCGGGATGACGAGCCTCCTCCTCGGCACCGCGCTGAACGAGCACCAGCGGCGCTTTGCCGAAACGGCCTTGAGCAGCGCCGAGTCCCTGCTCGCCCTGCTCAACGACATCCTTGACTTCTCAAAGGTGGAGGCCGGCAAGCTCACGCTCGAGCAGAGCGATTTCAGCCTCCGCCGCCTGCTCGACGAGGCCCTCGCGCCGCTGGCGATGCGGGCGCAGGAAAAGCGGGTCGAGTTCATCTGCGCCGCAGCCCCTGACGTCCCGGACCGCCTGCGCGGCGACCCCCTCCGCCTGCGGCAGATCCTGGTCAACCTCGTCGGCAACGCCGTGAAGTTCACCGAGCGCGGAGAGATCGCCGTGCGCGTGGAGCTCGAGCCGGCGGACCCGGCCGCGCCGGACGCCGTCCGCCTGCGCTTTTCGGTGCAGGACACCGGGATCGGCGTGCCGGCCGACAAGCTGCCCCTGCTGTTTGAGAAGTTCAGCCAGGTGGATGCCTCGAGCACGCGCCGCTTCGGCGGCACGGGACTGGGCCTGGCCATCGCCAAGCAGCTGACCGGGCTGATGGGCGGGGAGATTGGAGTCGAATCGCATGGGGGGCGCGGGACCACGTTCTGGTTCACCCTCAACGTGGAGCGGGCGGCCGGGGAAGAGTCGCCCGTCAGCAGGACGGCGGCGCTGCCCGACATCCAAGGCTCGCACATCCTTGTCGTGGACGACAACGGGACGAACCGGCAGGTGCTCACGACGCAGCTTCGGGCCTGGAGCTTCTGCGTGCAGGAGGCGGAGGACGGCCCCTCGGCCCTTGCGGCGCTGCGCGCCGCGCGCGAGCAGGGCATCCTGTTCCATGCGGCGGTCCTCGACATGCAGATGCCCGGGATGGATGGGGTGGCTCTGGCGCAGGTGATCCGGCATGAGCCGGCCTATGCGGCGATGCGCCTGATCCTGCTGACCTCGATGGGGCACACCGGCGAACCCGGCCGCTTCAGGCAGGCCGGGTTCTCCGCCTGGCTGTCCAAGCCGGTGAGCTCCTCGGTGCTTTTTGACGCCTTGCACGGGGCGCTGATGGAGCACCAGGCACAGCCGGCACCGGACCTCCCCGCGCCTGAGGAGGATCTTCCTGTCTCTGCCGACGCCCCGCGGATCCTCCTCGTGGAAGATGGCGCGGTGAACCGGTTCGTGGTCGAGGTCTTTCTTAAGAAGCTGGGCATCCGCCCGGTTGCGGCCGAACATGGCGCCGCCGCGCTCAGCGAGCTTCAGCGCGAGCCGTTCGACCTTGTTCTGATGGATGTCCAGATGCCGGTGATGGACGGCCTGGAGGCGACGCGTCAAATCCGCGACCCCCAATCCGCCGTGCGCAACCGCGACATCCCGATCATCGCCATGACCGCCCATGCCATGCAGGGCGATGAGGACATGTGCCTGAAGGCGGGGATGAACGACTACATCTCAAAGCCGATTTCCCTGAAGACCCTCGAGCAAAAATTGCAGAAGTGGCTGGGCAAAACCTAAAAGCTGACCGTCTTCCCTGCGGGGATAGCAATTTTTTAGTGATCGGAATGATTGGAGTTCATCAGGTCTGTCACCTATCGGCTTGACTCTTCCTGCCCTCCAGCTTAGGCAACACGGGAGTTTTGGTAATCACTGTCCATAAAAACAAACCGTTGCTTGTAAGCATCCTCATTTTTTCGAATGCAAATCCATTGGCACGAAGGTCTCTTTTTACTTCCTCATCACCTCCAGCGCTTTCAGAGCCATCTCCACGGGGGGCTGGCTCTGGAGCGGCGGCTGGCACGGTCGTTCCCATACGGGGTCATTGAGGCGCGCCTCTCCTCCGAGGATCTCCGGGTTGGAAAAGTTCGTTTTGACTCCCTGCACGCCATCCTCCCCAGCGGCACTGAGGTGCGTTATCCTGAGGAGGCCGAGCTGCCCGTTTTGGACATCAAAGCCGCCTTGGAAGAATTCGACCACCTCACCGTCTGCCTCGCCGTCCCCCTCTGGACAAAAGACCGGGCCAATTGCGTGACGGAGGAGGAAGATCGCCTCCTTGGTCAAAAAGTCCTCTACAGGGTTGTCGAATCCGAGTGGGCCGATGAAAACACGGGAGGAAACCGGAGGCCTATTCTTGAGCGGCGGATCAACGCACGGCTTCTCGTCGATGATTCCGTCCCCAACGACATGGAAGTCATCCCCCTTCTGCGCCTCACGCGCGGCTCTGGCGAAGAGGTAGGACTTCCGAGGCAGGACACCGAATTCAGCGGCCCCTGCCTGGTCTTGAGCGGCTCCTCCTCGCTGAGGGACATTGTGCGGGACCTGAGCTCGCAGGTCCTGGCCTGCCGGGAGGAGCTTCTCCTGCAGATCAATCGCGGCGCTTTCAGCCTGGAAAATGTCCGGGGCGTTCAGTTCGAGCAACTCATGCTCCTGCAAGCCCTGAATCGGGCCGCCGCGCGCTTTGAGACGCTGCTCGTGATCCCGTCTGTTCCCCCGATCCAAGTCTACCGGGACATGAGGGACCTGCTCGGCGACCTGAGCGCGCTGCACCCCAACCGTGACCTCTTTGACGCTCCCGCCTACGACCACGACAACCCTTACCCCTGCTTTCGGGATATTGCCGACCGCATCCGCCTCTTCCTCCGCGGCAGCGTGACCCAAAGTTTCCTCAAGGTCAATTTCACCCCGCAGGGCGACCACCTCCAGGCCGACCTGACCGACGAGCACCTCACCCGCCCAACCGATTACTTCCTTGGCATCCGAACCAAGGAGGACCCGGTCAAGCTCGCCCGCTTCGTCGAAAACGAGGACCAATTCAAACTGATGCCTGCCAGCCTGGTGGAGCGCGCCGTGCGCGGCGTTGTTCTCAAGGAGGAACGCCTGCCGCCCCTCGATCTGCCAACCCAAAACGGATTGCATTACTTTCACCTTGTCCGCGACAAATCCCCCGAGGTCTGGTCCATGCTCGTTCGCGAGAAGTCGGCCATCGTCCGCTGGACCGGCAACTCCGAGGCCGATTACCAGGTCACCCTCTACATGCCCGTGCCTCCGGCCTCATGACGCTGCTCGACGCCTGCGAACCGCTATTCCAGAAAATTTGTGCCCTGAACAGGTCCAGCAAGACCAAAGGGCCGGCGCAGGATTTCCCTTCGCTCCGCAAGGAGGTCACGGCGCTCATCTCCGGGCTGCGCAGCAACCTGATCTCCGAGCCCTCGCTCGCAGGACAATGGCAGAAGCTCGAAATGCCGGTCCTGTTTTTTGTCGACTCCATGATCTCGGAGAGCCACCTCCCCTCATCGGCCGAGTGGAATAAAAATCGGCTCGCTTACGATTTCAAGGAACTGGCCGGGGACCAAAAGTTTTTCGACTTCCTCGACAAGGACCTTGCCGATCCGGACTCCGACGCGACCGCCAGGTTGGGGTTTTACTTCACCTGCATCGGGTTGGGGTTTGCCGGATTTTACTCCCAGCGTCCCGAGCAGCTCCGGCCCCGGATGGTGGAGATGCTTCGCCGGGTCGACCCATCCGTCCGCACGGAGTCCCACATGAAGATCTCCCCGGAGGCATATGAAAACGTGGATACGAGGGACCTGATCGAACCCCCTCCGCTGCCTACCGGGGTTCTCGTCGGATTTTTTCTTGCGCTCTGTCTGGTCTTCATCGCCGTGAGCTTCCATCTCTACCAGGACGCCACCCTTGAGCTCAGACAGGCATTGTCCGATATCCTCTCCCATACCTTGGACCAGATCAAATCCCACATCAGGCTCGTGCTTTGAAAGAACTCACCTACCTCTTTTCGCGCATCGCCGCTCTCTCGGCCTGGATCAAGGTTCTCATCTACCTCCTCCTCTCGGGCCTGGCGATTGCCATCGCAGGGTATTTTGGCCTCTGGGCCGCCGGGGCTGCGGGCGCAGTCTGCCTGGTTATCGGGCTCCTGCTCCTGACGTTTTCCGTGCTTGCCGACTGGGCTCGCCGCCATCGCGAGGCTGAGCTGCGCGGGGAGCTGGACCGGAATGCGGGTCCCGGTGCCCATTCATCCGGCTCGCTCATCGATCCCCTTCGAACCGCATTTGCCGAGGGGCTTTCCAAATTCCGGGCCTTCAACAAAAGCGTTTACGACATCCCTTGGTTTGCCCTCATTGGCGATACCGGATCGGGGAAATCCCAGGCGATCCTCCGGTCCGAGATCGACTTCCCTCAAGGCCTGCACGAGCCCAGCCAAGGCAAAGCTCCGACCCAGGCATTGGATTGGTGGTTTACCAACTTTGCCGTGGTCCTTGATACCGCAGGCGGACTTGTCTTTTCTCCCACCCAAACCCCCTCGACCCCCGCTTGGTATGAGTTTGGCGAACTCCTCCGCAAACACCGCCGAAAGTGCCCGCTCAATGGCCTTGTCATCGCCATCTCCGCCGAGAGCCTCCTCAAGGATTCCCGCAAGCAGGCCGAGATCAAGTCCGGCGTCCTGGCCCGCCACCTCGATTCTCTGCGCAGGGTCCTCTCAGTTCGATTTCCCGTCTTCGTGCTGGTCACACAATGCGACCGCCTCCCGGGGTTCTCCCCGTTTTTTGCCGATGCTCAGACGGATGCGATGCGGCAGCAGATGGTCGGATGGTCGAACCCGGCTCCCCTCGAAGCTCCGTTTCGCCCGGAGCTCGTGCAGGAGTATTTTCATGTGCTCTCCCAGCGCCTGAGGCGTCGTCGGCTCGGCGTTCTTCTCGACCCCGCTCCTGCGCCCGGCGGCCGCCGCATCGACGAGGTGGACACGCTCTTCGCCTTTCCCGACGGGGTTTCCGAGATCCTGCCCAACCTCATGATCTACGCGGAGAATATGTTTGTCGCCGGCGAGTGGTCGATGAGCCCGTTGCCACTCCGCGGCATCTATTTGACCTCGGCCCAGCCAGGGCCCCGCGAAACTCCTGCCGCAGACCGTTCAGCCCCCTCCGCACAGGCAGCCGAACCCGCGCCAGCACCGCTCTTTCTGAGAGACGTCTTCCTCGACAAAATCTTCCGTGAGGACGCCTTGGTCACGCGTCGGGGAACGGGCAGCCGGGAGGGTTTTTTGCGCAAGGTGCTCTTCTTCCTCGCCGGATCAGCGCTCCTGGTTTGTCTTTTCCTCCTTGCCCTGCGCGCGCATGGCAGCCTCCTTGGCGAGCAGGACACCCAGATCTCCCTCTGGAACCGCGCCGCCCGTGCTTGGAAACCTGCCGGAGAAATGCCCATCGTCTCCAAGGAAGGCGACCGCCAGTTCCGCTATGATGGCAACAAGCCTGTCGGTTCCGGCGCGCTGGGAAAAAACCTCACGGTTTTTGAAGACACCACCATTCTGGAGTTTCATCGAAAGCTCGCCCGGGCTGCTGCCAACAGGCTGCCAATTCCCGTGATTTTCACCCCCTATGTCTGGCTCGGAACCAACCCCGACCGCGCGAGAGCAGCCGCCCAGCGGGTCCTCTTCGAGGCCACCGTGGTGAAGCCCCTTCTCGGCGCAGCGCGCGCCAAGATGTCCGAGCCCTCCACGGATCCGAAATCCGTCGTCCCCACGGACGAGTTTGACTCCGCCTCCGTGCTCACCGCCGAGGCAAAAGCCCTGGCGGAACTCGTGCGCGTGGAAGCCGCCATCTACGGCCGCTCGACCGGGAAGTTTTCCAAATTTCCGGGATCGACATTCCTCTCGCCGCTCCTCGAATACACGACCGGCAAGCCGGCGGACGCGCGCCTCATTGAGATCATGAACTGGACCTACGACCGGAACCCCGCCGGCGTCGACCGCTGGGCCCCCGACTGGATGGGCGGCGGAGTTACCCTGCAGTCCAACCCGGCGATTCTCGTGGGCACAGACCGCCTGATTGCCTATGCCCAGAAGCGGATTGCCAGTCTGCAGCAGAACCTGGCCTCCCTGCAAATCCTTGCCGACGTCGTCGCGAACTATACCGCAGCAGAAAATGCACTAGGCAAGGCGGCCAGCGTCAAGGATGACGCGAAGTGGAGCGATGGGGCCGTCGCCAATGCCTATGAGGCCCTGGAGGCTGCTAAAATTCAGCTTGAGGAAAACCTGACTTCCACCACGACGCTCGGGCTCTTCGAAGACGGCCCGCATACGCTTTCTTCCGCCTTGGGGAGGCTGGCCAGCGAGAGCGACTCCCACCTCGGCCAGGTCGATGTTATCATCAATATCATCAACGAAGTCCTGCCTCTCGTCCCGGAAAAAAATGAGAGCACGGCCATCCGGCCGCCCTCGCAATGGGATGAGGAGCACTCGGCGTTGCTGATCGCCATCCGCGACCGCCTCACCGGCCTCTCCGGGGCCATCACAAAAAACATCCGCGAAAAGGTGAGCGCCGACCTGATCAAAAGCTATCAGGATCTTGACGCGGCGGTACTCGCTCCCTACCAGGGCACCCCCGGATATCTTTGGAGGTGGAAATCCTACGGCCTCTGCGCGGCGGGCTATCCTGAGTATCATTTCCAGCAGGGAATGTATCTCGTGGACCAGCGTTGGATCCAGTTGGCCACCCTCCAGGAGGCCATCGGCAAACTGCAGGCCACCATCGACCTCTACACCGGCAGCCAGGCCAATCCCTTTCTCACCATCTGCAACTATTTTTTGAAGCGGATCCAGACGACCCAGACCGCCCTCTTCGTGACCAACTACGGACTGCAGGCCCGGGAGGCCCTGATCCGCGTGGCCCGCTTTCCCCTGGTCTGGCCGCCTGGCCCTGAAAATGAGGCCCTGAGCGTCGAACAGCTCCAGGGGGCCGCCGCCCTGCTCAATGCCATCGCGCTCGACCTTCAGGCCAAGACCTTCCTGGATATTCCGGCGGAAATCAGCCAGCCGCTCTCTGCATTCTACCAGCGCATCTCCCCGCTCTACTCGATCCTCTCCGCCCTGATCGATCCCGACGGATCCATCTCGGAAGTGACCCTGACCCTCTACAACGGGCAGGCCCAGCGCCAGCTCTCCGGCCCGAACTTCCTTCCCCTGCCCGCCGCAACCCCGACGCCAACCCCTCCGCCCCGCTCGCTCATGAGCAAGATGATGTTCGGTCTGGGATCCAAGCCGGATCCCACCCCCGAGACGGCCCCGTCCCTCGACATCTCCGCGTGGAATGCGGTCGGCCTGGACGGTCCCGGCCAGGGCGTCTACCCCCTTTCCTCCCAGTCGGACGTGCCCTTGGGAACCTTTCAGCTTCAGCAGCCGTTCAGCTTCCGGGTCTACCACTCGCTCATGGCCGATGATGGCTCCGAGCAGATCAACGGGGGGGCAAACTGGTCTGCTCTCCGGCTCATCGCCCGGTTCGGATCCAAACCCCTCGGCGTCGGCCAAGACTGGCAGGTCTCCCTCAAACCCAACGAGCCGTCCGGCGTATGGATCCGCTTCGCGTTCGAACGCCCGCTCCCGATCACCCCATGGCCGACGATCGACACGCTCGGCCTGCGCCAGCTCCCTGGCCAGCCCGTTGCTGCCCCCGCCGCATCGCCGCCGCCGGCTGCCGCACAGCCCTGATCCTGCGAATTCAAGAGTCTTATGGAAAACATGGAAAACGATGCACTCTCCCAAAGGCCTCCCTTTTTTATGACCGAGGAAGCCTACAATGCGGCGCTCAAGGCTCTCCTGGATAAGCGAGCCTCCGTGCCTTGCTCGCGATGTGGATTTAACCAGTTCGAGCTGCAGCCCGCCTACACGGCCTTGCCGCTGATGCCCGATTGCCAGGCCCCGAGCAGCTACGGACCCGCCATCCCATGCGCCGTTGTGGCCTGCAAAAATTGCGGAAACCTCAGCTTCCATTCCGCAGCGCATCTGGGGCTGCTTCGTCCGGCCGAACCGATTCCGCCCGCGCCTGGCCTGGCCTAGCCTCCCCCTTCAGGGGGCAACCGTCACCATGGGCTGGCTCGGAGCGATCTGAGCTCCGGCGGGCATGTTCGCATTCGAGGAGTTGTTATGCCCGATCAGCGAGCCAAGATAAACCGCCATCTGGCCCTCGATTTTAACGGACATGCTCCCCAGTTTGAATTTGCAGGGGCCTTTGATCATGTTGGAAATCACGCCCCCGGCGGCTCCGGGCTCGTCGCCGGAAGACATGAGGATTTCGGTTTGAACCGTCGCCGCCGGAAACCCAACCATTTTCACGGTTTTGGACAGGGTGGCGGGGTTCGATTGCTGGAGCATGGCCAGGTTCGGATAAGGAATCGGGACCGGCCCTGCTGGGGTGGGAGTCTTGCAGACATCGGGCACTGCGAGGCATTGCCCGGCGGGGCTGTTGGTGGATGCGGGAAACATGCTAGTTCAGATTGATGGATTTTCCGCGGAGCTTGATGTCGCCGCGACTAGTGTGCCGGATGCGCCCGGCTTCCACCGTTGCATCCCCCTCGACCTTCTGTTCGAACGAGCCGGCCTCACCACGAAAATTCGCGCGGATCTTCTGAATCAGATTGTCACAGCGCTGCCACAGCCAACGCGCGGTGATCTCAACGTCCCGTGCTGCCAGGTGGATTCTGCTGGATGTCAGGGTGAGCGGCCCAGTGCATCGCAGCCGGATTTCGCCTTGCGGAGCGGCAATTTCCAGTGAGCCAGGGAGAACGATCCTCTGGAGCCCATCGGCCTTGAGGATGCCGATGACGAAGTGATGCTTCGCTCGCGAGATCAAAAGGACCAAGTCCCCAGGCTGCGGGCAGTAAAAGGCGCCTGTGGCAAGATCGGCCCAAACGTAGGCATCCGGGCATTCCAAATAAACGCGGCCGGGCTCGCATTCGAGCACGGTTGCAGGGCCCAGATATTCCGTGGTGGCCTGTGGCGCGGCGGGCTTTAGTTCTCGGGTATTTTCCATGTTTCGGCAATTCGGAGCTCTTTGTCGGTCGTTCGCAAACCTTCGGTTTGAGCGTTGGTGAAGTCGGTATCCTTTGCAAGCACCCCGTGGAAGTTTGCATGGCTCAGGTCGGCCCCTCGAAGGAGGCAGGCGCTCAGGTCGCTGCGGGAGAGGTCGGCCCAGACAAGACTGGCGCGCTCGAAATGCGCTTCCACCCCCTCAGAGTCCGTCCAGACGCTCTCGTCAGCCGAGATTTCGCGAAACGACGCGCCAGGGAATCGCGCGCCGACAAAGATGGCCCCCTTCAACTGGCACCCGTCAAACTCCGCGCCTTGGAGGTTGGCCCCTGCAAAAATGGCAAAGGACGCCTGGGCCGAAAGGAATCGGGCCGAGGACAGATCGGCCTGTGAGAAGTTGGCATTTGCCAGGGCCACGCCGGAGAAGTCCGCCTCTTTGAGCGTGGCTCCGGCAAAGGAGCACTCGGCAAAGGAGCAGGACCGCAAGTCGCGCCCGGTGAGGTCGATGCCCTCCAGGGTGCAGGTGGTGAAGACCGTTTCGTCCAGCCGGGCTTCGACGAGCGCATCCCCGCCAAACGTCACAAAGGCCAAGCGGGCGCGGGAAAGATCGGCCCCGTTGAGCATCGAACCCTCAAAGTCCCCCGAGGTGGACCGGCACCCCGCCAGCGAGGCTTGGGCGAGATTGCAGCGATCAAAGCGGCAGCTGTCCAAGGTGGCACCGGAAAGGTTGACCCCGCTGAGGTCACAATCCACGAAGGCCGTGGCCGTGAGATCACACTCCGAGAGGTTTGCCGACGCGAACTGGCATCCCTCGAAGTGGCTTCCGGCGAGGCATCGGCCGGACCAATCGACCCCCGAGAAATCAGTCCCGCGAAACCGCATGTTCGGCAGGCGTGAAAGCGCCGCGAGAAAGCCCGCGTCGAGGACTGCCTCTTCCAGACCGCACCCCTCGAAGGTCGTCAGATCCAGCTTGCAGCCCTCAAGGTTGGCGGAGGAGAGATCGCAAAACTCAAAAGCCGCAGAAGTCAAGTTCCCGGACGCGAGGGTCGTGCTGGAAAAATTGCTAAACGCGCAGCGCGCTCGGTCCCACCGGGATCCGCCCAGTGAGCAGCGATCAAGGGCGCTCTTCATCACCTCGGCCCCGGACCAATTCGCCCCTTGAAGTTGGCATTCAGGAAATCTCGACTCCAGGAACTTGCAGCCGGAGAAATCGATCCCCTCCATCTGGCACCGGTCGAACGAACAGTGGGGAGTGGAGCGGGCCCACCGGGTGCCGGGATCGAAGCGGCAGGATGTGCAATGGCAACCGGTCCAAACCGCCTCGGAGAAGTCAAAGGCCCCCATGGCGCAGGAATCGAAAATCACGCCCTCGAGCAAGCCCCCTGCAACGACACCGTTGGTCAAGTCAGCCTGAAGCAACAGCATACCTTCGGCAGAGACTTCGCTCCAGCGGATGCCAGGGAATTTGGAGTTGACCGATCGGAGTTGCTGGAGATCAGAGCGCTCAAAAACAATCCGAGGGCCCGTGCAGGCGTTCATGGCGGTTTTCGTGCAGATGCACTCGGAAAAAACGGCCTCCTCCAGGTCGCACCCGTGGAAGACGGCATGCTCAAGCTGGGAGGCCTCGAAACGGGTCTGCGCAAACAATACGCCCTGAGCGCGCGCGCTGCTCAGATTGCACGCTTTGATGAGCAGACTTTTGGCGGAACCGGCGTTCCAATCGGACTCCGAGAGATCGCAGCGCTCGAGCTTGGAACCATCCAGCGTGCTTCCCTCGAAACCCGTCCCAACCATTCGGCATTCGATAAAGTGCGCCCTCTCCAGCTTGCACTCCTGGAACGCCGCCCCGGAAAAGTCCACCGACAGGAAAACCTGCCCGGCCAGGTCGAGCTTCTCAAGGAGGCAGCCATCAAACGTGCGGGTGCTATCCAAAATCTTTTGGACCTCTTCCAAAGTCGTCAGGCGGGAAAGGCCGGGGTGCGGGGTGCTCATGGTGCGGTCTCCGGGTCGAACCGCGTGCGGGCAAGGAAGGCACCCGTCCAGCTCACGTGGGAGGTCTTCGTTTCCCAGAAGCTCGCGGAAAAAAGGTTCGCATGATCGAAAACGACCTGCTGGCAGTCCGATCGGTCAAATGTGGCCTTCATCGCATTTGCATGGGTAAAGGAAGCCGCCTGAAAATTGGAGTCGTCGCAGGTTGCCTTTCGCAGGTCGGCCCTTTCGAAGTTGGCACCGGACGCGGCCACATCGACGAATCGGGCATTCTGCAAGTCGGCCTTCGTGAAGTGCGCCCCCTCCAGCTTGCAGTTCTCGAAGATCGCCCCGGCACCGAGGGCCCCAACAAAGATTGCCCCGGTGAGGTCGGTCTCGGCATCGGTGCGGAGACCGTCGATCTTGGCTTCCGAGAAATTGGCACCAGGGGCGCGGCTGCCGCGCAGGTCGGCCCCGGAGAGCATCGCTTCCTGCAGGCAAGCCTGCGTCAGGTCGCAGTCGGGAAACTCTGCCTCTACGAGCAGCGCCGAGGAGAGGTTGCTGCCTGCCATTTTGCACCCGAGGAAACGGGCATTCGGCGCAAGGAAGTTCGCCCAGTCGATTGCCTCAAGGTCGAGGCCGGAAAATGTTGCTCCGCCGCACATCGCCCCCGCCCACCGGATGCTCTTGACGTCGCTCGCCGCGAATTTTGCCCCGCTCAGGTTCGCGCCGGAAAAATCCGTGCCCGACAGGAGGCAGCCAGCAAAGTCGGCCCCAGATAAATTCGATTTCTCGAACCGCGTCTGCGAAAGGTCCGCCCCGGAAAAAATCGCTCCCGCCAGGTCGATGCGGGAGAGGTCGGCCCCTGCAACCGGCGCATCGCGAAAATCCATGCCGGACACGCTGCCGCCGCGGAGGGCCTCAGCATCAATTTTCCCGTCGGAAGCAAAATCCCTCCACGTCGGGGTGCCGGGAATCGAGGCCTCGATCTCTGCAAACTTTTTTTCGAGCTCGGCCTTGCGTGCGGCCGTTGCGGCGAGGGCGTCCCCGACGGGGTTCTCTGCCGGCTCCCCGCGCTCGGCTTGGGCCCTCAGTTGCTCGGCCTCAGCGATCTTCCGGGCGGCTTCGTCGTTGGCCTGCAGGCGGGCCAGCACTTCATCCAAGTCCCGTTCCGCCGCTTGAAATTCGGCGCTTGGCTCGGGAGAAGGTGGTTTCACCGAGGAGGTCAGCTCATGGATCGACTGAAACAACTCGTCCACAGGATCGGCGGATGCCTGCGCTGGGACCGCCGGCGGTGGGGCGGCAGGCAGGCCCCTGGAAGCTAGGGCAACCGCGGCGGCGGCCTCGAACCCGCAGAGGTCCCGCTCCGCCGCGTCTCCAGCTCCCCCTTCTGCACCAAGGGGCTCCAGGCGCACCCAAAGCGACTGGATTTCCGGAAACTTGACGCTGGAAACAGGAACCTGCCCGCGCCAGCTCAGGATCAATTTGCTTTTGGAAGGGTCGGCCCAAACGGTTTCCAGGTTCATGGCCACTTCCTCAGAGTGCAGTTCCCCCGCAGGAGCCCCCGGGACTTTTGGCGCAGACTTCCGGATGAAACAGCGCGGCAGGAGGCCCGGCAGCGCGGAGCGGAGGACAGGGAGCTCCGGATGCATTCCCTGGAAGGTTAGCTCCTCATTCCCCTTCCAGAAACCGGGGAGGCGCTGGTCCGGAAGTGCCACATGAAAATAGGCCGCGTTAAATCCCTCCGGCCACCAGGGCCACCGCGTCTTCGCATAATCCCCGTCGAAGCGCCCCATCAGTTCCCTCCGAATCTGCCAGTCGGCAGGGATCGGACCCGTGCCGGCTGGGGCAGCCTCATCCTGCGGGTTCAGCACCCGACGCCCGGGGCTCTCGATTTGGTGCATCGCCAGCCCATCGCGGCCGGTGCCCATCGGATTCCATGGCCAAGCCTTTCCGCCGAAGCTTCGGGCGTAGCTCAGGGGAACGGGGGTGGCCGGCCCCGGCAAACCAGCTTCAGAACTTAGAAAGCCGACCTTCCACTCTCTCGGTCCAAAGAGAGTGAGATCTTTCTTGATCGGGCCGGCTTGAAATCCGGCCTCAAAGCTTGAGACTTGACTGTCTGCAGGCGGGAACGCGGTTCCGACGACAAGGATTTCTCCCCGCTCTTTGCATGGCCCGAAGTCCGACGGGTAATAAATTCCGAGGTCATCGCCCGCCGGGTTTGGCTTGTCACCGCATGGGCCCTCGGGCTCCTCTTCAACAGGGGCCGCTACCCCTCCGTCCACCAGGCGAAAGGTTCCCTTCACGCAGAGGTGCCACGCCAGGCCCGCCACCCCGCAGGTGCCGGGCTGCACGACCCAGCACAGGCTGGTGCAACTCGGGCTTTGGTTCAGAACACGCATGCTTTTAGCTTCGATCGTTGATCATCCAACTCGAATGCCGGACCTTGGTGTTCACCTTGGGCTTCATATGAACTTCCGGAATCCGGTAATTCCTTACTTAGAGGAGACGCTGAGGGCGTTGAGAATGGCCGTTCTTGCGACCATGCCAGTCTTTACCTGGGCCAACTGCGCCGTCAGGTCAGCTTGAGCTTTGGTTAGGGCTGCTAGGGCGTTGGCAACGTTTGGTGGCACGCCGACGCCGGGATTCCCCAACACAAGCATGTTGTTGATTTTCGTCTGTGCCGCCGTGATTTCAACAGCTTTGTTGCCGCCTGATAGCAACTCGACAGGCCCTGCGGTGGCCCCCAAACTGACACCGGAGGCACCGACGAGTGATGCCGTTGCAGTCGCGGAAGTCAAACTCAGTGCATTTGCAATAGTAAATGTGACAGCATCCGCAGTCAATGTAAACGGCCCGCCAGGCACATCCTGGGTGATGGACTTGCTTGCCTTTTGCACGACTGCGGCGGCCACGACCGTCGAGGTCTGGGCGAATACGTTGTAGGCGTTGATATAATCATTTCTCAACGCATAGATGGTATCACGGTTGGCACCCTCTATTGCCTCTTGACCTTTCCAGTCCATTTTCGTTTCTTTGCCAGCGGTGTATTTGTAGAGGTTCGCGTGGTACCACTCAACCTTGTCGCCGTAGCATTCCGCCGTCTCACCGTTCACCGTCTTGTTTACCGATCCCGTACAGTAGTCATACTTATTGCCGAAAATGAAGTCCGTTTTGGCTCCCATCTCGCACGTCATGTATGCGGGCATATTGGGGAAGGGCGATTTTCTCAAGCTGAGCACGGGTTGCGCTATCATCGACCCCGGATAGAGGAAGCTCGTAGTGGCCATGAGCGATTTGTAACCCAGCGTTGTCGGAAAAATCATGTGCGCCAAAGCCATGGTAACAAATGGTGCTGTTACAGCGGCGGTGCCATAGGCCATTCCGGCTTCCGGGTCGTTCGCAGCGACGGCCCCCACATAAGCCCCCGCAGCGACGCCTCCCAGCACTATCGGCAACAGCGCCGCCGGGGAAACGTAAACGCTGGTCGAAAGACCGAAGACGCCGGAGCCCTTCCATCCATAGGTCATGTCGGTGTTGGCTCCCTTGATGCTCTTAAAATTGAAGCCCCATTTGTAGGCCTCGACTTTTGGGCTTGATCCGCCCCCGCTGAATGGGTTGAAACCGCTTTGATTTTCGGACATGGCAGAGTCTTTGGATTTGAGTTATGGAAAGCTCGGTTGGGTCGGGATGTTTTTGTAGGCAGCTTCGTCAGCTGCGCCCACAACCCGCATCGTGTTTTTGTAAGGAGAGTACAGGACAATAGACTGGCAACCGGTCTCCGGTGCGAAACAAATCACGTTGCCTCCGTCATCGTGGATATAGCAGCGCTGGGCGAACTGCGGCAGCGGAAGCGAGGGCATGTTCACGGCATTGTAAACGGAGCCGACGACGACGGGGCGGTCGGGGTCGCCCTCTTCGAAGGCCACGAGCACCTCGTTGCCGATCCTGGGCAGAAAGACGCTACCCCAGCCGTTTCCGGCGGAGATGTGGGACACGCGAATCCACCCAGAGCACGAGTCGTCCTCTGCGCTGGACCGGTCCCAGCGGAATTTCACCTTCACGCTGCCCATGGCCGAAACGAAGGGGACTTTCGGGTCATTTCCCGCCGGCCCGGTGACGACCGCCGTCTGGAGGCCTGCGATCCGGGGCTTGGCGGTTCGGAGCGGCGGGCGGAAGACCGTCGCTGCCGGGATCGCAGAGAACCGGCAGTCGATGCCGGGCGCTTCGGAGTCCACCGTGGCGGTGCGGAAGTCGGCGGACCGAACCTCCAGGCTGGCGGAGGTCAACAGATAATCTGCGTCACAGACCCCTGCAGGGGTTCCTTTTAAGGAAATGACATAACCGGCCGAGAGGCCGGCAGACTTTGCCTTACCTTCAAAAACCACCTGACGGCACTGCAGGGCCTGGAGCCGGATTTTTGCCAGGGCGTCCCCCTCCGAGGATAGCTCATACTTGCCCGGAACATCGTAATACTCGCCCAAGCTTGGCGGGTCGCCCACAGTCGCCTTCGCCGTGCAGACGAGCGACATGCGGGGCGCGACGTAGTCGTAGTCATTCAAGACCACGGAGGCAGAGGCCAGGCTGGCCTGCGACTTCCAGTCGTAAACGCGCTCGATGGCCGCCTGGTCGGCGCTTTGTGGGCGGTAGTCGATTTCGTCGTGACCTGGAAACGCCGTGTGCGAGGTCGTGGAGTCCGCAAGGACGAGGGTGTGCTTGCCGTCCGTGTGCTCGAAAAAGTAGGAGATCCCCTCCTCCTCCATCAGGCGGCTGACAAAATCCAGGTGCGACTCGCGGTATTGGACGCAGACCCCCCGGGTCTCATAAGTGGCCGTCAGCCCCATGCGGAAATCCGAGTAGCCTGCGTCGGAGAACACCTTCTTCAAGATCTCCGGAACCGTCATCATCTGAAAGATCCGGCAGTCGGCGCTGAGGTCGAGCAGCTGGAGCCACGGGACGACGACCGCCTCATAGGTCGTGAGGTCGCCCTCGAACCCTGTCTGCCGGAACGTGCTCACGAAGCCGTTCAGGTATCGGGTTCCCCCCTTCGGGAGGAAGACCTTCACCGTCACTTTCTGGCCGAGAATCCCGCGGAAATCCACCGTCCGACGCTCGCTCTGCATCTCCAGGTTCAGGAGAAACGGGCGGCTGATCTCCTCGCTGTAGGCGAAGTTCTGGAGGAGAAGGACATCCTCCCCCAGCGGGGTTTCAACGGCAATGGGCCGGTTTTTTTGGGTTGCGCTCACGATGGATTAGCCGCTTGAGGTCTCATGGTTGAAAGGCAAAGGTAAAGCCCTTGCCATCGGCGGCGACCTGCACGGACGTCACCGGGCTGCCCTCGAACATCCGGCGGAGAATCTCGCCGCTGATCTCAGGCAGGAGGTTTTTATTGAGGATCGCGTCGACCATTCGACCGCCGCTTTCCACCTCGGTGCAGCGATCGGCAACCAGTCCGATGACCGCATCGTCATACGTGAGCGCTACCTCGTGCGTGTCCAGCAGGCGCTTCACGATCCGGTCGAGCTGAAGGCGAATGATCTGCCTCATCACCACGTCGCTGAGCGGGTAGTAGGGGACTACGGTCAGGCGCCCGAGCAGGGCTGCCGGGAAGGCTTTGAGAAGCTGCGGGCGAAGCGCCTTGGCAATCCCCTCGGGATCCGGGGCGAGCTCCGGATCCTTGCACATGCCCAGGATCAAGTCGCTGCCGACATTCGTCGTGAGAAGGATGATCGTGTTTTTGAAATCGATCAAGCGCCCCTCGCCGTCCTCCATCATCCCCTTGTCGAAAACCTGGAAGAAGATCTCATGCACATCCGAGTGCGCCTTCTCGACCTCATCAAGCAGCACGATGCTGTAGGGGCGGCGTCGAACCGCCTCGGTGAGCACGCCGCCTTCCCCGTAGCCCACATACCCCGGAGGAGCTCCCTTCAGCGTGGAGACGGTGTGGGCCTCCTGGAACTCGCTCATGTTGATGGTGATCATGTTGGACTCCCCGCCGTAAAGTGCCTCCGCGAGGGACAGCGCCGTCTCGGTTTTTCCCACGCCGCTTGGCCCGGCAAGCATGAAAACCCCGATCGGCTTGCCCGGGTTCACGAGCCCGGCTCGCGACGACTGCAACCGCTCGGCAATCGCCTCCAGCGCGTGGCGCTGCCCAACCACGCGCTTCTCAATCGAAGGCACCAGGTTGAGGACGGCTCCAATTTCATCTTTGACCATGCGTCCGACGGGGATCCCCGTCCAGTCGGCGACGACGGAGGCCACTGCCTGCTCATCGACCGTTGCGTGGAGAAGCGGTGAGTCGCCCTGGAGTTCGTCCAGTTCCACCTCCAACCGCTGAAGCTCATCCATAACGGGCTGCCGGTCCGGAGCTGGGGCTTCCCCTTCAGCGGCCGGCGCCCGGAGGGTCGTCCGTGCCGCGAGGATGGACGAGACAAGAGCTTTTTCCTTGTCCCAGCGCTGTTCGAGCTCTTCCCGGCGGACGGCCATCTGCTCGAGCGATTCATCAAGGACCTTGAGACGCTTTGCATGGTCCATCCCGATTTCGGTCTCCTCAACCAGGATCGCGCGCTCGGCCTCCAGGTTCTCCCGGCAACGCCGGGCCTCTTCGATTTCCGCAGGAACGCTGTGAAGCCCGACCGCAACCCGGGCGCACGCCGTATCAATCAGGCTCACCGCCTTGTCTGGGAGCTGCCGCGCGGGAATGTAGCGGTGCGAGAGGCGCGCCGCCGCCCGCAGGGCCTCATCGAGAACCTCAACGCGGTGATGTTTTTGGAGGATCGGGACAAGGCTGCGAATCATCACGACCGCCGTCTCCTCCGTCGGTTCATCCACCTTGATCACCTGAAACCGGCGGGTCAGCGCCGGATCTTTTTCAATGTATTTTTTGTACTCCGCCCACGTCGTTGCTGCGATCGTGCGGAACGTGCCGCGCGCCAGCGCCGGCTTGAGAAGGTTCGCCGCATCCCCCTGTCCAGCCGTGCCCCCAGCTCCGATCAGCGTGTGTGCCTCATCGATAAAAAGGATGATCGGGGTCGGCGAGGACTGCACTTCCTCAATGACCTGCTTGAGGCGGTTTTCAAACTCCCCCTTCACCCCGGCCCCTGCCTGCAGGAGGCCGAGATCAAGCGATCGAAGCACCACGTTCTTCATCGCAGGAGGAACATCCCCGGAGGCAATCTTCAGGGCAAACCCCTCGACAACCGCTGTTTTGCCCACGCCCGCCTCGCCGGTCAGGATCGGGTTGTTCTGGCGGCGGCGCATCAGGATGTCGATGATCTGCCGGATCTCATCGTCCCGCCCTAACACGGGATCAATCTCCCCTTTCTCAGCTTTTTCTGTTAGGTTTGTCGAGTATTTCGCCAGCGCCTCCTGCTTCCCAAGCGCCGCCGGGGCAGGAGCACCCTCCGTCGTTGGGGCTGCGGATTCCCCCTCCTCAGGCGAGCCGTCCGTGATGGCATCAAACTCCTCCGTGAGCCGCTCCAGGCGGATTTTCGAGAACTCGCGCGAGATCCCCATGAGGAGAGAGGCGAGCCCGGAGGTTTTGAGGATTCCCACAATCATGTGCCCCGTACGAACCCGGCTGCTGGAAAAGAGCAGGCTCGCATAGACCCAGCCGCGCTCCACCGCCTCCTCCAGGTGGGGAGAGATATCCGAGATCGACGTCGCCCCTCGTGGCAGCCGGTCCAGTGCATGGGTGAGATCCGACGCCAGCGTCGAGGGGTCGAACTCAAATGCCCTCGCGATCCGATGGATGTCGGAGTCGGGGAGCTGGATGACCTGGTTTAGCCAGTGGATCAGTTCAATGTGGGGGTTGCCCCGCAACTTGCAGAAGGAGGCGGCACTCTCCACGGCGCCATAGGCCACCGGCGCAAGTTTTCCAAATAAGATGCTGCGTTTGATTTCGCTCATAGGTTTATTTCTTCGGTTTCTCTTGTTGATTCTGATCGGTCGATGACGAGGTGCTCGGAGTTGTTTACAAAGGGTTCGGATTTCAGCCACGAGGTCCAGCCAAGCTGCGCTCCTCCGCCAAGGACAGTGGCGGGAACCTCCCCGGCAAACAGCAGCAGCTGAAGGTCCCAGCGAAGCTGATTTCCCGTGTAGAGCGCAATCCAGTCCATGAGCCGGCGAAAGGCTTCCTCGGTCGGCAGGAACGACTGGAACCGCTCCAATGTCAGCGGGCCCAAGCGGACGCGGAACCGGTTCTCCACATCCCAAACCCGGAACCCAAGGATCGTGCTGACCCCCAGCTGCGCGCCCTCTTCCGGGCCTCCGAGCCGGCAACGGTTGCGGCCCGGCAGCGTCATCCAGCACCCCACCAGAGACACAACCTCCGCTGCCACCTGAAAAAAGTCCGCCAGCACCGCCTCAAGCCCAACCGCATTTCTTGTCCGGGACGCCAGGGCGCCCGCATAGTGGAGCTTCGCGTTGTCCGGGATTGTATCCCGATGCCTCACCGAGGGGATCCCCAGTCCGGCCGCGCTTCCCACGTAAGTGGAAAATCGCGACTTGTCCGGGCGATCATAGTCCACCGCCATTTGGTTCACCGCCCATGCCCGGTAGAACAGGGAAACCAGGCGGTGATGAAAAACATCGAAGAACGCTCCGAGCGTGGGGTCGCGCATGTTGCGCAGGCGCTCACGCGTGTACTCCGTAAGGTGGATGGGCAGCGGCCCGTTCGGCCCGAGAAGACCGAAGAACCTCACGAAAAGCTTTGCGGGAACCCCGCCCCTCTCCTCCAGTTCCTCCAGGGTCGATGTCGAAAATGCCAGGTCGGGACGCTGCCCGAACCGAATGGCATCTTGCCGGGGGGTCCGGCTCGTGCCAATTTTCGGGAGCCTGCGGAACTCGCTCTCCAGCCCGCGCAAGGCCACAAAAAAGTCGAGGCTGAACGGGTCCTCCTTCAGCCGGTGGAGCATCGCAGATCTCAAAGAAGTGGCTTTCGTCCTGTGCGTGCGGGCCATCGGATGATTTCTCCCCTCTGTTGAGTTTTTATGACGGTTTCGGTGAACGAGTTTAATGTCACGTGCCGCGCGAAAAACTGGTCCAGAACCATTCCCAGCAGGAACGCTCCGGTCCCGGCAAACGCCTCCTCGTCCAGAAGCACAACGACCTCCAACCCCCGTGCAAACGTGATGCGTCCCGGCGAGGGAATCCGGCGCAGCAACGGCGAGGCATCGATGGAGCGAATCCCATCGATCTGCTTCTGCATTGTGCGGTCGTTCGGCGTAACGTAGAGGCGCAGGATCTCGCGCAGCGATTCCGCCCCCCCCTGGTCGGGACTGTCCGTCAGGGAAAAATAGTTTAATGAGAGCTGACTGATAATCCGCCAGGCCGTCTCCCCCATCGCAAAAGACGGGCGCGGCGCGGTCGGCCCCGTGAGGCAATGAGCCGATCGCACCGGGCCGTTGAACTCAACCAGAAACGATGCGGTCCGCTCCCCCTGGCTGGCCCGGATCGCAAGGTGGCGGTTCGTGCAGAGGGCCGTCACGCCGAGCTGCTCGATGGCGCTCGAGTAGGGGGCCGTTTCCGCATCGACCAAATTGAGAAAGACCTCGCTGCCCGAGTAGGTGCTCAGGTTGCCGAAGCGCCGCTCCTTTTCCGTCGGCACTTTCTGCTTTCGGAAAACCGTGAAGTAGGAGCCGGTTGACGTGTTCCCGTCCCGCGCCGAGTAGAAGGGCCGGAACTCCTGCTCCTCCCCCGACTCCCCGTATCCGGTGACGCGGCAGATGTCGAAAACCTCGTAGTCCACGGGGCGGGTCCGATCCACAACCACATGAAGCTCCGTGGACTTGCCATCCACGTTGATCCGGTCGGTCCTCTTTTCAAAAAGATTGATGACCGGCGTGCAGTGAAGGGACAAAAGCGAGGAGTTGACATAGGCGCCAAGCGACTGCCCGCGGCGGCCCAGCGGCACTGCCAGCTCCAAAACCGACCCCTTGCAGCGCGAAAGAATTTTCTGGAGCCCGGAGATGCGGAAAAAAAGAAACCGCTGGGGAAACGCAAAATACTCTGCAAGCAGCCGATACCCCTCGAAGGAGGCTGGGGCGTCCGGAAGAAGGGCTTGGTCCGGATCGTGGCCCACCGGCGTGAGGCTCCCTTTGGGAAGGGGCTCCCATTCACCTCCTGCGCCCCGCCCCAACACCCCGGTTCCCGCAGAGAGCAGGAGCTCCATCACCGAGGACGGAAGGCTGTCCGCCCCCCGGAGAAAAAACGTGAGCGAATCCATCGCAAGCTGCGATAGCACGAACTCTTCGGCTGCCTCCAGCTTGAGGAAAAACACGGCCGGCACGGTTGAGGCCCCCGGAAGGTTCAAGGCTTCCGTGCCCCGGTCAATATAAGAAAACTCGCGGATATCCATCGGCCAGAGATCCACCTGGTGGGCTGTCCGGTACGTGCACGAGGTATCCTCGCTTCGCCCCGTCCACGACCGGATCTGGGTCCCCCTGGCAATCGTGAATCCTGACCCCAAGGCTTTATTTTTGAAGTCAGGTTCGAACTGCACCACCGCCATCGAGGGCGTCGGCGCGAGGTAAGTGGGGTAGACCGTCTCGAGCAAGGACTGGGTGAACCGCGGAAATTCCGCATCTAGCTTTACGTGGATGCGCGAGGTGAGGTAGGCGAACCCCTCCAAGAGGCGCTCGACAAAGGGGTCTGGACAAATCTCTTTCCCCTCCTTGTCCAAGGCAAGGCGCCCGGCAATTTTGGGATACTCGCGGGCAAACTCCCCGGCCATCTCGCGGATGTGCTGGAGTTCGACCTCGTAGTATTGCAGGAGCTTCTCTTCCATGTCCGGCGAATTCCCCCTCCCGGCTCAAAAACCGAGCTCGCCCGTCTCGAGGTCCAACCTGGTTTCAAGAAAGAACTCCTCGGGAACCATGTTGGCCCACATGAGGCCGGTGATTTTGAAAGCGATGATATTCGGGGTGGCATCTTTCTCCGGCGGGACGACCCGCACGACGAGGGTGTGCGGCATGATGCGGGGCTCAAATTGCGTGATGCTTTCCGTAATCTGGTTCTCCAGGTCGCGCGAATTCAGCGTGCTGGAGGATTTTCCGCACATGTCCGGCGTGCCGTAGTTGAGCACTGATTTGCTGACCTCAGGAAACTGAGCAATCGCCTCGGTCAGGAGGTGGGACGGGGAATTCAGGAGCCATCCCAGATCGCGCAGAACACTTTTCCTGTAGTGCGTTAATGTCAGGCTCTGCCGGTAGTGGGTCTCCCGCGTCACCCCCGGGCTGTCGTCAATCAGCCGATCCAGCAAGCAGGGCAGAATCGCTTCGCTGGAAAGAACGTCCCTCATGAAAGAGGCGGCGTTTCAACGGCGGCCGGAACTGGCTTAAAAAGAATTTCCCGGACGTCCAGAAGCGGAACTTCCTCCTCGCCGATCGAGAGCATCCGCTGCCCGATCCCGGCATAGAACCCATGCGGCTTGGCATCCCACTCCGTCCTGCGGGAAAGCCGCAAGGAAGCCTCCTCCCGGCGCTCCGTGCCGGGGTATCGCACCGGAAGAAACCCGTTGGCAAGCCCGCCATTCGTCCACCGCAGGCGCGCGGGAAACCAGACCAGATCGCGAAGATCCTTCGGAGGATCAAACTGGACCGATTCCACCCGGCACATCGGGACCCATCGGTAGCAGCCGTCCATGATGACCTCAAACATCGGCCCGAGGCGCAGATCAGAGTCTGCAAGCCATTCGAACGGCTGGCCGTTGATCGTGCCCGGAATCGCATCAGCCGCTTCGAAGGCTTTCTGTCGCAGCTCTTCCGCAGCCGCAAACTCACCGGCCGACACAAGCCGCCCAGCCTCGACAAGCCATCCCATCCAGTCCTGCGGCTCACCAAAAATGATCGGCGTGCGTCGCCCGCTGAAGATCTCCTCGCGAAGCATCTCGCACTCCAGAAGAGGCGAGAAAATCCGCGAGAAAACCGCGCTGTCAGGTCCAAGTTCCCCAAGAACCTCCAACTGGGTGGCGGCCTTTTCCCAATGTCCAAACAAGCACTCGACTTGGAAAAGTGCGATCCGCTGACTTGGGTCCGATGGCGAGGTGCGCACGGACTCTTTCGCAAGGGCGAGCGCACCGTCAAGATCCCCCGCCTGGATGAGAGTTTCTGGGTTCATTCGAAAAACCTCCGCCGCCGGCTCTAAAGACACCGGCGGCGGAGGCAGGATTTCGTTGTTGATTAGGAGGCCTTGTTGGCCTTGGTGTCCCAGCCGGTCTTCACCGCGCCGCCCAGTGTTCCGTCAGCTTTCTGCTCTTTGTACTGGTGCTCGATTTTTGAAAAACTGATGTTGAATTTATCATCAGGGATTCCGCCATCGTCGATCGGGGCTGTCGTCTCGTATTTCGTCACGATGCAGTCGCTCATCGTGTAGACGCTAAACTCCTGCTGCTCCTTGCCGGCTTTGCGCAGCGTGAAGACGGCGGAAGCAATGTGGCTGCCGTCGTTACAGGCCAACATAAGCTTGGGGCTCGCCTTGGAGTGCTTCGCCTGGAAAGCGAAGTCGTGCACCTGCACTTTTCCAGATCCAGACCCACTTCCCGTGGCCCCGGCTCCCGGCTGGTGGGCTCCCCATTGGTACCACGTAATGTCGATTTCGTTTTTGTGTTTATCATCTTGGCTTTCGCCCTCGATGTCCGTTAGTTTAAGGAAGTTGTCGGATGCCATATATTTGGATTTGGTTTTGTGTTATTGCCCTGGGGGGTACAGGGTTTCTTAGTGAGAAGGAACGTGAGAGCTGCCGGCCTAGCTGCCGCCCTTGGCTGAGGGCAGCTTGGTGACGAGCCGCAGGGAGACGGTCAGGCCTTCCAGTTGGAAATGTGGGCGCAGGAAGAACTTTGAAGAGTAGTAGCCAGGGTTGCCTGGAACTTCCTCGACGACAACCTCGGCGGCCGCAAGAGGATACTGCGCCTTCACAGACTCCGAGGCATTCGGGTCGGAAGAAACAAAGTTGCTGATCCACTGGTTGAGCCACCGCTCCATGTCCCCACGCTCCTTAAAGGATCCGATCTTATCCCGCACGATGCATTTCAAGTAATGGGCAAACCGGCAGGTCGCAAAAAGGTAGGGAAGCCGGGCCGCCAGGTTCGCGTTGGCCGTGGCATCCGCATCGTCATAGACGGCGGGCTTGTTCAGCGACTGCGCCCCGACAAAAACCGCGTAGTCCGTATTTTTCCAGTGCGAAAGCGGCATCAGCCCATTCTTGGCAAGCTCGGCCTCGCGACGGTCGGTGATGGCAATCTCCGTAGGACATTTCATGTCCACCCCGCCATCGTCCGTCGGGAAGGTGTGCACGGGAAGACCCTCGACCATCCCGCCACTTTCCACACCGCGGATCCGGGCGCACCACCCGTTGAGCTTGAAGGCGCGGGTGATGTTTGTGCCCATCGCATAGGCCGAGTTTGACCAAGCGTACTTTTTGTCATCCGCCCCCTCGGTGTCCTCCTCAAAATCAAACTCCTCAACCGGGGAAGTTTTGGATCCGTAGGGAAGCCGGGCAAGAAAACGCGGCATCGTCAGTCCCAGATACTTGGAGTCCTCCGACTCGCGAAGCGACTTCCAGGCCGCATATTCTGGGGTCTGGAAAATCTTCGTGAGGTCGCGCGGGTTGCCGAGCTCACGCCAGCTTTCCATGTTCATCAGTGTCGGTGCCGCAGCCGTGATGAACGGCGCGTGTGCCGCCGCGCAGATCTGCCCCATCCCGGCCAGGATCCCGACGTCGGGCGGCGTATGGTCAAACGCATAGTCGCCGATAATGCAGCCGTAAGGGCTTCCGCCCGGAGATCCGAATTCGTCTTCGTAGAGCTTCTTGAACAGAGGGCTTTGGTCCCACGCGGTCCCCTTGTATTTTTTCAGCGTTTTCCCGAGCTCACCCTTCGAGATGTTCATCACGCGGATTTTCAGCGTTTCGTCGGTCTCGGTGTTGCTGACAAGGTGGTAGAGCCCGCGCCAGGTTCCTTCCAACTGGCGGAACTCCTCGCTGTGCATGACCAGATTGATCTGCTCGGAGAGCTTCTTGTCGATCTCGGCGATGATCGACTCAATTGAGGCAATCACGTCGCCGGGGATCAGCGTCGTTCCGATCAGCGCCTGCTCGGCCAGGGTCTTGACCGCGTTCTGGACCGCTTCGCGGGCTTGGTCGGATTTTGGCTTGAATTCGCGTGTGAGAAGCGAGTCGAGCTCGGAGAGTTCAAAGGCGGCGGCGGGAGCACCCGTCTCTGGTGATGTGGCGGCAAGTGGTTCGGCCATAAAAATAAATTAATTGGCGGCGGGTTGCGAGGGCTGGTCCTCGGCGGCGGGTTGTTCGGGTTTGGCGGTCGAAGCGAGCGACTGCAGGAGGGCCGGGTCGGCGAGGATCTTGCCGAGAAGCTCTTCGGCCCCGCTCTTCCCATCCATATAGGTCAGAAGATTGGAGAGCTGCATGCGGGCGGTGAGCAGCTTGTTCAGCGACTCAACCTTCCGCGCAACAGCTGCCGGCGAAAAATCCTCCAAACTCTCGAACGTCAGGTCCACGCTCAGGTTGCCCTCGCCGGTCAGCGTGTTCGGCACATGAAATGCCACGCGTGGCTTGGTCGCCTTCAGGCGATCATCAAAGTTGTCGATGTCAAATTCCAGAAACTTGCGATCATCAACCACCGGGAGCTCGTCGGCCGGCTTGCCCGAAAGATCCGCCATGACGGCCATGACAAAGGGAAGCTCAACTTTCTTCTCCGCTCCGTAAAGCTCGACATCATACTCGATCTGGACTCGGGGGGCTCGGTTGCGGGCGATGAATTTTTGACTGCTTGAAGATGCCATAATCAGTTAATTGACGGTGCTTAGATATTCCAGGTAGCTCACTGCCGCAAGGGCAATAATGTCACAATTTTTTTACAGTTTCAGTCTTGATGCTTTCTTAAATATTGATCCCGATCAATCTTTTTCCTGAGCGACTCCGGTTGCGGTGCGGACCTGTGCGAGGGAGTCCGGGGCGATTTCAGCCAGGATTTCCAGAAAGCCGGAGTGGACCAATCGGCGGGCGCGTTGGAGCAGAAGAGGGATGGGGCTGGAGGGCTCGTGGTCTGCGTAGTAGACGCAGATCAAGTCGAGGACCCTGACAACATCGCTGCGGGTTTGGATGCCGCTGGTGGAGGGAGCGGCCGGCAGCTCCGCAGCGGCGGGACTGTCATCCAGTTCGGGGGCAGCGGCCTTGACATAGGGGGCCAGCTGTTTTTCCAGGAGCGCGAGCTGGTCGAGCAGCAAAGAAAAGCTTGGGGCTGCGTCGATGACGCCGATCTCTTCAAGAAAGCCGGCCATGTCGTTCACGCCCGTCTTGCCCCGCTTCAGGCCATCCCAAAGCTCGACCAATTTTTCGACGGGTGTGTCACGAAAGGCGGCCGTGACCTCTGGCGCATGGCTTGGAGATCCCGGCTCGCTCTTGGCGGCGTCGGCCTTCTGGATGTCCTGGAGGCTGAGCTTTCCCATCGTCGGGGAGTTGGTGAGCGGTGCTTCTGAGAGACGCTCCAGAAAGCGGAAGGAATCCCCGAAGGTCCCGATCGGGCTCGTCAGGGAGGAGAGGATGTTCATGCGCTCCAGAGGGTCGAGGTTGTCTTCCGGGTCGAGCTTGGGGTAGATCGTCTCCCAGTATAGCCGGAGCCACCCGGCCAGCAACTCCATGGCCTGGCCCATGCCGGGAAGACCTCCCGTCTGCAGGGAGGCCAGCACAAAAATTGTCCCCACACGGAGGTGCTTGGAAACCGCCATGAGTTCCTCGCTCCGTTCGAGGATGAGCTTCCAGTCGGGCTTCTCCGCCACGGAAAATTGCGTTTCGGGTTTTCCAAGGATCAGGGAGTCCAGCTCCAAAAATGCTGGCTGATACGAAGCATCTGCCCCGCAGGGTTCGGCCTCGGAGATTGGCGCAAGATAGTCGGTTGGTGATGACATATTGCGCGGACGTTGTCGCGAAATTCAAAGTCTTGCGATCAAAAATTTTTATGGCGTCGGCCTGCCGTTGCTGTCCTCTGGGCCATCGCCCATCGGCGGGGGGCGGGTCACTTCGGCGGCGCGGCGCGGCCAGCTGGCCACGCGGCTTCTGCCGGGGGGACCGTCACCACAACAGGCTCGGGAGCGGGCTCGGGCGGGCGGGGAATGCCCGCTTGCGCCACCGCGCTCCAGAGCAGAGCAGACCGTTCGATCAAAGCGTTGCGGGCTGTCTGTGACAGAGCGATGCTGGCGACAGCTGCTGCCAGGAGGAGGGCTGCGATCAAAACGGCCCGGGAGCGATGGGGGCCGGAGGAACGTTTCGGCAAATCCTCGACGGGAGCGTGCCCGCTTCGCGCATAGGGAGGCTTCTGCGGCAAGGCCCCCTGGGTCCTCTCGTCGGCATGTTCCCAGGCAGTTTTAAAGGCGGTCAAAAACGAGTGAGCATCGGCGTATCCTCCCTCCGGTGGGGGAGTCACCATCTTCCTCAGCACGTGATTCAAGGCGTCCGGCAACCCTGCCACGGGAACAAAGCGGCGGCGGCCCTGGCGCACAGCCGGGCGCGCCCCCCCGAGCAGCTCGCAGGTCAGGCCGCCGAGTGCCATGCCGCAGGCCCGGGCAAAACCAGCGTTCGCCCTGCCGTGGTCACTTCCCTGCTCTCCAGGCTGGAAAAATGCGGCGGCCGAGGTCGGGTGGGAGAAGGCGTAACCGAGGCGCACATGGAAGTCCGGCCAGTCGGCCAACCGGCGGCCTGGGTCATCGATCTGCGCCGCATCATCGCCTTCCGCAACCAGGCGGATCGAAGAGATCCGGAGATCCACCCCCTCCAGTCCGTGCGCCACCGCATGATCGATCACCCCGGCCAGGGGCACCAGAATCCGCAGCGCCTCGGGCACTTCCAATCGGCCGCAGCGGCGAAGCACCTCGACCAGCCTCACCCCCCCGACCTTCTCGTAAACAACGTAGGCTCGATAGCCTTCCTGCCTGCCTCCAAAGCAGCGGACAAGGCCCGCGTGCGGAGCCTCAGACAGCCGGTTCGCCGAGTCAATCGCCCGGGCCACCTCGCCGGGATCCGCTCCGCCGCCAAACAAATGCACAATAACCCCGCCCCCCGAAGAGGTTTCGATCGTTTGAAAATACTGCCCGGCACTCCCCTCAACGGGGTGGATGGCCGAGAAATCGATAATCGGATTTTCGTCCGCCGGCGGGGTTAGCATTCCCCTTCCTTGGAACGAAGAGCAAAAAAAGTAAAGCCGCAAGCCGCCAGCACCCATCCCGCCAGGACCTCCAAGGCCGTCGTCCCGACCGCCGGATCCTCGCAGCTCGCGCCCATCTTGAAATGAACGACGGCGTCGAGGTTTTGAAACGATTGCAGGTGGGCCTGGATCGTCTCCGCATCGACCTGCCTCCCCCACAGGAGGCTCAGGTCCATGATGCGCTGGAGCTGAAAGCTCGGGATCGCCTCGCTCACGGCAAGGACCAGCGGGTCCATCATGCTGGCCGGGACCGTGTAGCCGGAGAGAACAATCTGCGGGATGATGACCAGCGGCACCAGCAGCACCGCCTGCATCGGCGAGCGGGAAATGGCGGAGATCCCCAGCCCGATCGCAGCCGCGAGCAGCGCCAAAACCCCGTAGCCCGCCAGCTGCCACGCTTCGCTGCCTCCCAGCCCAGCCCCCACAAGGGATGCGATCATATACAGGATTCCCGCCTGCACCAGGGTCACAGTGCCGGTGAAAATCCACTTCGAGACCAGGTAGGACGACCTCCGCAGGCCGACCATCCGCTCCCGGCGGAAAATCGGCAGCTCCGTGACAATCGCCTGAGCCCCGTTGCCACACCCAAACCAAAGAATCGATACCCCAACAAAAAACAGCTTCAGCGCCGAGTCGTCGAGCGTCCCGCGCACGGCCCAGCCAAGAAGAAGACCGATGAGAAGCGGCTGCCCCAAAAGGATGGCAAAATTCCTCCAGTCCGAGCACAGGATCGCCCACTGCCGGGCAATCAATACCGGAGCCTGACTGGCCGCTCGAAAGGCTCTCTGCCTGTCGGCCGGAGGGCTGGAAACCATCGCCCTCACACGACCCTCGGGGTGCAAAGACACGAAGGCCTCGCGCCATTCCTCCGCCCGCCGCTCAATCAATCGCGGAAAAATTCCCGGGATCGCCTTCACACCGAAAAACGATTTTGCGTCCTCGGGAGGGCCGGAGAAAACCAGCATCCCTTCGGAGAGCACGATCAGCCGGTCGAGCAGCTGGATGTCTGCCATCGTGTGGGTCGTGGCCACGACCGTGCAGCCGCTGTCGGCCAGGCGCCGGAGAAGCTCGGTCAGGCGCCCCGCCGCCCCCGGATCCAGCCCCGAGGTCGGCTCGTCCAAAAAAATCAGCTTCGGACGCGAGAGCAACTCGACCGCAACACTCACTTTTTTTCTTTCCCCTCCGGACAAATCCCTGATCCGCATCCCTAGGCGACCTCCAAGGTCGAGGAGCTCGGAGGTTTTCAAAATCAGCCGGGAGCGTTCGGACTCGGGTGTGCCGCGTGGCAGACGAAGCCTCGCCGCAAAGTCCAAGGCCTGCTCGACGGTGAGCTCCTCGTGCACAATATCCGCCTGGGGCACCCAGCCAAATTCGTTCCTCAAGGCCTCGAACTGGCGGTGCAGGTCGGCCCCGTTGAGAAGAACCCGCCCGGAATCTGCCGGCCGCAGTCCGGCCAGCGCTCCGAGAAAGGTGGACTTGCCTGCTCCCGTCGGACCGATCATCCCCACAAATTCACACTCGGAAATTCCGACGGAGACGCGGTCAAGGATCCGGCGCCCCCCGGCGGAGAGCGTCAGGTTCTCCGCCACGAGGCTCGCACCGGCCCTGGCACCAGAGAGCTGGAGCAGCCGTCCGTCAAATTGAAAATGATATCCGCCCACATCGAGCTGGTCCCCAAAGACCAGCGGCCAGCGGTCGAAGTGGCGCCCGTTGACCCGCGTGTCCCCTGCCGGATCCAGTGCCACGATGGAGACCCCCTCCAGATGCTGTTCGATGCAGACCTGCCGGGGGGCAATGTCTGCGTCGGGCAGATAAACTTCGCAGCCCGGATCACGGCCGAGCGTGAGGGCACCTTCGGAGACCGGGATGTCCTCGACCGGAGCGCCACGCAAAAACATGCGGGGAAACGGCTCTCGGCGCCCCCCCGGGCCGGAGATCTCAAAACGGAGCGCGACATCCCCCGCCTGAAGAACCTGCCCGGATTCGACATCCGCGTGATCTTTGACGCGCTTCCCGTTCACGTAGACCCGGGCCCCGCCGCTCGGCTCCACGACCAGCCGGTTTTTTTTCCAGCGCAGGAGGCAGTGCTCCGCAGCGACTCCCGCATACGGGAGGCGGATGCCAGCCGTTTCGCAGCTGCCCAGCAGAACCTCGCCCTGAGGGATTTCCAAGCTGCAGGATTCCCCCCCGAAAAGGACGCTCAAAATGGCGCGATCTTCCATGCGAACGGAAGCCCCCCCTAGGGGATCACAGCCCAAACCTCCGCAACCTGGTTGTCCGCAAAACTGCTTTGCCCGAAGAGCGTCGACGCCCCCATCGGAACGGAATAAATCACGTTGCGGATCTGAAATTTCTCCTGAAGGGCATTCATCACCGTATCAGCACGAAGCTGAGAAAGCTCCAGGTTCGTTTGATCGTTCCCCTGCTTGCTCGCGTAGCCCAGCACAACAAAAACCAAGGAGGGGTTCTCCATGGCCTGCCGCATCCCGGGCTCCCCCAGCTTGCCCTGGATCGACGCCAGATCACTCTCGGAGACCAGCTTCTTCCCGGTGGGAAATGAGACACGGGCGACCATGTCCATCCCGCTCGCACGGGCCAGGGATGTCAGCAGCATGCTCCGCTGGCGGCTGGTCAGCTCGGGCATGAGGTTGATCCGCTTCAAAACCTCCTCCTTGATTTTCCTCAGATCCTCCGCGCTGCCTCCAAAGGCTGCGGGTGCGGGAGACGGCTTCGCGGGCAAAGGGGTCGGCACCGGCGTAGGCACCGGTATCGGCAGAGGCGTAGGCAGGGGGGTCGGTGCAGGGGTCGGAGTTGGTGCCGGAGCAGAAACAACCGCCGGCGGATTGGGATAGACATTCACTTCCCACCGGGTGCGGAGCACAACAGCGATGGCCACCGCCAAGACGATTAAGACGCCCAGCGCAAGAAGCCAAACGCCCGACGACCTCGGCCGGCCGGAAACTTTCTCAAGCGGGCTCCCGCATTCGGGACAAACGAAATTCTTCGTGATCACCGTGATCCGCTCGTTCCGGTACGCCAGCTTGCACCCGGAATAATTTGTGCATTTTCCAATTTTCAAAATGTTTCCTCCTCAAGACTGCCCGCCCATTTGTTCGCTCTGCATGGATTTCATGTGCCCGAGGCCCTTGGGAAGTTCAATGCTTTTTATGTGACAATCTTGTGCGAAGCATTGACCTGCGTCATCGAAACCCGGGTCCCGGCTCGCCGGGAGCCGGCGGCGGCTCCGCCTTCGGGAACGGCTCCTGTTGCTTGATCTCGCGCTTCGTCGGGGCCGCCGTATTCCGGATTGAAAAGAATGCTGCGCCATTCCCGGTTGCGTCTTCAAACGTGATCAGGTTGACCTGCCGGTTGACGCGCGAGAACACCCACATGCCGTTGAACTTTGCCAGTTTCGGGTCCAACCCGGCCTGGGTTGCGACCACGGGGACATCCGGCCCAAAGCGCGAGGGAGGTCCGTACCGGTCAATGCAAAAGTCCCGAATGCCATCCGCCCCGCCGGAAATCTTTAATGTGCTCACTCCGCTGCTGTTGAAATAGCGCAGCTCGACCCACTTCAAATTGTTTTTCAGGTACCATGCCAGCATCATGGATATGTGGGAATTCGGATTGTAAACCTCATAGACATCCATGAAGTCGCGCTTGGTCGGGTCTTTCTTGACCTGAGGAAACAGCTTGAGGTGGGAGGGAGGCGAGCCCAGCCGCACCCCCTGTACGGTGAACGCAAGGACCGCCTTCTCCTGCGGCGTCCATTTCGGGTGAAACCAAGAGGCGCACCCGGAAGCTCCGAAGGTGATGACGAGAACCAAAAAGGCAGAGGGCCGAAGCATTCGCACGGCGCGGTATGTATCAGATTCCAGGTTTCATACAACCACTCCGTGATAAAAATTGCCGGAGGCGTACCCGCCCCGATCATTAGTGATCGGAATGCGCGGGGAGCAGCGGTTTGTTTTTATGTGCAGTGATTACAAAAACCTCCGTGTTGCCGGAGCTGGAGGGCAGGGAGAGCAAAGCCGACAGGTGAAGCCCTGATGAAGACACGAGGCCCGAAATCTCGTCGGAGGGCTGCTCGCCAGGCTCAGCGCGGCGAGCAGGATCTCGCCAGCTACGCGGAGAATTCCTCCATCCCGATTTTCCCTGCGGCCAGCGCGAGGGTCGGCAGCGCCGCCTCCTCCTCGGGCGCCTCGAGTTGCTGGCCGTTGGTCTCAAGGAAAAGCGCGGCGGCCAGGAATCCCGAGCGCTTGTTTCCATCGAGAAAGGGATGGTTTTTTTCGATCCCCTCCGCGCAGGCCGCTGTCCGTGCTTGGACCGAAGGAAGAACCATTTTTATCGAACTCCACGATGGGCGATTTGTGGGTTTCCCCGCCGACCGTTTTTCCCGGCTGGCTTCCGCCACGGATGAACAGTTGAAAGACGTTACAGTGGAAGTCAACGGATTTGCTCTGCGATGGGAAGAATTGGATGAGGACATCACAGTTCCAGGAATTCTTGCCGGGCGCTTCGAACTACCACAAAATTAACGGGCCAACGTTGGGTGAAGTCGGAGGGGGCCCCGCCATTCGGCCCCCGCAGAAACCGGGCTGGATAAATTTTTTTGGCGAGGCATAGTGGGGTCCATGACAGAGACCATCGCCGACCTTCTTGCCCTTCAGGACAAAGACCAGCGCCTGCGGACGCTGCGCGCAGAACTCGAGGCCCTGCCGGCGGAAAAGGCGGCCAAGGAGCGCCTGATCGCCGAAGCGGCCGCACGGCTCGAGGCCGCCCGCACGCGGTCGCGCGAGATCGAGGTCCAAAAAAAGTCTTTGGAGGTTGAGGCGGCGGCGAAGCGCGAGCAGATCGCACGGTACCGGACCCAGCAGATGCAGACGCGGAAAAACGAGGAGTTTACCGCGCTGGCGCACGAGATCGAGGGGGCGGAAAAGGTGGTCACCGAGATCGAGGACCGCGAGCTCGTCCTGATGGAGGAGGCCGAGGCGCTCCGCCCGCAGATCGCTGCGGCCGAGCAGACCTACCAGTCCGAGAAGCTCAAATATGACGGCCAGATCGCGGTGCTCGGCGACAAGGCGGAGAACCTGAAATCCCGGATCGTCGAGCTCGAGGCGGCGCGCGCGACCGCTGCGGCGTCAGTGGAGGAGGATCTTCTCGACCGGTACGACCGGCTTTTCCGCACGAAGGGCGGCACGGCGGTCGTCGCCCTCGAGCACGACGTCTGCACCGGCTGCCACATGAAGGTCATGACCCAGACGACCGTCGAGCTGCGCGGGGAAAAATCGATCGTCTCGTGCCCGCAGTGCGGCAGGATCCTCTACCTTCCGGCTTGATCCTGAAAAAAAAGGACCGGGCAGGGATTGCTCCCAGCCCGGTCGAAATAGGTTTCCCTTACTTGGACATCCCGACACTGCTCGGAGCCGGTGCCGGTGCTGGTTTGCTTGCGCAAGCACCGAGGCTGAGAGCGGCTGCGGCGACGGCCACGACTGCTACGATTTTGACGAATTTCACGATTGGTTTCCCCTCCTTTCCTGGCATGTAGCCGTGGCGACTGTCTCACATCCACAAGCGCTGACAACTACATTTCGCAGCCAATTTTTCAGGCGATTTCGACCGTGGTTCCGACCGGGACAAGGTCGAAGAGCTCGCGGATATCGAGGTTTTTGAGCCGGATGCACCCGTGGCTAGCGGGGGCTCCGATCTGGTCCTCCTGGTTCGTGCCATGGAGGTAGATGTAGCGGTCCCGGGTGTTGGCATTCGCCGCCTCGAGGCCTTCGAGCCAGAGGATGCGGGTCAGGATCCCGTCGTCCTCGCCGCCCGGTCCGGCCAGCTCGCCGGTCGCCACCCGCGCCCGAAAGACCGCCCACGGCCGCGCCCCCGCACCAAATTTTTCGCAGATCCGGAATTTTCCGAGCGGGGTCCGGAAGCTTCCCGGCTCGCTCCCGATCCCGAATTTTGAGGTCGAGACCGGCCAGGACTTGACCCGCGCGCCATTCGAGAGAAGATGCAGGGTCTGTCGAAAGACATCGACCTGCAGGCTCAGCGGCGGGGAGTTCAAATCGTCATCCATACTTTTTCATACTATGTCCAAATCCTATCGTGTCGCAATCGTCGGTGCATCCGGAGCTGTCGGGGTCGAGATGCTCCGCGTCATGGAGCGCCGGAATTTCCCGGTCGCGAGCCTCCGCCTCCTCGCCTCCCCGCGCTCGGCCGGGCGCACGCTCGAGTTCCGGGGCGGAGAGATCGAGATCCTGCCGCTCGGCATGAATTCGTTTGAGGACATCGACATCGCGCTCTTCAGCGCGGGCTCGATGATCTCGAAGGAATTTGCGCCGGTGGCGGTCGATTGCGGCGCGGTCGTCGTCGATAACTCGTCGGCCTTCCGGATGTCGGAAAACGTGCCGCTCGTCGTCCCCGAGGTCAATGCGGCGGACATCCAGAACCACAACGGGATCATCGCCAACCCGAACTGCACGACCGCCATCACGCTCATGGCGCTCAACCCGCTCCACAAAAAATTCCGGGTGAAGCGGATCTTCGCGTCGAGCTACCAGGCGGTTTCCGGGGCCGGGGCGCGCGCGATCGGGGAGCTGCGCCACCAGGTCGATGCGCTTGCTCACGGCAAGCCCTTTGCCCCCGAGGTCTTCCCGCACCAGATCGCGTTCAACGTGATCCCGCAGGTCGATTCGTTCCTGGATTCCGGCTACACCAAGGAGGAGATGAAGATGCAAAATGAGGGCCGCCGGATCATGCATCTGCCCACATTCAAGGCGTCGGTCACCTGCGTGAGGGTTCCGGTTTACCGCGCGCACTCGGTCGCTGTAAGCGCCGAGTTCGAGCGCCCGGTCGTCGTTCGCGAGGCCGAGGATGCGATCCGCAAGGCCCCGGGCGTCCAGATGGTGGAGGGTGGGTACCCGATGCCCCTGCAGGTCGCCGGCCAGGATGACTGCTTTGTCGGCCGCATGCGCCTGGACTGCGCGCTCGAGAATGGCCTCGCATTCTGGGTCTGCGGAGACCAGCTCCTAAAGGGGGCCGCCCTCAACGCCGTCCAGATCGCCGAGCTTCTTTAGGAATGAGCGGGCAGCCACACCTGGCCGGCCGGCGGGTCCGGTCCGCCCTCCTGTGCGGGCTGCTCCTGGCCGGCTGCCATTCGGTGCCCCCCGAGAACCGCATCGACGCCCGCTACCACTCCCCGGGGGACATCTCGGCAAATTCCGAGCAGATCCGGCTGCGCATGCGCTCGCTCGTCCAGCCGATGACCGGCGCGGTCGTCGAGGCGGCCGACCGCATCGCCGCCACCGCGACCGACCCCTCCGTGCGCCGCGCGGCCCTGCTGTGGAAAATCCAGGCGGTCCCGGCCCTGCGCGAGGCGCTCTTCCAGCCGAACCCACTCACCGCCGGCTTCGATACCTGGGTCCTGACCAACCAGATGGCCGACTACTTCGAGTCCGGACCCGGACGCCGGCAGCTCGGCAGTTCGCACATCATCGCTTTGGAGACGTGCCGGAAGCTGGAAAATGAGATGGCGCGTGTGGCCGGCTCGATGACGAGGTCCGGCGACATGTCGAACGTGCGGAAGTTCGCCAGGCAATGGGCGGCGGACCACCCAATCCGGGGAGAGATCTCGGCGCGGCAGTCGACGTTGAGCCGGATCACCGAGCGCGAGGTGGCCGCCAGCTTTTCCGCCATGCAGGACCTTAGGAACGTCACCCTCACGGTGGACGATCTGAACCGCCGCATCGAGGTTTACAGCGCGCAGCTGCTGGACCAGACCCGCTGGCAGGCGGAGCTTTTTACCGGCGACCTGGCTGATCGATTCGAGGCCGAGAAAGCCCTGCCCCTGGCCGAACGAAGCGTCCAGGCGCTCGAACGCTCCGTCGGCGTCCTGGAGACCGCCCCCGTGCTGATCGCCACCGAGCGCGCGGCCGCATTTGATTCGCTCTCCGCCGAGCTCTCCCGCACGATCACCTTCATCCAAAACGAGCGGATCGCCGCCCTGCAGGACTTGCGAGATACGGTCGTGGAGGAACGCAAGGAGCTCGTCAGGGAGCTGTCGGCCATCAGCTTCCTGGCGGTCGACCGCGCCTTTTTCCGCCTGGCCCAGCTCGTCGCCATGGCCCTGCTCGCCCTGTTCCTTGCGGCGGTGGCGCTTCTTTTTCTCACCCGCCGCTTGTTCCCTCCCGACTCCCGCCCCGCAGAGCCCCCCCGGGGCGAATGAAGCCCTGCAATCTTTGGCTGCGCGCAGTTTTTGATTCAAAGGCATTCCCTGCCTGTGCTAGGCTTTCCAGATGAGCACACCAAACAGGGTCGTCAAACCCAAGCTTCCCGCCCGCGTTGTCCTCTCCGCCGTCGCCATCGGGCTCCTTGTCGTCGCGTTCATCTTCATCGCCGTCTGGCAGAGCGGGCGCGGGATCACCGAGGCCCGGATGAGCGGGGTGATCGTCTCCAAAGAATTTCAGCCGCTGCCCCAGCCCGAGCGCGAGATCACCCTCAACCGGTCCGGATCCGTCTCCGCCACCAACGTCACCGGCAGCTTTATCATCTCGGTCGAAGTCCCCCAGCCGGATGGCACCAAAAAGCTCTTTACCGTCTGGCTCAACGACCAGGCCCGCTACGATGCGGTGAAGGTCGGGGACGCCTTCGATGTCGGCCCCTACTACGTACCCGATAAGTAGCGCCGGCGCCCGGGCACGACGGCTCGCGGAAAGGGAAATGAAATTTTCCCCTCATTAATTTGAACGCTTTGAGTTTTCCCCCTGTCTCATCTTCACAGCAATCCTGTCATTACAAAGTAAAACATTACCTATGAGCGTCAACACATCCGAACTCACCCGCCAAGTGCAAGAAAGCCGCCAGTGGGTGGATCCCCTCCTGAACGAAGTCAGCAAGGTCGTTGTGGGCCAGAAGAACTTGGTCCATCGTCTGCTGGTCGGCCTGCTCAGCAACGGGCACGTGCTTTTGGAGGGGGTGCCTGGGCTCGCCAAGACGCTCACCGTTCGCACGCTGGCGAGTTCGATCCACACCGGGTTCCAGCGCCTGCAATTCACGCCCGACCTCCTTCCGGCCGACCTGATCGGGACGCTTATCTACAACCCGCGCGAGGGCGAGTTCACGACGAAGCTCGGCCCGATTTTTTCGAATTTGATTTTGGCGGATGAGATCAACCGTGCACCGGCGAAGGTGCAGAGCGCGCTGCTCGAGGCCATGCAGGAGCGCCAGGTCACGATCGGCGAGCAGACGTTCAAGCTTCCGGATCCGTTTCTGGTGCTGGCAACGCAGAACCCAATCGAGCAGGAGGGCACGTACCAGCTGCCGGAGGCCCAGCTCGACCGGTTCATGCTGAAGGTTCATGTCGGCTACCCGACCCGCGAGGAGGAGCGCTCGATTCTCGATGCGATGTCCACGTCGTCCCCGCGCCTTGATGTCGAGCCGGTGGTCACGGCTGACGAGATCATCCGCGCCCGCGGGGTCGTCAACGACATCTACGTCGATGAGCGCGTGAAGGATTACATCGTGAGCATCGTCTGGGCGTCCCGCGACCCTGCCGCGAGCAAGCTCAAGCTCGACGGAATGATCCGTTACGGGGCCAGCCCGCGGGCGACGATCTTCCTCACGCTGGCCGCCAAGGCGAATGCGTTTATTGCCGGCCGCGGGTACGTTACGCCTCAGGACGTCAAGACGATGGGGCTGGATGTGCTGCGCCACCGCATCGGTGTGAGCTACGAGGCCGAGGCCGAATCGGTCACGACCGAGATGATCATCGAGCAGATCTTTGCCGGGCTTCCTGTGCCCTGAGCCCGCGCCATCCCGCCGCAATTTGCAGGGGGCTGAAGCAGCCCGGCCTGCGCATCCAATTTACCCATGGACCGAGATCCGAAAGATATCCTCAAAAAAATCCGCCGCCTTGAGCTGCGCACCCGCCGGCTCGTCAACTCGACGTTCGCCGGCCAGTACCACAGCGTCTTCAAGGGCCGCGGGATGAATTTTGAAGAGGTCCGGGAATACGCGCCCGGCGACGAGATCCGCTCGATCGATTGGAACGTCACCGCCCGCATGAACACGCCCTACGTCAAAAAGTTTACCGAGGAGCGCGAGCTCACCGTGCTGCTGGTTGTCGACGTCAGCGCGTCGGGCACGTTCGGGAGCGTCGAGCTGAGCAAGCGCGAACTGGCGGCGGAGGTCGCCTCGATCCTGGCGTTCAGCGCGATCAACAACAACGACAAGGTTGGGCTCCTCCTCTTCAGCGACGATGTCGAGCTCTACATCCCGCCGAAAAAAGGCCGGCTCCACACGCTGCGCCTCATCCGCGAAATGCTCTACTTCCAGCCGAAGGGCCGGGGCACCAACCTCGCCGGGGCGCTCGACTACCTGAACCGCGTGACCAGCCGGAAAGCGGTCGTCTTTCTCATCTCGGATTTTCTGGCTCCGGATTTTGCCAAGGCGCTGACGATCTCCAGCCGCCGCCACGATGTCGTGGCCATGCCGGTCCGGGATCCCGGCGAGTCCGACCTTCCCGACGTCGGCATCGTGACGCTTGAGGACGCAGAGACCGGCGAGCAGATCGACATCAACACCGGCAGCCGGGCGATCCGGCAGGGGCTCAAGGACCTCGAAGAAACCCGCCGCAAATCTCTCGAGCGGCTCCTGCGCAGCCGCCGGATCGACATTGTCCCGCTGGCCACAAACGAGGATTACCTGCTCCCGCTCCGCGCATTTTTCACCCAGCGCGAACGCCGCCTCGCCGCATGAACCCCGCCGCACCCACTCCCGCCCCGATCGAGGATATCGTCGGCCCGGTCTGGCTTTTTCCCTGGCCAGTCTGGGCGGTCGTGCTCGCCGCCCTCGCGACCCTTGCCGTCGTGGGAGCGGCCGCGTATCTGATCCGGCGGGTGCTCACGAAAAAAACTCCGCCGACCGCGCGCCAGCGGGCGCTGGCCGCGCTGGAATCCCTCCGCACATCGATCGCCGGGGCGGATCCGTACGCGTTCGGCATCACGGTGTCCGACGCGATCCGCCACTACATCCACGACCAGCACGGCCTCCAGGCCACGACCCAGACGTCGCTGGAATTCCTTGAGGAAATCCGGACGAACCCCGCGTTCTCAGATAACGAGAAAGCCGGTCTCTCGGTATTCCTGGAGCAGACAGACCTCCTGAAATTTGCGCGGGCGGAATCCGGCGAATCCGAGATGATCGGGCTGCTTGAAACCGCCGGGCGCCTGGTGCGCAGCGAGGTCCAGCCGGGCACGAAGGGGGAGGCGAAGCCATGACGTTTCTGGGCATGACGATTTCCCATCCCTGGGTCCTTCTGCTCCTGCTCCTGGTCCCGGCTCTCGCGTTCCTGCGCGGCCGATTCGGGGGCACTGCGGGCGTTTCGTTCTCCAGCACCGAGTCGCTGGTGAAGCTTGGGCACCGGCGGCGCTCGCGGGCCGGCGCGATCCTGGCGATGCTCTCCTACCTTGCGCTCGCTGCGTTCATCATCGCGCTCGCCCGTCCGCAGCTCGGCCGCGAGATCACCCGCGTCCAGGCGAGCGGCGTCGACATCATGCTCGTCCTCGACGTCTCCCGTTCGATGCTCGCCGAGGATTTTTCGATCGGTGCCAGCCGGGCGAACCGGCTCGAGGTCACCAAGAAGGTGACCGAGCAATTTATCCGGAAGCGCCCAAACGACCGGATCGGGATCATTGCTTTCGCCGGCCGGCCGTACCTGGTCAGCCCGCTGACGCTCGACCACGACTGGCTGATCCAGAACCTCGACCGCCTCCAGATCGGCCTCGTCGAGGACGGCACGGCGATCGGTTCGGCCATCGCGTCTGCCGCGAACCGCCTCAAGGATAAGGACGCCAAGACGAAGCTGATCGTGCTCCTGACCGACGGAGACAACAATGCCGGCAAGGTGATGCCGCTCACGGCCGCCGAGGCAGCCAAGGCCCTCGGCATCCGGATCTACACGATCGGGGCCGGAACCCAGGGCGAGGCGCCGTTCCCGTTCACCGATCCGTTCGGGCGCACGGTCTACCGCAACGTCCCGGTAGAATTCAACGAAAAAACGATCCGTGAGATCGCCGAAATCACGAACGGGACCGCGTTTCGCGCGACCGACACCCGCTCGCTGGAAAAGATTTTTGGTGAGATCGACAAGCTCGAGAAGTCGAAGGTTGAGGTCGAGAAGATCGCCCAGTACCGGGACCTCTTCCCGTGGTTTGTCGGCACCGGACTTGCGCTGCTCGCCTTCGAAATTCTGCTTTCACAAACATTATGGAGACGATTGCCCTGACCTTCGGATCCCCGCTCTGGCTCTGGGCGCTCCTGGCCATCCCGGCTCTCGCCGGGCTGTATGTCTGGGCGCACGTCCGCAGCCGGGCCCTCGTGGGAAAAATTGTTGCCCCGCGGCTTCGCGAGCGGCTGGCCGGCTCGGTGAGCCCGCTCCGCCGAGCGATCCGGGCCGCCCTCCTGCTGTCGTCCGTCGCCCTGGCGATCCTCGCGATGGCCCAGCCCCGCTACGGATTTATCGAGCGCGAAATCAAGCAGAAGGGGAGGGACATCATCGTCGCGGTCGACACCTCGCGCAGCATGCTCGCCACAGACGTCGCGCCGACCCGCCTCGCGCGGGCCAAGCTCCTCACCCAGGACCTCCTCCGCCTCCTCAAGGGCGACCGCGTCGGGCTCGTCGCGTTCGCGGGCTCCGCCTTCCTGCAGGCCCCGCTCACACTCGACTATTCCGCCGTGATCAATGCCCTCGACGAGCTCGATACGAACGTCATCCCGAAGGGCGGCACCAACCTCGCCGCCGCCATCGCCGTGGCCGAGCAGGCGTTCGGCAAAGCCGAGGGCCAGACCCGCGCGCTCATCATCCTCACGGACGGCGAGGAGCTTGATGCCGACGGAACCGCCGCCGCCAAAAAGGCTGCCGCGGCGGGGATCCGGATCTTCACGGTCGGGATCGGTTCGTCCGAGGGTTCGCTCATCCCGTTCCGCTCGGATGATGGCCGTCAGGACTTCGTCCGCGATGCCTCGGGGAAACCCGTCCAGTCGAAGCTCGACGAGGCCCGGCTGCGCGAGATCGCGAAGGAAACCGGCGGGTTCTTCGTGCCGATCAGCCCGGAGGCCGCCCGCGAAATCTTTCAGAACGGGATCGAGCCGATGGACCTTGCCGAGACCGGCGTCTTCGCGGCGCGCCAGCCGCTCGAGCGCTACCAGTGGCCGCTCGGGTTAGCCGTCGCCCTGCTGATCTTCTGGATGCTGCTTGGCGAGCGCCGCCGCACCGTCCGCTCCCTCGCCCTCGCGGCAGCCCTCCTCCTCCCGGCCACATCGCAGGCGGCAGATTCCGGTCTTAAAAGCTACGAGGCCGGCGACTACGAATCCGCGCGCAGCGCATTTGAAAGCCATCTGAAATCCGCCCCGGATTCCCGCGAGGCCCAGTTCAATGCCGGCGCCTCGGCCTACAAGCTCGGCGACTTCGAAAACGCGATCGGCCGCTTCACCAGCGCCCTGCTCTCGGAGGATAAAAAGCTCCGCGAAGACTCGGCCTACAACCTCGGGAATGCCCTCGTCCGCCGCGGCGAGGCCGCCAAGGAAAACGATGCCAAAAAGGCGGATTGGAAAAATGCCATCGAGCAATATTCCGAGGCCCTCACGCTTAACCCGAAAAACCAGCCGGCCGAAAAAAACCGCGAGATCGTCAAAAAGCTCCTCGAGGACCTCGAAAAACAGGAGCAGGAGCAGAAAAAAGACGACAAGAAGGACGACAAAAAAGAGAATCAAAAGGACGACAAGAAGGACCAGAAGGACAAAAACGACCAAAAACAGGACCAGAAGGATCAGCAAAAAGATCAGAACGACCAGCAAAAGCAGGATCAGCAAGACCAAAAGGACCAACAAAACAAGGATCAAGAGAACAAGGACCAGCAGAAGCAGGATCAGAAGGACGGCCAGAAAGGCGACGAGAAAAAGGACAAGCCGCAGGAGGAGAAGGACCAGGGCGACAAAAAAGATGAGTCCCAGAAGTCCCCTGAGTCCCAGAAACCCCAGGATGGCAACGACCAGAAGAAGGACCCGTCTCCCGGATCCCAACCGACTCCGACACCCCAGCCGACTCCCGGCGATAAGAAGGAGGGGGACGTGAAGGCCAATTCCGGCGGGGACCAGAAGAAGGACGAAAAGCCGCAGGCCCCGCAGCCAGCGCAGGGAGCCGCGCCGGCCGAGGAGCAGGAGAAGGACGGGGAGATGAGCGCTGCCCAGGCCCGTGCCCTTCTCAAGTCCTTGAATTCCGAGGAGGAAAAAGTGAATCTGATGCAGCAGCCCTACACCGAGGAGACGCTGCGCGACTGGTAAGACTATGAATTTACAAAATCGAGCAGTGACATCACGCCGGGCGGCGGGATGGGGGGTCATCCGATGAGGCGTTGCGTCCTGGTTTTCCTTTTGGCGTTTCTGGCGGCCGCCGCGCTGCAGGCTCAGGAAATTGTGGCAGGGCTCTCCCGCAGCACCGCAGCTGTCGGCGAGCCGATCCAGCTGGTTGTGACCGTCCGGGGCGCCCGGGGTGCCGACGTGCCCCAGACGATCGCTGTGAACGGGCTCCGGATCAACCTGGCCGGGCGCTCGACGCAGTTTGAGATGAGGAATTTTAAGATGAGCTCGACGCTCACGTACACCTACATCGTGGTGCCGCAGCTGGAGGGCGACTTCACGATTCCCTCCTTCGATGTCGGCATCGAGGGAAAGACGTACCGCACGCAGGCGATGCGGCTCTCCGTTTCGGGCAGCGCGCAGGTCCCGCAGGCCGTCCCGACGCTGCCACAAAACGCGCCGCCTCTGCCCGGCGGACCGCCGCCCGCCAGCTCGGATCCCAACGCGCGTCCGTACTTTGCCGAGCTCGTGCTCTCGAAGAAGTCCGCCTACGTCGGCGAGGTCGTTCCCGTCGAGCTCCGGTTTTATTTCCTCTCGACGATCGGCGGCCAGGTCGGGGAGCGCCCGAACTTCAGCGGCGAGGGGTTCACGGTGCAAAAGTTTTCGAATGCGGCGAAGCGCGAGCAGGTCGTCGGCGATGCGAGCTATGTCGTCTTCTCCTTCCAGAGCGCGATCACGCCGGTGAAATCCGGCGCCCTCGAGATCCCGTCCGCCAGCTTGGAGGCCCGCCTCAACATGCCCGGCAGCGCCCCGCAGGGGTTCGATGATTTTTTCCGGAACATGCCCATCCCGCAGGGCATGTTTTCCGAGACCCAGGACGTCACGCTCCAGACCAAGGCCCAGACGCTCGAGGTCATGGCGCTCCCGAAAGAAGGGCGCCCGGACGACTTCTCCGGCGCGGTCGGAAAGTTCACCATGGACGCCTCGGTCTCCCCGAAAAAGGCAAATGCCGGCGAGCCGGTCACCCTGGCCGTGACCATCGCCGGGCGCGGAAACTTCGAGGGCCTCGGCGCCCCCACGCTCACCGGGGACGAAGGCTGGCGGACGTACCCGCCATCGGATAAATTCCGCACCACCGACGCGATCAACTTTACCGGCGAGAAAAAATTCGAGTTTGCGATGATTGCCCGCGAGGACCAGTCGCAGACACCAGCCGTGAAGTTCTCGTTTTTTAATACATCAACCGGCAAGTACGAGACCCTCGTCCAGGCCCCGCTGCCGGTCACTGCAACCGCCGGGTCCGGCGGGGCACCTGCGACGGCGCAGCCCGCTGCTCCCGGCAGCACTCCCGCCGCCACGCCGGCGGCCGCCGCCGCGCCGGATATCTCGGCCATGGCCGGAGGATCCGCCAGCTGGAAATCCCTCTTTTTCCGCAAGGAATTCCTTCTGGCCAACGCCTGCCTCGGCCTGGCCTGGCTCGCGGTGGTGCTCGGGTTTGCGCTCCGGAACTTCTCGGCCTCGAAGGCGGGGCGGCGCTTGGCGCGCAAGAAGCAGGCCCGCGAAGCGTTGGCCCGCCTTCGCTCGGTCGAGCCGGAGGCCTTCTACGGGGCGGTGTCCCAGTACCTCGCGCTGCGCCTGAATGTCGGGGAGGGGGAGGTCGCCGCACGGGTCCAGAACTCCGGCCTGCCCGCAGAGATCCAGAATGCCCTGCTTGGCGCTCTCGACCGGTTCGCCGAATCCAAATTTGCCGCCGGCGGCTCCGCCCCTCCGCCCGCTGAATCCCGCGAGGCCTTGCTCGCCAGCCTCAGACAATTTGATGAGACCCTCCGAGATGAAAACTAAGCTCAGATCTTCCTTCATCCGGCTTGCCGCCTGGCTTGCGTTCCTGCTTCCGTCCCTTCATGCGGATGGGCTTGCCGACGCGCGCGCGCGGTATGCGGACGGCGAGTACGAGCAAGCAGCCAAGCTCTTCGAGCAGGTGCTGGAATCCTCCGCCCCGCAGGCGGCCGTCTATTTTGAGCTCGGCCGGAGCTTCCGCCAGAGCGGCCAGGACGCCCGGGCCGCGCTGAGCTTCCGGCGCGCGCTGGTCCTGGACCCCCGCTTTGCTCCCGCCCGCGCCGCTCTTGAAGAGACGAATGCCGATCTGGCGATCCCGCGGTCGCCGCTCACCTGGACGCAAAAGGTTCTCGACCGGGTTCCCATGGATGCGCTCGCGCTCGGAGGAATGCTCCTCTTTTGGGCTGCGGCATTTCTGCTGGCGATCCTGGCCCTTCGCAGAGCTCCGGCCGGCCGGCTTTCCGTCGTCCTCGGGGTGTTCGTGCTTCTTCTCGGCACCGCCGCATTGGCCCTCGCCTGGATCTGCGACCCAAGGGTCTCCGGGCGAAATGACGCGATCGTCCTCACCACCGGCGGAACCACTCTCCTCAACGCGCCCGCCGACCAATCCGAAAAGGTGGCTGCCCTCCCGGAGGGCGGAATCGTCAAGATTCTCAGCCAGCGCGGACGATGGTTTTACGGTGAGACCGGAGCCGGCCAGCGCGGCTGGTTCCTGACCGAGGGGATCGTTCCCGTCATCCCCCCGGCCTGATGGCCCTCCACCCCTGCGCCGGTTCGACGGGATCCCATTTCTCCAAGTGGCATGGGCATCCTGCGCATGCGAAAAATCGCCGCCCGGACGCCCGCGCCGCATCTCCGATCAGTGCAAAAATGGGCTCCGCCTTGAGGGCGCTTGTTTGGAGTTGGGCGTTGACGCGCTCGCTCCCGCTCGTCTTGCCCTGCGGGCTGCACTCCGTGCAGTCTCCCCCGAGCACTCCCAGTGCTCCGGTGGTCAGGCGGTGCTTCTTCGGCTGCCGTCCCACTCGCCGGCCGCCTAAAGGCGGAACTCCGAACCCGGATGCCCTCCGCCTGACCGGCGTGCGACTTTCGGAGATGCCCCCGGACGCCCGTGCCACGATTTTCCGCAAGAGTCCCCGCCGAGCGTCCGGGGCGATCCTGGCCGCGCTCCTGATTTTTCTCCCCCTCGTCCGGGCCGACTGGCGCGAATCTCTTTCCCCCGACGTGCCCGGCCGCTTCGCTGCGGTGCGCTCGTTTGAAGCCGAATATCGCCTCGGATGGACCGATATCGAAGCCGGGCGCGCCCGCGCCAAAATCTCTGCGGGTGCGGAGTCGGTCGTCCTCGATGCCAGCGGCGGGACGAGCGGTATGGCCAGAGTCCTCTGGCAGCTCGATGCGGAATTAAAAAGCACGATGGCGACCGATGGGATGCGAACCGTCTCCTCGCTCCAGACCGAGAACTATTCCGCCCGCTCGATCATCACCCAGATCGTCGCCCGCCCGGACGGGCTCTGGCGGCTCCGCGAGAATTTCCCGCCCGGCGAGAACCCGGCCCGCTGGAAGCGCATCAAGATCTCCCCGATCCGCGACCTTTTCAGCGGCATGCTCTTCATCCGCAGCCAGAACCTCGCGCCCGGCGAAACGTTTTCCACGATCATCTTTCCCGGCGACGCCCCATTTTTTGTCGAGGTCAAGGCCCTGCGCACCGGCCCGCTGACGGTCGCCGGCTCGACGCGCGACGCGCTCGAACTCGACCTCCAGCTCCAGCGGATCAACCTCAAAAAAGACTTCCGCCTCGAGCCACACGGCAAATTCCGCAGCGGCACGATCTGGCTCTCGAACGATTCCGACCGGATCCCGCTGCGCGCGGAAATGCAGCTTTTCATCGGATATGTCTTTGCGGAGCTTGAATCGATCCGCTTTAATTCCCCCTGATTTTGTCCGACTCCATCTCATGCCCAGCCGCCCGCTTGCCGTCCTGAGCGACATCCACTCGAACCTTCACGCGCTCGACGCCGTCTGCGCGGACCTCGACCAGCATGGCATCCAGGAGGTTATGTGCCTCGGGGATATCGTCGGCTACGCGGCGTTTCCCGACGAGTGCACGAAGCGCGTTCGCGAGCGCGGCTGGGCGTCAGTTCTCGGGAACCACGATGCGGCGGTCGGCAACCCGCGCACGCTTTTGGATATGAACGACACCGCCGGGGCCGGGATCCGGTGGGCCGAGCAAAAGATGTCCGCCGACAACCGGGCCTGGCTCGCCGCGCTGCCCGCCCGCATCAACCGCCCGCGCGAGGTCTTCACCCACGCCTCGCTTTTTGCTCCCGAGGAGTGGCAGTACCTGCTCGATGTTGAGTCCGCCCTGCTGCATTTCCTCCGCCAGCGCTCGCCCCTCTGTTTTATCGGTCACACCCATCGCCCGATGATTCTGAGCTGGCAGCGCAGCGCCGGCCTCGAGGCGCTCGTCCCGGGAAACGGCCCCATCCCGCTTCCTGCGCGGGGCAAGGTCACCCTGAATGTGGGATCCGTCGGACAGCCGAGGGACGGCGATCCTCGGGCCTGCTACGTGCTCTACCATCCGAAGTCAAACGAAGTGGAATTCCGCCGGGTCGAGTACGATATCCGGGCCGCCCAGCACGCGATCAGCCAGGCCCGGCTTCCCTCGTTCACCGGGCGCCGGCTTCTTCGGGGGGCTTGAGCCGATTTCCGCGTCGCAGCGTGGCTTCGAATTCGCCCTGGAATCCCAAGGATTCGGCGGGCTCTATTCCGTGGGGCTGGTGAAATCTTTCCGACAGGAGTAGGTCAAACTGTCTTTAATAACCGACGGACGTCATCGTGGACGGACGTTGATATTTTTTTTGGAGATCCAAAAGTCCATTTGCGTTTGGTAAGACTGTACGCTAAACAGAGCAAGTGATTAAACGAGCTGTCTGGATTCAGAAAATCGAGAAAGCGTGGCAAGCGCGCCGCATCGTCTGGCTGGCCGGTCCGAGGCGGTTGGGCAAAACGACCTTGGCGCATCAGCTGCAGGACGTGGAGTATTTTGACTGCGATCTGCCCTCGGTGCGAAGAGATGCGGATGATACCGAGTCCTTCCTCTCTGCTCACCGTGGAAAGAGGTTGGTTGTGGACGAGATCCACCGGCTAGCCAATCCTTCCGAACTTCTCAAGGTGGCGAGCGATCACTACCCTGACACGCGAATTGTCGCCACGGGTTCGTCCACGCTGGGGGCTGGAGCGCGGTTCCGCGACACCTTGACGGGCAGAAAGCGCACCGTGCATCTGCGACCGGTGCTTTGGCAGGAATTGCCGGCATTTGATTGCCAGTCGCTGGAGAAGCGGCTCCTTCATGGCGGGCTGCCGGAAAATTTGCAGAGGGAATCCCGCGATGAATCGGAGTTTTCGGAGTGGATGGAATCCTTCTGGGCAAGGGACATCATCGGGATGTTTTCCGTCGCCAAGCGGTATTCTTTCCTGCGTTTTTTGGAAATGCTCTGGGCACAAAGTGGAGGGCTCTGTGAGTTGACATCCTTCACCGCTCCTTGTGAGGCCAGCCGGCAGACGCTCGCTAATTACTTGGACATCCTGGCTTCAACCGGAGTGGTCAATGTGCTGAGGCCGTTTGCCACAAATCCCCAGAAGGAACTGGTGGCGATGCCAAAGGTGTATGCGTTTGACACAGGCTTTGTCTGCCATGCCCGGGGCATTGATGCGCTTCGGCGCGAAGATTGTGGAAGCCTGTGGGAGCACCTGGTCCTTGATGAATTGCTTTTCGAAGTCGGGGATGGGGTCGTCCACTACTGGAGGGACAAGCAAAAACGCGAGGTGGATTTTGTTCTCAGTCGCCGTGGAAAACCGCCGGTCGCCATCGAGTGCAAGTGGCGTTCTGCTGGATCGGACGCCTCCGGGCTGAATGCGTTCCGCTCCATCCATCCAGAGGCCACCTGCTGGTTGATCTGTGCAGACCGCAAGACGGTTATTCGCCGCGAAACCAGCGGTGGCACTGTCTTTGAAGCAGGCCTGTTAAATTTTCCCGAGCTGTTGGCATCCCACTTCGGAGCGACCGGTTTAAAGTAGGGGGAATCCGAACGGACGGTTTGGACGAAGCATTTTATCCCGCCATGAACGACCTCAAAACGCACGCAGACAGTGAATCCTCGAAAGGTGGAGGCAAAGAAATGCCAGTCATCGGGGCGGTCTCCACCGGCGCCGGAACTACGTCCGCCGGAGCGTCGTATCGCGGAGAAATTTGGCGTCGTCGCGCTCCGGGTAGTCGAGCGTGAAGTGGAGCCCGCGGCTCTCCTTGCGGCTCAGCGCGCAGTCGACGACGAGCGAGGCGACGGTCACGAGGTTTCGCAGCTCCAGGACGTCGGTCGTGATTTTAAAATTCCAGTAAAACTCCTGCACCTCGGCGTGCAGGTTGCGCAGCCGGGTCGCGGCGCGCTGGAGGCGCTTGTCCGTGCGCACGATCCCGACGTAGTCCCACATGAGGCGCCGGATTTCCTCCCAGTTGTGCGAGATGACCACCATCTCATCGACATCCGAAACCTGGCCGGGCCGCCACTCCGGGAGGTCGAACGCGACCCGCGGCGGATGGGTCCGCGCATTTTTTTCGAAGGCATTGTGGGCGAGGACGAGGCCTTCGAGGAGCGAGTTGCTGGCGAGCCGGTTCGCCCCGTGCAGGCCGGTGCAGGCGACCTCGCCGATTGCGAAGAGCCCGCGCAGCGAGGTTTCGCCGTGCAGGTCGGTTTTCACTCCTCCGCACTGGTAGTGGGCGGCCGGCACCACCGGGATCGGCTGGCGGGTGATGTCGATCCCGTGGTGCAGGCAGGTCTCGTAGATGTGCGGGAAGCGGGACTTGACGAAGTCCGCCGGCTTGTGGGTGATGTCGAGGAAGACGCATTTGCTGCCGCTGCGCTTCATCTCCGCATCGATCGCGCGCGCCACGATATCGCGCGGGGCGAGCTCCATCTGCGGGTTGTGCTTCTCCATGAACCGGCGGCCTTTGGCGTTGAGAAGGACGCCGCCCTCGCCGCGCACCACCTCGGAAATCAGGAAGGATTTGACCTCCGGATGGAACAGGCAGGTGGGGTGGAACTGGATGAACTCCATGTTTGCGATCGTGGCCCCGGCCCGCCAGGCCATCGCCACGCCGTCGCCGGTCGCGACATCCGGGTTCGTGGTGTAGAGGTATACTTTTCCGCATCCGCCGGTGGCCAATACGATGACGTCGCTGCGCAGGGTTTCGACGTCGCCGGTGGACTCGTTGAGCACGTAGACCCCGACGCAGCTGTTCTGCATCGCGTAGCCGAGCTTTCCGGTGGTGATGAAGTCGACGGCCATGTGGTTCTCCATCACCTCGATCTGCGGGTGGGAGGAAATCTGGTCGAGCAGGGTCCGCTCGATCTCCATGCCGGTGGAGTCCTGAAAATGGAGGACGCGGCGCTTCGAGTGGCCGCCCTCCTTCCCGAGGTCGAGCTCGTTTTCGCCGTTCATCGTCTCGCGCCGGTCGAATTGCATGCCGAGGTGGACGAGTTCCCGGATCCGCTCCGGGCCGCGGGTGATCACCTCGCGGACCGCGTCCTCGTGGCAGAGCCCGGCCCCGGCGGCGAGCGTGTCGCGGATGTGGAGATCGAACGTGTCCTCCTCGCTGGTGACGCAGGCGACCCCTCCCTGGGCCCACGCGGTGTTTGAGTCGGCGCGACCGCGTTTTGTTACGAGCGCGACGCTCCCTTTTTCAGCGGCCCGCAGCGCGAAGCTCAGCCCGGCAATACCGCTGCCGATGACGACAAAATCAAATTCTCTCATGTGGGGGGGAGGGGGATGTTATCAATCAGGCGCGCGCGGCCGAGGTAAACCGCTGCGGCGAGCCGACCGGCCTGTCTGCGGCTGCGGAGCGGTTCGAGCGTCCCGGCGTCGACCGCCTCGACGTAGTCGATCTTCGCTCCCGGGATCTTTTCGATCAGGCGCTTCGCGTGCGAGGTGATCGCGGACGGCGATTTGTGCCGGGCGGCCGCCTGGAGTGCCTCGTGGATCCCGGGGGCAAGCTGCCGCTCCGCACCGGTGAGGTAGGCATTCCGCGAGCTTGTCGCCAGCCCGTCGGCCTCGCGGACCGTGGGATGTCCGAGCACCTCGATCGGAAAGTTGAGATCCCGAACCATCCGCCGCAAAATTGCAAGCTGCTGCCAATCCTTCTCCCCGAAGATCGCATGGGTCGGCTGGACCAGCAGGAAGAGCTTGGCGACCACGGTGCAGACCCCCTGAAAGTGGCCGGGTCGGGTGCGTCCGCACAGGCGGCTGGAAAGAACCGATTCCTCAACCGCCACGGATCGGCTCCCGTCATACATCTCCCCGGCTGAAGGCACAAAAACCGCGTCAGCTCCCGAGCGCCTGCAGATCGCGAGGTCTTGGCGCAGCGGCCGGGGATACGCCGTAAAATCCTCTTTCGGTCCGAACTGGGTGGGATTGACGAAGATCGAGACAACGACGGCGCCGGATTTTCCCGCCGCTTTGCGGGCCGTACGGACGAGCGCGGCATGCCCGTCGTGGAGGGCTCCCATGGTCGGAACAAAGACAACCTTCCTGAAGCAGCCCTTTCGCCAGGCCCGAATCGCCGCGAGCGATCTGGCAACCTTCATCGAAGCGTCAGAAAATCAGTTCGACGCCGGGGAGGCCGCAGGAGCTGCGACCGCATCGGCCGGGGCCGCGACAGGAGTTGTAGTAACCGCGGCTGCCGGAGTCGGGGTGGCTGTGGCCGCTGCCTGCGGGACCGGCGCGCTCAAAAGCTCTTTTTGAATCGTTGTTTTCCCGGAGGCTGCCTTGGCGGTGATGACCGAGAGCAAAAGGGTGATCGTAAAAAATGCGACGGCCAGCCAGGTGGTGACCTTCGCGAGAACGTGGGTCGTCTGGGCTCCGAAGATGTTGTCGGTAACCCCGCCGCCAAACGCCGCGCCAAGCCCCTCGCTGCGGGGCCGCTGCATCAGGACGACAAAGACGATCAGCAGGCACACCAGGACGTGCAGGGTGATGAGGACAGGCAGGACGATGAACATAGGAAAGACGTTCTACCCTATCCCCGGGGAGCGGGTTGTAAAGTCAGGATCAAAGAAATTTCAGGATCCAGACAACGATGGCTGTTGCGGCCAGCACGGCAAGCGGCAGGAGGATGAAGTTGACGACCCTCTGGCGTCCTTTTCTGCGGCTGCGGAGAAGAGCAAGGAGCCCGCGGCGGGAACGGTGGTGGCGGGCCGACGGGCTGGCGGGCGCTGTCGAAGGCTCGATCGGTGGCGTGCTGTCAAACGGGGTCCGGGGCTGCGAGGGCGGAATCGCCCGCTGGAACAGGGGTTCGTCCGGCTTCCTGCTCAGGTGCAGCTCTCCGCCCTCAACACGGTCGCGAAGGCGCTTTTTCTGAGCCGACACGACAATGCCACCTTTTGGGGGGAGCTTGCTGTGGCCACTGCGATCATCCGTCAGGCTCATTTACCTGCGGGTTACGAGTCCGAAGGAGCCAGGAACGGGGCGATCACACAGGATAGGCCAAGGATGGCAAGAACAGTGAAGGCAAGGATAGGGAGGATCATGAGAGAAAGTTACGGCGAAAAATCCTTAAAATCCAACGGTGGATTTGGTTTTATTTGATGCGCATCAAGGACGATGGCAGTGGGACCAGCCCAGACTGTCTGGCGCCATGAATGATTTCCTGCGTCCCTGCAACTGTGTTCATCCCGAAGAGGCCGAATGCGAGCGGTGCACCGAGGAGCTGCAAGCCAATCCCGGCCGCCACGCCTGCTGCGGTGGGAAGTGCGAGCGCCGCGAGCAGTCGACGTCGTGCGCCTCGGGGCAACAGCCCTGAGGCAGGCTCACTTCTCCGGGATCACCGGAAGGCCGGAGAGGGCCATGGCGATCTCGTGCTCGGGGTATTCGTAGTTCTCCAGCTTTCCGGCAAAGTAGTTGATGTAGGCCTGCATGTCGAAATGCCCGTGGCCGCAGAGGTTGAAAAGGATCGCTTCGGATTTTCCCTCCTCCTTGCAGCGGAGGGCTTCGCGAACCGCCCCGGCGACGGCATGGGAGGCCTCGGGGGCAGGGACGATCCCCTCGGCCCGGGCGAACTGGGTGGCAGCTGAGAAGCACTCCAGCTGTGGAAGCCCGATCGCCTCGGTGAGACCGAGGTCTTTCACGAGGCTGACGAGGGGGGCCATGCCATGGTAGCGGAGCCCGCCTGCGTGGAAGCCGGCCGGGATAAAGCTGCTCCCGAGCGTGTGCATTTTCACGAGCGGGGTCAGCTTGGCCGTGTCGCCCCAATCGTATGCGTAGTGGCCGCGCGTGAGGGTCGGGCAGGCCTCGGGCTCGACCGCAACCAGACGGAGCGGACGGCCGCCGCGTAATTTTTCCCCGAGGAAGGGAAATGCGATCCCGGCAAAGTTTGAGCCGCCTCCGGTGCATCCGACGACGACATCGGGATAATCATCCGCCATCGCCATCTGCTCCATCGATTCGATCCCGATCACCGTCTGGTGGAGGAGGACATGGTTGAGAACACTGCCGAGGGCGTAATTGGTATCGTCCCTGCCCGCGGCGACCTCGACTGCCTCGGCAATCGCGATCCCGAGCGATCCGGTGCAGTCAGGGTCCTGGGCCAATATCGCCCGCCCGGCCTCCGTGCGCGGGCTTGGGCTTGGCGTGACCGAGGCTCCGAAAAGCTCCATGATCGCACGGCGGTAGGGTTTTTGATCGTGCGAAACCCGGACCATGAAGACCTCGCACTCGATCCCGAACATCTGGCAGGCCATCGCAAGCGACGATCCCCACTGACCGGCGCCGGTTTCCGTGGCCAGGCGGCGGATGCCTGCCTGCTTATTGTAATACGCCTGGGGGACCGCCGTGTTTGGCTTGTGCGATCCGGCCGGGCTCACGCCCTCGTATTTATAATAGATGCGGGCGGGCGTATCGAGGGCCTTCTCCAGCCGCCTGGCGCGGAATAGCGGGCTCGGCCGCCAGAGGCGAAGGATGTCCCGAACCTCTTCCGGAATAGGAATTTCGCGCTCGGCGCTCATCTCCTGAGCAATCAGCTCGTCAGGGAACAGTGCCTGCAGCGCCTCCGGCGAGAGCGGCTCCAGCGTCCGGGGGTCCAGCGGGGGTGGGGGAGGGACCGGAAGGTCGGCGGCGATGTTGTACCAGGATTCCGGAAGGCGGCTTTCGTCGAGGAGATATTTGAGCTGTTTGGACATGTTCGATTGGGAAAACCTGAGATCCTACCTGCTTCTGGCCCATTGAAAAGGCAGGACTGGCGCGCAACGCGCCCAAGCGAAAAAAACCAGCTCCTTTTGCGCGGGCGACTGCGGGGATCGGTCGCAGTCGCGCACGCCGGTCCCCGGCCCGGGCCGGCCTACCGGGGCGAAGCGGCAGCCGCTCGCCTGGCTCCCGCCGATTTATCGTGGGCTGCCATGAGGCTGGTGATAATATGGATGCCGAGGAGGATGTCGGAGGAATCGCGAGCGTCGCTGCCCTGAATCATCCACGGCTCATCGAGGATTTTGAGATACCAGACGGTGATGCCGGCCTGCCTGTCGCGCTCCATCAGGTTCAGCATGGCCTGGTTTGGGTCGAGCGTCAGATGGAGGCGGTGGATGAATTGGATTAAGTGCAGCCCCAAATGAAGCAGGAGGCCGGAACAACGCTTCACGTCACCCGATTCGTAGGCACTCTCCAATTCGCCAATCGACTCAATCTGGCGGACGGCCAGGGGGAAATGTTTTTTGACCCTGCGGCCGAGACGGCCGAGCGCCTTGGCGGCGCCGGCTCCTGGGGATTCCCGGTCAAGAATGAGGAGCTGATAAAAGACCTCCCGCTCCCCAAGCAGGTCGCCGATGGCGAGAGAAAGGGCCTGCTTCAGCGCCCGGCTTTCGGTCTCCCTCATCTGGGGGATGATCTGGTAGGCCGCCGACAGCTCGCCGAGCAGCGCAAGCGCCTCGCTGCTCACCGCAAGCAGCTTGCCATCGCGGGTTTCCTTCATGAGCTCGAGGATGCCCGGGATGGCGCGCCGCTCGCCGATGGCTCCCAGCGCCCGAACGCTCTCGATGACGACCTCGCGCTCCGGTGAGGTCAGGTGGCCGATGAGAGCATCCACCGCCCGGGGGTCGGCGGCTTGCCGGAGCGCGCGGCAGATTTGCGGAGCAACCATAGCCGAAGGATCGTTGAGCCGCGCGAGCAGCGCATCCACAGCCGCCAGCGATCCGATCGTGCCCAGAGCCTCGACGGCCTGCTCCTGAAGATCCAGCGAGGGGTCCTCCAGCTTGGCCACCAGGTCGGGGACGGCAAGCCGCGTGCGGGTGTCACCCAGCTTGCGGGCCGCTCCCGCCCGCGCTTGCCGCGTGGCTCCGCTCGTCATGAGGCTGATGTTGTAAAAGTTTCGGATGACCTGGACGGGGCTTGTCAGCAGCATTTCGGAGACCGCAGCGTTGAAAGGCATTTCCTCCTCCGGCATGCGCACGCTCAGCAGGACAGGCAAGGCCACCCCCCAAGCCACCAAAAAAAACAACAAAATCTGCGCATGGTAAAACGAAAACCCGATCCCGCCGGGCAGGTCCCATCCGGTCGGGTGGGCCGAAAACCAATCCATGATCACTCCCCCCGCCAGCGGGCCCAGCGCGGCTAAAAAGCCGATCAGGCACGCGTGCACCGCCATCCACATTGTGCGCCCGGATGCGTCGGACAGCACGCCCAGCAGCCGGATCTGACAAAGCCCCACGCCCGAGAAGAGCGCGCCTCCGCAAATGCTCGTCAGGAAAATGATCAGGGTCACGTCGGAAACCCGCAAGCCCGCAACCTCGTGGACTCCCTCCCCGAGGAAAAAGTACCCCAGCATGCTCAGCGGGGCCGTCAGGAAAAGCAGGCTGGCCGAAATCCGGGACCCCACGCGATCGATCAGGCGGCCGAGAAAATAGCTGGATGCCACCGAGCCGATCGCGCCCGCGACGGTGATCGCCGCAAGCTCGGAGTAGCTCAGCCCGAACTCCTTCTTGAGGTAGACGATGCCAAATGTTCCGACCATGGCAAACCCGAAGCTCCACGCTCCGATCGCCAGGGTCAGACGCCGGAACGCGTCGCTGCGCATCGGGGCCAGAAGCTTTCGCCAAACCGGTGTGCTTCCCTGCCCCGCGCTGCGGGCGGGTTCAGGCACCCCCAGATGGACGATGATATCCAGAAGGCCAAAAATTGCCGCCAAGCCAAACACGAGCGCAAAACCATCCAGGCTGGCGGAGGATTTGTTTCCGTCGTAGGAATCCAACAAAAATCCGGCCAGCCAGAGACCGCCAAGGGAAACCGCCGTGATGACACTCTGCCGGGTGCCCCAGAATTTTCCGCTGGTGCGGCCGGGGATCAGGTCGGTCATCCAGCTCAGCCACGGAGCCCCGCTGGCATTCCCAAGCAACTCGCTGAGGGCCACCGCGGCGACAACCAGAACGGGAATCCATGGCTCCCCGGTGTGCGCAACCAGGGCCAGAGCCGCCGGAACAAACCACAGCGCCCGGTGCGACAACGCCAGCGCCGCCCACACCTGTTTGCGCGACCCCATCGCCTCGGCCAGCATCGCCCCGGGGATTTGAGCCGCCATGCTGACCAGCCTGACCGCAGTGATCAGCCCGATCAGGACGCCGCTGGCGCCAAGCGCCTCCATGAACATCGTCAGCGGCAGGCCGACCGAAAGCGACATCCACAACATGCCCAGGCTGCCGGCAAAGATGCTCAGCCTCATCGAGCGGGCAAGCTGCCGGTGAGAGATCGTCTCCGGCCGGGCCGATGGTCTTTCCTTGTTCACAGAGTCTTGTGCAAAAACCTTTATGGCAGGCAGACAAAAATGCGATCTCCATTTCCGGGATCCTTCCAAAGAGACCCTGTTTCTTGTGCGACGACAAAATGCCCGATCCCGCGCCTTTCTTCCGGATTGATTTCACGCCCGCCTCGCGTCAATGTTCTCGTATTCCATGAGGGTCCCCATGCATGTCGTCGAAGCCCGCCGCGAAAATCTCGCCGCCCTCATTGAGCGACACCGGTACCTTCCCGTCAGCGAGCTGTGCCGCCGGCTCGGGGTCTCCGAGGCAACGGCCCGCCGCGACCTCGCCGCCCTCGCCAGCCGCAACAAGGTCAAGAGGACCCACGGCGGGGCGCTCTCGGAATTTAATGAGCGGTTTCCTTCATTTCGCGAGCGGCAATCCTCCGGCGCGCGCTCGAAGTCGAGGGTGGCGCGCACCGCGCTCCGGTTGATTCAGCCCGGAGGAACCTACTTCCTGGATTCCGGCACCACGATCTTCGCTCTGGCCGAGGCCTTCTGCTCGTCTCCGGTTTTTCCGGTGACGATCGTGACCTCCAACCTCCCGGTCGGCGAGTTGCTTTCCTCCGTGCCCGACGTCAGCGTCTTCCTCACTGCCGGACAGTTGCTCGGCCGCCAATCGGTCCTGCTCGGCGAGACCGCCCGGCGAAGCCTGGAGTTCTGGAGCTTTGATGTGGCCTTTCTCTCCGCCGAGGCGGCGAACTCCACCGGGATCTGGAATAGCCAGGAAGCCATTGTCAATCAGCAACATGTGGCGATAAAGCGGTCCCGAACATCCATCTACTGCCTCGATGCCACGAAGGTCGGATCCACCGCTCCCTTCTTCCTCCAGCGCTGGCCGGACGTTGATTTCCTCCTCACCGATGCCTCCTCCGAGCGACTCGCCCGTGCCGGCATCTCCCCCGAGCTGGTCGATTGTATCTCCTGCGATCCGTCGTTCCCCGTCCCCGATCTTGCCCCCCCCCCGAAAACCCCCCTCCCG
>Ga0247835_1000185_pt1 | contig 85536 bp, 43 predicted proteins | sample LaCtaG_3_FD_189912 | JGI IMG/M metagenome (GOLD analysis project Ga0247835, IMG submission 189912) | Freshwater microbial communities from meromictic Lake La Cruz, Castile-La Mancha, Spain - LaCruzMarch2015_13.5m | ecosystem: Environmental > Aquatic > Freshwater > Lake | place: Spain: Castile-La...
CTATTGCGCATGGAAGGGGGGATTTATGCGTCGAAAACACAAATTTCCCCTCCATTTTTCTTTTTCCGATATGTCAAAGAACTAACTCCAGTTTGTTCCCGGAAAAATGTGTACCCTTTCTAATAAATGGATTATTTTGGTTGGATCAAAATTTTTTATTACACATATTTTTATTTATTATATATTAAATTTATTCAACTTGAATACTTCATAAGCTTGTTATTTGTCATTTAAGTCCTACATTTGGCCTATTCTTTGCATTTGTAATCCCTATTAATATGCCCAGAACAATCCGTATTTATGCAGGATCTCATTGAACTCACCTCGTTGTTTCGGCGCACCAAGTTTAGAAACAACGGCCTTTTGCAGGCCATTATTGACCCCGAAACCCAGATGGGTAAGTTGTTCGGTGCGTTGTTTCGCCAGGAAATAGAGAGTGACGATGACATGCGCCGCCTGTTTCCAGAATTTGCCGCTGATTCAAACAAACTCTACACGATTAAAAGCAAGTTGAAAGACCGGTTACTGGACCTGGTGTTTCTGTTGGACTTTAAGGAGGCTGGATACACCGACCGACAGCACGCTTTTCACGAGTGTAGCAAGCGCATGGCCTCGGCTCAAATGCTCATAGGACGCGGTGCGCGCACAGTGGCCATTGGCTTATTAGAACAACTGTTGCGCCAAACCCGGCGTTTTGAGTTCACAGAACTTTCGTCAGATGTGTTGCGCACTTTGCGCCTGCACTACAGCATGATGGAAGACGTCAAGAAGTTTGAGTCTGCTGAAGCCGAATTAACGGCATTAGAAGAGGTCTGGCGTTTAGAGCGTAAGGTGGAAAGCATGTATGCGTCGTTGATGATGAGCCATGTGAACAAGAAAAGCGACAAAAAGACCATTGCCGATCAGGCCAAACGCCACTTCGAGGAAATTGCACCTTACTTAGACGAGGTAAAGTCTTTCAAATTTCAACTTTTTGGACGGCTTTTGGAATTGTCTATCTATGACGGGAAGCATAATTACCGGACTGTGGCCACCCTGAGTGAAGACGCGATCACCTTTTTTGAACAGAAAAATTATCAAAGCGGCCTTTCGCTACAGGTTTTTTACTACCATTTGTTGTTGAGTTGCCTTTATTTGAAGGCATTCGAGAAGGCTCAATCCATTATTGGGCGATACACGGACCTTTTTGAAGAGGGCTCCTTCAACTGGTATAAAGTGCAGGAGTTGTATTACCTGATAGCCATGCACAGCGGGCAATATCAGGCTGCCAACGGGATTTGGCAGGTGGTTAACCGGCAACCCGGCTTTGCAATGCAGCCCGAGGTGATCGGCGAGATGTGGCAAATATTTGGTGCTTTTCAGCATTTGCTGGTGCGCAATGGAATGGTAGCGGCCGACGAATTATCGGCAACGGACGCCGGTTTTCGCATGGGCAAATTTCTGAACTCTTTGGTTGTATTCTCCAAAGACAAACGCGGCATGAACATCCCGGTGATGGTGGTTCATTTTCTGTACCGCATGGCAGAAGGCCGTTTCGAGCAACTTGCAGATCGGGCAGAGGCTCTGGAACGCTATCGCAAACGCCACCTGGAGCACGAGGACACTATGCGCAGCAACCTCTTTTTTAGCCTGTTGTTGTCTTTGCCTGCTGCTGAGTGGAAAAGGGACAAGGTAGAGCAAGCAACAAGCGGACTGCTTGCCGAACTGCAACAAACACCCCTCGAAAAAGCCAACCAAAACCATGAAGTAGAAATTATGCCTTACGAAACGCTGTGGAATATGGCCCTTCAGATGCTGCCGTCCGCTTCCCATTTTGGGGTTTAATGCATGTGAAAAAAAATTAATGGGTAAGGTTTGTGGTATACCGGTTTTTTTTAAACCGTTGTACGTGCGTATATTTGTGAATCCGAATCATTAAAAATGTAATCCTCATGGAAAAAATGTACACCACACCTGCCTTTTTTTCTTGTTTAACCAAGAGCAATGCAAACTGTCACGACAATATAGGCATACTTGATTTGATAGGCCACATTTCTTCCTAATCGTTAATCAAGTCGGTGTATGTATGATCTCATTGAATTGGTCAGTTTGGTAAACAAAACCAAACTGAAATCTAATGGTGTGTTGACGGCTATTTTGGAGCAAAACTCCAAGATGGAGCAGCTTTTTGAGGCTATTTATAAGGGTGAAGTGTTGACCGACGAAGATGCCAAGGTGATGCTTGGCGATCGGGATGAGGAGTTTGCCCATTTGGCCAGCCTGAAAAACAAGTTGAAAGAACGCCTGCTGGACACGGTGTTCCTGCTTGACTTTAAGGACACCAACTTTTCAAACCGTCAAAAGGCTTTTTTCGAGTGTTACAAGAAATGGGCAGCAGCCATGATCCTGCTAATCCGCAATGCCCGAACCAGCGGCATTGATGTGCTGGAAAAACTCCTGCGCCACGCCACGCGCTTCGAATTTACGGAACTGACCCTCGACATACTTCGGGTGTTGCGTTTGCAATACAGCACGGTGGAAGGCGATTTCAAAAAGTACGAGGGCATTCGGGAGCAGTACGACCGGTTCGAACAACTCTGGTTGCTGGAGAGCCGGGCCGAGCGGTTTTACACCGACATGATGATCCGCTACACCCACAGCAAGTCGACCAAGTTGGAAGTGTCGGAAATGGCCACCAGGTTTTACAAGGAGCTGGAACCACACATGGTCGAATTCCAATCCTTCAAACTGCACTTGTTCGGGCGCCTCATTCAGGTAACCATTTACAGCAGCATCAACGAATACACCGCCACAGCAAAACACTGCGAAGAGGCCATTGCCTTTTTTGACCAAAAGGACTACGACAGCGGGCTGCCGCTTCAGGTTTTTTATTACAACCTCCTGGTGTGTTACCTACAGCTCCGCGAATTCGAAAAAGGGCAGGTCATCATCTCCAAAAGTGCAAACCTGTTTGAAGAAGGGTCGTTCAACTGGTTTAAAGTGCAGGAACTTTACTTCCTGTTGGCCATGCACACCCGGCACTATGATCAGGCGTTCCAGATTTACTGGCGGACCATCAACCAGGCGCGGTACACAGAACAGGCCGACCACGTGAAGGAAATGTGGCGCATTTATCAGGCTTATCTGCATTATTTGGTTAAAACCGGTTATTTTGTCATTCCGGAATACGGTGAGTCCGACAACTTCCGCTTATCGCGGTTTATGAACGAAATTCCGATTTATATGCGCGACAAGCGGGGCATGAACATTTCCATTCTGGTTATTCAGATTCTTTTTGCCCTTGCAGAGAAAAAGTACGATCAAACATCGGAACGCATGGAGAGCATCAACAAATATTGCAGCCGGTATTTGAAGGAGAATGACACATTTAGAAGCAACTGTTTCATTAAAATGTTGCTGCTAATACCAGAAGGTAATTTCCACCGGGAAAATGTGGCCCGAAAAACCGCTAAGCTCCTTCAGATGCTTGGACGGGTACCCATTGAGGTGGCCAACCAAACCTACGAAGTGGAAATTATGCCGTACGAACACCTTTGGGAAATGGCCGTAAACACCCTTGAGCTCAAAGTGTATCAACGAAATGTACGCAAAGCCATAAAAGCATTAGACGAAGGGGTTTCAGAAGCAACAAGCTAAGCCTCCCGATCCAAATAAAACAAAAATAGCCCACTGGAATGTACGTTCCAGTGGGCTATTTTTTTGTCTTTTATGAATTAAAAAAAATAATAATATACATTAAAAGTTTGGGCTTTAAAAGGGATTTTTTGGATACTATGGGCTGTATCTTGTCCTTTTAAAATATTAAATATCAACATTTTATGTAAAAATAGTTTCAAAAACCACACTTTAGATACCGGGCCATTTGGGGGGTGTGGCTGTCCATAGACGCCCTGTGGAACACCCGCACCTTTGACATCGAAAGGAAACAGATCAAACAAAAAAACACGATGTCATGAAACAATTCCAAGCATTCTCGACCAAGTTCATTCTGGCTTCAAACATCACTGGTTTGGACTTAATTGGTGCCTGATGGCCAAATAAAAACAACATAAAAACATGTTAAATGACAGCATTTAGTACAAATATAGCCTATGTGTCACAACACATTGCGGGCCTGATGTTGCCTAGTGGGGTACAGACAAAACGCAAAGTTGTGCATTGCGATGTGGTGTTCGGAGCGCCGAGTTCAGGCTGCCAGGGCACCGGAATTTGCAAGGTAGTAGCACGTGAAGAGCATGTGCGCCGTTCGCGAAACTGCCAGAGCACATTGGCCTTTGCCGCTCAGGGCCCACAGGGTAAGGGTGTCATGCTTTTTTTCTTCCGCGAGTATTTGTGCTCGAACCTGATGCGCCGGCACTTTCGGCATGGCGTACTCACAGTAGAAGAATCGTGCCGGCTCCCGGAGTCGCTGATAAAACAATTGGATTTGAACATCCGCGAAATACCAGCCGGACGCTACAGCCTGGAAGACGCATTCGGGTATTACTGGCTTAGTCTTGAATAAAAAATCCTCCCAATCATTCACTCACCTGAACAAAATGGATTGTAACAAAAAACGGTGCGAACACATGAAACACTATTCGTCCAAAATTGGCATCCTGGTTTGCCTCTCGGCAGCACTCAGTGTACTGTCACTCGGGGTCTCATCGGCACAACACATCGTGTCCAAAGACCAAATGGAGCAAAGTCTGCACTGGAAGACGGCAGAAGAGGCTATTCCGGTACTCAAGGCCCAAATTGACACGTGGCATGCCAAGCTGCCCGGCTTGCAAACAGGTACGCCTGAGCACACCAATGCCATGCGCCATGCGACGTACTTCAAAGCCATAGCACAAGACATGTTGCGCGGAAAGGAGGTGTCGGAATGCCTCGAAAACGCCTTGCCCTGGGCTGCCAGTTTGGGCGGTACCCGCGAAGCCACATTCACCTCAAAATCAGACCTGCGCAGCTTGTACGAAGAGGCCAAAGGTTTGCTGACGAAATAACCTTCAAAAAAATCTATGTCCATGAACCCGACAAAATTTGAATCCATGTATAATTCTTTTTTGCGATTCGGCGCAATGTTGCTGTGTATGAGCGCTGTGATGCATCTCCATGCACAGGTAAACGTCAACATGCCTTTTAACACAGGGCCAACAACATACAGCATCAGCCCACCCGCTACCTGTTCGTTCAATTTTTACGACGACGGGGGGCCATTGGGCAATTACAGCGGCATGAGTAACCCTGCTCAGTCGGTTGTTACGTTTGCTCCTTCCAACCCGTCATACAAAATACGGGTGGTTTTCTCGGAATTTGGCGTTGATCCGTTTTTTGATGCCTTGTACGCCTATGATGGTTCGAACGGTGCGGCACCACAGATTTCATCCGGAAACCCGGGTATTTTTGTGTCCAAATCCGGCGGATTTTGGGGTGCAATTCCACCCAACAACATAGCAGCCAACACCATACAGGCCACGGGTGCCAACGATTCTGGTGCGCTGACTTTTCAATTTGAGTCGGATCCAACGCCGAACCCTCCGGCATTTCCGGGCTGGGTAGCCAGCGTGGTCGAACTCAATGTAGGCGCTTGCCAACTCCAGGCGCCTGCAAACCTCAGCGTTAATGCGCCGTCGAGTGGTTGTACAGCCGATGTACTCACCAGTTTGCCTACGTATGCGCCGGGTGGGTGCAACATCAACTATGCCTTGCGCTACCGCATCAACGGCGGACAATACAACAACCTGGCTGCTTTCCCGGCTACACTGACCTTTCAGGCCATGCCCATCGGATTGAACATCATTACATGGGAGCTCTACGACCCGTGTGGCGGTGCCGTCATGTCTACGGTTAACCAGATCATTACGGTAAAAGACGTGACGCCGCCTTCGCTCAGCTGCCCCAACAACGTTACCATTAACCTCACGCCCGGGGCTTGCGGTCAGCAATTCATTTTCAACCCCGTTACCGCAGTAGACAATTGCTTTTTCTACGGTGACACGCAAACCAGGAGCCATCCGACGCTCACCAATGTGAACAATTTTGCCAGCGGCATCACGTTTGACGTGCGCAACGACGGTGCCGATCCCATCAGCATCACGGGTTTTACGGCAGCTATCGCACCGGGCTTGCACAATGTGGTGGTGTACCTCGCCAGCAGCTCTCCTTCGGCTGTTCCGGTTATGAATGATCCATTAGCCTGGGGCCAGATCGGCTCGGTAAACGTCAACTCTACCGCAGTTGGATTTTTTGACGAGACAGACGTCCCAATCGGTACGATCGTTGTAGAACCCGGACAGTCGAAGGGCATCTACATAGCCACCACCGACGGCCCCTTCCTGCGCTACACCAACGGCAATGCCACATCTACCGATGGCACCCTCAGCATCATATCCAGCGGACATGGCGCTGGTGCTTACCCGTTTGTGAACAACAACGCCCCCCGCACTTTTGTAGGGTCGGTAAAATACATCGAACCTACTACCATTGGCATAGTTACCCAAACAGCAGGCTTGCCTTCCGGTGCCACTTTCCCGATTGGCACCACAACCAACGTTTTTGAGTCCACAGACCAGGCTGGAAACACTGCCACTTGTTCGTTTACCGTAAAAGTGAACGAGTACGTGCCCCCGGGCGGAACTTCCTTGTCCTGCGACGGCATTCTTCAGATTGCGCTTGGGTCCAATTGTTATGGGACGTTGACGGGCGACAATGTGCTCGAAGGTGATAACTACGGTTGCTACGATCAATACGTCGTTGAAATAGATAAAATACCACCGTTCGGGAATGGTCCGTGGGTGCCAGCCGTTTTTGGTGCAGCCGATATCGGTGAAACGTACGGCGTAAAAGTGACCAACACGGTTGACTGGAACTTCTGCAACGCGCAGGTGCAGGTGGTGGATAACCTGGAGCCGCTGCTTGTGTGTTCAGCACCCGTGGTAGACATTCCCTGCAACCAGTCGACGGCCCCGACGGTCTCCAATGCAGTCACCCTGACAAAATCGTACAACGCCAGTGGCATTCCGGCCAATGTATTTGACTTTCAAACCATTGAGTTTGACATACCGGTGAACGAGCCAGCGGGCATGACCATCGACGACGTGGACTTCAGGCTGCGCATCAGTGGTGATCCGTTTAATTTGAACCTCAATGCGGTGCTGGAATCGCCCAACGGAACCATCGTGACCGTTTGGGATCAGTTTTCAGGCTGCGCCCCGGCCACTTTATGGGTGCGTTTTGACGATGAAGGCATATCCTCGACCGCTTGTGCCAACCTGACGACCAACAAGAACCTTCAAATACCGGCGGCCATTGGGCAGCAACTCTCCGCCTTTGATGGTGAACCGGTTACCGGTACCTGGAAATTGCGGGTAACAGACCTGGATGGCTTTGGCGATCAATCGACTGTAGAAACAGCAGAGTTGATTGTTACTTCTACCAACAACTATACGGCTGGTTTCCCCAACGGCTTGACCTGGCCGAATCCGAACATCACACAGGTAAACGCCAACACCTTTGTGGTAGCGGCACCGCTTATCGACGCTTGCAGCAACGTTACGTTGACTTTCTTTGACCAAATGATGCCGCAGGATTGTCAATCCGGTTTCACCACTTTTGTGACCCGCAACTGGACTGCCCGCGATGTATCCAACAACATCGAAACCTGTGTGCAGACCATCCGCCTGATCCGTCCGGACCTCGACGATGTGGTGCTCCCGCCCAATTACGACGATCTTGACGAGCCTTCTTTGGTGTGTGGCACGGATTATCCGACGCCGGATGTATTAGTCAGCAATGGTTTGCAGGGCTATCCCTTGATTTTTGGGCAGAAAAACGGGTGCAACATCAACTCGACTTTTCAGGACAACGTATCCCAGACCTGCGACGGCACCTATACGGTTTTCCGGCGCTGGACGATAGACAGCGATTGTCAGAGTGGACAATTGGAGCATATCCAAACGATCCGGGTAACCGATAAACAGGGCCCAACGCTGGATTGTCCGGCAGATGTGACCGTGAGCACCACTTCTTTCTCCTGCTGTGCTGCGGTAAACTTGCCTGATTTATTGATCACCGACGCCTGCTCCCGCATCAATAACCTGCACGCCAAGGTGTATACATACGACGCCTCCAGCGGTCAACAGGGCAATGTGTACACGTACTTCGGTACATTGCAAGATTACCCGGGCAACAATCCGAACTTTCCCCCGGATACATTGGGTGTATTTGGCAACACCGACTGCCTGCCGGTGGGTACCCACATTGTGGTGTATGAGGCGCAAGATGCCTGTGGCAACACGGCAACCTGTTCGTTCAACTTGACCATCGTGGATTTCGCGCCACCTTCTGCTGCTTGCGACCAGTTTACGGTGGTTTCAATTGGTGTAGACGACCCCTACGATTGTTATGATCCGAGTGCCAGCGGCTGCGAATTTGGTGGTGTATCGTGGGTGAAAGCCTTCACGTTTGACGACGGCTCTTTTGACAATTGCTCCAGTGTGTTGTTCCGAGTGCGTCGAACAGCGCCTTACTCGGATTGCATAAACAGTTTGAGCAAACTGAGTTGCAACGGCAGTCCGAGCGAGTTTGAAGTAGCTACGGAAGAGGGCGACTCCATCAAGTTTTACTGCTGCGAGGTGGGCACCACCCAGTCGGTGATCCTTCGGGTATACCAGTTAGATCCGAGCGGCGACATCAGCCTGAATCCCGACGGCTCGCCTATATTCAATGAATGCGAAGTAGAAGTGTCTGTACAAGACAAGATTGCGCCAGCATGCCAGGCGCCACCAAACCTGACTGTTTCTTGCGAGAATTTTGACCCGACGTTCTGGGCGCATGGTTTGCCGACCGTGGAGGACAACTGTTGTTTGGACAGCACTTATGAATATCAGGGCAAAAAAGGCATCACGCACAGCGCTAACTACGCCAGTTTTGATACGGTATGTTCAAAAGGTACGATTTTCAGAACTTTCCAGGCATACGACTGCCACGGCTTGACCCGCAAATGCACCCAGCGCATCGTGGTCAACTACGAGCAGGACTACTTCATCAAGTTCCCGGATGATGTCGTGGTGACGTTCTGCGATTCCACCGGAATGTACGGCGAACCGGAATTTTACGGAGAAGATTGTGAATTGTTGGCGACATCCTACACCGATGAAGTGTTTACTGTAGTGCCCGACGTGTGCCTCAAGATCGAGCGTACGTGGACCGTATTGAACTGGTGTGCCTACAGTCCGAACACAGGTTGTGTCAACGTGCCCAACCCTAATCCAAACAGCTCGCTCAACAGCGCATCCAATTTGCCTGGCCCAACCGTGTCTGCTCCCGGAACAACGGGTCAGTGGGCACCCACGGTGGTCAAGGTAAACCCGACAGATCAGGCGACAACCAACTACTCCACGTTCTGGAACCCCAACGGCAACTGCTACAAATACAAGCAGATCATCAAGATAGTGGACAATGTGGCACCGTTTTTTGAAAACTGTCCTGCCGCTCCCGTTGAAATATGTGACATTACGGAAAACGATCCACAGTTGTGGAACGCCAACTACTGGTTTGACCCGGTGACCAATGTCAACAACCTGTGTGAAGCGCCGGTCGACCTGTCTATCACTGCAGCAGATGCATGCTCGGGGGCCAACGTGAACGTTAAGTACTTGTTGTTTCTGGACCTGGACGGCAACGGGTCCATGGAAACGGTGGTCAGCAGCACCAATCCACCTGCGGCCGGTACGGTAAACTACAACAATGCGGGCACCCCCAACTTTACAGGAGGTACGGTTCGAAACTTTGACCAGCGAGGCCTGCCCGTGTTTGCTCAATATCGGTTCGACGTCCAAACACTGGTAGTGGGCAACAAAGTGGTGGCCAGCATGCGCTGGAACCTGCCGGGCGCGCTGAATGATTACTCGATCCCGCAGTTGCCCCACGGTACCCACAAGATCAAGTGGATTGTGGAAGACGGTTGTGGCAACGAAAAAGTGTGCGAGTACACCTTTAATGTGAAGGATTGCAAGGTGCCGTCGGTGCTCTGTATGAATGGCTTATCGACCAACATTGTGCTGCCCATGGGTGCAATGGTGGCTTTACCAGACTTGCTGGAATTTGCGGTGGACAATTGCACGCCAACCAACCAGTTGGTTTACTCCATGCGTAAAACCGGTTCGGGCACAGGTTTTCCGCTGGACAACAACGGCAATCCGGTGGAAATGCTCACCTACTTCTGCAACGAACTGGGTACGAACCTGATCGAAATATGGGCTAAAGACAAAGCCGGAAATGCTTCTTACTGCCAGACATACTTTTTGGTGCAAGACAACCCCGGCTCCAATGGCACAACTTGCAATCCGGGTTCAAGCGCCACGGTGTCGGGCATGTTGGGTACCGAGCTTGATTTTGGGGTAGAAGACGGGCATGTGGAAATTGCCGGCCAAAACCCTGCCGGGCCCAGCTTCGACCTCAACGAAATGACGGATCCAAATGGCCTATACCATTTTACCAACGCCATTCCGCTGTATTCGAACTATACCATTACGCCAACCAAAGACGACAACCCGCTGAACGGCGTGTCTACGTACGACTTGGTGTTGATTTCCAAGCACATCCTCGGTCTTGATCCGTTAGACTCGCCCTACAAAATGATTGCGGCCGACGCCAACAAGTCGGGGTCTATTACCACCTTCGACATCGTGGAGCTGCGCAAGCTGATTCTGGGCATCTATACCGAATTGCCGAGCAACACCAGTTGGCGATTCATCGACGCAGACTTTGCTTTTCCGAACAACGACAACCCGTTTGAGTCGCTGTTCCCGGAGAGCAAATCGCTGGCCAGTGTGCAGCAAAGCATGATGGACGATGACTTTGTGGCCATCAAAGTGGGCGACGTGAACGCTACCGTGATTGCAAATACCTTGATGCAAGCCGACGAGCGGTCAGGCGGCGAACTCCTGATGGATGTGGCCGACCAGCCGGTGATTAGTGGCGAAACGACAACCGTTTGGTTTACTCCGTCAGAGCAGACCACGGCTTACCAGATGACGCTTCAGTTTGATGGCTTGGAAGTAGTGGAAGTGTTGCCAGGCAACGGGATGGAGCAGAGCAACTTCGCGGTGTTCGCGCCTCGACCCGAGTTCAGCGAACCAGCAGCGCTGACGGCATCGGTCAACGGCAACCAATCCCCCTTTGGCATCCGTTTGCGGGCTACCCGCCCGGGCACACTCAGCCAGATGATCACCGCATCCAGCCGGATAACCCGCGCGGAAGCGTACAACGAGCAAGGTGAAGCGCTGAATGTAGCACTCCGCTTCCTCAAAGACGGCGAGTCGGTGATCAGTGGAGTCGGCTTCGAATTGTACCAGAACCAGCCCAACCCGTTCATCAACAAAACCATGATTGGGTTCCACTTGCCGGAGGCAGGCGAGGCTATCCTGCGGGTGTTTGATGAAACAGGACAGGTGTTGCACAAAGAACGCGGCGATTTTGCCAAGGGCTACAACACGTTCCTGATAGACCGCAGTTCATTGCCTGGCAATGGGGTGTACTTCTACCAGGTGGAGTCGGTTGATGCCTTTGCTACCCGAAAAATGATACAGACGAACTAATCTCCCCATACCTGTTGAATTGCCCGGTCAATGGATCGGGCAAAACCAAGCCAGTCTGTATGTACGCGAAAAGTCGGGTGCATAAGCTGGATGTTAAACGGTTCTATCGCTGACAAAGGTCGGCGGTTAGGGCAAATCTCCAAGGAGTGTTTGGCACACCTCGTGAAACCGGTGTGCTTAAACGAACCGAGCCGCTCCTGAATGCAGGGGCGGCTCTTTGGATTTGGGGTGAAGGTGGTGATCCCAGCTGGGGTCGAACCAGCAGCCGCCTGCTTAGAAGGCAGGTGCTCTATCCATTGAGCTATGAGATCATTGAGGATGCAAAGGTAAAGGGATTCTGGCACATGCACAATTATTCATCCATCACCGTATAAACCCCCTATGTTGGCGCATTGTTTGCGCATTCACCGTTAATACATGCACTTATGATAAAGGTAATTGAGTTCGCTTCTGTTTTAGCTGGTCCGGCCGTTGGGCTGTTTTTTGCCGAACTGGGTGCGGAAGTCATAAAAGTAGAAAACAAACGAACGGGTGGCGACGTCACGCGGGGCTGGAAAACACCCGGAGAGGATCCCAATAGCCCGATTTCTGCGTATTGGGCGAGCGTAAATTATCGAAAGACATACCGTATGCTCGATTTGGAAGACCCGGATGATCGCCAACAGGCCATCGAGCTGGCTTTAAGTGGTGATGTGGTCATCAGCAATTTCAGCCCCGCTACCGCTGTGGGTTTTGGTTTGGACGCCGGGGCCTTAATGTCGCAAAACCCTCGCCTGATTTACGCACAACTGCACGCTTATCCAGATGCAGCGGATACACGTCCAGCGTTTGATGTGGTATTGCAAGCCGAAACAGGCTTCATGTCTATGACGGGTGAAGCAGGACGGCCAGCGGTGAGGATGCCGGTGGCATTCATCGATTTGTTGGCGGCGCATCAGCTCAAAGAGGGCATACTGCTGGCTTTGTGGCAACGCGAACAAACGGGCAAGGGCGCTTTGGTGCGCACTTCGTTGTTTGAAAGCGCAGTCGCATCGCTCGCCAACCAGGCTACCAATTGGCTCATGGCGGGTCATTTGCCCGCCCCTATGGGTTCACAGCACCCGAACATTGCGCCGTACGGCGACCAGTTGTTGTGCGCCAACGGAGCGCCCATTGTACTTGCGGTGGGTACCGAACGGCATTTTGAGCGCTTGTGTAACGCATTGGGAGAGCCGGAAAGATACCTTGATCCCCGTTTTCAAACCAACAGCCTGCGCGTGCAACACCGGCCCGAGCTGCTCGAATGGCTGAACATCCGGTTTCAGGAACATGATGTTGACCATTGGATGGCTTTACTGCACCAGCATGGCGTGCCAGCAGCGCCCATTCGAAACTTGCAACAGTTGTTTGAACACCCGGACGCACAAGCCATGGTGTTAGGCAGCACAGAAGAAAATATGCCGACCAGGCGTGTGCGTTCGGTCGCTTTTCAGCTTACATATTCTCCGGAATAAATTTTTCCAGGTTCTCCGGATACTCCTTTCGGAATTCGTAGCGCAGCATGTCATAAGAAGTGACGATGCCAATCAATTGGTGTTGATCGTTGACAATAGGTACTGCATGAAACAGGTGCTCCATGAGCAGTTCGGCCACCGCGCCAATGTGTTCATCCTGACCCAATGTAGCCAATTTGGTGGTCATCACTTCATGCACCTTGATATTGGCCATGTCTTCAGCCGATTTGCCTATTTTAAACATATCCCAGGAAGAGATTATGCCGACCAATTGATTATCGCCTTCCACAATGGGAATATGGTGAATCCGGCGGCCCATCAGTACGTCGCGTACCTCGCTCAGGGTGCTTTCCGGGTGAAGGGTGATGACCTGTTTGGTCATGATCGTGTGTATGGGTTCGTTCATCATAAGGCAGAAACAATTTTGGGTGAAAAGTAGGACATATTTGTAAAACGGCTTATTAATTCCTTACTTTTTCTTTTTGGGTGGAGGCGTGGTTTTGGGTTGCGTTGCGGCGGTGCGTTGTTGCTCTTTCATGGCATTTTCCAGACGCTCCCGTAAGCCCCCCGCTTTACGGGGCTTGAGGCGGTTTTTTTCCAACTTTTCCTTGATCTTGTCGTGGTTGATCAGGTAGTTTTTGGTGACCACGGTTTGGGCGATGTTCAGGATGTTGCTGAACACGAGGTAGCATGTCAGACCTGATGCGAAGTTGTTGAAGAAAAACATGAACATCACCGGCATGAAGTACTGCATGTACTGCATGACTTTCATCTGGTCGTTTTGCATGGCCGACTGGTCCATCTGTTTCATGTTGTACCAGGTGTACCAAAGCGTGGTGACTACCCAAATGATGGTAAACAAGCTGATGTGGCTGCCGAAGCCAGGCAGGTAAAAGCTGAGCTTGATGAAATCATCATAGCTTGACAGGTCATTGGCCCACAGGAAGCCCGCCTGTCGGAAATCGATGGCTGCCGGGAAAAACCGGTACAATGCAAACCAGATGGGCATTTGCACCAGAATGGGCAGGCATCCGCCGAGCGGGTTGACCCGGAATTCGCTGTACATTTTCATGGTTTCCATGGAAATGGCCTGCTGGTCGTCGCCGTGTTTTTTGCGCAGGGCCTCAATTTGGGGCTTAAGGGCCGCCATTTTGGCCTGGCTATACACCATGCGGTAGGTGAGCGGATACAGCATCAATTTCACCAAAAGGGTGAGCATCAGGATCACCAACCCTTTATTGCCAATGAATCTTTGTACAAAATCGAATATGGGCTGAATGATCCAGCGGTTGATGGTGCCGAAGAGGCTGGCGCCGTACGGAATGATGTCTTCGTATTGGTTGCCGTAGCCGCGCAGGGTGTTGAAGTCGCTTGGCCCGGCGTACATGGTCATGCGCGCTTCCCCGTTTTGAAGGGGAATGCTGGCCACGGTTTTCAGGGTTTTCAGGTCAGTTTCGGTATCGGAGCGCATGATGGTTTCGGCCTGAAAATCATTGAAGCTAAAACCGCGGGCCATGAGGCCGGTATTGAAAAACTGGTTGGCGTTGCTGAACCACTCCACGGGTTGTCCGCTCAAATTTTTGGTGTCACTTTCGCGGCAATCGCAGTAGGCGGGCAGGTTTTCGGCAGTCTTGTAGTACACCGTAGACATGGTGCGCTCGTACTGCTGATTTTTCTCTAATTTATCCAAGTGGTTGATCCACAGGAGCTGAATTTGCTCGTCGGGTAACCCGGAAGCGCGCAATACGTAGTCAAGTTCGTATTGGTCGGGTTTAAGGGTATAGCGTTGTTCGAAGAACCGCCCGTCTCCTGCATCGGCTTTAAAAACGACGGTGTTGCCATCCTGGGTGGCGTTGAAAAACAAATCGGCAGAGGAAACCTTTCCGCTTTGGGCACCGGAAATGGGCAACAGGTATTCAAAGCGGTTTTTGGTGTCTTCCAGCAAATAAACTGGCGCACTGAAATCTTTACCGCTGGTATCCACGTTTATTTTTTGGTAATCTTTCAACCAGATGTTGCGGATACGGCCCCCTTTGTTGGTGAAGGTGACACGTATGCGGGCATTTTCGAGCACCAGTTCCTGCTCCGAACCAGCGGCCAAAGGGGCAAAAGCGCCAAACTGGCTATGCAGTTGGGTGGCTGCCAGCGAGTCTGGAACAGGAACGGTTTGCGGCAGGGCTTTTTCCGGATTTTCGTTTTTCAGAGAGTCCAACGTGCTCGCGGTTTCACCAGGTGCCTCATTGGGTTTGGGCGGTGGCGCAGCGTATTGCATCCAAATGTACAGGAGGATGAAGATAAGCCCCATCCCAATGTACGTCATGATGTTGTTTTGTTTTTCTTCCATTGCGTTTAAACTCATCTTCTTCTTGGTGTGATCGTACCGATCAGATACAAAATATTGCGGGCGTTGGGTGAGGAATTGTCGAACAGCACCATGCCAGCCTCTGTTTCCCCGGCTTTGCCCTTGCTTTTAAATTCGACGCGCAAGGTGAGCGACTCACCGGGCATAACGGGGAATTCCGGTTTTTGGAGCAGGGTACAGTCGCATGCGGTACGGATGTCGTGCACGATATACGGTGCCGAACCGGTGTTGTGCACCGTAAACGAGTCGAGCAGTACGCTGCCTTCTTCCATGGCACCAAACAGAATGGTGTCCCGATCCCAGGTGACGGAGGTGCGGGGCAGCAGTGCAGGGTCCATGTTGAGGAAACGGATGTACTGATCGGCGCGGGCCTGTTGGTTTTCCGGTATTTCTCGGTACAGTTGTACGATTTCCTGGTCTATGTCGGCACCTAAAAAACGGAGGTAAGCGAGTAGTTTTTCCTTTTGATCGGCATCAAGGGAACGTACTTGTTTATGCAGGGTGTTTGGGTCAATTTGCGCGTGCAGGGTGGTGCCGAGTGCGCAGTAGAGGAAAAACAGGGGGAAAAGGATACGCAACATGATTGGTTCGGTTCAGGTAAAGCGCCAGCTTGCATGGTGAGCGCCAAAGTACAAAGGTACGGTGTAGGCGCTTATCCATCAGGGGTAAAAAACGAGCCACTCCGGAAACCGGAATGGCTCGACAATTACAGTGCGGGAAGGGGGAGTCGAACCCCCACACCTTGCGGCGTACGCCTCTGAAACGTATGCGTCTACCAGTTCCGCCATTCCCGCAAAGTGCTTGTTTCACAAACGGGTGCAAAGATACGTGATTGGTTGGTGAACGTACAAGTGTTTTTGGAAAAAAATTAGGAAATCGCTCCACTTGCATCAGTTGAAGCCGATTTAACGCCTCAATTCACCCCATACACATAAGGCCGCTGCTCATCTTCCGGCCACCGCGGAATGATGACCCAGAAACCGTGATCAGACAGATCGGGCAATTGCACAAAAAATTCCCAGAATTGGTCGATGGGTTCGGTGTCCACCGGATTGTTGTCGGGCAACTCCATGGGCAGCAATTCCATCGACGCAGTTTTTAGATACCCCAAAGTGCGTATCCGCACCGCCTCCCGGTACTCGCGTGGGGTAGGGTAGTCCTCCGGATTGATCTGGTGTACTTGCGCCACGATGTGAAACACCGAGCGGGGCTCTAAGTAGTCATATAATATGGTGTTGATGGCCTGGCGCACCAATCCTTCCGGGTGGCGCCAGTCTTGCCCAAATTGCGTCCGTTGCGCTTCGTATTCCGCTTCCGGGAATAGCAGTTGCAATCCCGGCAAACCAAACTCATTGGCCAGCACGGCTTGCAAGCGTTCGGGTACAGGGCGGTTATCGGCGGGTACAAAGCAGTCGTTCCAGCCCGTTTGGCCGTCATGGCTGTCGCGTGGGGTGTTGATGAGCACTTTGATGTGGGTTTTTTTAGGCATTTCCACCAAAAACAACCACCAGTCTTTGGCCTCTATCCAGTGGGTCACGCTATCCGGGATACCATGCGTGTTGTGCTCCTTAAAATCAAGTGGGAGCAAAGTTATTTTTCCGCCATCGTTGAGGTATTCGTGTACATATTCGTCGCTGTTGCGTTCCGGATCGAGCCATATTTCCTGGCGCAGGAAGTCCCTGAACGACAGGCTGCTTTCGCCGTTGTAAATGCCACCGTTCAATGCGGCAAACAAGGCATTACCGAAATTCTGACCGCTTTTGAGGGCCATTTGCCGGTCCACTTCAGCCGGATCAATGGCAGTAGAAAGCCCCGGATTGTTCAACAGGCGGGTGGTGATGTCTGGGATCAAATCATGCAGGGCTGGCTTTGTGGATATGTACCCGTTGCTGTATTGGTGATCCATCAAGTGGCGCAGCATAAATGCGAGGAACATGCCCGGGTAAAATTTGGAGTTGTGCAAACCAAACACCCATTGCTGATTGACATCCAAACCTTCCGGCAAATCATACCCTAAAATGGTCTGTTGCACTGGCTCCAAGGGTACCAAATACAGCGTGCTTCGGTCGAGGTGGGCGCGCAACAAATCCAACGGCGTTGGGTACACGTCGTTGTGGTGAAAACGGTTGACAAAAGCGCCGAAGCTCAGCTGCCCCATGTTCCAGTTCAGAAATGCATGCAGGGCACCGCGCAGGGCGCTTTCAAAAAGCCGCGGCTGGCCCAACGCTTCCTGCCGTTTAATCTCTGACGGATCCATTTTCCACTGAAGATTCATCAAGTTGTGCTCGTCGCGAATGACCCGTTTCAGCACCGCCTCGTACGGGTTATTGGGGTCGGGTGCCATAAACTGGGCATTCAGCCATGCCTGCGCCTCCTCGTTGAGCGGAAACTGTTTGCCGATGTATAGCAATGTGCGGCGCTCGGTGTCGGTGACGCGGCGACCGTCTTTTGCCTTCTGATAAATTTCCTGGATGTCGGGCAAGGTGATGGCGCGACCGTCCACGCTGAACGCGCGCGCCAGATCAAGCAAATCGCGCTCGTAACGGAAACCCTGGATGAATTGATATTGGCTGCTCATGGAATTCGGAATTTGGTTCCGTCAAAAGTAAGGACGGGTTTTGCATTTATATGTTAAATGAATTTGAATTTTGAGGAACCACGAGGGATGGGCGACCACGATGGATGGGCGACCACGATGTAGGGGCGACGACGATGGATGGGCGACCACGATGGATGGGCGACCACGATGGATGGGCGACCACGATGGATGGGCGACCACGATGGATGGGCGACCACAATGTAGGGGCGACCACAAGGGTCGCCCCTACATCTTTCATGTAAGCCAAACATAAGCTGAGTAGGGGCGACCCTTGTGGTCGCCCCGCCAATGGTCGCCCCGCCAATGGTCGCCCCGCCAATGATATCCCCCTGCCATAACCACAATCCCCGTACCTTTATCCCCGTCACCCACCCCCCCATCCCCATGTCTTTCCTGATAATTCAAACCGCCTTCATCGGCGACGTGATCCTGGCGACACCACTTATAGAGAAGTTGCACCGGTTTTATCCTGATGTGCCGATCGATTTTTTGTTGCGCAAAGGCAACGAGTCGTTGCTGGAAGGGCATCCGTTTGTGCGCAAGGTGTGGGTTTGGGATAAAAAAAAGGGTAAATACCGGCATTTGAGCCACATAGCTCGACAAATCCGGCGCGAACGGTACGATTGGGTGATCAATTGCCAGCGCTTCGGCGCTTCGGGTTTGCTGACGGCATCGGCTGGCGGACGCCATACCGTTGGTTTTGATAAAAATCCATTTTCCCTTTTGTTCACAAAGCGTGTGCCGCACCAGCTCGACGGCCGCCACGAGGTGTCGCGCAACCTGGAACTCATTGCACACCTCACCGATGCTCCCGTGGCAGAGCGCCCACGCCTGTATCCGGGCGAAAAAGACCGGGAAATGGCGTTGTCCGTGAGGCCTCAGGGGCCATACGTGTGCATTGCGCCCACGTCTGTGTGGTTCACCAAACAGTTTCCCATGCACCAGTGGGCAAAACTGATCGACCGCATTCCGGAAAAAACGACCGTTTGCTTGCTGGGTGCACCTTCTGATGTACATGCCTGCGACCAACTGATCGCCATGTGCCACCGAGGTACGGTGCTGAATTTGGCGGGTAAACTCAGTCTCCTTGCTTCTGCGGCACTTATGGAAACGGCCGATATGTGTTACGTGAACGATTCTGCGCCATTGCACCTGGCTTCGGCGGTGAATGCGCCCACCTGCGCCGTTTTTTGCTCTACTGTGCCAGATTTTGGCTTTGGACCGCTTTCAGATGTGCAACAGGTGGTGCAAATTCTGGAAAAACTGGATTGCCGTCCCTGCGGGTTGCACGGTTTCAACCGTTGCCCCAAAGGGCATTTCCGTTGTGCCGAAGCCATTGACCCTGCTGATATTCCTTTTCCGAAATGTTAAAGTTTTTTTATATGGAATAAAATAAAGCCTATTTGTACGTATAAAATATTTTATAATAATGATATACAATTTAAAATAAAATTATATTTTATTTATTCGACAAATTTATGGTTTTCTTGAAGCAATATTTTTATTTTTACTTGATTATGTAATCAAAGTATACGCATATTTGCACTACGAAAGAGGAAACGGGCGTTTTTTTGAGGGAACGGTTTTTTATGCTGTGCCTTATGAAAAAAAGACTTTGAATCACAAAGCGCTTTTATCCGTTTTCTGGACGAGGCCTTCCCAAAGGCAGATGTACAGGAGCATGTATTGTGGCGGCAAAAGCTGCCCTAAATTGTAAAAGTCGGTGCTATACCATGCACCGTTTCAGATAAACCGAAGGCGGGGGCCCTCCGGTCCTTTCAAAGGAGAAAGGACGGAGGGCTATTTTTTTGTTTCGGGCTGCCTGCGTTTTCCGATACGGTTGTTAGTGCTGAATCACAAATCTGTTGCTGCCTGCCCGGCCGTCGCTTGTGCGGATGCAGACGATGTATAGTCCTTCGGGCCAGGCATCCACGGAAATGCTGTGTCGTTCAGCGTTAAGAAGTTGCTGCGCCATCATGCGCCCTTGCGCATCGTACACTTCCAAATGGTTCACCCCATTAGGCACTTCAATTGTCAGCATTTGGTTGGCAGGATTGGGCCAGATTCGAGGCTTGACAGAGGGCATGCCCAGCGGTTGAACAGCCGAACTTTTTTGCAAACGCAGAAGATGCAGCCCGTTCTGCATGTCGCCCGCAATGATGGTACCCGAAGGCAACCAAGGGTAGTTGCCCCAATTACCGTAGTACGTATTGTATTTTGTATTTTGGGGATGCGTGTCGTAATAGGCCATCAAAACCGGATTTTCAGGTTCCGAAATGTTGTACACCAATAAACCGTCTTCGTATTGGGAGTTGAACAGTAGGCTGTCTTTGATGTACACGTTGTGTGGAATGGCCTTTGGAACAGAGTCTGGTTCGAGCAGGTTATCCAAAAATCCGCCAACCACTTCAATGTCGCCCAGAGCCAGGTTTTTCAAACTGACAATGCGCACGGGCCGTCCAGCCGGAATTTCTTCGGTGTAGTATTGGTACTGGCCGTCGGCGCTGGCCCAGGAGTTGTGGTTGTAGCCGTTGGTTTCTATTTGTGCCAGGCGTATGCAGGTGTCGGAGTCGGTGCAATCGAGCACAAATAGCCCCTCGTCACCGGATGAAGCAAAAATGGTGTCGTTTCGCACATAAGAATCGTGTACATAACCACCTGCGGCATTGACATCGAGGTTGATGCGCGACAGGAATATGGGGTTATCGGGGTCGGTTTTGACGTCTAAAATGAGTAAGCCATTTGAAATGCCGCCGCTGCCGCCACCGGATCCGTTGAGATAGATGCGCCCGGACACGGTATCGAGGGTAATGGTGTGGCTTCGTTCGAAGAGTGCGTTGCTGAAATAGGTTTGGATGATGGTGTCCGGCGCCTGGCTCATGTCAAGGATCATTAGTCCTTCCTGGGTTTGATCAGAGACGCAGTAAAAACGGTTTTTATACGACTTGAATTCGCGCCAGATGGTATTTTGTTGGCCCGCAAACTTGCCAATCAGTTCAGGGGTGGTAGGGTCGGTTACGTCAAAGACCAACACATGCAAGGCACCGCCCAGAATGGCATACTCACGGCCGTTGAGGGCCATACCCCAGCACCCGCTGTATTGCAGGTTGAGTCCGCCGGGCGAAGCCACAGGCAAATCGTCGTCGTCCCAACGGCCTAAAAGGGTCATGTTCAGGGAGTCTTGCGCCAGGAGTGTGCCAGCAGCAAGTGCAAAAAACAAGAAAAACAGGGTTTTTTTCATAAATGTATGGAGAAGTGAAAGGTAAGTTAACTTTGCAGCCGGGCAACCCGGTGTACGGGTTCAACGTCTGTTGTGGAGTGTAGTTCAAACACCTCGAACCCGGGAACACAAATCTATTTTGGCACAAAGTTGCACAAACATGCATAAGCATACCTTTTTGATCAGCATTTTGCTCGTGGCGGGCACAATTCCTGTTGTTGCGCAAAAGTACAGCAACGAATTTCTGTCCATCGGCGTCGGCGCCAGAGCCCACGGCATGGCGGGTGCACAAACGGCGCTGACCGAAGATTTGACGGCTTCATACTGGAATCCGGCGGGTTTGTCGCACATCGAAGCGCCTTTTCAGGTGGCAGCCATGCACGCCGAGTGGTTTGTGGGGGTCACCCAGTACGATTACATCGGCTTTGGCACCTCGCTCAACAAAGAAAACCATGCTTATTTGTCTTTTGCCCTGATCCGTTTGGGCATCGACAACATTCCGTACACCATCAACTTAGTGAACGCCGACGGCACGATCAACTACGACAATGTGTCTTCGTTTTCAGCGGCGGACTACGCATTTCTGACCAGCTACGCGCGGCGGTTGCGCAATCCGGCTTTTTCTGTAGGCGGTTCATTTAAGATTGTGCGTCGAATTATTGGTACCATCGGCAGCTCCTGGGGTTTTGGTGCCGATTTTGGCCTTCAATACCGCAAAAACGGCTGGCGTTTGGGGGTTATGGCACGCGACTTGACCACGACGTTCAATGCCTGGTCGTTTACGTTGTCGGAAAAAGAAAAGCAGACTTTTGAGGCCACAGGCAACGAAATTCCGGCATCCAACACCGAAATCACCAAGCCCCAGTTTATTTTTGGCGGTGCTTACCGATTTGCTTTGGGCGCAAAATCGGCCCTGACACCCGCATTAGACCTGATCCTGACCACCGACGGACAACGAAATGTATTGGTCAGTTCTTCTGCCTTTAACCTCGATCCCCGCATTGGATTAGAATACGATTACGATCAGTTTCTGCAATTGCGCGCCGGAATTGGCAATATGCAGCGGGTTGTTGATGATTTTGACCCCGAAAAAGAGCGCCTGACGGTGCAGCCCAACATCGGCATTGGCATCCGGCTCGGCCGTTTGCAATTAGACTACGCCCTTACGGATGTGGGCAACTTGTCTCAATTGCGGTATTCGCACATCTTTTCGGCCCATTTGAATTTCAAGGAACGCAAGGCTGCCGAAACAAATTTTTGAGAGAAAGCTTGGTGGTGTACAAACGACACGTATCTTTACCCCGTCCGGCACGGACTAATCCCCTTTTTTTACTCCGCCCATAAGCAAGATGGCTTGCTCTCCCAACCGTTTTTCCGATTTTACCGTACTGTTTTTCCGGCCCCAACCATCAAACCACAGGTACTTCTCTTTGGGTTTCCTCGTGCGGTTTGACTTATTTTGCCACATCGGCAAACATATCTCGCCGCATGCTTACCACATACTTTTATAATCTCATGGTTGCCCCTCCGGAAATGGCTCTCGGTGAGGGGCTTTTTTTTTGTGGTTAGCGCGGCCTCCCGTACATTTGCTCCATGCGTACGGGTATTCTGTTCTTCGTCTTTCTTATTGCGCAGCCAACAATGCGTGCGCAGGTGTTTATGCGTCCTCCTGACAATGCCGCGGCCCTCGGTATGGGTGGCGCATCGGTAGCTTTTCCGGGCATGGACCTGGGCATTTCAAACGATGCCCTGCCAGCAAGGGGAGAAGGCTGGGGTGTATACGCCGGATCAGCCTTGCCTTACGGACTGGCTGATTTTCAAACGGCCATTTTCCAGGCTTACGCGAAACTCGGCCAAGCCGACGCGCTGAGCCTCGATGTGGTGCATTCGGGCATAGAGGTGTACAGCGAACAGCGGTTTCGCTTGCGCTATGCCCGCCGCTTGGGGGAAAAAATTTACCTCGGTGTGGGGGGCGAAATGATGCGCGTATCGGCCAATGAATACGGCTCCGCCAACACCTTTACGGCTGGCATCGGTTTTTTAGCCAATCCGTTGTCTACCCTGTGGATTGGCGGCCAGTTGAACAACCCTTTTCAGCAAGAACTGCAAGGCACTACCCTGCCTACGGTGTTTAAAGTGGGCGCAGCCTGGAAACCATCCAAGGTTTTTGCGTTCACTGGCGAAATGGAGAAAGACCTGGAGCGTGATGCAGAAGTGAAATTTGGCATTCAATACCATCCGAACGATTTATTGGTGTTCCGGGCAGGCGTGCGCACCCATCCGGGTCGACCAAGTCTTGGTGTCGGCGTGCTGGTGTTTGACCACTTATTCATTGATTTCGGGGCAGAATGGCACACCAGTTTGGGGTTTACCCCGGCTTTGTTGCTCGGTTATCGGTTTTGAGTTTTGAGTGGTGAGTTTTGAGTGGTGAGTTTTGAGTGGTGAGTTTTGAGTTTTGAGTGGTGAGTTTTGAGTGGTGAGTTTTGAGTGGTGAGTTTTGAGTGGTGAGTTTTGAGTGGTGAGTTTTGAGTTTTGAGTGCTCACTTTTGGGTGTTTTTGCGGGCTTTTGAAAGGATAGATACGATTTCGAGGCTTTCTTGTTTCAATTCATATAGAGCGGGACTTTTATCCATTCCTGCTTCTTCAACAAACTCGAACCAAAACATGGTTTCATCTGCCTCTTCAATGGTAATGCTCAACTTGGCGTGAAATTCGGCTGGAGAACGTGCTCTGCAGGCCGCTCTGTAATTCGCTGCAGTAGAAGTGGCAGATTTAATCAACTGATACCGCACTACCCTTGAAGCCGCCGTCTCAGGTATTCCCATTGCAAAATGTACGGACTTGATCGCCCAAGTTTTTGTACGGGCTTTGAAAACTTCCGAAAATTCCTCGTTTGTCATGCTTTTTGTTTTAACATGATTATTTTTGCTGCAAATAAAATGTTTATTGTTTTAAAAAACAAATAGTTTTAAAAAAATCACCACTCAAAACTCAAAACTCACCACCCAAAACTCACCACCCAAAACTCACCACCCAAAACTCACCACCCAAAACTCAAAACTCAAAACTCAAAACTCAAAACTCAAAACTCAAAACTCAAAACTCAAATATGCATTCAATTTGTGTCATCGGTTCCGGTACCATGGGGAACGGCATCGCCCACTTATTCGCCCAAAACGGTTTTACGGTTAATTTGATCGATATCTCCGAATCGGCGCTGGAAAAGGCAATGAACACCATTTCCGGAAACCTGGATCGCCAGATCAAAAAAGAACTGATCACAGAAGCCGACAAGCTGGCCACCCTCAGCCGCTTGCACACGTACACCAGCGTGTCTATGGGTGCAGCCGAGGCTGAGTTGGTGGTAGAGGCCGCTACTGAAAACATTGACTTAAAACTCAGTATTTTCAGGGACCTGGATGCTATCACTCCTGATCGGGCCATCCTGGCGTCCAACACCTCCAGCATCAGCATCACATGCATCGCGTCGGTTACCCGACGGCCAGACAAAGTGATTGGCATGCACTTTATGAACCCGGTGCCGGTGATGAAATTGGTGGAGGTCATTCGCGGATACGCCACTTCCGACGAAGTGACTGAATCGATCATGGAGCTCTCCCGTACCTTAGGTAAAATTCCGGTCGAAGTAAACGATTACCCGGGTTTTGTGGCCAACCGCATCCTGATGCCCATGATCAACGAGGCCATTTATACCTTGTATGAAGGGGTGAGTGGCGTAGAGGGGATTGATACCGTGATGAAATTAGGCATGGCGCACCCTATGGGGCCGCTGCAATTGGCCGATTTTATCGGGTTAGACGTGTGTTTGTCTATTCTCCGGGTGTTGCACGACGGATTTGGCAACCCCAAATACGCACCCTGTCCGCTGTTGGTCAACATGGTGATGGCAGGCAAACTCGGGGTAAAGTCGGGCGAAGGCTTTTACACCCATGTTCCAGGATCCAAAGAACTGGTGGTGTCGCCTGGTTTTCGCAAATAACATGTATACATGACGTTCGACGATATTTTGAACAACATCGGCAAGCAGCAGTTTGCACCAGTGTATTTCCTGCACGGCGAAGAACCATACTTCATCGACCGCATCGAGCAGGCGGTGGAAGCACAGGCGCTACCCGAAGCTGAACGAGCGTTTAACCAGACCATTGTGTACGGCAAAGACGCCGACGCCAAAAGCCTGCTCGACGTGCTGCGCAGATACCCCATGATGAGCGCCCGGCAATTGGTGCTGCTGCGCGAAGCACAGGACATGAAGGGCCTGGCTGATCTGGAAAGCTACGTGTCGCAACCCATGCCCACTACCGTGCTGGTGGTGTCGTACAAATACAAAAAGTACGACATGCGCTCCAAATTGGGCAAAGCGTTGAAGGATCACGCGTTGGTGTTTGAGGGTAAAAAACTGTACGATAACCAGGTGGCCGATTGGGTGGGTGCATACTGCAAAGCGCGCCGGTTGTCCATAGACGCGCCTGCTGCACAACTGATCGGCGAGTATTTGGGTGCCGACTTGGCCAAAATATCGAACGAACTCGATAAGCTGGCGCTCAATTTACCGGCGGGTACTTCCGTCAACGCGCAACATGTACAAGACTACATTGGCATCAGCAAGGAATACAACGTATATGAATTGCAAAAAGCCTTAGCCATGCGCGATACCGAAAAAGTGTTTCGAATAGCCCGTTTTTTTGGTGCAAATCCGCGCAAAAACCCGCTCGTCGTCACCATCGGCAGTTTGTTCGCCTATTTTTCAAAAGTGTATATGCTTCATTTCCTGAAAAATGTGTCGGATGCAGAAGTATTAAAAACATTAGATTTGCGTTCAGATTGGTTTTTAAAAGAATACAAGCAAGCAGCAAACCGTTATTCCCTGTCCCAAACCACAGCGATCATTGGCTTGTTGCATGCGTTTGACCTGCGTTCAAAAGGGGTAGATACCGACTTGACCAACACCAGTGAAGACGCCTTGATGACTGAATTGTTTTACAAGATATTACACACCTGAATTATGGCAACAGCCCCTTATACCGTGGTGCCCGGCGATACGCTGTATGGCGTATCAAAGCGGTTCAACATGTCGGTAGACGATATTCGCTCCATCAACAACCTCAGCAGCGACGCGTTGTCTGTCGGGCAAGTCATCCAGATCAATGTGCCCTCCGGTTCGCTGCCCACCCCTCCTCCTCCTTCACCCCCGCCGCCGCCTCGGCCGAGTACGCCGCCGCCCGCTCCGCCGTCTGCCACGGGCAGCAGCGCTTACACCACGTATTCGGTGCAGGCGGGTGACTCTTTGTACAAGATATCCCAAAAATTCGGGGTGTCGGTGGATGCTATTTTGTCTGCCAACGGATTACAGTCGAACAACCTCACCGTTGGACAACAATTGCGTATTCCAACCAGCAGTGGGGGCAGCACCCCTCCTCCGCCGCCGACGCCCAGTCAGCCGAATCCGCCCAAGCCGCCAAGTCCCCCGCCTGCTTCCGGTGGTGGCACAGTGTATACCGTACAAGCCGGCGATTCCCTATATAAAATCGGGCAGCAATTTGGAGTCAGTCCGGAGTCCATTATGCAAGCCAACAGCCTTGCTTCGCCTGCTTTGAGTGTGGGCCAGCAGTTGCGCATACCCGGAGGCAGTGGGGGATCCGTTGCGCCCCCGCCTGTAATCCCATCGCCCCCGCCTGTAATCCCATCGCCCAAGCCACCAACGCCGGGCCCCTCACAACCACAATCGGGCGGGTACACCATGTATACGGTGTCGCCGGGCGATTCCCTCTATCGGATCGGACAGAAATTCGGGGTAAACCCGGAGGCCATTATGCAGGCCAATAACCTGAGTTCGCCTTCCCTGAGCGTGGGCCAGCAATTGCGCATACCAGGCGGAAGCGGGGGTGTCACGCCGCCACCTCCGCCCGTACAACCCCCCAGCCCGCCCACCGGCCCTACACCGCCTTCCGGCGCTGGCTCCACCGAATATACGGTTCAGCCCGGTGATTCGCTGTATCGAATTGGTCAAAAGTTCGGGGTGAGCCCGGAGGCCATTTTACAGGCCAACGACATGACTTCACCCGCTTTGAGTGTCGGGCAAGTGTTGTTGATTCCAGGTGCTGGCGGGGGAACAGGCCCTGTTGCTCCTCCACCGCAGCCGCCACCTGTAAACCCTGGCACACCACCCCCTCCGCCTACAGGAAGCGGATCGCATATGGTGGCGCGCCAGGAATTTAAACTGGAAACCACGCGCGACAATGCCGCCAACTGCAACCGCTACAAATTGACGGTGCGCTTGCTGAACGGCCAAACGGTAGTGGCGCAAATGCGCGACAACAACTCCAACTCGGCCCACATGGTATACGCCAACGGGGTGATGTACGGCGGCCAATCAAACATTCAGTTGGACGTGAACAGCATTGCTTCAATCGGCCTGAGCCAGACACACGCCAGGTCGTTGCAATATGTATCCTCACATGAAGGCAAGTACGACGCGATCAACGGGTACGACAAGGCCGTGTTCTCCTACGGGTGCATTCAGTTTGTGGGCAAACAGGAGTTTGGTGCCAGCCTGAACAACCTGCTCTCCAGCATGCGTTCCAACGCGGGCAGTGCATTTGAAAAAGTATTTGGACGTGTGGGCATCGGTTGTGAAGGCAATACCGTGACGGTGCTGGATGAGAATGGCCGGAAATTGACCAACGATCAGGCGTGGTTGTACATTCAAAAAGACGTTCGCCTGTGCGGGCCGTTCATTCAGGCAGGCTTCGAGCCGTCTTTGGTGCTGGAACAGCTGCGCCAGGCCAATACCTTATACGTTCAACCTTCGCTGAAACGGGCCATTGATGTCAATGGTTTGCAGTTGCCACTTGGTAATTTTATCCTCACAGAGGGCTTGGTCACCGCCGTGATCGCTATTGCGGTGAGCAGAGGGGTAGGGGGCATGGCCAAAATCATGTCGGAATCCTGCAGCCGGGTAGCCGCCCAGCAAGGCCTGCGCGACGCCGCGTCTTTGCCCCGCATCGATGAGCGGATTGTTTGTCAGGATATTGCCAATAACCCTGCCAACGACAAACGCGTGCGCGATCGGGCACAAGGGGTATTGAACGACGGCTTGAGTTTTGCCAAGTAGTTTTAAAACCCACTTTGAAGCATCGCATTGGACCACAACATCCGATTCCCGTACATCATCACCCGTACTGCCGGACTGCCTTTTGCCCAATTGGAACAATGGCGTTTTTCCGGATTGCAACAGGAATCGGAGTGGCAAGACGCGCTGCGCCGGAGTTTTGACCTCGTACGCCAACAAGCCAATGAGGCCACGCTGCAGCGCGCGCTGTTGTTTGCAAGCCATGATTTGCTGAACAGCATACTCGATCTGCCGGACAGTGTGCCACCCGGTGGATGGAACAAGAAGCAGCGCAAAACCCTGTTCGCGGCCCTGCGATACCTCAGTCGGGCTGCCGCCAAAACCTCGCCTTTCAGCCGCCTGACCACCGTCTCGTGTCAGCACATTGACGCTGAAGACGAACCGCTGCCCGATTTTTTTGATAAAAATGCCGTAACGCCCAATGTGGCTTTTTTGCCCCTGCTGTACGATGGGCTGCTGCGCGTGCCCGCGTTTTACCGACACCTGCACGTCCAACTCGGTGCCGTGGAAGCCACCGACGAGGGCTTTCGCTGGTTGATGTACGACGGGGCTCAGGAAAGTCGCCAATCCGCGCCCTTGCAACCCGCCCTCGGCCTGGTACTTGCACTGTTGCCCAGCGGCACAGGCCCCATGCCGTTTGCGGAGCTGTTATCGGGCATGGTGCGCGAAATAGACGATGCCCCGGAAAACATTGAAGCCTTTTTGCGCCAATTGTTAGACACCGGTTTTCTTCAATGGGTACTGCCCGAACAAGGGCTGTCGGCTTCGTGGGCGGGCCAGTTGTACCAAAAATTAGGCTTTTTCCCGGCAAACCCTGCCATTACGGCAGTGGCGGCCCTTTTGCAGCATTGGCGCAATGTGGGCAGGGTGCTGGCTTACCAGCCGGTGCGGGAGGCCATGAATACCCAACGGGAGTTGAGCGCGTACGTCGGTTCGGTGTTGTCCGAACTGGGCGTAGGTGCAGGGGCGGTTTCGCCGGAAACGATGTCTTATGAGGACGTTGATGCGTCGCAGCATGCACATATTCCGGATGCTGAATTGCAGGGGCTTACCGAACAACTTCAGCGCTTGTGGCAGGCTCAGGACGCGGTAGTATTGCCGCCAGACCGGGCGCGCCTGTCGGGTGTGCTTGCACCCGGCGAATGTTTGTCTTTGTACGCATTTTATCAGCGCCTGCAGGCAAACCCGCCAGCTTTGCCGGTCAGCCCCCAGGCTGTGCCGCCCTGGACAGGCTCAATGGGGGCTATTATGCAACCTTATTGGGAAGACGGTCGATGGAAAGCAGTGGTCAACGGCCTGTTTCCTGGCAGCGGCAAACTCATGGCGCGGTGGCTGCACCTGTTTGACAGCCGGGTGCAGGAAGCCTTGGTGCAGTGGCAATATCCGGAAGCCTTTGCTTTTCCCTGGCAGGGATGGAGCAACGCCAATTTGCAACCAGCCCTGTGCCGCAACCTTTTGTTGGCACCCGGCGGCCGAACCGCCTGCCTGCCCGGCGGCCGAACGGTGCGATTGGAAAACCTGCTTGTAGAGCGCCGGGGCAATGAATTGCTGTTGTGCGAACATGCAGGCGGCGCGCCAATTCGGTTCAACGACCTTGGGCTGGAGGATGTGCGCTCGCGTCCGTATATGCAGCGCCTGCTTTGGCGCCTGGGTACGCCTTATGTTTCGGTTGCGGCTTTTTGGCCAGCGGAGGATAGAACAGCTCCTATCGGTGGGTGGATTGCAGCGCCCCGTGTAGCGCAAGGCGATCTGGTATGGCGCAGGGCCTCCTGGGTTGCAGACTCGGCCATACGGGCTTCCTGGCCCATAAAGGAAGGGTATGTGTTTTTCCGCTTTTTTTACCAGTTGGCAGCCGATGTTGGGTTGCCTACCCGCTGTTTTTGTCAGTTTGATCGGGAAAAACCACAATATTTAGATTTGGAGAGCCCCGTGTTGGTGGAGCAGTTTCGCCGCCGTATGCTTCAGCGTTTGGATGCCACTTTGGTTTTGACGGAGATGTTGCCAGAGGCCGCGCGTGTGCCGGGTGGACGGGCGCAGGAGGTGGTTGTGGAGTGGAGGAGTGGAGGAGTTTAGGAGGGGAGGGGTTTAGGAGTTGAGGAGTTTAGGGGGAGTTCGGTCATTTTGAGGAGCCAGTCTTTGTTGGCTAAAGGGTGCATCAGTTGAATTTTGTGGTTTAACAGGCTGCGTTCTTCCGCAATTTTCTTTTTTGTGGTGTTTTTTTCTGAGATGTTGGCCAATTGCTGAATTACGTTAAGAAAGTTGAGGTTGGTCGTTTTGCCGAAAGGCGACAAGCCTCGTGTGCGGCGGATAAGGCGACGGGTGGCGGCAAGCAGGGAGGCGAGCGTGTCAAATTCGTTGGTGATAAAAAATATTTTCATTTGCAGGATTTTAGCGCCGAGGTGATACGTAATGTCTTTAAAATTGACACCCTGCAAGGTGCGTAGCGCGTGGGCAAATGCGCCGGTTTCGAAGTACAGGCTGGCCAGGTTGAAAGCGAGGGCGCTTTCGCGATCTGCTTCTGGCAGGAATTGGTTGTGCGATTTGAGGAATTGCTCTGTCCATGCAAATTCTCCGGTGCGCAAACCGGCCGTGGCGATGTTTTTATATGCCCACTGGGACAACTTGCCGTTTTGGAGCAGCAGTTGATTGTCAATGAGCTGTTTATACAGTGCCAGGATATCGGCATACGCCTCGGGTTTGCCGTCGTTGATGCAGCGGATGCAGTAGTTGATGGCGCATTGGTACAGGGCGAGGCGGTCTTCGAGCGTCAGGGCCTTCGGATGTGTTTCCAACGCGTGGGTAAGGTGCCGAAAATGGTGTTCGGAGGGTTCCTGCAACAAGCGCAGTGCGGCGGCATAAAGGGCCGCGCCTGTGGAATACTGGTGCAGCGACCCGGCTTCGGGCAGTGTATGCAGTTGCTGGAACCAGGCAGGCGTTTGCTGATCCGTATTGATGGAGAGCGCCCCACGGCTGAGGGCGGCGATGGACAGGCGCATTTTATCCAATTGATGGGCCTGAAGCATGGCATCGGCCTGTTGGTGCAGGTAACTCTCGGTTGGTCGGCGGGCTTGTCTGTGTTGTAGCAAATCCTGAATTTCCCACCAGAGCGTGTTCAAGCGCGCCCAGGCAGCGTCTTTGGGTTGGTGCTGCTGGAGCATCAGGTGCCATTTTTGGTGTTCCTGTGCGGCGTGTTTGTCCAAATGGCGGGCCAGGAGGGCAGCAACTTTGTCGGCCTGAACCTGAAGCAGGTTGTTTTGGTGGTGTTTGGCGGCCAAAAAATCGAGCAGCAGGGCGTATACATCCGATATGGTATTGTTCAGTTTGCGTTCATCATAAGCGGTTTGGGAACCGTAGAGTTGTTCAAAAATGGCGTGTTTATCGGGCATGTTGTTGGCCATCAATGCATTCTGGCTAGCGAAAGTGGTTGCCAGCAGCAGCACGTCGGGTCGCGGGTGAATGCTTGGTGCATTCAAAAAAGCCATCCATTCCCGAAGTTCAGACGGGGTTAACACACAGAGTGTTTGCAGCAGTTTGGTCTTTTTCATGGCTTGCGTCGTGTACATGACGAAAGTACCGTGACAGGTACTTTATCTATAAATAATAAGATGTTGTTGATGCAACAAATTTAAAACCAGTTTTTTAATATAAAAGAAGAGTGAAGTAAATTTCTATAAATTTAAATTTTTGTCCTCCTAAACACCTTTACAAAGGGGGTACATTTGTGTCATTCTCAGAACAAAAACAAATTCCCACTCATGAAAAATCTGTTATCTCGCCTTGTTTTTTTGTATAATCCGTTGTTTTTTAGTCGTTTAGTGTTGATTTCAGGTTTCCTGACGCTGCAAAGTCCGGTTCTTTGGGCGCAGGATCCCGGGTGCTTTCAGGTCAGGATTGGGGAAGCGAACAATGCGCAGGTGGGCGACACGGTGTGTTTGCCGGTGACCTTGAGCCCGATAGAGGGGATTGCGACATCACAGTTTGCTATTTTATATGATTCGTTGGCCTTAAACTGTTTTAAAGTTAAATTAGATTCGTCTGATTTGACAGGTATATCGCCCTTGAATTTTAACATTGTTAATGCAGGTCTGATCAGGTTTGCATGGTTCGACCAAGCCGCAATGGGCATTAACCTGCCTGATGGAGGTTTACTCTTTGAAGCGTGTTTCGTTGTCAAACAGGGTGCTGGCCCTGGGCTGCACACAGTAGAAATCAAGCCCGATGTTTTACCCATTTATGAAACGGTTCAATTTCTTTTACCAGACTGGAACTGGAACATGTTGCCGTTTAACCACCAGCCTGGCGGTGTGTGGGTAGACTCGGTGTTTGGAGGAGCCCTCTTCGACTTATCGGCCTGTTCCACCATCGATTCTTGTGGAAACCAGACCGGTTCTATCGTATTGTCGGTTTCGGGCAACACGCCTCCGTATTCCTTTTCATGGTCGGGGCCTTATGGATTTGTTTCAGACGATTCATCGGCTATTTATGGGCTTGCTGCCGGGGATTATTCGGTGATAGTAACCGATGGAAGTGGCAACAGCAGGCACATGAACATTAGAGTGGAAGCCAGCAACCAAAACATTAAAGTCAACACCAATATTACGCCAGCCACCTGTGGTCAACCCACCGGATGTGTGCAGGTGTTGCAGCCTTCCAATAACTACACGTATACCTGGTCAAATGGAAGCGTCGGCCCGTCAGCTTGTGGCTTGGCACCTGGTCTTGTATATCTAACGGTTACCAATAATGAATCAGGTTGCACTAAAGCATTCTATTATTACGTAGGTAACAATGAAACTGGCGGGTATATGTTTATAAGCAAGTCAGGAATACAAACATGTGGCGGAACTGGCAGCGCGAAAGTGATCTATACCCCTCAAAACGGACTGACTTTCCAATTTCTGTGGTCAACCGGCGACACCACGGCTGAAATTACCGGACTAAAAAGTGGCGATTATGACTGTACGGTTAGTGTTGGCAACTCATGTGAGCGGGTGCTGTCTACTTCCATTCCCGACTATTCAACCAACACATGGAACCTGAAATTAATCAGCACTTGTGATCCGGTAACCGGTCAGGGGAACTTCGTATTGGAGCATAACCCTAATGCAAATAACCTCACTTATCCCTTGTTAATGACTTGGGGTGACGGTACTACCCGTCTTATTCCTTCTCCAACAGGCAACAAATACTTGGATACCTTGGTAAATGTGCCTTTTGGAAAATATACCGCCACGCTGACTACTTCGGAAGGCTGCTCCCGTTCCACTACTGCGGTGCTGAATTGTACCCCACCTCCGTCCTTGCCCGACAATTTGCCGTTTTTTTATGTCAAAGACGAGTACTTGAATCCTCAATACCTGACCGATTCATGCGCGGGGGTTTATGCTGACCATTTTAACGGGTTCACTGAATTGAGTTTTTCACTGGATTATTCATTCAGTACTCAATTTCGTGAAATTCGAAATTTATCTCTTCCCGGTTTGGATATGGGTATGTTCACCTTTGACCAACAAAATTCAAGCATTGGGGTAGCATGGCAAAGTCCGGGAGGGGAGCCTGTATATTTGCCAAATCATAGCTTGCTATTCGAAGTTTGTCTGGTAAATAGTTCATCCTACGCGTCCATGTACTTTGGGAACATCCCTGTACAAGCGCATTTGTTTGATTCCACAGGTGAGGAAAATGCCTTTATGGGCATCGAAGGTTATGTCCTGCTTGGCCTATACTTTCCTCCAGAGAAGGCTTTTTGTTCCGGCGGAGTTATTAAGGGAGATTGCAACCTCGATCAACACAGCCGTATTTTAGTCGAGCCTTGTCATCCGGATAGTTCTCTTGGGTTTTACAATATAAGACATAACAATTTATCTGTTCCCAAAGATTACTTGTTGTTTGCCGATTCGGGAACATATACGTTCAGCGTTCAGTACCCTGTTGGCCCTTCTTACGCTTCCAATGTGTTCGTGTACATCCCTGAATCTGGCGATGCCGACGATTGCGTTTGGCCTGGCGACTTCGACAACAACAACGCGGTCAACCAGTATGATTTGTTGTACCTCGGGCTTGCGTACGGGGCTCAGGGCGGTTTGCGCAGCGGTGCGAATCTGGACTGGTCGGGTCAGTCAAGCGCCAGTTGGCCTCTGAACACCGAAGTGCGGAACGTCAACTACAAAAACATAGACGGCAACGGCGACGGGGTGCTTAATGCCAACGACACCCTCGCCATTTTGCAAAACTGGGGTCGGGTGATTGATGTCAGCCAGGATAACCCCTTCAACATGCCTTTGGTGGATTCCGGTTATTACAACCTTCCGCCCATTTCGTTCCCCAACGATACGTTTCAGCCTGGACAACAAATTTACCTGCCCCTCTCCATCGGTACGCCCGAAAGTCCGGTGGACAGCCTCTACGGCATGGCTTTCAGCATCACGTATGATCCGGCGATCATTGACCCGGAGTCGGTGGTGTTTTACCCGGATGATTCCTGGTTTGGCAATCCGGACTCCAACCTCCTGTGGATCCAGCGCAATTTCAAAGAATTTGGCCGTTTGGACGTGGCCATTACCCGTACCGACGGCCAGGCGGTGAGCGGCTCGGGCATCATCGGCGACATGTTCATTGTGATTGAAGACAATATTTTCCTCCAGTCGGGCGACGATGCAGCGCGCGGCTCGGCGGATACCCTCAAAAAAACAATGTTGTTTTTCAGTGGCCTCGGCGCGCTGGAATCGGGTGAAAAAGCGGGCGGTTTGTCTGGCGCACCGGTGGAACTGGTGGTCATGAAAAAAACCAGTGCGGTGAGCGAAGGGTTGTTGCCGTCGGATGCCGTGCGGATCCGACCCAATCCGGCCGGTGATGTGGTGACGGTGGACAGCAAGGCGGGCCGCATGGAGCGCATAGAGTGCATTGACCAGCACGGGCGCGTTCGTTTGTCGCAGGCTTCACTCAATGCCCATACGATCCAATTGTCTGTAGAAACCCTGCCGTCGGGTGTGTATTGGTTGCGTACCTACACCGAGGCTGGCGTGGCATTGAACAGGTTGATGATCATTCGATAAACGGCTGATAAACCCCAAAAAAATTGAGTATGTGTTATCGTTTGATCATTATTTTGATGAGTTGCCTGTTTATACAGGCAACTCAGGCACAATCAACTTGTTTTCGATTTGAGTTGTCGAGTACTGAAGCGGTTGTTGGCGACACCGTTCGCTTGCAACTAAGTACTAAGGGTTTTCAGGAAATTGTCTCAATCCAATTTGGCGTTACCTGGGACACCTCGCAACTGCGATTTTTGGCTATTGACAAAGATCAATCCCCTATAAACGATATAAGTATAGCAACATTATTGGCCTACAAAGGGGAGCTGAGGATGATTTGGTGGGACAATAATGTAAATGGTGTGTCCATTGCGGATGATGTTCCGATTTTGGATTTATTTTTTGTGGTTCAAAGTGGACAGACAGCTTTTTTGCCGGTTTGGGTAAACGATCAAATACCAAATTTTGCTTATGAAGTAGGTAGTTTAAACAACGGCGCATTTCCCTATAAATATCGAATCGGTGGGGTATATGCCAACGGCGCTCAAGTGCAAGAACCGTTGGAAATTGGTCTTTGTACAACCACGTCATATTGCGCCAATGGCGGAAATGCAAACGCAGTTGCCACAAACGCCCAGTTACGGGTGACGTATAAATGGTTCCAAAACCAAACACAAATAGCAACAGGCGACAATGTCAGCAACCTGGTTGCCGGTTTGTACACTTTACAAGCCATTGATGCCTCTGGGAAACAATCCGACATTCGCTTCCGCATGAAGGCAAGCAACGCGTCTCTTAACATTGAAGTGGATTCGATCTGTCAACCTTATTGCAATCGCCCATTAGGATGCATTGATTTGTCCCTAAATCCTGCAAATGGGCCTTATTCCGTCAATTGGTCTGACATTGGGGCAGGACCGGAGGTTCGAAAGGGGCTTGCCAAGGGGACATACACCGTCTCGGTAACCAATTCGGCAGGGTGTTTGGGTAAACGTTCGTTTGACCTGACCGACACGAAAGGGTTTGATGTCAATGCCGATTCAGTCAACGCCGATTGCCGTTTTGACCAGTTGGGTAGTGTCAAGGCACTGGCTACCAACGGGTTTGGCCCTTACGCCTATTACTGGTACCGCGAAGGCAAAGATATTGGCTATGGCGCTGAGGTGTCAAACCTTACCCCTGGTGTATATACGGTTCGGGTTCAAGATAAAAAATTTTGTCAAATCATAGCCCAAACTACGATAAAGGATTACGGGGTGTTGGACTGGAACCTATCCCTGCTGCCCGTTTGTGGTAAAGAATTGAATGACAACAAACTAACTGTATCGCAATACTTGTTGAAAAACCGGGTGGAATACCCCTTGAAAGTCACCCTAAGCGATGGCACACAGGAGGTTTTTTACAATAATTTACTACCGGATAAACTGGCGGTGTACACCGATTTGTTGCTTGGTCGATACGACGTCACGGTAAGCGACGCCGATGGGTGTTCGTTAACAACGTCGGCGGTATTTGATTGCCCGGCAGCCGGGCCGGAAGTTGCAACGAATTACCCTCGACTGCGCGTAAACGAAATGAAATACTATTATCCATGGCAAAAAGATTCCTCCTGCGCAAGCATCCAATTGCTGGGTGATTTGAATGTGAGTGGATTGGACTTTACAATAGAATGGGAATCAGGTATGAAGCTGGCAGGTTATAAATTGGAACCATTTATTAGCACTGATTCTGTTGCCCAATTAACCGTTGACCCATTAAAGCGTCAACTTTATTATCATTTTGATAACGGAGAGGATAATTTTTTAACGTTTTTTGGGGAATTATTCGAGGTTTGTTTCCTTAAAACGGGTTTGGACAACCATCCTGACATTCAGTTTGTAGAGGGGCCTGTACCCTCCAAGATATCCAAAATAAGTGGACAAAACATGGGATTCTTGGGTATGAGTGGCAAAGTACATTTTGAGAGCGGTTCTGATTATGATAACGAAAATTTTTGTATTTTCCCTCCTGACTGTTTGCAAGACGGGTACGGCCAGTTGGTGGTCAAAGATTATTACTATGACTCGGTTTGGCCAAGCATCAATAGCATACATTTCAACGGAGAATTGGTTTCAAAGGACAAAGCCACGCTTTACAATGCACTACCGGGGTATTACAACATTTCGTTTACGGATTACAACATTACAAGACAACTGTTTGCGCGCGTGCCAAATTACGGGTCTTTTTCCTGTATGTGGCCAGGCGACATAGATCGTAACGGAGCAGTAAATATGTATGATTTTGCGCACATTGGAACAAATGTTTATTCTGGAGATGACAATCCGTTTGCAGTGCCGAGTTGGTATGGACAAAACGGCTTGTACGATGATCCCAATGGCGACGGGTACTCTGATTCGAGAGACACTACAGCCATCGTTCAAAATTGGGGGCGTGTTGTCAATCCTTTCCGTGACGGTGTTGGTGATTTGCCTGAAGACATTTATCATAAAACAGACATTCAGTTTGCCATAGATGTACAGACTGATACCTTGTATTGGGGAGAAAAAGGCTTATTGCCGATATATTTGTTGGATGACGACACCATAAATTACCCTTTTCCACTCAAAGGAGGAGGGTTTTGCATAAACTACGACACCAGCTTGTTTCCTCTTAGTATTCGTTTTATTCCGGCAACCAATCCGTCGCCTAATGAAGCGCCTGTATATGCCAGCGTACAACACAACCGTAACCACCACAAAGCGGACGTCGGTTTATGGGCAACTATACCGGGCAGATTTTTTGACTCATCTGAACGCATGTTATTGGGTTTTGCAGAGTTAACCCCATTGCATAATGGTGGCCCCGATACCATCAACACCGCGCTCCATACATCTAAAGGGTTGTTTACTTTTTGGAACAATGACTATTATCCAATAGAAGACTTGTCTGTGCCGATTCATATTCGTCCAAAAACGTCATCTTCCAACAAGGAACCATCCAACAATCGCGCACATTGGATGCAGGTGATGCCCAACCCGGCCGACGGATATGTAGAGGTGCGGTTTGGGTCTCTTCCCGCTTTTGTTGAAATCATAAACGTAGAAGGCAGAGTACTCCGCCATACAACACCAGATGGGCCATATTGTCGATTTGAGTTTGCTGACTTGCCTGCAGGATGGTACGCAGTGAGGGCGGCGTTGGCTGATGGAGTGGAGACGCGGCCTTTTGTAAAGCGTTGAGCTTTTAAATGTGCTTCACCCCTTCTCCAACAAATCAATCAACCGGTTCAATTCAGAGTCGTTTTCAAAATTGACCACCACCTGGCCTTTGCCTTTGGGATTGCGTTTCAGTTCCACTTTAGCACCAAAAAAAGCGCTGAACTGATCCTGAATTTGGCGCAAATGGTCGGGCAGGCGTTCGGCACGGTTGGGCTTCTGGTCGCTGCGGGTGCTGCCCTGGTAGCGGCTGATGAGCTCTTCCACGGCACGCACCGAGAGGTCTTGCTCCACAATTTGCTTGAACAGCGAGAGTTGCAACGCAATATTGTCTACCCCGGCCAAAGCGCGGGCGTGGCCCATGGTGAGTTTGCGTTCTTTGAGGGCGCGCTGGATTTCAGGCGGCAGTTTGAGGAGGCGCAGGTAGTTGGTAATGGTGCTGCGCTGTTTGCCCACGCGCTCCGACAGGTTTTCGTGCGTGAGGGCGCACTCGTCGATGAGCCGCTGGTAGGATATGGCAATTTCCACGGCGTTGAGGTCCTCGCGCTGGATGTTTTCGATAAGGGCCATTTCGAGCATCTGCTGGTCATCGGCCAGGCGGATGTAGGCGGGTACTTCCTGCAGACCGGCCATTTGGCTGGCGCGGAAACGGCGTTCGCCGGAAATGAGCTGGTAAGCCCGGTCGTGCAAGCGGCGCACGGTGACGGGCTGAATGAGTCCATGCACCGTGATGCTGGCGGCCAGTTCCTCGAGTGCAGTCTGGTCGAACTCGGTGCGGGGCTGAAACGGGTTGGTCTCAATTTGCTCCAAAGGCAGCATGGCCACATTGCCGGTAAATTCGCGCACCACCTGTTCCGGATTTTCCTGAACGGCTTGCTCCAGTTCCGTCGGGTTGGCCAACAGGGCCCTGATGCCTTTGCCGAACTCCGGATTGTTTACTCTTTTTGACATTTGGTCTAGTTCCGGCGCAGAAATTCTTCTGCGAGGTTAAAAAAGTTGGTGGCGCCTTTGCTGCTCACGTCGTACAACGCTACGGGCAAATGTTGCATGGGCGCTTCGGCCACGCGGCTGTTGCGGTGGATGATGGTTTCGAACACGTAGTCGCTGCTGCTGTTGCGCACTTCCTCTACAATGGCATTGGCGAGGCGCAGGCGGCTATCATACATGGAAATGACGAGTCCCTCCACTTGCAGCTCGGGGTTGTAGCCTTTTTTCACCAACGCAATGGTATTTTTGAGTTTGGAAAGTCCCTCAAAAGAGAACATTTCGCACTGCACGGGGATCAGCACGGTATCGGCGGCCACCAGGGCATTGACAGTGATCAGACCCAGCGAGGGCAGACAGTCGATGAAGATGAAATCGTAATCGTTTTTCAGCTTTGTGATGATCTCGCGCAGGATGTACTCGCGTTTGGTGCGGTTCACCAATTCGAGCTCCGCGCCCACCAGGTTGATGCTGGATGGCAGCAGGAACAGGTTGGGGGTTTCTGTGGGCACGATGGCTGTTTTGGGGTCGATGCCCGAAACCAGACAGTCGTACAGACCTACTGTATTTTCGTCGGTCACAATGCCCACGCCCGAGGAAGCGTTGGCCTGGGGGTCAGAGTCAATGATGAGCACCTTTTTTTCCAGGATGGCCAGCGAAGCGGCCAAGTTGATGGCGGTGGTGGTTTTGCCTACGCCGCCTTTTTGGTTGGCAATGGCAATGATTTTGCCCATATTAGCAAGGTTCTTCATGATGCAGATCGGTTTTAACTCAGCGAAAAGGGTTCGCCAATGGTGGGTAAAATGAGTACGCGGTTATGATCGGCGAAATGCGCAATGGCCGCATGGTGGTCTATTTTGATGTACCCGAAGGTATCGTAATGGCATCCGATAACGCGTTTGCACTGCAAAAAATTTGCCGCAATGCGCGCATCAAGGTAATCCATTGTAAAATTGGAGCCTATGGGCAAAATGGCGGCGGTGAGCGGCGGACAAGTCATGGGGACAAGTTGCATGTCCATGGTGAGTGCGGTATCGCCAGCAAAATACAAGACACCATCCGGTGTGTCCAGCACAAAACCGGCCGGTTCACCCCCGTAGCTGCCGTCGGGCAGGCTGCTGCTGTGTACCGCATGCACCATTTTGACGCGGCCAAAGTCGAAAGTCCACCAGCCGCCCTTGTTCATGGGGTGGGTATTGAGTCCTTTCTGACCGTAATAGCCGCTGATTTCGGCGATGGCGACCACCACAACGTCCGGATTATTGGCAGCAATGGCTTCCAGATCGCCCACGTGATCGCTGTGCCCGTGGGAAACCAGGATGTAATCGCAACGCAATGACGACACGTTGATGTGCGCCGCCAAGGGGTTTCCGCTAATGAACGGATCAAAAAGAATGCGTTTGCCGCCAGCTTCCACCAAAAAGCAGGCATGACCAAGGTAGGTAAGGTTCATGCACCAAGGTTATGGGTTCGTGAAATGTACTTAGGAAGGTGCAAAGATAGTCCCCTTCCTATATGCACACGGGTTTAGACACGATTAAGTTTTCCCCCCGTTTTCCACAGGTTATTAACAGATTCATGTTGGTTGACGGATAAATATTTGATAAACAAGTTTTTATGCGCCGATTATCCTTTTTTAAACCAACTTTGTAAAACTATGCGTACCTCTGCGGCGCTGTTTTTACCACCTGTTTGTCGTTATGATGCGGATCGCACTCCTGATTTTTGGCCTACACTTGATCGCTTGCCACGCGGATACGGAACCCGATGCCCGCACCGTGTTTCGCTACAACCAGCACAATTCGGTCACCTCCCTTGATCCGGCTTTTGCCAAAACCCAAAACAATATTTGGGCCGTAGACGCGCTGTTTGACGGCTTGGTACAACTCGACGACAGCCTGCACCTGCAACCTGCCCTGGCGCATGCCTGGACGATCAGCCCTGACGGCCTGACTTACCGCTTTCAATTGCGCACTGATGCGTTTTTTCACGATAACCCTTGTTTCCCCGGCGGCCAGGGGCGCCGCATGACGGCCGCCGACGTGGTGTACAGCTTCAACCGACTCTTGGACGACCAATGGCCGAAACCCGGAAGCTGGATTTTCAAGGATCGTGTAGACACACTCCAACCGTTTATGGCCGAAAACGACTCGGTGTTTGTCTTGCGCCTTTTGAAGCCTTTTCCGCCCATGCTCCAGATACTGACCATGCCTTACGCCTTTGTGGTTCCACAAGAAGCACTCGATTACTACGGCCGCGATTTCAGGAGACACCCGGTGGGTACCGGCCCTTTTTACCTGAAAATTTGGGCGGAAAACCACGCCATGGTGCTGTTGAAAAATCAACGATATTTTGAATTCAATCAAGCGGGCCAACGTTTACCGTATTTGGATGCCATTCGCATTTCGTTCATGGGCGACCGCAAAACAGCCTATCTGGCTTTCCGAAAAGGGGAACTGGATTACCTGTTCGGGCTGGAGTCGTCATACATCTCGGAACTGCTGACGGCGGAGGGTGATCTAAAACCGGCATTGGCCGAGGAGATGTATTTCCTGAAAAATCCGTACCTCAACACCGAATACATGGGCATCCGCATGGGCCCTGCCGGCGATTCGGCGCTCCAAAACCCCAAAATCCGCCAAGCCCTCAACTGCGGATTTGACCGACGCCAGCTGTTGCGCACCCTCCGCCACAACGTGGGGCGAGCAGCCGACAGCGGTTTTGCGCCCGCGGGTCTGCCTGGTTACGATCCTTTGGCTGCGCCTGGTTATGTCTATGATCCATCAAGGGCGGCACAATTGTTGAAAGAAGCCGGTTTCCCCAACGGCAATGGTTTGCCCGAACTGTCGCTCCTGTGCAATGCCGATTACATGGACATTGCGGTGTTCATCACCCGGCAGTGGGAACAGCTCGGGGTGCATTGTCGCATAGAGTTGCAGGAAACGGCCCTGTTGCGCGAACGCATGCGCAACGGGCAAGCGCCTTTTTTCCGGGCTTCCTGGATAGCGGATTACCCCGATGCAGAGAGTTATTACACCTGTTTTTACAGCAAAAACGGCGCGCCGCCCAATTATACCGGTTTTGAGCATGCCGGTTTTGACGCTTTGTACGAAAAAGCCCTGTCTATGCCCAACCTCGTGGATCGCATACCGCTGTATCAGGCCATGGACCGCATACTGATTGAACAGGCCCCGGTGATTTTCCTGTTTTACGACGAAACGGCCCAGTTTGCGCACCACAATGTGCAGGATTTGCCCCGCAACGGCATGGCGCTTTTGCGCCTCAAAGGTGTTCGGAAACGATAATGGGCCCGCCATAATACCATCACTTAGCGTTGTTTTTGCTCAATTATTTCAGGCGGCGACTTGGCCGTCATTTGCGGTTTAACGGCTTGTTCCGGCAGGTACAGTTTGAATTCCACCCGGCGGTTTTTGGCTCGTCCGGCGCTGGTGCTGTTGGGGGTGACGGGTTTGGTTTCGCCGTATCCGGTGGCGCGCATGCGTTCGGTTGCGATGCCCTTTTTGATCAGGTCGTTGACGCAGGCTTGAGCACGGCGCTGCGACAAGTCCAGGTTTTTGGCATCGTCTCCTGCATTATCGGTATGGCCTTCTATCCGGACGTGGTAAGCGGAATAGCGGGTGAGGATGTCGGCTAATTCCATCATGGTTTTATCCGAACTGGCCTTTAATTGGTCGTTTCCGGTTTCAAACTGCACGTTTTTGACCGCAAGATCCAATTTTTTCTGATCGGTTTTGGAAATTTGGGGACAGCCTTTGTTGGTCAGGTCGCCCACTAAGGTAGGGCAACGGTCCAGACGGTCTTCCACGCCATCGCAATCGGTATCGGCGCATCCGTTGTAGGCCGGATCCCCAAATTGATTGGGGCATTCATCCTCGTGGTCAGCAATGCCGTCCATATCGGTATCCCGAACCGGGCAACCCTGGAGGAAAGCGACACCGGAGTCCCTCGGGCAGGCATCCAGGGCGTCAGGGATGCTGTCGCAATCGGTGTCGGGGCAGCCTGCAAACCAAGCTTCGCCAAACGCGGTGGGACAGGTATCCTGGCGGTTTTCCACGCCGTCGCCATCAGTGTCGGGGCAGCCTGCAAAAAAGGCCAAACCGGCCACCTCAGGACACGCATCGTCCACGTCGGGTACGCCGTCTTCGTCCCTGTCCTTGATGGGGCATCCGCTGAGGGCGTAGTGGCCCACGAGGTGCGGGCATTCGTCGACGCGGTCTGCCACCTCATCGTTGTCAGCGTCGGGGCAGCCTTCCGAAATGCCTCGTCCGGGGATGGTTGGGCATTTATCCTGTTGGTCCAGCACGCCATCGCCATCGCGGTCCATGCGCCCGATGCGGTAGCTCAGCGTGAGGCCACCGACGAGGATTGCGTCTTCATTGTCTGGATTGCCAGCGCTGCTGACGCCGTCAAGAAGGTCTTCAAAATCGCCGATTGGTTTGCGTAGGCCAGCTTCGGCACCCAGCACCCATCGGTAACCGATGTCAAAAGTAAATCCGCCACCGCCAAACACGCACCCTTGTTGTTTCCAGCCGTTGGCATTGGCCAAATCGGTTTCCACGCGGTCCAAGCTGCCCTCCATTTCGGAGAATACAAGGTTGAAATTGGTTTTGGCATCGGTCATCAGGAGTCCGCCGCCACCAAACAGGTACGGAGAAAAAGTGCGTCTAAAACGGTTGACCACTGCGGTTTGCGTGTACAAATCCAAGGTATACGTCACTTCGTCTTTATGCCGGTATCGAAAAAAGCCAAACAGGTCTATTTCTGCTTGGAGGCTCAATTCTGCAAATGTGGTATTGAAGTTGTAAGCCCTGTCCTTTCTCCAGGAGGGGTCTGCGTAGACCGATTCGTCGGCGTACAACTGTCCGCCCAAAACATTTGCCCGAATGGCCAACATGGGCCAGAGGTGGCGTCTGACAAAAAAGCCGCCAGCGGGCTTGAAAAAAGCGGTTTGAATGCCGTTTTCAGGGGTGAGGTCGCCAAAATAATGCGTGATGCCACCCAGAAGTCCTATTTCAAATGTTTTTTCAAAATAACGGGCTGTGTCCGCGAACATCAGGGTTTCGTTGACCGGTGTGGTGAGCCCTGGCACGTCCTTGCGTTGTGCGTACAGCAACAAAACCGGCGCGCTGCAAAGCACGACAGTCCAAACAAACTTCATGTTCATCCGAGGGTGGGTTGGTAAGCAATTAAAGGATTATTCGATTGGATTAGATATCAGACAAGAAGCATGCCGAACAAAGTTAAGATATACCCGAGGATACAGCTCAACATTCAACGAATAAGCACGAATTTGTCGTACAATACACAAATTTTTAATTCGAGCACCTGCGTCAGGGATGCCTATGCCAACACGGGCTTTCGGCCCATGCTGGTGTATACGTCCAGGAGCTCCCTGGCTGTTTCTAAGTTGTCGTAATGTTGGGCGCAAAAGTGTTGGCCTTGTATGCCTAACTCGGCAAGTGCGTTGTTGTGTGCCACACACCAGTTAATGGCATCGGCGAACTCGGCAGGAGAAGTGGCAATCAGGCATTCCTGTTGATGCGTGGCTTCTATGCCCTCCATGCCCATGGGCGTGCTCAGTACCACTTTGCGCAGGGCCATGCCCTCCAGCACTTTGGCGCGCATACCACCGCCCGACAACAGGGGCACCACCATGACGCTGTGTTGGTTGATGAAGTCAGCGGCCTGATCGACTTCGCCGTGTACCACCACACGCGGCAATTGCAGGCGCTTGAGCCAGGCCGGGGTGTTGCGGCCGGCGATGTGAAAAGTCAGTTCCGGATGCCTGGGGGCAATCAGGGGCACCCAAACCTGGTATAAAAACCATCGAAGCCCCTCGATGTTGGGCATCCAGTCCAAAGAGCCAATAAAGGATAGGCTAAGCGGCCGATCAAAGCTGCTGTCGTCTGGCTGATGGGTCCGGCTATCGACACCGATTGGCGTCACGGTGGCCGGTATGTGCATTCCGAGGGCTTTGAAATGGTCTACGTCGCGCCGGGTGATGCCCACCATCAGGTCATATTGGTTGAGTTGGGCCACCTCGTAAGCTTTTAGCCGGGGCGTAATGCGCTGGAGATACCAGCGTTTCAGGGGTGCGCTGTTGGCGGCTATCCGTTCCCATATTTCGTGTTCTACGTTGTGCGCGCGCATGGCCACGAGGGCGATGCTGTGTTTGCGGATGACGGGGATGTACGGAGCGAGGTAGAGGGTTTCCAATTGCACCACGTCGTATTGGTGTTGTTGGAGCAACCGCTCAAGGGCGGTGGCAAAATGCGGATCAACGAACCGCTCTATGTGGTACGATTGATGGCCAAACAGGTTACAAAAGGCATTAAATGGCTTGATTCGATTATCCACCCCAAGAGTTTCCATGCGGGTATAGTGGTTGAAGTGCCCGGGCAGGCTGTTGGTGTCTACCCAGTGTTTGTGGGTGTTCATGGCCAGCAGGTCTACGGAGCAGCCCAATTCATGCAAAGCCTTGGCTACACAGGTTATGGCAATGCTTTCCCCGTCCTTCAACGGGTATGGAAATTTTTTGCATAGCTGCAATATTCTCATGGGAACTTCCTTCACAGTTCAAAGGCGCACAAGGTAGGGCGCTTTTTCATGCTTTGATACTGGAATTGTATTGAAGTTTTGGTAAATATTGTTCACGTGCTGATTCAACGCTCGATCCAAAGGCCCTCAAAAAGCGCCTTGTTGCCCTCGTAGATTTCCCATATAGTGCACAAAGTCAGCGATTTGCCGAAGCGCCGTGGGCAGGAGTGAAAGTAATATTTGCCCGAGTCGAAGAGCCGGTTGATTTGCTCCGTCTTATCTACGTAGATGTAGCCGCCTTGCCTGATTTCGCTGAAGGTTTGTATCCCGATTTAAGCGGGCTAAAGTACTGAAACGCAGTTTTTCCTTATCCTTGCATCCAGATATTCCGCAACCGCTCAAACCCAGGTCATGAAATTGCGCTTACTCCCTCCCGCCAAAGCCCTCCATCCGGCGCATCGCGTCCAGCATGTGGAACGCAGCCGGCTGGAGCTATTCAATCGGGAACTTGGCCGCTTGCTCAACGCGCTTCAACACTCCGCGAACGAAAGCGAAGAACACCTCAAAAACCTGGCAGCCGATTTCCTCAAGGACGCCTTCTATAAACAACAGCATTTCATCAATACCAAAGACAAGCAGGACTTGGTCGTTCACCACGGACCCAAACCTTCTGATCCCGTGGGTGTGATCATCGAGACTAAAAAACCGGGCAACAAAGCGGAAATGATCTCACCGGCGAAGCCCAACACCAAAGCCCTGCACGAACTCCTGCGCTATTACCTCAACGAGCGCCTCGGTGCCGGCAATAAAGAAGTGCGCCGACTGGTCATTACAAACATCCACGAGTGGTACGTATTCGACGCGGCGGATTTCGAAAAACACGTCTATCAAAACAAAACGCTCACCCAGCAATACGCCGATTGGCGCGAAGGCCGCCTCGGTGTGGGCGACACAGGCTGGTTTTACCGCGAAATCGCCGCGCCCTTCTTCGAACATGAACTGCCCGAACTCGCCTGCTGCTATGTCAACCTGACCGACTACACCGAGGCCGCCTTTAACGACGACCCCTCCGACGACGAATCCCTGCTCGACCTCTACAAGGCGTTCTCGCCGGAATTCCTGCTCAAAAAACCCTTCGCCAACGACTCCAACGCCCTTAACAAACCCTTTTACGACGAACTGCTCTACATCCTGGGGTTGGAGGAGATGAAAACCGACGGCACCAAACGCATTCAACGCGCCGGTAAACGCCGCCAGGAAGGCTCCCTGCTCGAAAATACCCTCGGGGAGCTGGAGGTGAGCGGCGCCTGGCGCGATGCGCCCGAGCTGACGCAATTCGGCGATACGCCCGAAGAACAGCAGTTCAGCATCGCGCTTGAACTCTGCATCACCTGGCTCAACCGCATCCTGTTCCTCAAACTGCTGGAAGCCCAACTCCAGCGCTGGCAGGATCACAGTGCCGCCGACGCTCGCTTCCTCCGGCCCGACAAGGTGCGCGATTTCGATGAAATCAACGAACTCTTCTTCCACGTGCTGGCCGTGCCCGAAGACCAGCGCCGCGACTCCGTGCGCCAAAAATTCGGCGATATCCCTTACCTCAACAGCTCGCTCTTTGAACAAACCGAGCTCGAACGCCGCACCCTGCGCGTCTCCGCCCTGAAAGACCGCCTGGAAATGCCCCTGGCCTCCAGTACCGTGCTGCGCGACAACGCCGGCAAACGCCGTACAGGCACCCTGTCCACCCTGCACTACCTGTACGCCTTCCTGGACGCCTACGACTTCAGCAGCGACGCGCGGGCGCGCATTCAAGCCGACCACCGCGACGTGATCAACGCCTCGGTGCTGGGCCTCATCTTCGAAAAGATCAACGGATACCGCGACGGATCGTTCTATACACCTGGCTTCATCACCATGTACATGTGCCGCGAAACGCTGCGCCGGGCAGTACTGCAAAAATTCAACGATCGCTACGGCTGGGACAGCCCTGATTTTGACAGCCTGCACAACCGCCTCGACTTCGGCAAAACAGCCGAATACAACGAGCTCGTGAACAGCCTGCGTGTGTGCGACCCCGCCGTGGGCTCCGGACACTTCCTCGTGTCGGCCCTCAACGAACTCATCGCCCTGAAAAGCGAACTCGGCATCCTGTGCGACCGCCAGGGCCGCCGCCTGCGCGAGCTGAGCGCCGTGGTGGGCAACGACGAACTCATCTTCACCGATACCGAAACCGACCAGCCCATCGGCTACCGACCCGGCGTGCGCGAAAGCCAGCGCTTGCAGGAAGCCCTCTTCCACGAAAAACAAACCCTGATCGAAAATTGCCTGTTCGGCGTGGACATCAACCCCAAGTCGGTCATGATCTGCCGCCTCCGCCTCTGGATCGAACTGCTCAAACACGCCTACTTCACCGCCGACAGCCGCTACACCCGACTCGAAACCCTGCCCAACATCGACATCAATATTAAAAGCGGCAACTCGCTCATCAGCCGCTTCGCGCTGGACGAAGACCTTTCGGAGGTGTTCCGCCGCCAAAAATTCAGCCGCCAGGATTACCTCCTGGCCGTTCAGGCCTACAAAACTGCCCGCCGCACCGAAGACAAGGAGGAACTCCGCGCGTTCATCCGCAAGATCAAAGACGAATTCCGGCAGGCGGTGTTTAACCGAAACCCCTTCGCCAAACAACTCTCCCAGAAACGCGGCCAGCTCGTGCTGCTCGACAACAACCTCGACCTCTTCGGCGAAGCCAAAAAGGACGCCGCCACCGTGGAAAAAGAACGCGCCCGCCTGCAAGTCGACATCGCCGAGCTGGAACAACGCCTCGAAGACTACAAATCCGGCCCGCTCTACCGCAATTCCTTCGAGTGGCGCTTCGAATTCCCCGAGGTACTCGACGAGGCTGGCCGCTACTCCGGATTCGACGTGGTGGTGGGTAATCCGCCGTATATTCGGCAGGAGGCGCTCACGCCGTTCAAAAGCCATTTTCAGAGTGCGTTCAGCACCTTTGCCGGCACAGCCGACCTGTACGTGTATTTCGTGGAGCGCGGTATGCACATCCTGCGGCCGGGCGGGCAATTCAGCTACATCCTGCCCAACAAATGGATGCGTGCCGGCTACGGCGACAAGTTGCGGCAGTTCGTGAAGCGCCACCGCATCGAAGGCATCCACGATTTCGGCGACCTGCCGGTGTTCGAAGAGGCCACTACCTACCCCTGCATCCTGGAATTGAGCCGACAAGACGCGGCGAGCAGCTTTACCGCAACCAGCATCAGCACACTCGCCTTCGACAGCGGCCTGAGCGACTACCTCCGCGAGCACGCGTTCACCGTGGGCCTCGGCGGCCTGCAGGACGGCGGCTGGACCCTCACCGATACACAAGTGCAGGCCCTGCTTGACAAGCTCCGCGCTGCTGGCAAGCCGCTCGGGGAATACGTGGAGGGGAAAATTTATTACGGCATCAAAACCGGCCTCAACGAAGCCTTCGTCATCGACGCCGCCACCCGCGCGCGCCTGATCGCCGAAGATCCGCGCAGCGCCGAGGTGATCAAGCCGTTTTTGGCGGGCAGGGATATCAAACGGTATCAGACGCCGGGTAGCGATCGGTATTTGATTTTGTTTGAAAAAGGGATCACCAATCAAAAAAGAGGAAGCCAGGCCCCGGATGAATGGCTAAAATACAGGTATCCAGCCATCTACAACATCCTCCAGCCTTTTGAGGAAAAAGCCAAAGCGCGGTATGACAAGGGGGAGTATTGGTGGGAATTGAGAGCGTGCGATTACTATAGCTCTTTCGCACATAAGAAAATTATGTTTCCTGATATTGCCATCAAGATGGAGTCAACTTTGGATACCAATCAATCCTTTTGCGCAAACACTGCTTATTTCATTGATTCGGAAAGTGAATATCTCTTAGGATTATTGAATTCCACTCTATTTCATTTTTTCTATTGTAGTATAGTGAATTCAATTAGAGGTGGTTACCTTAGATTTTTCACTCAATACTTAGGGCGAATGCCTATAGTTGAAGGCCATGAAAGTGTTTCAAATTCAATTACCACCCTCGTCACCCAAATTCTCACCCTCAAGCGTTCCGATCCCACGGCGAACACCTCGGCTTTGGAGGCGGAGGTGGATGGGTTGGTGTACGGGTTGTATGGGTTGACGGAGGCGGAGGTGGGGCTTATAGAGGGTGCAAAACAATAAACCTGTACGGAATGGAAGCGGAGCTTGAAATCTTTTTCAGAAGGCCGGATGATTTTGACGGCGTAGTAGGTAAGAGATCAATACTTTATCTATTGCGGCGGGATATTATGGTATGCTACGGTATCGATCCCCATAGCAATATAGAAAGTCAACCTATTGCTATATTCCCCGGCGTTATGGGCATCATGGCAGGCATTGATTTATTAGCCAAGTTCTATGCCGGAACGGATGAAGGCTCCTCTGGTAAGCGATTTAAACACTTTGCCAAGGGTTATATCGACAAAGAGTATTATGAGGAGATATATCAGCTCCGAAACGCACTACTCCATTCTTTTGGCACCTTTTCAATCGATAGAAGAGGGAAAACTTACAGGTTCACCTTAGATCAGACCTCCCCCGAACTTGTGAATTTCAGAGAGGACCTGATCATTATCAACATTCAGATTTTAAGGCAAAAGTTCGAAGAAGCCATTGAGCGATACCGACAGGACTTACTGGAATTGGAATATCTTCAAACGAAATTTTTGGAAATGTATAGGCGGTATGGTTTTATTTGGATTGGGTGAGCGAATAGACTGCTGGCGGAATTGAAGGGCTTTTGTAAAACCCTGCCCAATCCGCAACTGCTCTTCAACACCATCGTCTTACAGGAAAGTAAGGAATCGAGCGCCATCGAGAATATCGTCACCACACAGGATGAACTGAACAAAGCTACCCTTAGAACTGCACATCATGTACGTTTCATAAACATTAGACCTTCTTCATGTCGAAATATTTGAAAAAAATCGACATGAAGATAGTAGTCTGCTACCATGCTCAAATCTCCATCAGATGGGCCGAGGCACCTGGAACCTACTGGTTGCAACAAAGTGAGGGCTGGCTGCAAGCACCGCTACGCCGAAACCATGGCGCGCCGGCTGCAGGCGATGGTCGCAGCGGGATACGAAAACGGATTTGAGTTTACGCGCGTCACCCAAATCCTGACCCTCAAGCGTTCCGACCCAACGGCCGACACCTCGGGTTTTGAGGCGGAGGGGGATGGGTTGGTGTACAATCCGTCATTATTTTTTAAAAAATTTGTTTTAAAACAAAAAACAAATTGTATTTTTGCCGGAAAGAAAAACACAACTCCCCCGGCGATGAAAAAAGACCTAATCATCGAACTTTTTGAAAAATTTGAGGCCGCCTGTTACCGCATGGAAGGCACCGAGTGCTGGAGCGCCCGGGAGCTGCAAACCATACTGGGGTATGCCAAATGGGACAATTTTGTCAACGCCATCGAAAAGGCCAAGGATGCCTGCGAAGGAGCGGGCGAGCGTATCCAAGACCATTTTGCTGACGTCGGGAAAATGGTCGAAATCGGCAGCGGTACCCAACGCCGCGTCGAGGACATGGCCCTCACCCGCTACGCCTGTTACCTCATTGCCCAGAACGGCGACCCAACCAAAAAGCCGGAAATCGCCTTTGCGCAAACCTATTTCGCCGTACAAACGCGCCGACAGGAGCTCATCGAGCAGCGCCTGCTCGACCGCGACCGCGTGAGCGCGCGCGAAAAATTGTCCAAAACCGAAAACAAACTCTCCGGCATCATTTACGAGCGCGGGGTGGATGAAAAAGGCTTCGCCATCATCCGGTCAGAAGGGGATAAAGCGCTCTTTGGCGGGCGCAACACCCAGGATATGAAACGCAAACTCGCTGTGCCGGACGGGCGGCCGCTGGCCGATTTCCTGCCTACCCTGACCATCAAAGCCAAAGACTTCGCCGCCGAACTGACCAGCCACAACGTTGTGGATAAGGACCTGCACGGCCAATCGAATATTCAGCGGGAACACGTGGACAACAACCTCGCCGTGCGCAAAATACTTCACGAGCGCGGCGTAAAACCGGAACAACTCCCGCCCGCCGAAGACGTGAAAAAAGTGGAGCGCCGGATAAAGTCCGAGGACAAAAAAGCCCTTGAAAAGCCGGAGAAGATCAAAACGCTGCCGCCCGAAACAGAAAAGGAGGATACTGAATGAATCACAGCCTGGATGTGGCCTGGCCTATTTAATGGTGAGTCCCGGCTGATCCCCATAAAAATTGGGCGGGATCGCGACTGTATCAACCAAGAACTGATAGAAATCTTGTCCGCACGATATGTCGATTGAATAAACATGATGTATCCTCGTGTCGATTTTTTTTTAAAATTTCGACATGAAGATCGTACTCTAATATTATGGCACACACCACCATTGAATGGACCGAGGCCACCTGGAACCCTTCCACCGGTTGCAACAAAGTGAGCGCCGGCTGCAAGCACTGCTACGCCGAAACCATGGCGCGCCGGCTGCAGGCGATGGGCACACCGGGATACGAAAACGGATTTGAGTTTACGCTTATGCCGGAGCGGCTGGACATGCCGCTGAAAATCCGTCGGCCTACCAAATTTTTTGTCAATTCCATGAGCGACTTGTTCCACGAACAGATGCCTTTTGCCTTTCTGGATCAGGTACTCGAGGTAATTCGCCATACGCCCCAGCACAGTTACCAGATATTGACCAAACGGGAGGGGATCATGGCGGATTACTTCAAAACCAGAAAGGCACCGGACAATGTGTGGCTGGGGGTTTCTGTGGAAAATGCAAAATTCAAAAAGCGGGTGGAGGTACTGCAGACAGTGGACGCCCGCATACGGTTTTTGTCGGTGGAGCCCTTGTTGGGTTCGTTGGGCGAATTGGATTTGAGCGGGATACACTGGGTGATTGTAGGTGGCGAAAGCGGCCCCGGGGCGAGGCCCATGTCGCCCGAATGGGCGATCGACGTACAACGACAATGCGATGCGCAGGGGGTGGCTTTTTTCTTCAAACAATGGGGTGCCTGGGGTGCCGACGGTGTACGACGCAGCAAAAAGGCAAATGGCCGGATACTGCTGGGGCAAGAATGGAATGAGGAGCCCGCTTTGGTGAAAGGAGCGCGTTGACAACAGTTATGGATGATTTCCTGAAGTTGAAGCGCAATTTCCGGAATGCCATCGAAAAGGCCAAGGATGCCTGCGAAGGAGCGGGCGAGCGTATCCAAGACCATTTTGCTGACGTCGGGAAAATGGTCGAAATCGGAAGCGGTACCCAACGCCGCATCGAGGACATAGCCCTCACCCGCTACGCCTGTTACCTCATTGCCCAGAACGGCGCTCAACAATTATGGCAACACCACCTCCGCCACCCACCCCCCCACAGCCTTTTTCACCGCATCGAAATTGATCCCCACGCCCACAACCGGTTTGTTTTCTAACCTGAACTTGTCGGCGTAGCCCTTTTGACGGATTTGCTCCAGCGCCGCTTCGGCGCGTTGGTCGATTTTGAATTCCAGCAGGTAAATGTGCGTCGGCGTTTGCACCACGGCGTCCATACGCCCATCGGAGGTATGCACCTCGCTTTGCATGAACAGGCCGAGGTAGCGGAAGTGCAGGTGCACCAAGGCGTGGTAGAAGTGCTCGCCTTTGTCGTCGAGCAGGTGGCTGGGCACGTCTTTGAGCAGGGCATTGATGATTTCGACGACGCGCGCCAGGTCGTTTTTCATAAACGCCTCTTTCAACAGCACCACCGGCCGGGAACTGTCCAACGCGGAGCGCTCAAGCAGGGCGCCGATCAGGTGGTTGTGCATGGCTTGTTCCACCTCGCGGTTCGGGTAGTCTAACTCGAACAACCCGAATTCCCAATCTATTTTTTTGATGGTCAGGTAGCCAGTCTGGAAGAGCAGGGAGCGGATGTCGAGGTTATCAAGCGTGTAACTCTCAAATAGCTGCTCGCTGGTTTTGAGGTTGTTCAGGTTGAAATAGCCCGCCTCTTTGATTTTGTGGATGAGAAAAGAGGGCGTGCCGGTTTTGAACCAATAGTCCTGAAAGACGCCACTGGCAAAAAAATTGAGTACGGAAAAGGGGTTATAGACGTAGTCGCGACCGTTCCAGGTGTAGCCGTTGTACCACTCCTTGATCTGCGCCAGCAAAGACGTCGCGGTAGCTTCTTCGGGCATTTCCTGCAGGGTGTTTTGTATCCATTCCTGAAAATACGCTTCCAACTCCGATTGGGTGTAGCCCACCAGCGTGGCGTGACGCGGATTCAGCGTGATGTCGTTCAGGTTGTTCAGATCGCTGAACACGCTCACCTTGCTGAACTTCGACACCCCGGTGATGAGCAGAAACTCGAGGTAGGGGTCGGCGCTTTTGATGATGCTGTAAAAATTTTTGAGGATGCGCTGGTGCTCGAAGGCGGTGGGCAGTTGGTCTTTTTCCAGGTAATCGATCAGCGGCTTGTCGTACTCGTCGATGAGCAGCACGACTTTACCTTTCAAGGAGGACAACTCCCGGATCAGTTCCCGGAATTTCTGGTCGTACGTGCGCTCGGTCAGGGTGAGGCCGTGCCTGGCAGCCTGCTCGTCGAGCGTTTTGTGCAAGGCGGCTTCCAGGCCGCCCGTGTTGTAGCCGATTTCGTTGAACTGAATGTGCACCACCGGCCGCACCTGGCTCCAATCCCACTTGCTCTCGATCCACAGGCCATCAAAAAGCGCTTTGTTGCCCTCGTAGATTTCCCGAATGGTGGACAGGGTCAGCGACTTGCCGAAGCGCCGTGGGCGGGAGAGGAAGTAATAAGCCCCGGACGTGATGAGCCGGTGTATCTGCTCCGTCTTGTCCACGTACAGGTAGTCCTCTTCCCTGATTTTGCTGAAGGTTTGTATGCCGATGGGGAGTTTTTTCATGGGATGGTGATTGAATATGGGCAAAGTTAGTAAATGAAGCGGTCAAAAAGCCTTTAACAGGAAGCTCATACCGCTTCAGCCACCCAGTCCCCCACAGCCTTTTTCACCGCATCAAAATTGATCCCCACGCCCACAACCGGTTTGTTTTCTAACCTGAACTTGTCGGCATAGCCCTTTTGCCGGATTTGCGCCAGGGCGGCTTCGGCGCTTTGATCGATTTTGAATTCCAGCAGGTAAATGTGCGTCGGCGTTTGCACCACGGCGTCCATACGCCCGTCGGAGGTATGCACCTCGCTTTGCATGAACAGGCCGAGGTAGCGGAAGTGCAGGTGCACCAAGGCGTGGTAGAAGTGCTCGCCTTTGTCGTCGAGCAGGTGGCTGGGCACGTCTTTAAGCAGGGTATTGATGATGCCGACGACGCGCGCCGGGTCATTTTTCATAAACGCCTCCTCGATTTGCAACACGGGACTGACCGATTCAGACGCCGGGTGGTTGAGCAAGGCGCCTATGAGGTGGCCGGTCATGGCTTGTTCTACTTCGCGGTTGGGGTAATCGAGCGTGTAACTGCCCCGTTGATGGTCAATGGCTTTGATGGTCAGGTAGCCAGTCTGGAAGAGCAGGGAGCGGATGTCGAGGTTATCAAGCGTGTAACTCTCGAATAGCTGCTCGCTGGTTTTGAGGTTGTTCAGGTTGAAATAGCCCGCCTCTTTGATTTTGTGGATGAGAAAAGAGGGCGTGCCGGTTTTGAACCAATAGTCCTGAAAGACGCCATTGGCAAAAAAATTGAGTACGGAAAAGGGGTTATAGACGTAGTCGCGGCCGTTCCAGGTGTAGCCGTTGTACCACTCCTTGATCTGCGCCAGCAAAGACGTCGCGGTAGCTCCTTCGTGCATTTCCTGCAGGGTGTTTTGTATCCATGCCTGAAAATACGCTTCCAACTCCGCTTGCGTATAGCCCACTAGCGTGGCGTGACGCGGATTCAGCGTGATGTCGTTCAGGTTGTTCAAATCGCTGAACACGCTCACCTTGCTGAACTTCGACACCCCGGTGATGAGCAGAAACTCGAGGTAGGGGTCGGCGCTTTTGATGATGCTGTAAAAATTTTTGAGGATGCGCTGGTGCTCGAAGGCGGTGGGCAGTTGGTCTTTTTCCAGGTAATCGATCAGCGGCTTGTCGTACTCGTCGATGAGCAGCACGACTTTACCTTTCAAGGAGGACAACTCCCGGATCAGTTCCCGGAATTTCTGGTCGTACGTGCGCTCGGTCAGGGTGAGGCCGTGCCTGGCAGCCTGCTCGTCGAGCGTTTTGTGCAAGGCGGCTTCCAGGCCGCCCGTGTTGTAGCCGATTTCGTTGAACTGAATGTGCACCACCGGCCGCACCTGGCTCCAATCCCACTTGCTCTCGATCCACAGGCCCTCAAAAAGCGCCTTGTTGCCCTCGTAGATTTCCCGAATGGTGGACAGGGTCAGCGACTTGCCGAAGCGCCGTGGGCGGGAGAGGAAGTAATATTTGCCTGAGTCGAGGAGTCGGTGGATTTGCTCGGTTTTGTCTATGTAGAGGTAGCCACCCTGCCTGATTTCGCTGAAGGTTTGTATGCCGATGGGGAGTTTTTTCATGGGACGGGAGAATGCTTCGACAAAAATAGGGAATATTCAATTACGAGCCGGAGGAAGCTTTTTTGGTACGCGTGGGTTTACACGAGTTGTTGCTTACTTGTTATGGATCGTCATTTTGCCCGTTAGTTTGACTATGTTCAGTATAAAGAGATAACAACTTGTTTTCATGGGGAAAAAGAGTTTGGTTTAGAAGTGCTAAAGTTAAAGTTTTGTTCCCAAACACCCAACGCATAACCCCTCAATTGCTCACATTTGACAATTATTCCGCATTCCGCATTCCATATTCCGCATTCCACATTTTCCCTACCTTTGCCTAATGGTATTGCGCGCAACAAATATACACAAGCGTTTTGGGCAGTTGGACATCCTCAAGGGTGTCGACATTTCGGTAGCCCGGGGCGAAATCGTGAGCATCATTGGCAAGTCGGGTGCCGGCAAAAGCACCTTGTTGCACATCTTAGGCACGCTTGACCAGGCCGAAGAAGGAGAGGTGTACATTGCCGACACGGCCGTGCAGCGCCTGAACAACCGGCAGTTGGCCGATTTTCGGAACCGGCGCATCGGGTTTGTCTTTCAATTTCACCACCTGTTGCCAGAGTTTTCGGCACTTGAAAACGTATGCTTGCCCGGCTACATCGCAGGCCAGCCCGACGCAGCGGTGCAGAAACGGGCCACCGAACTGCTCGATTACCTGGGCCTCGCCGAGCGCCTCACCCACAAGCCCGCCCAACTCAGCGGGGGTGAGCAGCAACGCGTGGCCATAGCCCGCGCGCTGGTGAACCAGCCGGATGTGATCTTTGCCGACGAGCCCACCGGCAACCTCGACAGCGGTGCTTCGCGAGACATGCACCGCCTGATTCGTCAATTGCGCGACGATTACAACCAGACTTTTGTCATCGTCACCCACAACCTTGAACTCGCAGAATTGTCGGACCGGCGGCTGACCATGGTAGATGGACTCCTGCAAGGTGAATTTTAAATGTTGGTATTGGCCAAAAGCCGTATATTTGTAGCTTTAACGCCTTCTTTTCCCATACATTCTTTGAAGCAATACCGACCGCTTTCCTGTTTCGTGCTGTATCTTCTGCTCCCGTGCTGCTTGTTGGGGCAGCCAGGTCGTGCCCAAAACATCGTGTTGCTGATTGGCGACGGTCTGGCACTATCGCAAGTGACAGCGTCTACATACTGGACCGGGGAGGACGCCAGTGCCTACCGACGCTTCCCGGTGGTGGGTTTTCATAAAAGCCACGCCCACAACGATTTGGTGACCGATTCTGCTGCGGGTGCCACCGCCTTTTCCTGCGGCATCAAAACCGATAATACGGTGGTAGGCATGGGCCCCGACACCCTTCCCTGTACCACCATCCTGGAGTCGCTGGACGATAAAGGCTGGGCTACGGGCATGGTAACGACCTGTTCGGCCACGCATGCGACGCCTGCATCGTTCATTGCGCATCAGGAAATCAGGGCACTCACGGAGTACATTGCCGAAGACTACCTGTGCACAAAGCTCGATTGTTTTGTCGGCGGCGGCGCAGAAGCGTTTGCGCCCCATGGCAAATGGCAACACCTGCGCGATTCCCTGGAGCAGCGGGGGTATATAGTGGACAACGGCGTGTCGTTTCGCAAAATGCCTATGGACGGCTCCGCACCTTTTTTCCTTTTTACCGCTAATGCCGAGCCCAGCTCGGCGACCGACGGACGTGAATACCTGCCGGATGCCGTGGAGTCGGTGCTGCCTTTCCTGAAGCGCCGGAGCGATCAGGGCTTTTTCCTTGTCGTAGAGGGCAGCCAGATCGACTGGGCCTTGCACGCCAACAATGAAACGTGGCTGCGGGATGAGCTTATGGATTTTGACAAAGCCATCCAGAAAGTATTAGACTACGCCGCTACCGACGGCAATACACTTGTATTGGTCACAGGTGATCATGAATGCGCGGGCCTGGCCATTGGGCAGGGCGACACCCCCCGCGAGATCAAGGCACGGTTCACCGAACGCCAACACACAGCGGCTATGGTGCCGGTGTTTGCCTACGGGCCAGGAGCGCAGGCGTTTGCAGGTGTGTATGAGAACACAGATTTGTACTGGAAAATGTGGGCAGCACTGGGAATGAAGCCCTAGTTGGTCTGCACCCGTGGTTTGACACACAAAAATCGGGCTTTGTTGCGGCTTTTAGTATGTTTTGGAACAGTTGGTGTGCCAACGAAAATGTGGTGGTGGTGATCTGTGGCTCAGCCGCTTCGTGGATTATTGAGCAGGTCGTCAACGATCGGGGAGGGCTGCACAACCGCATTACCCGTCGCATCGAACTAAAACCTTTTACACTGTACGAAACTTATGAATGGAGGGGCAGTAAAACGGAACCGGGTTTTCAGATTGACCTTGTGCTCGACCGAAAAGACCAGACCATAAACCTGTTTGAATTTAAGTTTTATCAGGCTGCAACCTCGCTCAACGCCGCCGATGCTGCGCTGTTGCGAGAAAGGCGTGAGCTATTTCGAGAAAAAATCAAGACCAATAAACACCTCTTTATTTCTTTGCTCACGACCTTCGGCATAATGGCCAATGAGCACAGCATCGGGATAGTAGATCATAATTTAGATATGCGTGTGCTGTTTTCTGCGTAACAACAACTTTTCGTTGATGTCCATTTATCGTTTCACCAGCGGAGCCCCATCGCGCAACAACTGCAACGCCTTTTCCACGGCCGGATCGTCGTCGTTCAGCACACTGTACTGGCCCTCTTGCTGAAACAACGTTTTACCTATGCGGGCCTTCAGTTGGAGCCCGAGTTCGCGTTTGCAGGAGGCCAGTTGGGCGTCGTTGCGGGGGACACCTTCCTGTTCGGCGTATTGGATGAGTGCGGCGATGGTTTGCTCGTCGGGCGACCAGTTGTTCCTGAATGCGGTCAGGTTTTCCGGAAAATCGGTGCGCGGGCGATCTTCCATCCATCGGGCGGCAAACTGGGACAGGTGCTGGCGCACGCTGAGGTAGTACGGATTCATGTACGAGGTGTCTATGGGCACAAACACATCGGGCATAATGCCTCCGTGGGCGTACACCAGGCGGCCGAGGCCCGTGTAGTACGCGGTACTGTCTACCACAGGGATGCCGGTTTCGCCCGACAGTTCTCCGTTTTTCAGCCGTTGCTGCGGGTCTTTTTCGTAGTCTTCGCGGCTGCTGTAGGTGCGTTGAATGCTGCGTCCGCTGGGGGTATAGTAGCGGGCTACCGTGAGGCGGAGGGCGCCGCCGTTGCGCAGCGGAAATTGCTCCTGCACGAGGCCCTTGCCGTAGGTGCGCCGACCCACCACCCAACCGCGGTCGTGATCCTGAATGGCACCGGCCATGATTTCACTTGCGGAAGCAGAGCCTTCATCGACGAGCACGGCGATGTGCTGGATGTCGAAGCGCGCCCGGCCGTTGCTCTTGTAATCGCGCCGTTCCTCGGTGCGGCCTTCGGTGTACACCAGCAGTTTATTTTCCGGAAAAAGCTGGCTGAGCATATCGGTGGCCTCGTTAAGGTAGCCGCCGGGATTGCCGCGCAGGTCAAGGATGAGGTTTTTCATGTTTTCCTGTTCCACCAGGCGCGTGAGGCCTTCCATAAATTCCTGATGGGTACGGGCTGTGAAGCGGTTTATTTTGATGTACCCGGTGCTTTGGTCAAGCATGTAGGCGATGTCTACACTGTTGACCGGAATGACGTCACGGGTTACGATGAACTGGCGCAGGACAGCCTCTGTACCGCGTTTTACGCCCAGCCGCACTTGAGTGCCTTTGGGGCCGCGCAGTTTGCTGTATATGGCACCGGTTTCCAGCTTTACACCAGCTACGGTGGTATCGTTTATGGTCACAATTTTATCGCCTGCCATGATGCCTGCCGTCTCGGATGGACCGCCGGACAAGGGTGAAACCACCTGTATGGTGTCTTCCAACATCAGAAACTCCACACCAATGCCTTCAAAGTTGCCGCTCATGTCTTCCTGTACGGCATGTAGTTCCTCGGGTGAAATGTACACCGAGTGTGGATCCAACTGGGCCAGCAACTGCTCAATGGCCTGGTTGTACAGGAAATCGGTGTCTGTGGAATCCACATATTTTGACTCAATGAAGCGCAATACTTCGTCTATCGAACCGGATGCTTTTATAGACTGGCGGTCGCTGGCTGTGTAAGAAAAATGGGCGTCATATCGGGGCAATTGCTGCCCGATAAACATGCCCACAGCCATTACAGCAGCAAGGATCAATGGTTGGCGTACCTCAAAGGCCGTATTTGGAGTAGATTTCATGCGGAGTCGTCGTTATTCAGCACAAAACAACGGTAAAATCGGGATTGTTTTATGCGCTGTGCCAGGGCAAATAAAAACTGCCAAAGCCGTGCTAAAATAATCCCGATCCCAAACCGCCATGAACCCTACTGTCGGATCAACGTGACGTCGCCCTGAAACTGCACAACTTCGCCGTCAATAAACTCGATTTCGGCAAACCACACGTACACATCGTTGTCGCTTTTCTCGCCGTTCAAATTGCCGTCCCACGCAGCATTCGGGTCGCCGGGCAGGAAATTGTCTACCTGATGCACCATGCCTCCCCAACGATCAAAAATATGCCATTTGACAATTTTGGTTACCCCGGTGCCGGCAAATATCTGTAGCGTGTTGTTGTCCGGGAAATTGCTTTCAGGGTTGAATACGTTGGGTACGTACACCAGGCGCTCCTTTTTGACAATGACGGTCAAACGATCAGTGACCGTACAGCCATTGATATCCACCAACTCAATGTTTTGGAAGTAAGAAGAAAGCGGCTGGTGGGTATACTGCAAGCAAGTAGTATCGCAAGGCGCTGCAGGCAACCACGTGACAGAGGCCAGGGGTGTGGTGAAGGCCACCAAAGCTTCCACCGTAACCGACTCGCCCATCTGGATTTCCAGATCGGGGCCAAGTTCAACCGCCAACTGGCCAGGCTCGGAGATGCTGATCAAAGTGTCTAACAAGCAGCCATTGGCATCCTGAAGGCTCAGCAGATAATCGTCGGTACCCAGGTTTTCAAAAACCCCGACATTGGTGGGGGCACCATTCAAGGTATACACAAAAGGTTGCGTCCCGCCGTTTACCCCCAGCACGAAAATGTGTCCGTCTTCGTCGCCTGTACAATTGATGTTCTGTACATCCAATTCAAAAGCCGTGGGCACTGAAGGGTCGTATTCCACCAACACATTGGTGCTGTCTTTGCACCCGTTTAGCAAATTGGTAACGGTAAAGTTGTACGTTCCAGGTTGATTGACGGTTGGGCTGGTCGTGTTGGCACCCGAAACGATGTTGCCACCAGCGGTTGTCCAGGCATAACTAAAGTTCGGTCCGGTAGACGTGCCAACCGAGCTCAAGGTTACGGATGTGGTGTTGCAGTCCAGCAAAGTTGGTGCATTGGCTGATACTAATGGTGGCGTAAAGTTGCCGATGACTTCGGCCTCTACGGTTTTGGAACAGCCGTTGATCGACGTGATGGTAAACACGTACGTTCCCGGTTGTGTAATGCCAATAACGAGGCTGTCGGAGGCAAATCCGTTGGGTCCCGACCAGACCCCGGTTGCTCCCGGGGTGGATATTTCGGCGCCGATGGTGTTGAAACCGTTGTTGGCGCAGTTGAGTATAGTGCCATCTGCCGATCCCTGGGGCACGTCCGCATCGATGTCTATGGTAATAGCCTCGCTGCTTTGGCATCCGTTGGGCGCTGTACCGGTTGCGATGTACACACCCGGCTCGTCCACCAGCAGTTGATCGAGGTTTTGATTGGACAAGTTGATGCCGGGGCCCGTCCAGATGTAGGTAGTGCCCGACAAGCTGCTGGTGACGGAGAGCATGCCAAGTGGATTAGCACAGTCAATAGTGTCGCCGGTGAGGGTCAACTGTGGCAGCGCATTGTCCAACAGTACGTTTACCACATCCACTGTTGTGCAACCATTGGAGGTGTTGGTGACGGTGAGGGAGTAATCACCAGGAAGTGTGACTTCCGGATTGACACTGCTTTGGTTGTTTGCCTGGATGTCGGGGCCCGACCAGGTATAGTTCAACTGCCCGGCAGGAGTCGATGCGCTTGCATCAAGCATGACAGCCAGCACAGCACAACTCAGGGTCTGGTCGTCACCGGCATCGGCTACCGGAAGTTCTTGAGACAGGCTGACAACAACCTCATCTGTACTGGAGCAGCCATTTCCGGCTTTTGTAACAACCAGTGTATACGTACCAGGCAGGGTAACCACGGGTTCAATGGCGTTTTGGTTGGTGGCATTGATGTCGGGGCCCGCCCAAAGGATGTTAAACCCGACACCGGTATCGGAATCGGCAGCGCTGATGACGACACCCGCAGTGGTGCTGCACGTAATTATTTGGTCAACACCCGCATCGGCGATTGGGGAAAATACGTCTTCCACCACATTTGTAAAGTCGGTACTGCTGCACCCATTGTTGGCGTTGGTCACGGTGAGGGTATACTGTCCCGGTGCGTATACCCGGGGCGTCATGCCAAATTGTTCGCCCTGCACGATGGAACCGCCAGCCCACTCCATGGTGATGCCGGGGCCGGTAGCCGACATGCTGCCGTCTAATTGAACGGTATCGGCTATGCAGGTGATGGTTCTGTCTGGGCCTGCTTCGGTGAGCGGGTAGTCGGCATCCAGCGCTACATATACTTCGTCTGAAGCGGTACAGCTGTTGGCCGTATTGGTGACGGTAACCACATACAAGCCGGAATCGGCCACCATCGGGTTTTGCTGGTTGAAGTTGTTGCCATTGATGCCCGGGCCATCCCAGGTGTAGGTAATGCCGGAGCCGGAAGTGGATCCGGAGCCGTCAATGGGCAGGCTGTTTTGCTGGCAGGTCAGTGTGATGTCGGCACCTGCAGAGGCGTCAGGCGGGGTGTTTTCTACCACCACCGTTACCTGAGCGAGGGCGGTGCAGCCATTGTCATCGTTGGTTACCAACAGGGTGTACGTATCGGCTGCGGTGACCACGGGCGATTGCTGGGTTTCGGCACCGGGCTGTATGCCAAGCCCCGTCCAGAAATAAATAAACGCGGCACCTGTAGAAGAGGCACTGCCGTCCAAAACAGCATCTGTTTTAACACAATTGATGATGTGGTCTGCTCCTGCATTGGCCACCGGTGGCGCTACATCAAGGGTTACAACGGCGGTATCGGTGGTGGCACAACTATTTCCGGCATTGATGACGGTAGCCACATACATGCCTGGTTGATCAACATTTGCATTGGGGTCATTTTGGTTGCCCGCATTGATGCCCGGGCCTTCCCAAGTCAACTGAAATCCGGGGCCATTAGACGACGCGGAGGCGTTCAATGTGTACGAGGAATTGTTGCAGTTGATGATGCCATCCGGGCCGGCTACCGCAGTGGGGAATACCGCGTTGGAAACCACTTCTACCTGGTCAAGCGCAATGCAGCCGTTGCTGAGGTCTGTCACCAGCAGGTCGTACAATCCATTGATGCTGACCACCGGGGTCGCCAGGGATTCATTGGCCGGATTGATGTCGGGCCCGGTCCACAGGTAAACCATATCCGGCCCTGTCGAAGAGTTGCCGCCAATGACGCTGCTGGTGACCACACAATCGATCACCTGGTCGGTGCCGGCATCAGCTGTTGGGGGGGCAAGGTCTTCTGTGACCAAAGCGGCAGCGGTGGCGCTGCATTGTGTTAGCGTGTTGGTCACCAATACGGTGTACACGCCGGGCAAATTGACTTCCGCTTCGGTCAGGTTTTGGGTTGCCGGGGTGATGCCCGGGCCGCTCCACAGCAAGGTGTAGTTCGGACCTGTGTCAGACGCCACTGCACGCAAAGTGTCCGTTGCACCGTTGAAACAATTGAGCACCAGATCGGCACCGGCGTCGGCGACGGGCGACAGGGTGTCTATGTCCACCACCAACACATCGGTGTTGACACAATTGTTGCTCGTATTGGTGATGGTTAATCCATAGGTACCGGGCAAAGAAATGCCTTGTGGGCTTTGCTGCGTTTCGTTGGCCGGCGTGATGCCGGGGCCGGTCCAGAGGTACGTGATGTCGGGGCCAGTTGTAGAGCCACTGCCGTCAAAATCAACGGTACTGACGGCGCAGGTCAGGGTAAGATCGACTCCCGCATCGGCATTGGGCAAATTGGCATCCTGAGAAACGTCTACATCGTCTACATCTGTGCACCCGTTTGTCATATTGGTTACCTGTAAGGTGTACAGACCGGGTTGTGTCACGATGGGTGTTTGCTGTGTTTCGTTGTTGGCACCTATGCCCGGGCCTGTCCAGAAATATTCTATGTTGGCAGGCGATCCCGAACCGTTTAGCGAAATGCCTCCGGGTGTGGAGCACGTGAGGATCATATCGGTACCTGCATCTGCTGTGGGAGCGGCTATGTCTGATCCAACAATCAAATTATCGGTGGTGGTGCAGCCGTTAACTGAATTGGTGATTTGCAAGGTGTACGTACCCGGCTGATCGACCACAGGATTGTACTGGTTTTGGTTGGCCGGATTGATGCCCGGCCCGCTCCATAAGGCTGTAAAATTGGTATTGTTGCTCGATCCGGCACTGTTGAACTGTACGCTGGTGACCGCACAGGTGAGGGTAAAATCGGGGCCTGCAACGGCGTTGGGGGGCTGTACGTTCAGGTCCACCAGAACGGTGTCGGTCTGCTCGCATCCGTTGAGGGTATTGGTGACCCGGAGTACGTAATTGCCTGCGATGTTGACCGTCGGATTGGCTACGTTTTGGTTGGCTGGTGTAATGCCCGGCCCGTTCCACAAGTAGGTAAATGGGGCGCCATTGGCGTTGCCGGTGCCGTTTAGGGTAACAGCAGCGGCATTACAATTGATCACCTGATCGGAACCGGCACTGACGGAGGGCAATGCTGTATTTAGGAGCACGGCAGCGGAGTCGGCACGGGTGCAACCATTTGCCGGGTTGGTTACGGTTACACCATACGTGCCGGCGGCATTGACTTCCGGGTTTTGAAACGTCTCTTGTCCGGGCAATACACCCGGCCCATTCCAGGTAAATTGCGCGTTGGGTGCATTGGTTGTCACATCCACCAATACCGTGGGTTCATTGCAAGTGATGGTACCGCCCGTGGTGGCTGCGGTGGGTGGCAGGTTGTCTGCAATCACCGAAGTAGCGCTCGTAGAGGTACAACTGTTTACCGGGTTGGTTACCAAGACGGTGTAATTACCTGCCAGGTCAACCACAGGATTGGGGAGGTTGTCGTTTCCACTGGTGATGCCGGGGCCTGTCCACTGGTACTGTAAACCCGACGTCTGCGAGTTGGCTTGTAATTGAACGGATTGATTGCTGGCAATACAGCCCAGGATGCCGCCAACAGCCGTGACACCCGGAGCAGTTGTGTCTCCGGCAACAATGATGGTTGCCGTATCGCGGCAGACTGCATTGCCGGAAGTGTTGGTTACTACCAGCGAAAAAGTTCCGGGTTGGGCAATGTTTTGCGTGAGCAAATTTCCGATTTGATTGCCCACCGGATTATACCAGGCGTAGCCGACGTTGGGCCCTGTGGTAGAGCCATTGCCATTGAGTGTGAGCACCGGATTGGCGCAGTTGATGATGGTAACGGGTGCAATCTGGGCATTAATGGGCACTTCAAAGACAGTAAATCGCACCAAGCTGTCACAACCATTGGCGTTTTCAAACTTTTCGGTGTAGGGCCCTCCCGAATTGTAATATTTATTGTTGTTGATTTCAAAGTAATGCCCGGCACAGAAAAATTGGGTACCGATGTTGGATACCGGTTGTGATTTGACCACAATGGTTTGCCGGACAATGCTGTCGCAACCCAAATAGGAATCATACGGGGTTGAGCTCAGGTTGTATGTGCCGGCGTTGCTGATGGGCGTGTTGGGGCTTTCGTCCCAGAAAAAAGGCAGGTCTTCAAAGCAAATTGTTATTGGGGGTTTAATGGTGGGTGGTATGGGTTGGTTTACCACGTTGATGCAGGATGTCACGGGCGCAAAACAAGCGTTGCCCACTTCTACACAAATTTGCCCGCCGAGGTTGCCAAAGGTCACTTCTATGGTGTTGCCGTCGGGTGCAGGCAGGGTCACCACATTGCTGCCACCGTTGATGGAAGCACCCGCAGGTGCACGCCAACGGTAGTAGCCCGCACCGGGCACTTCGTCAATGCTGTATTCGGCCGTAGCCCCGGGACAAACATTGATAGGCCCTGAAGGCGGATCAGGCTGGCCCGGAGCCGGTGGCGTGATGGAGCCAGCAATCACTTGAATTTCGAAATTACACACGTCATTAGACCACCCGTCTATCATCAAAAAATAGGTCTGGCCCGGTACAAACCCCCCGTAGCTGATGTTGAGGGGAGACCCGGCTCCGCCGCTCACGCCCGGGTTGCACACAATTGATTCCGCATCGCAGGCATCAAAGAAAGCAGCCTGCAAGCCGTTTCCATCCTGACAATTGGAGGTGAGAATGTCTATGGATATGAAATCGCTGCCGGCTACAAAACCGAACCACTGGTCGTTGTGTAACGAAATGGCACCACATACGGTATTTCCGCCCGAGGGTGAGCCATTGTTGATGCCCATATATCCATCAAAATCACAATATACACAGGCTGTTTGACAGGCTTCGGCACCGGGAGGAGGGGGTACTGAGCATGGAGGAGCAAGCTGTGCAAGTGCTAAATGGGTGACCAACATAGCCCCAATGATCGAAAAAAGTAGCTTTGAGTTCATGCGAAGCAGGTATAAGCAGGTTGAGTATTAAACAATTTTGTACAGGAGCACTACAGAACAAAGGTACAAAAATATTGCATAATAGCCTATAAAACCATCGTACATTAAGGGAAAATTTTGCGAAAAAATAAGTTTATGTATAAAAGCAGTTGTTGGGAGACCTTTCCAACAACTGCTTTTATACATAAACTGTATGTGGCGCAGTCGCCTACTCTCTAATGAGGGTTACGTCGCCTTTGTAAAGGATGACCTCACCATCAATAAACTCAATTTCAGCGTAATACGTAAACACACCAGGATTGCCAGTTTGCCCACGCACTGTGCCATCCCACCCCGATGCGGTGTCGTTTGGCTTGAAATTGCGGTATTCATGAATGGCGGCACCCCAGCGGTCAAAAATCTGGAACACGCGGATGTTGGTCACCTTGTCATCCCCGAAAATCAAAAACAGGTTGTTGCCATCTGTCGATATCGGATTGAAGATGTTCGGGATATACACATTGCGCGGTTTTTCTACAATGACCAAACGGGTGTCGGTCGCCTCACAACCATTGGAGTCGATCACCGTCACGGTGTACCGGAATGATGTGAGGGGACGGAAACTGCCCTGCGCAAGCGAATCCAGCAGGCTTTGCGGGACGATGCGCGTCACTTCAATGCGGTCCGGGAAGTTCACCACAGTGGTATCAAGTACAAGGCTCAGGTAGTTTCCATAAACGATGACGGTATCGGGGCCCAGATCAACAAGCAAATCCGCAGGTTCTTCAATGGTCACAGTTGTGAAGTACTCACACCCGTTGGCATCCTGCACTTGCAGATCGTACACCCCTGGCTCAAGACCGGTGTACAGCGGATTGCTGGTAAAGCCCTGGTTGTCGAAACTGTACCTGAACGGGGGGGTTCCGCCAACGATGGAGTTAATGACCACGGAGCCGTCGGTATCGCCAAAGCAAGACACATCCCGTATGCTTAACACTGCATCCGAGGGCGTTGCTGGGTCTACCAACACTTCCACATCTTCCGTTGTAGTACAACCGTTGTTCAGGTTGGTGACTTGCACGGTATACTCCGCTGCTTCACTGACCGTTGGATTGGCGGTGTTTCCACCTGAAATGATGCTGCCGTCTATGGTCGACCACAAGTAGCCATACAGTCCGGCTGCCGCTACCGATGCGTTCAGCGATACTGCTGTAACCGTGCAGTTCAGTTCATCGGGTATCGAGGTCTCTACAACAGGACTCTGGTTGTCTGCAAGGACTTGCGCGCCGGTTGACACCGTACATCCGTTGCTTGCGGTAACCACCAGGTTGTAAGCACCGGGAACAGAAACAATCGGGTTCTGAAGATTGGAATTGAAACCGCCCGGTCCGGTCCACGCCCAGCTTACATTCTGCACGTTGGATGTGGCGGTAAGTTGAACGCTGGTGACTGTGCAAGTAACCGTACCGCCATTGGCGCTGATTTGTGGAATGCTGGAGTCCGGATCCACTTGTGCTGTCGCAATTGAGGTACAACCATTTGGTGCTGTTGCCACTACCGTGTAGGCACCGGTTTGGGTTACCTGCGGATTTTGCAGGTTTGAAGTGAACCCGCCCGGCCCTGCCCAGCTATATGCAACATTCGCTGTCGGTGAAGTGCTGGTGATCGTGCCGGTCGGCTGGGTACAGGTCAGGATTACGCCCTGGGCGGACACACCTGGCTCTACAATATCCTGAAGCACTTCAATCGCAAATGCGGAGGTACAGCCACTCAGGGCCGTAACAACAACCCGGTATGCACCCGGGACGCTAACCGAAGGGTCTTCTGCAACCGAATTGAATCCGTTGGGGCCGCTCCACAGGTAGGTAACAGACGGTGTATTGGAAGTAGCCTGCAACACTACAGTGTCTAAAGTACAAGTCAGGATATCGGTGGTCACCAGGATATCGGGCACCGTGGGGTCTTGTGTCACCAAAGCCGTATCGGAAGAAATGCAGCCATTGACATTATCTGTAACCTCGAGGGTGTACAAGCCCGGATTGCTCGTATTTGGGTTTTGCAACGGGGAAGAAAAACCGCCCGGACCTGTCCAGTTGTATGAAACATTAACCGTACTGGTATTGCCTGCCAACGTAACGGTCGGAAAATTGCAGTTCAACAATCCACCCGTGGCCTCCACGTTTTGTGGGTTCACCACGTTTTGTGGAATGGTCAGGGTGGGAGAAGATATACAACCGTTCAGTGCGGTTACGGTGTAGGTGTATATACCCGGAACGGACGCCGTGATGGTAGGCCCCGGGCCAACAACCGCGTTGTTCGGGTCGGTCCAAACCCCGGTAGCGCCGGGTGTGGAGATGGTTCCGGTCAGGGGCAAGCTCAGTACAACACAAGTGAGGGTATCTGCCCCGCTTAATTGAACTACTGGGGACAACGTATTTTGGGCAACCCCGGCGGTAGCGGTGCTGGTACAACCGTTCTGACCAGTTACGGTAAGCTGGTACGTACCGTCGATGGTGACGGTAGGGTTTTGCAGTGGCGACGTGAACTGGTTCGGGCCGTTCCAAAGCCAGGTGACGTTGCCGGTCGGGGAATTGCCTGTGAGTGTCGCAATGCCTGAAATACAATCAATGGTATCGCCCGCAGCAGATGCACCCGGAAGGCTTACGTCTTGCAACACGGTGAGGGTCGACGTAGAGGTACAACCATTCGTTCCGGTTACCACTACAGTAAAATCACCAGGTATGGTGGTCGTCACGGTTGCCGTAGTGCCAATGCCGCCAGTGGGGCCGCTCCAGGCATACGTGGCACCTTGCGCCGCGGAAGTGGCGGCCAGCGACGAAGACAACAGGGTGCAGTTCAGGTCGTTGCTCGAAGTAGATTGAGCACCGGGAGGGTTTACGTTCAAAAATGCGGTGGCTGTTGTCGGTGTGGTGCAGCCATTGGGGCCGGTGACCACCAGGTTGTACTGTCCATCTACCGTTACCGTCGGGTCTTCCAGCGGAGAGCTGAAGTTGTTTGGGCCCGTCCAGGCAAATGTGGCACCCGGGGTAGTAGATGCGCCATTCAGTACGATGCTGGTGATTGTACACGTAAGGGTATCTCCGGTTGTTGAGGCATCTGGTGCCACAATATCCTGATCAACATTAACATCCAACACCGAGGTGCATCCGTTGGCAGCGGTCGCCAGCAGGGTATACGTGCCCGGACTTTGCACCTGTGGGTCTTCCACGCTTGAGGTGAAAAAGTTTGGACCGGTCCAAAGCAGCGTTTGCACCGGTGAGTTTGGAGCCACAATCGTGGTTTGAATATTGACGTCCGTGAGGGCACAGGTAAGGATGTTGTCGGGCGTTCCGGACAGTTGAGGTGCGTCTACATCAAGGTCGACATTGGCCACCGACGTGCTGGTACAACCATTGGGGCCTGTTACCGTCAGCGTGTAGTTGCCATCAGCGTCTACTGTCGGATTGGGCGCGGTAGAACTGAAATTATTCGGGCCGGCCCAAAGGTATGTCGCACCCGGTGTAGCAGAATTGCCGGTGAGCGGCACCTGAGGATTGGAGCAGGAAATGGTGTTTCCGGCGGTTGAAACATCCGGAGCAGCTATGTCTTGTGGCACGTCGATGGTTTCCGTATCGGTGCAACCGTTGGCGGCAGTCACTTCCACGGTATACATACCAGGATTGGAAACCGTCGGATTGGGATCGGTAGAACTGAAGTTGTTCGGGCCGCTCCACACATAAGTGACCGGAAGCGACACCGTGGAATTGATGGGCATGCTGGTGACGGAGCACGTCAGTATGGCAGTAGACAGGGTAGTCACCGGGTTGGTTTGATCCACACCTACGGTTGTGGTATCGGTGCTGGTGCATCCGTTCAGGCCGGTGACGGTGAGTTCGTATACGCCTGGTTCACTGACGACGGGGTTTTGCTCGGCAGAAACAAAGCTGTTCGGTCCAGTCCAGGCCCAGCTTACGTTGTTGGACGGCGAAGTGCCATCAAGTGGTAAGTTCGGATTGGTGCATGTCAGTATGTCGGAAGTGGCCTCCGCGCCGGGTTCTGCATCATCCAGGTTGACATTCGCATCGGCCTGAGCGGTGCAACCATTGGCAGTGTTTTCAACCGTCAGGGTGTAAATACCGGGTACCGTTACTGTAGGGTCTTCTTGTATGGAGGTAAATCCGTTGGGGCCTGTCCACGAAAGGTTAACACCCGGTGTGGCCGAGTTGCCGTCAAGCGCAATGGAGGTGATGGTACAGTTGAGTGTGCCGCCATTAGCAGAGGCATTGGGCACGTTTACATCTGGTGTAACGTCGGCAGTAGCGGTGGTGGTACAGCCGTTGGGAGCGCTTACGGTGAGGGTGTATGTGCCAATCTGATTTACAATCACAGATTGCTGGTTCGACATGAGGTTGCCCGGGCCAGTCCAGGAATACGTGGCACCAGGGGTACTGGATGCGCCATTAATTGTGGTATTGGCCGCGCCACAGGTGATGATGCCGCCGGTAGCGCTGGCATCAGGGGCAACAAAATCACCATTTACGATTGCGGTCGCTGTTTCCGTACAGGCATTTGGACCCGTGACGGTCAGGGTGTACAAACCAATGGTATTGACAGTCGGGTTTTGCAGGTTAGAAGTAAAGTTGTTGGGGCCTGTCCAGGAGTAGGTTGCTCCCGGGGTTACAGAATTGCCGATAATGGGCAGGCTGGGTGCCCCGCAGGTGAGGGTAGTGCCGGCCGCAGTGGCATCTGGCGGTATGGTGTTGCCGGATAAAGTGGCCGTAGCCGTGCTGGTACAACCGTTGCTGCCCTGAACGGTCAGCACGTACACGCCGGCAAGGTCGGCTTGCGGGTTTTGCTGGGGTGAATTGAATCCGTTCGGCCCGGTCCAGGAAAAGGCAGGGTTAGAGGCCGGTGAGCCACCATTCAACGTAATGATCGGCGTGTTGCAGCTGATGACGCCGCCGGTAGAAGCTGTCGCGCCGGGAGGAGCATTGTCGATGGCAACCAGAGCTGTCGTCGTATCCTTACAGCCATTGAGGTTGCTGGTGACGATCAGCGTATACGTGCCGGCCGCGTTGACAGTCGGGTTTTGAAGGGTAGAGTTGAATCCGCCCGGACCGGTCCAGTTGAAATTCGAGTTTTGTACAGAAGATGTGCCGTTCAGCGTCACGGAAAGCACGCTGCAAGACAAGGTGTCACCCGTTGCGCCTGCAATGGGCTGTTGGGTATCGCCGGTAACCAAGGCTGTGGCGGTGTTGGTACAACCGTTGGAGGAGGCCGTCACGGTTACGATGTAGGTACCTGGTGTACCGACTACCGGAGATTGGACGTTTGAAGTAAAACCATTGGGGCCACTCCAGGCGTAAGTAGGCATGGGGTCATTGGCGTTGGCTGAAATTTGTGCGGTAACAGCCGCACAGCCCAGTAGGCCGCCGGTCGTGGTGATCGTTGGTGGAACGGTGTTTCCAGTAACCGTCACGGTATCTGCGCGCACACACAATACCCCCCCGGCAGCTTGCGTCACGGTAAGGGTATAGGTACCAGGCTGGGTGGCGTTGTACACGTTACCCGAGGCCACGACGGCATTGGAGGGTAGGCTGCGCCATATTTTGGTGCCTGAAGACGCCACGGAAGTCAATACCACCGTGTCGTTTGCACAGGAAAGCACCGAGTTTCCATTGATTTCAGCGATCGGGTTCAGTACAAGCAATGAAAAGTTGACTAAACTGTCGCACCCCAAAAAAGACTCGCCGGTCACGCTGTAATTCCCGCCGTCGCAGTAATCTTCGCCGAATACGCTAATGCAATTGCCTTCACAAACGGTTCTTACACCGAGGTTGACCAATATCGGCGGCTTGACAATGACCTGTTGACGCACTAAGGAATCGCAGCCTTGATAGGACTGCAACGTAGTCTGATACGTACCAGACGTGCCTACAAACTGTCCCCAAGGCAACTCGTATGGCGCATCTTCATTGCAAATGGTAACCGCCGGAAGAATGGTAGGAGGGATGGGTTGGACGACCACGTTCACGCAGCGTTGCGTACCATCATCGCAGGAGTTTTGGGGAAATACGCATACTTGCCCGCCGGATGATCCAAAAGTAATGTCAACGGAGTTGCCCGAATTGCCCACAATTTGCACTGGCGGCGACTGGCCGTTGATCAACGATCCCGGAGGGCCGGTCCACGTGTACGCACCCGCACCGGTTACAGGCGGTACGGTAAAAGATACAGTTGCGCCTGGACACACTACAGCCGGGCCGGCAATCAAACCGGTCGGGCCCACATTGGGTGCCTGTACAGCCGCTGGCGGCACCACCGTAATCTGGAAGTCGCACTGGTCGCCCCCGAAACCGTCTACCAACAGGAAATAGTTGGTGCCCGGGCTTAGGGGGGCAGTAATGCTGACAGGCGTCATGCCATTGCCCTGGGCACCGCCGTTGCAAGCAATAAAGCCAGCGTTACAGTCGGCGTACAATGCGATCTGAACCCCGTCTCCCATGGTGCAGTTGCTGGGTGTGGCGGTAAAGGTGGCACCCGGTGCCCCGGCGATAAAGCCCAGCCATTGTTCGTTTTCAATAGAACCGCAAAAACCACCGGGAGGGGTTTGGCCCGAGTATCCGGTTGTGGTGCTGTTGATGCCGTTAAAGTTGCAATAAATACAGGTTTGCGAACAAATATCGGAAGGCGGTTCCTGATTGGAGGGGCAAGGATCGGGCAACTGAGCATAAGCAGCAGTGCTCAACAGTGAAAAAAAGAGTAGAATGGGTACAATTCTGACCATTTGAACCAGTAGTTTATGACGAGTAAGGGTTGGCACTTGGTACTTGGGGTTATATACTGCACAACAATTTAACTTAATCTTGATATTTGGGGTGTTGCAAAATTGAGTTGCAAAGAAATAAAGAATTTTATTTTGATTATATTTTTTGTTACGGTTTTAACGAATTATAAATCACTTTAATACAGTCAGGTCGCCGCCCAGCTCCAGCACGTCTCCGTTGAACAACCGCAGGCGCAACGCGTACACATATACCCCGTTTTCCACTGTTTGACCCTGATAAGTACCGTTCCAGCCCATCGTCAGATCATTGGGTTGGGCGTCTAAGCGCTCAAATACTTTGTTTCCCCAACGGTCAAACACCACCATGCGCTCTACTTCTACCACTTCCGGGCCCGCAAACACCCACCACGTTTCGTTTCCTGCACTTTCAGGCGAAAAAATATTGGGTACGTACACCCGCTGAACCCGCCTGACGAGCACCCGAACGGTATCCGTCGCCAAACACCCGTTGGTGTCTGTTGCGGTAGCAGTGATAAAAACACTGCGTTCCGCCAACCACCGGAGGGTGTCTTTGTCCACTTGCGCTTCCAACGGCACAGGAAACCAAACAACTGTATCCAAAGCAGGCCCTTGAACATTGCTGTTCGCAATAAGATACACTACATCGCCAAACGCTGCCTCGCGATCAGCCCCTAAATCAATTTTTATTGCCGGTGGTGAAGCAATCGACACATTTTCAGCCCAAACACAACCATTGGCGTCTTCCAATTCCAACAGGTAATCTCCTGCGGGCAGGTTGGTAAATGCGTTTTGCTGGCCGAGCGCGCCGCCGTTCAAGCGGAGCAGCACTGGCGGTGTACCGCCATAAATGCTGTCGACATATACTGCCCCGTTTGTTTCCCCAAAACAACGCACAGGCACCACCCGCAAGGCCGACGGATAGGGTAAATTGCGCAGATCCTGCACGGTAAAGCTGTCCTGATCCGCACAACCCTGCGGGGTTTGTACAACCAGTTGGCCTGCACCGGCTGTACCTGTGCGAATCAGCGGTGTCGTGCCTTGTGTCGTGTTGTTGATCAGCCAGGTATACGCAAGTGTTTGCCCCAGCCCCGCGCTGCTCGTTGCATCCAGCAGCACGCTGTCGTTCAAACAATCGATCTCGCCGGAAACCTGAGCGACGGCCACCGGAAGGGGCCATATCGTCAATTTTTTTTCCAGGTCAGGTGTACGCTGCGTGCAAAATGCGTCCGAAATGCTGGTGATGCGCCAAACATCCGATTGTGTTGTAGGTATAATCACCTCAACAGGCAAGGGATCATTTACCAAAACAGAAATGCCCGATCCACTGTCACTTTTTAACTGAAAATCAATTGGATAAGCACCTTTCCCCTCCAGGCTCCAACGCACGGTGTCGCCCTGGCAAGCCTCTTCTGCGCCCGACCAGCTTGCAGCAGGGTAGGTGTGCCACACCACCGGAGTGCCCTGCGCCACCGAGCGGCAAGGGTCTTGAAGCGCCAAACCCCGGTTGTAGGCTACGGCCGACACATAGTACGTTTTTTCGTACTGCATAAAACTGTTAAAGGCAAACACCGGCATCTGGCTGGTTCCGAAAATATTGCCTAAACCAACACCCGCTTCGTCGTGCAACGCATAAAAAAGGGTGTCCCCCGGTGCCAAAACCGGATTTTGGCTCGCCGACAAGTTTAGCGTATCGCCCGGACAAAGTTGCACGAGCCCCTGCGGCATTTCGCCCGCAAACGTGCCGCACGAGCAGCTGAAACCGCTGAAGAACAGGGTGTCGGTCGAACAGTTGTTTGCGTCTATGGCGTAAAACAAAACGCTGCTCTGGTTGGGTAAAAAACCGGCGTCAAACACATTGCCGTTGAAAACGCCATTTAAACCCGGTGCTTTGTAAGGTGGTTGCCCACCGCCTACCCAGATGCGCAACTCAAAGCCGGATGTGTCGGGCGTGCATGCCGGCAAAATGCTGTCTAAAACAGGATTGCGCTGAAATACAAGTTTTATAGTGTCGGCTTCGGTACACCCGTTTTGATTCACCTGCCAAACCAGTTCATAGGAGCCGGGCGAACTGGCGTTTATGTTCGGGGCGGCGGACTGCGTGTCATTAATCGTCAAATCAGACGGCACCCACCAACTGCCTCCCATAGCCGGTGCAGCGTTCAAAACCGCTTCCAGCCCACAAACCGAAGCATCGGCACCTGCATCAGCCACCGGAATGGCATAAAAAAGGAGTACCTGACCGGACGAAACGCTCAAACACGGGTCATTGACGTCCGGAAATCCGTTGGTGTCGTTGCCTGCGACAAACGAAACATAATAGGGTTGACCAGGTATCATGCCGGGTTGCCATGCAAAACGGCCGTCAGTGTTCCAGGCAAGAATGTTGCCCAGCGCAGTACCCGCATGGTCGTGCAGCACGTAAGCGTACGCGTCGTTTGCATCAAGTACCGAAAGCTCGGCCTGTTCTGCTTGCAGCGTGTCGCCGATGCAGCCCCGCAACGTATCGGTAAGCATCGCGCCAGCCATGGTAAAGCACGGACAAGCATACTGGCCACCCACATTGTTCGTACACCCTGTGGCATCCACGATTTCAAAGTTAAAGGGCGAACCCATTGGAAAAGGTGCCGACAAAAATGCGTTGGAAGGGGCAAGCGCCACCCCGTTTACCAGATAAGGAGGCACCCCCCCTTCGACGGAAAAGCCCACTGAATAGGTCAGGTTACTCGCAGCACAATCAAAAAAGAGGGCTTGCGTTTCCGGCGCGGGTTTGATGTTTACCCGAACCGTATCGCGCGCGCTGCAAAAGGGCGTGTTTTCTGTCCATTCAAAGAGGTAATCGCCGGCAACGGATAAATCAAGGTCAATTTCCGGAGGCAGCGGATTGGTAATGCCAACGGATACAGGGCCGTCAAGGAAACGCCATTTGCCAGCACTGCTGCCGGTGTTTGCCTGGGCTTTCAGCGTGACCAAGCCCGGGCAAGTGCTGGTGTCAGGCCCGGCGTTTGCTACCGGAGGTTGGCCCACATTCACAAATATGCACGCCGGAGAAGCCACTCCGCAACTGTTTTGGGCCACCACGCACACATAGCCAGGGCCGGGAAGCGTCCAGCTGACGATCAGGCTGTCCATCATGCCGTAACCCAACGTGTCGGCTTTGCCGGAAATGTTCCACAACCACGTCTCTGCATTGGTTGAAGGCGCATAATTATACAGGGCTGCTGTACCGGCACAAAAACTGTTTGCTCCGCTCAGGGTGCCGGCGTCGGGCGTTTGCAGGAGGGTAACATCGAAAAACGAGGTATCACTTGCACCACAAACGCTGCTGAGTTGTAACAAAACCTGGCCATTTGGCCGCCCTTTTTCCCAGATGACGAGTATGGAGTCGCTGTCCTGTTGCCCGGCAATTTGTCCGCCGCGTACACTCCAGAAAATTAATAAAGAATCGGGAAGGGGAAGCGCCGTCTTGTACCAGCCACTGCTGCCGCCGCACAAGCTGTCGGGGCCCAAAATTTCCGCCGGATCAGGTGGAAAGCCCACTGATATATTTTGGCAAACAAATGCGCTCGTATCGCAGGCATTTCGAGCAGCGACGCACACGGGGCCGCCAACGGATGCGCCACTCCAGGTCAATACCAATGACGAATCGGTTGTTGAGCCCACCGGCGACGTGCCTGTGGGCCAGCTCCAGATGTATCCCGTTGCTTCGGTATCATTGTTTACCCGGAAACTTGCGCTGTTTGCTGCGCACAAAAGGCTGTCGGAAGATGCCCACACGGGTTCATCCAGGAAAATGGTATCCCGGGTTACCAGTACATTGGTGGTGTCGCAACACACAGTGCCCGACAGGGATTGGCAATTGACAAGCTGTACATTGCCGGGTGCGGAGACAAACACTGTTGCGGAATCGGGCGAACCAACCAGTTGGGCAGGTGCCACAACCGTCCAATGGAATTGGTCTGCAGGACCGGGCGCCACCGCCTGAAGCTGGAGGCTGTTTTGCCCGCAAATCCACTCTTCGGGGGGGGCTATTTGCGCTACGGGATTGAGCACTTGCAAATGCAGGACCACAACACTGTCGCACCCAAAAACATTTTGAAAAACTTGTACATAAGTGCCTGCCGAGCAAAAGGCGGAAAATCCTGGTGTAGTGGAGCAAGTTCCCCAACAGACGGTCTCGACTATCCATTGCGTATCGGGCAATAAAACGCTTAACTCAAGTGAAGCCTCAAACGCACAATTGCCTTGCTCCACAGTATCGGTGTACAATCCGCTTTGGCAATAGGTTTTGCCGTAAAAATCGAAACATTCACCAGGGCAGACGGTCTGCTGCGCCGTTACGGATGGCAAAGGTGGCAGGATGCTGACGTTGACGCAGTTGGTGGTCAAACTGCCACAAAAGGGTGGGGTAGGACTTGCCAACGCGGTAGCCAGTTCCTGCAGGGTCAGTTTGCCATCGGGTTGGGGCAGGCTGTCTCGGTCTACTGTGGCGTAAGAAAACCCGCAAACGGTATAGTTCCCTGGTGGATAAACGCGCAAATCAGCGGTATCGGCATACGCGAGCAACACACCGCTCTGTCCTCCAATGGTGTACGTATACCCATAGGTTGATGCAGGTGGTGGGTCTTGCTGGTTGGCATATTGGGGTTGGAGCAGGAGCAAGAGCGAGTCGTGCCCCTGACAGGCCTCCAGATCGCTTTCCAACAAGTTGCCCGCGTTGGCTTCGCAAGGTGCGCACTCAATGCCGGTCATGTCGCAAAAAATCAATTCAAAATCAATCAACGTGCCCTCATCAAAGGGCAGGCCGTCTATAATATCTATGCTCCAGGATCCATTGACCGGGCTGCCGGTAAAATCTTCCAGGCAGCCGACATACGGGTAGTACGTACCATCAAAATTACCGAAGGCCCCCCAGGTTTGTTCGTTGTTCCATTGGGCCGAAAAACCGTTGTCGGGTGCTGCCATAGCGCTGCAAGGGACAAAAAGGATTTCCCAGGTGCTCCCATCTGTGGGTTCAAAAAACACAACCGGTCCCAGGAGGGTGATGGTGGAATCGTTTGGCGCACGCAGGGTAATGAGCAGGTCGCACACAAATTCATGCGTAAAATGCAACCTGACGCCGCACAGCGCTTGTCCGTTCTGCCCCAATATCGGATTGGCTGAATTTTGTACCTGAAGTACAAATGCCTGGTTGAACCCGTCAGGCAAATCCTGTGGGCACTCGTTGCAGCCGCAGGCCGTGTGTTGTGCATTCAAGAATGGCGCAAAACCCGCCAACAGGCACCCGGCCCACAGCACTGCGAATCCTGCAATTCTGGCAATGTGCCTAAAACAGTCAAACTTGTTGTGGGTATCGGTAAACTTTTTAATGATGATGGGATTTTAAATGCGCAGTAAAGCAAAGTGTCACAACATGCAAATTTACGGGAAAAACCCGCAGGAATACGGACTACATGGAAAAAGTTACATTTGGCGGGCAATGGGGCTATAAATGGTGCATCGGGGTATTGCTCGCTGGTTTGTGGATGCCTTTATACGCACAAATGCTGCCTCGGTTACCTGGAGAAGTACTGGTACAAATGCAACCCTCTGTTTCTGCAAGTCGGCTGGCTGTTCGTTGGGACAGGGAGCATCCGGAATGGCCACTCGGGGAGGTGACGCGCTGTTCCAACATGTTGCATGTATGGCGTTTTCAGTTGGCGGCGGCCAATCGCCACCACGATCAGGATTTGCTGCACTGGTTTAACCGGCAGCCTGAAGTGCAGGCGGCACAGTTCAACCTGCTGTTGAAGGGCAGAAGCACCGCTTTGCTGCCCAACGATTCGTTGTTCGTTGAACAATGGCACCTGTTTAACCACGGCCAAACCGGAGGCTTGTCCGGTGCCGATTTGGGCGTCGATGCGGCCTGGAACATCACCACTGGCGGCACCACGCCACACGGCGACACAGTGGTGGTGGCGGTTATCGACGGCGGTATCAGCGTGGTGCATCCCGACTTGTCGCCCAACTTGTGGATAAATTGGGCTGATGTGCCCGGCGATCAGGTGGACAATGACCTGAACGGCTACACCGATGACCATTTGGGTTGGAACGTGCACCAAAAAAACGATCAAATATACCTTCCACCCGTGCAGCATGGCTCCGAAGTGTCGGGGGTTTTGGCCGCACGGGGCAACAACGCTCTTGGCATCAGCGGTGTGGCGTGGCAACTCCAGATGATGTTTGTTGCCGGTACCGGCACGGTGGCGTCGTTGCTGGAATCGTTCGATTACGTGTGGTCGGCCCGAAAACGATACAACGAAACCAACGGACAACAAGGTGCATTTGTGGTGGCCATCAATTGTTCGTGGGGCGTCAATTTCGGCCAGGCAGCGGATGCGCCTCTATGGTGCGCCGCATTTGATGCCCTCGGTCAACAAGGCATCCTGTCTGTCGCGCCGGCAGCCAATAATCCGGTGAACATCGATTCGGTTGGCGACCTGCCAGGGGCTTGCAACAGCGCATATTTGACAATGGTCACCAGCCTGGATCAGCATGATAACAAAGCGCCCACAGCCGCATGGGGCGCTCAACGCGTCGACCTGGGCGCGTACGGACAAGCCATCCGCACCACTGGCGCGTCGGGCTACACCACGGCTTCCGGTACTTCGTTGGCTTCGCCTCAGGTAGCAGGTGCCATCGGGTTGTTGTACAGCGCACCCTGTTCAAAACTGGTGCGCCAGGCCGTGGCCGATCCGGCCGCCTCGGCCCTCTGGGTGCGGCATCAGGTATTGCAAACGGCGCAACCCGCCGCCGATTTATCGGGCAGAGTGGCCACTGGCGGTCGCCTGCACGCGGGGCATCTGCTGGAAACGTACGAGGCTGGCTGTTCGACTTGTCCGGCGCCTTTTGACTGGATGGTCATCCCGGTGCTGCCCGGTGCCGCACTGTTGCGTTGGACGCCGTTACCCGCATACGAATTGATGGAGGTGAGGTGGCGTTTAGCCGGTATGCCCGACTGGCAAACGCAACAAACAAACATGGATTTTGTCCTGATCAACGGTTTGACCCCTTGCAGCGAATACGAATTTACCCTCAGGGCCTTTTGTGCCGAAGGAGGGTGGAGCAACTCGACCGCTGCGATTCCTTTTTTTACAAACGGTTGTTGCGCTGCACCGGCTCATGTGGCTGTGGAAACCCAAAACCCCGATTTTGTGCAGTTGCACTGGCCGCCAGTGTGGTCAGCAAGCGGATATCGAGTGGAGTGGAAACCCGAAAACGGACCCTGGCAAAACATAGAGACCCCGGATACTTCGTTGATCCTCATTGGCCTGCCAGCGTGTTCGCCTTATGTATTCAAAATTAAAACCTTGTGCGCGGATTCTGCTTCTTTTTTTTCGCCGGAAATGGCGTTTGTCACCGCAGGTTGCGGGCCGTGTCTGGATGTGCCCTATTGCCCTGCGGGAAGCACCGACGCCAGTGATGCATGGATTGTCGAGGTAGCCATGAATGCGTGGCAGCACAGTTCTGCTTACGGGCCGGGATTCGAGTCGTTTGCGGGCATTATGGCAGACATGCCGGTATTGTCGCCCGGCACCATGTACGCCGTGACCATTACGCCGGGTTTTGTGGGTAATCCGACCCCTCATTACTTCCGCATTTACATTGATTTTAACGCCGATGGCGATTTTGACGGCGCGGATGAACTGGCTTTTGATCCGGGTTTTGGCATTGACGGGCAGGCTTTGGGCTGGATAGAGACGCCGCCGGTGTTGGCCTCCTCGGTGGTGCGCATGCGGGTGATGATGAAACACAAAAACACGTTTAACAGTGCGCCAGAGGCCTGTGAGCAGTTTGATTTTGGTCAGGTGGAAGATTATTGTGTGCGGTTGGATCCTTTTGTAACGGTTACGCATGAACAGGAAGAAACGCGCTCGCTCCAGGTTGCACCCAATCCTGCGGGCTCGGCGGGCGCTTTCCTGCTGATGCCGTTCGCTGGCGTCCCCGGGGTGGTTACCGTGTACGATGTGTACGGCAGGGTTGTGTACGCACAATCGAGCCCGGCACTTCCGGAACGCTGGCACTTGCCCTGCGGCAACTGGAGCAGTGGAATGTACCGGGTTACGCTGGTGTCGGAAGGGTTGGTATGGAACGGGTGGTTGGTGAAGGGGTAGTTCATGTTAACTTATTGTGCTCTGGGTTAATTATTACTATTTTCATAAATTAAATTTTACAGTTAAGAAAACAAAGGTGCGGGCAAAAAAATAGCGCTACCCTCTTTTGAAGAGGGCAGCGCCAAAAAACCAAAAAATGCTTTTAAAAACTATTTCTGCAGCGTAAACCGGGTTGCATACATCCCTTTTTCGGTGCGTACGGTAAGGTTGTACACGCCGTTTTGGAGGGATTTTACCTCAATGATTTCTTTGTTGCCGTTGAGTTGTCCGCGTTGAACCAAGCGGCCGTCGTTGCTGAAAATTTCGTAGTCGCCTGTAGCAGCATCTGTCAACTCAATGGTCATCAGTCCACTTGTCGGATTCGGATACAGCTTGAGGTTGCCCTCGGCTGGCTCGTACGTGCCAATGATACCGGTACGCAACAGCGTAACCCGGAAAGCCTGGTTGGAGAAACGGCTAAACTGGCCTACCTGTGCTTTGGCTACCCACGATATGGTGGCTGAACTGCCTATGGGCAATCCTGCGTTACCCAGAATCTGGTCGAGCTGCGCAGCCGTAAAAGTGATTGCAGGGGATGCTCCGCCGTTGTCGGAAGGAAAGGTCAACAATGGCGCATTCACGGCACTCAAACTGTCCAAACCTGCCTGCCAGCTGTAGCGGATCGGGCCATTTGCAAGTGTTGTTGTTGCCTGCCAGGTGATCGGGTAGGTTGTGTTCGGGTTTCCACCAACGCTCAAGGTGCTGCCGTTGGCCGGGGTAAGCAAGTTGAAGGGCTGGATTTGTGCGTCGCGCACTAATTTCAGGGTAAACACCTCATCGGCAGCTAAAGAGTCGCGGCGATCAAATGCGTAAGCCCGAACCGTCCAGATGATTTCTGTAGAATCGCCGGCAGGCAAACCAAAACCATCCAGAATGCCGTCAATGGCCTGTACCGAGTTGGTCAACGCTTCTGCAGCGCCCCCGTTGTCAGCCGGGAAAGACAACAATGGCACTGCAAAATTGCCACCGGGGAAGTCCGCCAGCCACTGGTAGTTGCTTGCATTGTCGGCGCGCTCCCACGTGATGAGTACCGGTGCAGCATTGGTCGGGCTGGTTACCAAACGGAAATTGTCCGGTGGTGTCAACAGCCCGAAATTGCCAATCGGGAAGATGCCTTCGTCGCGTCTGTTCAACTGCTGAATGCGCTGGTCCAGAGCCACGGGCGTGTCATCCACGTCGTAAGCCGTAGCCGCGTCCTTGTGGAACGTAAGCAGATATTCGGCCAAAGCATCCTGCTCGGAACCAGGCACGGTGAAGGTGGCCTGTCCGGGTGCCGTGATGACGGTGTCTAAGTCTACACGCTTGGTGCCTAAGGTGGGGAACGGATAAGCGTTGCCACCACCGGCGAGGAAGTTGAGGGTCACCACCTTGATGGTACGGGCGGGGTTGCCGAATACTTTGCCGTCCTTGATGATGGTGTCGAGCGTGTTGTCGTTTTCGTCCACGATGATGGCCGAGCGCACGCGGTCACCGGCCGCCAGGGCAGGGTCGAAGCTGAAGCGCAGGCCGCCGATCTGCGGGAACTGGCCCGGGGTAGCGCCCGGAGCAGTGGCGCGCACGCCGTGTTCGATGACCTGGGCCAGGCCGTCGGCGGTGAGTTCGAGCACCGAGAGGCGGTTGTTGAAGCGCAGGGAGTTTTCGAGGTCGAGCTGGCTGATGTCGCCCTCTTCTTTGCCGGCAGCCGGGTTGGCGGCGGGTGGGAGAAGCTGCACGTCGGAACCCACGGCGAACACCTGGCCGATGGCCTGGCGGATGCCGCCGCCGTTTTTGATGGAGACGGTAACTGCGGGATCCGCCTGTTTGGCGAGCCAGAGGTTGGCGTCGGCGCTGAGGTTGCCCAGGTTGGTCTCTTCGGTGCGCACAGCGCTGCGGCGGCCTTCAAGGAACACGTTTGATTTGCCGAGGATGTTGCCGTCTTTGGCCACGATGACGTTGCGGATGGCGTTGCACAGGTCGCGCACGTTTTGGCCTTTGGAGGCCGGGGTAAACGCGGCGTTGTAGTCGCCTGCCCAGAGTTCTTCCACGCCGAGGCTGTCGGTCGGGTAAGCGCCGTTGACGGTATTGTCGAGGGAGCTGAGATCAATGACGCCCTGGTCGTCGAAATCAACGACCAATCGTCCGAGGTATTTGTATTCCGATAAAGTGTTGACGATGAGGCAAGGCTCGCCGTCGGCATTCTGGGACACGATGGGGTATTCGCCCTGGGCGACATCACCGGTGCGCAGGCGGTCGTTGTTGTCGGCCAGCAGGGTATGCGAACCACCGGCGACGACGATGTCTACGCCGCTGAGCAGGGGCGCGAGTTGCTCTTCGAGGTCGAGTTGCTGGAGGTGAGCCAGGAGGATGATCTTGTTGATGCCCTGGGCGCGCAGGTCGTTTACAACCGGCTGCACGATGGAAGCCAGGTCGGCCATGTTGTCGGTACCTGCACCCGGGTTGAGCACCTGTGTGGCGCCGGGAGAAGAAATCTGGGCGAGGCGCGGCGTGGTGGCGCCGACGATGCCGATTTTTTCACCGTTGCGGGTGATGACGGTAGAACGGGCGATGCCTTTTTTCTCGTTGTTGTTGGCGATGTTGGCCGGCGTGCGGAAGTCGGTGGCTTCCTGTCCGTCGGCGGTCACCAAGTAAGCAAGCGCGGGGTCAGTGGCAAAGTTGAGGTTGGCCGACAGGTAGGGGAACTGTGCACCTACCCAGCGGCGGTCGGCACCGCCATTGCGGATGTCTACGCCGATCATGCTGTTGACCTCGGAGGTGCCCAGGTCAAATTCGTGGTTGCCAAAGACAGCCGCCTCGATGCCGATCATGTTGAGGATGGTGATGTCGGCGCGTCCGATGGCTGCGCGCACCTGTCCACTGGCTGTGAAGTATGTACCCACAGCGTTGCGCAAGGGCGTTTGCATGCCGGGGTCTTCCGAAGCGAAGAGGAATGGGCCGGGGATGTAGTTGTCGCCTGAAGAGAGGATGAGGGTGTTGGCGTACGTGTTGTCCAGTGCATCCACCACGGCGGCGAAGTTGGGCGCGTCGATGGTGGCGGCGGTGGCGCCTTCAAAGTCGGAGGCGTGGAGGAGCTGGAGGGTGTAGTT